>PPYF01660225.1_pt1 | contig 127076 bp, 111 predicted proteins | sample 1559871 | NCBI WGS metagenome assembly PPYF01 (sample SAMN08240021, study PRJNA423297) | Human gut metagenome, whole genome shotgun sequencing project.
TTCTGGCTCTGTTTTATGAGGCAAATATTTAAAGAAAAGCCTGAAAATCAATGATTTAAGGCTTGACATTATAGGAAGGCTAAAAGCAGTTTGACCATTCAACTGCTTTTTTTGTAGGAAAAACAGGGAGTATCAACATGATCAGATTTTATGCAAATCAGGCAGGGTATCTGCCGAAAGGCCGCAAGATTGCGGTACTTGCGCAGGAAAAACGCGTGGATGAAATGGAAAAAGTGCAAGACAAAGAGGTGACCCTCTGGAATGAAAAAGGAGAGCAGACCGCTGTAAAACAGGCGGTATATGCAGGCGTTGATGAGAGTGCAGAAGATAAAGTATGGCACATTGACTTTTCCGATCTTACAGAGGAAGGAACTGTAACATTTCAGGATGGGGAAGGTGCGGTTCTCGGAAACTGTATCATCAGCAGCAAGGCATACCATACATTGAACCAGACGCTGTGTAAAGCACTGTATTTCCAGCGTTGTGGGATGGCACTGGAAGAAACCTTTGCCGGAAAATTCAGGCGTTGTACCTGTCACACGGGCACAGCGGTACGGCTGGAAGACTATCTGGAAAGAAAAGAAAATGCAAAACCGTATGAGGTGACCGGAGGCTGGCACGATGCCGGGGATTATGGCAGATATACCACAGCAGCGGCTACAGCGCTTGCACACATGATCTATGCGCAGCAGCTCTTTCCGGAGAGTTTCACCGAAAACTTAAATATTCCGGAAAGCAACGATGCGATGCCGGATGTCTTAAGTGAGTGCCTGTATGAGCTGCGCTGGCTTTTGAAAATGCAGATGGAGGATGGAAGTGTCTGTCATAAGCTGACTTCGATGCGCCATGCAAATTTTGTGATGCCGTGTGAGGACAAACGGCAGATGATCCTGTTTCCGGCATCGACAATGGCGGCAGCGGATTTTGCAGCGGTCATGGCACTGGCATCCCGCGTGTACCGGACATGGGAGCCTGCGTTTGCAGCGGAAGCGGAGGATGCCGCAGTGTGTGCGTGGGACTGGCTGATGCAGCATCCACAGTTTATCGGATTTGAAAATCCAGCAGGCTGCAATACCGGCGGCTATGAGGATACCTCGGATCTGGATGAGCGGCTCTGGGCGGCAGCGGAACTGTATGTGACCACGGGCAACGCCGCATATCTGGACAAGCTGGAGGACTATTTAAAAACAAACGAAAATCCAACCGATATGGGCTGGGTGGATGTGTCCGGTCTGGCGGGACTTTCCTGTCTGTTTGGGGCAAAGAAAAAAGAAGCAAAGGAAACACAGCGTTTTCAGGTATGCCAGCAGAAATTCCGGCAGGCATTTTTAAACGAGGCAGATAAAATCTGTGACATTGCAGATGTCAGCGGATATTTTGTCGCGCTGACAAAAGAAGAATATGGCTGGGGCAGCAACATGGTCGTGCTCAACCGCGCCATGATCCTTGCAGTTGCGCATCTTCTGACCGGGGAAGCGCGTTACCAGAAAATGGCACAGGCGCAGATGGACTATATTCTTGGTGTGAATGCAACCGGCTACAGTTATGTGACTGCCGTGGGAACAAAAAGCTGTCAGAATCCGCATAACCGTGTGACTGTTTCGGATGGAATCGACGAGACTATTCCGGGATTTGTGGTGGGCGGTCCAAACTCCGCTCCGGTGGATGAAAAGGCAGAGTGGCTGATCACACCGGATACACCGCCGATGAAATGTTTTCTGGATGTATGGGAGTGTTATTCGCTGAATGAAATTACGATTTACTGGAACTCTCCGGCGATTTTTGTCGCTGCATTTTTAGATAAGGACGCATAAAAGGTTATGACAGGACTGGTGCAAATTAGTTTTGCACCGGTCCTTTTTTCTTTTTTGAAAAAATCTTTTCAGAATCCCAACTATTTTGTATCATATTTCGTATATCTAAGTGAACGGAGATAAAGGCGGTGAACATGCATGCAGACAGACAACCAGTTAATCCGCAGAATTAAGAAAAAACAGGATAAAAAAGCGGCGGATGAACTGATCCGGCGATACTACCGGGAAATCTATGCGTTTACCTACCGGCAGACCGGAGAGAGGGAACTTGCGCTTGATCTGACACAGGAAATTTTTATCACGGTTTTGCAGGGAATTTATGCGTTTGATGAGAAAAAGGCGGGCTTCCGCACCTGGGCATACCGTGTGGCAGCCAACAGGATCACAGATTATTATCGCAGTAAAAGTTATAAAAAGGAAAAACTGCAACAGCCCCTGCAATGGGAAACAGAGGAGGAAAAAACTGTGCGTGATCTGGAGGAGCATATGGTTCAAAAAGAAGAGATTCGCCGGATTATGGATATTGTCGTTTCCTATGAGCGCGAATGGATTCGCATTTTTCAGAAAAAATGCTTTGAGGAGAAGACATTTGCGCAGATTGCAGAGGAGATGGATCTTGCGGAGAGTACCGTAAAGACCCGGTTTTACCAGATGTTAAAAAGGATTCGGCAGGAGGTGCAAAGATGAAGGAAAAGGAATGGGAGAAAGAACAGAAGATACCACTGCTTCCAGTAGAATTCCCGGAGGATAGCGTTATGCAGAAGGAATGTCGTGCAATTGTGGAAAAAGCAATACCAAAGCGGCAGAGTCTGTGGGAAAGAATCAAAGAAATTTACTGGGGACCGGGCATTCGTGCCATATTTTATCAGAGCGGAAGTATCTGGCTTATTGTTGCCTGTCTGTATCTGGGAATCGGATGGCTCGGACAGTTGTATGCAAAGCAGCCCGAAACGCAGATGATCATCGTGTTTTTAGGATTTCCTGTCTGTTTTCTGGTGTTTGCGGCACTGGCGTGGTGGCTGGATGCGCAGAACCATATGCAGGAGCTGATCGGCTCGCTTCATTATTCCCAGAGCTATCTGTCAGGACTTCGCATGCTGTATGCAGGCGTGATCATGATACTGGTCAATGTGACAGGAGCAGCTTTATTTACAGATATTTCGGGAAAAGCGTTTGTGAGTATGGTTCTGGTGGGAAGCAGCAGTGTGTTTTTGTTTGCTTCGGTCTGTGTATATGCCTGCCACAAAGGCGCGGGTGGTCTGTTTTATGCAGGTCTGATCGCAGTCTGGGCGTGTGTGTGCGTGATTGCAAGGCTTGCGGGAACTGGCGTGCAGATGTTTCTTTTTACATCGGTTCCGCTGGCGGTGCACGGCGCGGTCACTGCCGCAAGCTTTTGTCTTTTGTTCGTATCAATAGGAAAGGTGGAGAAAAAAGATGCTTACTCTTTCGCATGTTAGCAAAAGTTACGGAAAATTTCCGGCGGTGGAAGACATCAGTCTTGAGATGGAGCATGGGCTTTACGGAATGCTTGCCCCAAACGGTGCGGGAAAGACAACTCTCATAAAAATGATTGCAACCCTGCTGGTTCCTACACAGGGAGAAATTTTATGGGATGGGATTCCTGTTGCAAAACTCGGGGAAAAATACCGGGATCTGCTGGGGTATCTGCCGCAGCAGTTTGGATATTACAAAAACAACACACCCGTGCAGTATCTGGATTATCTGGCAGCACTTAAAAATATGCCAAAGCAGACCGCAAAAGAAAAGATAGAACAACTGCTTGAACTGGTCGGACTTTCTGATGTGGCAGACAAAAAAATGAAAAAATTTTCTGGAGGAATGATCCAGCGGGTGGGAATTGCACAGGCAATGTTAAATGATCCGAAAATTCTGATACTGGATGAACCGACTGCGGGACTTGATCCAAAAGAGCGGGCGCGCTTCCGCAATATCCTGTCAACGTTGTCAAAGGACCGGATCGTCATTCTTTCCACGCATATTGTGTCGGATATTGAGTCGAATGCCAATCAGGTGATTCTGTTAAAAGAACGTAAACTATACCGGATGGACACGGTTTCCAATATTTGTAAAACGCTTGATGGAAAGGTGTATGAGTGCGTGATGGAAGACCGTGCGTTTGATGCATTTCAAGACACGCATCTGATTCTTTCTGTGCGGCAGGAGCAGGAACATATGCAGGTGCGTTATTACAGCAGCAAGCCGGAGGAAGGCAGTAGGAATTGTACGCCGAATCTGGAAGATGTATTTCTGGTTACATATCAGGAGGAACCGGCATGAAAATATTGATAAAAGAATGTAAAAAAATCATGGATATCCGGGTATTGCTTGTTATAGCAGTATTTACGGTGCTGTTTTACCAGTTGTTTTTAGAAGTGACGATTTATCCGGCGGGAGGGCAGACAACAGATTCCCCGTATGATATGCCGTTTTACGCCGAACTGATCGAAAGCTGGGGAACTTCGCTGCCGCGTGAGGACTGGTCGAAGCTGGATGAAAAAAGAAAAGAACTGGAAGAGGCATACACCCGGATCATTGCGGCGAATCCGGTTCTTGCAGATGCAAAAATTACGAATTATCAGGAATTTTCGAAGACACAGGAAACATTTTTTGATAAGGATACTTTAACCGATGAGGAAAAGAAAATCGATCAGGAACTGTCGCGTCTGGTCTTTGAGGATTCAAAAGGGTCAAAACTGTTTTTTGAACTTCAGGTGCTCGATCGGCTGGATGAATACAAAAATTTACAGAATGGAGACAGTATCTCTCTAATGCCGGGTGGAATTTTTTATATTGTAGAAAAAGATATGAGAATGATGGGAATTCTGCTTCTGATTTGTTTTGCAATCCTTGCACTGCCGTATCTGATACGGGAACGGTTATGTCATGTGCTGCCGTTGTATGCAACGACTGCTACCGGGCGGAAACTTTTTGACAGGCAGTTTCAGGCACTTGTGGCCTGCTGCGGTTTTGTGGGAATCGTACAATTTGGTATTTATGTACTGGTTTATGTCATAAAAGGACTGGCGGTATTCTGGAAAGGCGATTGTATCGACGATACGGGACTGCAGTTGTGGTGTAAAAATCTGCCATTTGGTTTCTATATGCTGCTTTACATGCTGCTGGTTTTTGTGTTTGTGCTGGCTGCGGTTGTTTTGATTTACCTGATCGGAAGAACGGTAGGCAATTACATTGCGGGAATTGCATTTGCCATTCCGGCATGCGCAGGAATTGGCTTTTTGCTGACACACATTTTTGTACATCTGTTTCAGGAGCCGATGGATGAAAATAGCCTGCCTTATTCAGAAGTGCTTTGGATTTTGGGGTGGATTTTGGCATGCGCGTGCGTGCTGTGGTGGAAAATGCACAGGGATCATTACAGAGATCTCTGACGATAGATGAGTGTAAAGGAGAGAAAGAATGCGCCTTTTGCAAAAAGAGTGTGGAAAATGTCTGCGGCATCCGTTTCTGTGGATTGTCTGTATCACATTCGGGCTGTTTCAGTTTTTGAGTATCTATACCTATGTGGGAAATGCCGGCATGAGAAAGGAACTGCGGCAGATGCATGTGGCTGTGACGGATGAGGAGACGGCAAGCCCGGAGTATGAAAGTGCCTATGCGGACTATAAAAAGACCTATGGCGGAATGTATGATACACTGGATATGCGTAAGATTCTGGAACAGAAAGAAAAAAAGAGTGGATATGAACCGCAAGGAGCCTGGGGAATGTGGATTGTGCGCAATTATGACAGGTTGCAGAAGCGGGTGGAACAGATCAGAAAAACAGGGGAAGGCACGTATGCCTTTTATCCGGGAAGTTGGTATAAACTGCACTCTACTTTGTATGGAAAACTGTGGAAGAAGCTGATTTTGCAGACCGCGGTTCTGATGATTCTTTCGATGCTGTATCTGATGGATTATGAGAGGATATATAAGACGCAGGATCTGGTTTTAGCGACCACCACCGGAAAGAAAATGATGGAAAAGAAAATGCTTGCAGGAACGTTGTGCGGGCTGTTTTATGCAGGACTGCTTACAGTGTTTACCCTCTTGGTATTTTTTGCAGCGGTTCCGTTTCAGAACCTGTGGCATGTTCCGGTGGCGGCATGTATGGTTGCAGAGCCGCGGCTGCAGATGATGTATCCGTTTGTCACGTTCTGGCGGCTGGAGCAGTGGCGTTATCTTTTGCTTGCGCTGGTGGTGCTTGTGGGACTGCTTGGGATCGTTGCGGCTGTTACTGCCGCAGTGCAGTTGTTTTTACAGAACAGTTATTTTTCGTTTGCGGTATTGGGTCTTCTTTTTATGGGGGCATATCTGCTTGCCTATGTGCAGATGGGAAATGTGTGGGATCTTATCCGGGAATTATTTAATCCCACAGTACTGTATGCAACCAGCGGAGGCTGGTTTATGGAAAATGATCTGCGCCTGTCGTTTGCAGGAAATGAATTTGCCGTGTTATTCTGCAGTGGAACGGCTGCGGTCTGCTTGATGGCTGTGGGAAAACGAAGATACCACCGGCTGGAAGTCTGATGGACGGCTGGACTTTTCCTTTCGTTTCTTTTATTATAATAAGCAGAATGTTGAAAAACAGAGGAAAAGGCAGTATGAATGAGACAATTTTACTGATCGAGGATAACGAGTCAATCATCATGGGGTTAGAATATCTTCTGACAGAAGAACAATATACGTTTTTAGCGGCAAAAACAAAGAAAGAAGCACAGGATCTTCTTGCCAGCAGGCAGGTGGATCTTGTGCTTCTTGACGTTTCCCTTCCGGATGGAAACGGATTTGATCTGTGCAGGAAAATTAAGGAACATGACATTGCACCGGTCATTTTTCTGACGGCAAAGGATGCGGAAAAAGATGTGGTGCTCGGATTTGATCTCGGAGCGGATGATTATGTGATCAAACCGTTTCGAAATCGGGAATTGGTGTCGCGCATCCGCAATGTGCTGCGCAGGACCGAAAAAATCCGGCGGCTGACCTGTGGAAATATTGCGGTGGAACCGGACACGGGCAAAGTCTATCGGGACGGGGAACCGATCGCGGTGACAAAGCTCGAATACAAAATTCTTATGACTTTATTTTCCAATCCGCATAAAATTTTTACGCGCGAGGAAATTTTAAACGGAATCTGGGATATGGCAGGAAATTTTGTCAATGACAATACGTTGACCGTTACAATGAAGCGTCTGCGCGAAAAACTAGGCGACAAAGAGGGGAATGTGATTGTCACGGTGCGCGGGATCGGGTATCGGCTGAATCTGTGACAAAATATTGATAATTTTCATAAAAAAGAATATAATATATGTAAAATGAAAGCATATGTATTAAATATTGCAGAAAGGTGTGAGAATATGACAACAATTAGTTTGCGTATGGATGATGAGATGAAAAAGGAACTGGATGAAATGTGTGAAGCAATGGGAATGAATATTTCCACATTTTATATGGTGTATACGAAAAAGGCATTGAGAGAACGGAAAATTCCGTTTGAAATTGAAGCACCACAGGATCCATTCTATTCGAAAACCAATCTGGAACACATTCGGGAATCCGATCGCCAGATCAAAGAGGGGAAGGTTGTGGTAAAAACGATGGAAGAACTGGAGGCTATGGCGGGTGAGTAAAATTACATTTTCGGAGGAGGCATGGAAGGACTACGGGGCGAGTTGAGTGGTAAATGGAGCCGCAGAATTAATCAGAAAGACCGTCTGGTTTATGAAGTGACGGATGGGATGATTGAAGTGGTACAATGCAAAGGACATTACAGTGATAAATAATGGAATACGAAAATAAAGAAGCAAAGAAATTTGTTCAATGGTTTCTGTTGTGCAGTGTTATAATTTTACTTCTTACAGGAACTGTGACCACGTTGGTGGTTCGCAACTACAGGGCGCGGGAAAATGAGGCAGTAACTGCAATGCTTGGCATCGTACTGAAAAACGATGGCAGTGACACAGAGGAATCCAGACAGGAAAAACTCTCAGAGTGCATGCGCATGTTAGAGCACCCGCATGCATATCAGAAATCCCATCAGAAAGAGATAAAAGAAGCAGAAAAAATCCTGCAAAGTTATGGCATATCAGAGGCGGAACCGGTGATTGTCGGAACAAAAACCATGGAACGCAGGATTCTTTTGAGGACGCTTGGCGGTGTGCTGCTGGCGGAACTTGCAGCCGGAGGTCTGTTTTTCATTTATCAGAAACGGCGGAATCGTAAACTTGCAGAACTGTCGGATTACATGGAAGAAATCGTCCGTGGTCATTATGATCTGGCACTGGCGGATAACACGGAGGATGAACTAAGCCATCTGAAAAACCAGCTTTACAAGATCACGCTGTTTCTAAAAGAAGAATCCGACCACGCAAAAGAGAAAAAGACCGCGCTTGCAGAATCGGTTGCGGACATTTCCCACCAGTTGAAAACACCGCTTACTTCAGCATCCATTCTGCTGGATAACCTCAATGAAAATGAGCAGATGCCGCCGGAAACCCGCAGGCGTTTTCTGCGCGAAGTCTCCCGGCAGATTTATTCCATGAACTGGATGATCGTAGCTATGTTAAAACTGTCCCGGCTGGATGCGGGAATGGTTGCACTGAAAAAAGAGCCGTTTTCCGTCAACCGGATGCTTACGGAGGCAATCGATCATCTGGAAATTTTTGCGGAACTGAAAGGCGTAAAAATCCGCGTTTGCGGCATGGAAGCACAGGTGCTGCGGGTGGGCGATTTGGACTGGAACCGCGAAGCGGTACAAAACATTCTGAAAAATGCCATTGAGCACAGCAAAAAGGGCGAAACCGTGACGGTAACGCTTTCGGATAATGCAGTTTATACGTCTGTCTCCATAGCAAATCCGGGGGCACCGATCACAAAAGAAAAGATAAAGAAAATTTTTGAACGCTATTACAGTGCCGCAAACGATGGAAGCAGCAATATCGGAATCGGACTGCCCCTTGCAAAAGCCATTCTTGAAAAACAAAATGCTTATCTGAGTGTTGAATCCGAAAATGGATACAACGTTTTTATCATAAAATACTTAAAATAACCTGACAAATTTGAAAAATGTCACGGAGATGTCACCTGCCATCCGTAAGATGAAACCTGTAGAGGAGGAAAGAACACAATGGAAATTTTAAGAGCAGAACATCTTACGAAGATCTATGGCAAAGGCAATACAAGTGTGACTCAACCTGATCCCGACATTAAATGTGGAGGAAAACATTACACTGCCGTGTGAACTTGACGGACAGACGGTGGATAAAAAGCGTCTGGATAAACTGATCGAATATGCAAAGGATTTAAGCGGAGATTATGACTATGTATTTTACGATGTGCCGCGTGAGGAGGCGGATCACATTGTAAATAACCGCAAGGTTGCGACCGCATACCAGAGTGTCGGGCTGGGGTATGCAAAGCTTTCCGGCAGTAAAAATCCCGATAAACCGTATGTGTATCTGACCGCAATGGACAATCGGGCCATGCAGAAAAATGCCCTGCATCTGATCAAGGGACGTATGCCCAAAAACGATCATGAGATTTTGCTTTCCCGGCATATGATGACGAACGGTGGTGTGGAATATCGTGTGGGGGATACGATCACACTGGACATTTCCGAACGTGAGGATAAGAACGGGAATGTACTGACACAGTCGAGTGGTTACCGAACGGGAGAAAAACTGAAAAAGAAATTAACGGCATCTTTTCAGGTGGTTGGCATTGTGCAGCGTCCGAACTTTGGATTTGAGGAGTGGACAGCACCGGGCTACAGTGTAATTACATATCTGAATCCAAAGGGAGATAATATCCCGGAAAAGTACATGCAGCGCACGGATATTTATTGCAAGTACACGAAAGCAGGGCTGCGTGACCGGGCACAGACGACAGCGGATATTGTGGGTGTTACACTTACCCCCGGCGTACAGAAATTTCCGTTTATCAAAGATGAACGCATCACAAACCGCCAGATTAATGATCTGATGGAGCGGTCTTTGTACCGGTTTTATGAAAACTGGGGGCTGATAAGATTTGAGCGCATGGATATCGGCCAGTCGGCGTATCACATGCTCTATCTTGCAGTTGCGGTCACAAATGTTATCATTCTGGCAGCGGCGGTAAGCTGCATCGGTAGTAGCTTTGCTATTTCCATGGAGGAAAAGCGAAAGAGTTACGGCATGCTTGCCTCGGTCGGTGCCACACCGCGGCAGATTCGGCAAAGTGTGTATTACGAGGCATTTCTGACAGGGCGCACCGCAATTCCCCTGGGAACTGTGCTGGGACTGTTGTTTTCGACAGGCGGAATTTTTGCTATCAAAGCGTTGTTGTACGGGCAGAATACCGTACAGTATCTGCATGTTCATGTGGCATGGCAGATGCTTATCGCCGGTATTTTACTCTCAACTGTCACTCTTGTTCTTTCCGCGCGCCGTCCGGCAAAACAGGCGGCAAAAAGTTCTCCGGTTGCGGCAATGCGCGGGCAGGCAAAGAAAAGCCGCCGGGCAAAAAAGCGGACGATCACGGCTGCAATCGCAGGATGTACGGCGCTTTTTATTCTGGTATCCTATTTTATGGGAGTACAGACGATTTCGGTAGGACAAAGCAACCATATGTTTGACGATCATGCCAATGTTTCGGTGGATGTGCAGGGAAGCTGGGAGGTAAACCGGTCTGCGGTTTTGCAGAGCACAAAGGAAAAAAGCGTCACGGAAGCGGCAGTCCTGCGGACGGCGGCATATATGGTGAATACGAAAGAGGTACCGTATACACAGACGCATATCCGACGAAATGGAGCACCGGATCTCAAACATGAGACAACCGCAGTGATCCAGGTACTGGCAGTCGGAGAAACAGCGTACCGCAATTACCTGAAAGAACTGGGACTTTCCTATGAAACGGCAAAAGATTGTGCGATATTTTACAATGCGTATGCCGGGTACTGGGATGGAAAGGAAACCACATGGAAGGTGACAGATTACAAACCAGGCGACTGGATCAGGGGACAGTTCTGCCGCGAAGAACAGATGGAGAAAACACCGGACATGACCGATCAGATGCAGATCGCAGCAGTCACAACCAGGCGGCCGTTTGGTGTCGATACGTCGCAGAGCTATACAGACTCCGGAACCATCATTGTCAGTGATGCATGGCTTGATGCCCACGATCCGCAGGGCGGTGCAAAAATTACCGTAAAATACGCCAGTACCGATCCGGGAACGCTCACACAGGCACTGGAAAAAACCTATGATTTTTATCCGGAGGAAATCCGAAACCGCGATCTGCAGAACCGGGAAAACAATATGCTGTTGTTTGTAGATGGAATTGCACTCTATGGATTTTTGCTTGCAGTGCTTTTAATCGGTGTGACGAACATCTGTAATACGGTGCTGACCGATCTGTGGCAGCGGAGACGGGAATTTGTCATTCTGCGCTCGGTCGGCATGACACCGAAGCAGGAGAAACAGATGCTTGCAAAAGAGTTTTTCGGATATGGAAGGAATGGCATTGCTATAGGGCTTGTCATTGGAGGCTGTGCGTCTGCATTGTATTACAGGATCTTTGCCTCTGGTGTGCAGGGCGCGTTATGGTTTTGTGTTGCGGCAACTGTAGTGATTATGGTTGGACTCTTGTTGTTGTTTGCCGGCATGATAAGGTATGCAATGATGAAAAATAAGGACATGATTTTAGGAAGATAGGTTTTCTGTGAACAGAGAAAATTCTAATATCTGCGTCCAAATAATACGTTCTAATAATTTTCAAGTTTCGGTTGAACATTCATATAGAACTCTTTATAATAAAAAAGGGGAATGGCTGAAAAAGCCATTTTCCTTTTTTCATGAAGAAACTGAGAATAGAAAGAGGTAATGAATGAAGACAGCATTTCAGATTTTCCGCAGGGATGTGCGACGTCTGTTAAAAAACCGTGCCGCGACACTGGTTATGATCGGCGTATGTCTCCTGCCGTCTTTGTATGCATGGTTTAATATTGCCGCAAACATGGATCCGTATGCAAATACTTCGGGAATCAGGGTGGCAATTGCCAATTGCGATACAGGAACCAAAACCGACGTGATCACGATGAATGCAGGCGATTCGATTGTTGAAAAATTAAAAGAAAACAAGTCGCTGGGCTGGCAGTTTGTCAGTGAAGAGAAAGCAAAAGAAGGTGTTCAGGCAGGAGATTACTATGCGGCAATCGTCATTCCGGAGAATTTCAGTAGTTCCCTGGTAAGTATTCTCTCCGGAGACCTGAAACGCCCGAAGCTGGACTATTATGTTAATGAAAAGAAAAATGCCATTGCACCGAAGATTACCGATACCGGTGCAACTACGGTGCAGCAGCAGATCAATGATACCTTTTCTGCCACGGCATCTTCGGCAGTATCAGAAATTGTAAAGTCTTCCGCAGACAGTATTACCAGAGGACTGGACGATACACAGTCGGAACTGACATCTGCCATTACCGAAGTTCAGAATAATTTAACGGATTATCAGAAGCTGGTAAAAGAATTTCAGAAAAAAGTAGATAAATCCGATGCACAGATCAAAGAACTCAAGGAGTCTTTGGATCAGGTGGATGAGGCAGCAAAGGACAGCTCTTCTTCTTTAAAAGAAACTTCTGTATTGTTGAAAAAAAGTCAGACGGCACTTGGAAAATTTTATAAACAGTTCTCCAATGGGCTGACCGGCGGGGAAGTTTTTCTGGATGAAGTTTCGTCCTCGGCTTCTAAGAGTCTGAATAAGTTTGAGATAAAGGCAGATAAGGCAAATCTTGCGGTTGGGGACAGTCTCGATACGATCACCCAGATCAATGAGAAAAATGCCCAGCTTCTCAAAGATCTGGAAAAGTTAAATCAGAATCTTGGAAAAGATACACAGTTATCAGCATCTGTCGGACAGGAAATCTCACAGCTGCAGACGCAGAGCATTTCTGCGCAGAAACTGGTAAATTCATTGAAAAGTGCAAATACCAGTATGCGGAAAGTGTTAAAGAATTCCAAAGATACGAGAGGTTCACTGGAAACGCTTGCAGAGGATAACCGTGAGAGTTTTCAGGACAGCAGGATCGATTTCAGCAAAAATATTTATCCGCAGCTGGACCAGTCACTGGAAGGTCTGGCGAATGTAAGCGGGGATCTGTCAACAACCTTACATAGCATAACATCCATGACAAAACAGATGAGAGATCTGCTGGATCAGTTAAAATCTGCATTGCACAGCAGCTCCAAAGTACTTACGCAGACGGGCAATGTTATGGGTCAGGTGGATCAGAAACTGCAGAAAATTGTCACGGATCTGCAGACACTGCAGAATTCGGATATGTATCAGAATATCCTGTCACTGGAAAAGATTGATGCCAAAGACATTTCCGATTTTATGTCTTCTCCGGTAAATATAAAGACGGATGTCCTGTATGAGGTGGAAAATTACGGAACAGGAATGACCCCGTTTTATACAAACCTGGCACTCTGGGTAGGTGGACTGATACTGGTTTCTATTTTAAAACAGGAAGTAGACCGGGACAAAGAAGTGCCGGATTTTACACCGACAAGTGCGTATTTCGGGCGTATTCTGCTGTTTCTTATCATAGGACTGATTCAGGGAGCTATCGTATGTGCGGGAGATATCATTCTGCTGAAAGTACAGTGTCTGCATCCGGTAAAATTTATTCTTGCCGGAATGTTAACTTCCTTTGTTTATGTGAATCTGATCTTTGCACTGGCATCGACGTTTAAGCACATGGGAAAAGCACTGGCGGTTCTTCTGGTAATTTTACAGATTCCGGGTTCTTCCGGAACGTATCCGATTGAAATGATGCCGGAATTTTTCCAGAAACTTCATCCGCTGCTTCCGTTTTCTTATTCAATCAGCGCAATGCGGGAGTGTATTGCCGGATACTATCATCATACTTATAGAAGCAGCCTTGGAAAACTGCTGGTATTTTTACTGGTCGCATTGTTTATCGGGCTTGTACTCCGTCCGCTTCTGATGAATCTGAATCATCTGTTTGATGTCAGACTTGCAGAAACCGATCTGATGATCTGTGAGACGGATTCCAAAGGCAGGGATAATCCACAGCTGCAGCGGATTATGCAGGTGATTATGAAAGATGATGCGTGGAGAAAGAAATTAACAGAGAAAACACTCGCATTTGAAAAATATTATCCGGTCATGGTACGCTCCGGTTTTATCTGTATGATGGTCATACCACTCGTATTTCTGATTTTGATGTTTAGTCTGGAATCCAAACTGGTTTATCTGATTTTGTGGATCGTTTCTTTACTTGCACTGATACTGTATCTGCTGATTGTGGAATATCTGCATGAAGAGATGAAAAAGAAATCTGTTTTGGGAGAGATGAGTTCCGAGGAACTGATGAAAATTTTGAAGGGGGAGAACAACAAATGAAAAACATTCTGAAAATTTTCATCGACGACGTGAAACGGATTCGCAAAAATGTAATCGCAATGATTGTTGTCATCGGTGTCCTTGTCGTTCCGTGTCTGTATGCATGGTTTAATATTGCGGCAAGCTGGGATCCGTATAACAATACGGGAAATTTAAAGGTCGCGGTGGCAAGTGTGGATGAGGGATATACCGGAAGTCTGATTCCTCTTGAGATTAATGTAGGGGAACAGGTGATTTCCGCACTAAGGGAAAATACACAGATGGACTGGGTATTTACCAGCAAAGAAAAGGCAATGGAGGGGGTAAAATCCGGACAATATTATGCGGCGATTGTTGTTCCGGAGAAATTCAGTACCCAGATGATGAGTCTGTTTTCCGATCAGATTCAAAAGCCGGAAATTATTTACTATTCCAATGCCAAGGAAAATGCGATTGCACCAAAAGTGACCGACAAGGGTGCAACCGCGATCCAGAAACAGGTGAATCAGGTATTTATACAGACAATATCCGACACGGCAATGACGGTGTTTCAGTCGGTCTCTAATATGGCTGAGGCAAACGGAGCAGACCGGCTGGTGGATAATCTGATTCACAATCTTGAGGATGCATCGGATGACATGGATATGACTGCATCCACGCTGGAAACTTTTTCAGGGATTACGTCTTCTGCCCAGTCCCTGCTGAATACGTCTTCTGATTTTTTAAAAGAACTGAAAACAGAGTCTGCGGATGGAAAACAGATTCTGGAAAATTCCAAAAAGACGTTTACCGATATGAAAACGACAATAAGCAGTGCGACCGAGAGCGTGGGCAAAGCACTGAAAGCAGGCAAAAAGGTATATTCTGAAATAAACCTGCTTTTGGATCAGACGGTGGAAGATGGAATAAATGGCAGTGAGGATACGGTGGATACCCTTGTAAAAGCAGCAAAGACGGTGGATAAAAACATCAAGTCATTTACAACACTCCGGGATAATCTGATCAAGCTTTCGGAAAAACATCCGGAAACCGATTCCTCATTAGGACCTATGATTGAAAAGATCAACCGTTCTATTGAAAAACAGGAAGAACTGCGGGATGATCTGATCGATACCGCGGCTTCCGTGAAGAAGTCCACTACAGGTCTGATTTCTGACAAGAAAGCTTTGGATGCCCTTGTAAAAGAAAATCAGAAACGTCTGCAGCAGATCAGCAAAGAATATGAAAATGATGTAAAAGGAACTTTGCAGAAACTTGCAGATTCGGTCAAAGATACCTCTGCAGATCTTACAGGTCTGACGAAACAGATCAATGCAAGTGCAAAGGGTGTTTACACGTTAACGGACACCGCAGGATCGGATCTGTCAGAAATACAGACCTGTCTGGATGATTCTGGTAAACTTTTACGCAAATCTGCAAATAAAATAAAAAAGATTACGGATAAGCTCACGAAAGCAAAAGACAACGGGGATTATGCGGATCTGGAACATATGATCTATGATGATAAGTCCGGAGTCAGTGCTTTCCTGTCGGCTCCGGTGGAACTGAATACGAAGAAAATTTATCCAATTGATAATTATGGTTCTTCCATGGCACCGTTTTATTCGACACTTTCTATCTGGATCGGCGGAATCGTGCTGGTTGCAATGTTAAAAGTGACCGTTTCCGAGGAAAGCATAAAAAAGATGGGACTGAAAAAGGTCAAAATTCATGAAATTTATCTTGGACGCTGGATCATATTTCTGATCCTTGGTCTGTTGCAGAGTACGCTGATTGCACTGGGAGATCTGTATTATCTTGGGATTCAGTGTGCGCATACGTTCCTGTTTTTATTTGGTTGCTGGTTTTCAAGTATAGTCTATGTCACGATCAGTTATACGCTGACGGTTTCATTTGGAGATATCGGAAAAGCAGGCAGTGTGGTTTTACTTGTTATGCAGGTTGCGGGAACCGGTGGAACTTTCCCGATTGAATGTGCTCCGAAATTTTTCCGGGCTGTGTATCCGCTTCTGCCGTTTACGCACAGTATGGCAGCCCTGCGGGAAGCGGTTGGAGGCTGTTATGGAAATGATTACTGGATGGATCTGGCAAAACTGGGCATCTTCCTGGTGATTGCACTTTTTATGGGACTTGTACTTCGTAAACCGATCATTCGGATGAACGAAGCATTTACCGAGCAGCTGGAGGAAACAAAAATAATTTAAGCAGGAAATGAGGGCAGAATTGTTTTATTTTTGCGCAGTAATGTGAAAGAAAATTCTGCGAAAATGCCGTATAATGCAGGTATTCAAATATGTATGAGAGAGGCAAGGAGGATATGGTATTGAATAAGGCATGGTGGAAAGAAGCGGTTGTATATCAGATTTATCCGCGGAGTTTTATGGATTCAAATGGAGACGGCATCGGGGATCTCAATGGTATTACAGAAAAATTAGAGTACCTCAAAGAACTTGGAATTGATGTGATCTGGCTGTCCCCGGTTTATCAGTCACCGAATGATGACAATGGATATGATATCAGCGATTATCAGGCAATCATGGAAGAATTCGGAACCATGGAAGATTATGACAGGATGCTTGCACGGGCACATGAGCTGGGAATTAAGATTATGATGGATCTGGTTGTCAATCATACATCCGATGAGCATGCATGGTTTGTGGAAAGTAGAAAGAGCGTGGATAATCCATACCGCGATTTTTATATCTGGAGAAAAGGAAAAGACGGAAAAGAGCCGAATAACTGGGGATCCTGTTTCAGTGGTTCGGCATGGAAATATGACCCACAGACAGATATGTATTTCCTGCATCTGTTTTCGAAAAAACAGCCGGATCTCAACTGGGACAATCCAAAAGTGCGGGATCAGGTATTTGAGATGATGAACTGGTGGTGTGAAAAAGGCATTGATGGATTCCGTATGGATGTGATCAGCCTGATTTCCAAACCGGAAGGACTGCCGGATGGAATTCCGGGAGAAACCGGATACGCAGACAGCGGTTGTGCGAACGGTCCGCATGTGCATGAGTATTTAAAAGAAATGAACCGGAAAGTGCTTTCCCATTATGATCTGATCACGGTAGGGGAGGCTGCCGGAGTGACGCTGGAAGAGGCAAAAAAATATGCCAATGCAGATGGCAGCGAACTGAACATGGTTTTCCAGTTCGAACATACCGGAGGTGGACCGGAGGCAGACAACCATTACGGTAAATGGGATAGCCATAAGATGCCGCTTCCGGTATGGAAGAAGATTTTATCCAGATGGCAGACCGGACTGGAAGGGAAAGCCTGGAACAGTTTGTTTTTATCCAATCATGATCAGCCGCGCTCGGTTTCCTGGTTTGGAAATGACAGTGAACAGTATCGGGAAATTTCAGCCAAAATGCTGGGAACCTGTCTGCATATGATGCAGGGAACGCCATATGTTTATCAGGGGGAAGAACTTGGCATGTGTAATGCTTATTTTGATCAGTTAGAGGATTACCGGGATATTGAAAGTCTCAATGCTTATAAAGAACTGACAGAAACCTGCGGTGTTTCCCATGAAGAAATGATGGGATATTTAAAGCGCATCAGCCGCGACAATGCGCGCACGCCGATGCAGTGGGATGACAGTGTAAATGCTGGTTTTACCACAGGAACTCCGTGGATTAAGGTAAACAGTAATTATCCAAAGGTTAATGCAAAACAGGAGGTCAGTGATCCAGATTCTGTCTTTTCGTACTACAAAAAACTGATTCGCCTTCGTCATGAAAACGAGATTATCGTTTATGGCGATTACGAACTGTTAGCACCGGAGGATGAGGCATTATTTATCTATACCAGAATGCTCGGGACGCAGCGGCTGATGGTGCTTTGTAATTTTACGGAAAAAGAAGTTGCCATTCCGCAAGAAGTAACGGAACAGATTCCTGCAGATGCCAAGCTTTTGATCGGAAATTATTCCAAACAGAAAGAAGAAATGCTGCAGGCATATGAAGCACGGGTGTATGCTTATCATTTATAAATTTTAGAAAAGAAAAAGCATCCCAGGCTGGTGTAAATGGATGGGAAAAACAGATTGACTTGTATGATTTTCGGGCGTAAAATCCCCTGTGGAAATAGGAATTTTCACAGGGGATTTTGTTTTATGAATACATCAGACAGCAACTTTTTTGGAACAGAAAAAGTCAGCAGGATTCTGCTCAAGATTGCACCACCGGTCATGCTCGCCCAGCTGATACAGGCTCTTTATAATATTGTTGACAGCCTGTTTGTCGGAAAATATTCGGAGAGTGGACTGACGGCACTTTCCATTATTTATCCATTGCAGCTTCTTATGATTGCCATTGCTGTAGGAACGGGAGTCGGGATCAATACGGCAATGGCACATTATCTGGGTGTGCATGATGAGAAAAAAGCAAATGAATATGGCGGGATCGGAACACCGCTTACACTGGTTCTGTGGGTATTGTTTGCACTGATATGCTTCCTTTTTATGCCCGCATATGCGCGTATGTCTACGGATTCCCCGGAAGTCATAAAGGATGTGATTGTATACGGCCGGATCGTCTGCGTATTCAGCATCGGACTGTTTACCGAAAGTATCTGGACAAAGATTTTACAGGCGAATGGAGATATGCGGACACCGATGATTGCGCAGATTGTCGGGGCATTGGTCAATATAGCACTGGACCCGTTGTTTATTTTTGGTATGTTTGGTCTGTCAAAGCTTGGAATTGCCGGGGCGGCCATTGCAACGGTTGTGGGACAGATTGTGGCGGCTCTTATCGTAATGAGAAAAGGATTTTGTAAATCGCCCCAGCTTTCGGTGTATCCAAAAGGTATCTGCTTTATTTACAAGCTCGGAATCCCCAATATTTTAATGCAGTCGGCATATACTTTTTATATTCTCGGACTTAATCTGATCCTTGCAACATTTTCAGATCAGGCCGTCACGGCACTGGGGCTTTATTACAAATGGCAGTCTTTTTTCTTTATTCCGCTTGGGGCACTGCAGACCTGTATTGTGCCGGTGATCAGTTATAATTATGCATCGGGACGGATAGATCGCTGTAAGAAAACACTGTCCACTTCACTTGTGGGAGGAATGGGGCTGATGTTTATCGGGACGTTAGTTTTCAATCTGATTCCTGGACAGATGCTTCGGGTATTTACAAGTGATCCACAGGTGATTGCGATTGGAACCGTTGGGTTTCATTTTGTGGGAATCAGTTTTATCCCGATGGTTACTTCCCTGATTTTTCCGGTATTTTTTCAGGCGGTTGGTGCAGCAGTCAAAAGTTCGCTTCTTACCGTCGTGCGCACGATGATTCTGTTTGTACCGCTTGGATATTTGTTTTCCCGTCTGGGACTTAATTATTTCTGGTTTACTTTTCCGGTGACGGAAGTTCTTACCACGCTGGTGGGGGTGTTCTTTTACCGAAGATTTATGGCACAACAGAAGTGAAAAGACGTTTGGTACTAGACAGGGACTGCCGAATTCATTACAATGGAACTAAATCGGAATAGTAGTATATTTATTTTAAACATGGAGGAAGAAAAAATGGAAATTGTTTGCTTGGACTTAGAAGGTGTACTGGTACCGGAAATCTGGATCGCATTTGCAGAAGAGACCGGAATTCCGGAATTAAAGAGAACAACCAGAGATGAGCCGGATTATGATAAGCTTATGAAATACCGTATCGGAATTTTAAAGGAGCACGGTCTTGGACTCAAAGAGATTCAGGAGACAATCGCAAAGATCAATCCGATTCCGGGCGCAAAGGAATTTTTGGATAAACTGCGTGCCATGACACAGGTGATTATCATCAGTGATACGTTTTCCCAGTTTGCAGGTCCGCTTATGAAAAAACTCGGATACCCGACAATTTTCTGCAACTCGCTTGAAGTTGTCGATAACGGAGAGATCACAGGCTTTAAGATGCGCTGTGAGAAGTCCAAGTACACAACCGTCAAGGCATTACAGTCCATCGGTTATGATACCATCGCTAGCGGAGACAGCCACAATGATCTTGGCATGATCCAGGCCAGCAAGGCGGGGTTCTTATTTAAGAGTACCGATGCGATCAAGGCTGAGTATCCGGATATTCCTGCATATGAGACGTACGATGAGCTGTTTGCAGCAATCAAAAAAGTGATTGAAGGATAATTTGTCGGAGATGAAAACAAAGAAGGAAGCTGTTGCATGAATGCACAGCTTCTTTTTTGTTGTATCGTTTTTTACAATACATGTGTTGGGAGAGAGGGTATGATAAGGACAAGTTAAGAAAAGTAATTGGTTCTTGGAAAAAACATAATGGAGGGCGATACATCGGAGATGTACCGCAGGCGATACCCCTTACGGGGCACCGCAATAAGGAGCACATCGCATGAGAGTTCCGCTCACGCGGAAGCGATGTACGAAGTATGAGCAGCAGAATTTCAGAACATCCAATCCTTGGAGAACAGCAGAAAGGGAAACTGGTGACATTCACCTATGACGGTAAAGAATTACAAGGATACGAAGGAGAGCCAATTGCCGCAGCATTAAAAGCCGCAGGCGTGATGGTTCACCGTTATACCAAAAAGGAACACAAACCGAGAGGAATCTTCTGTGCGATCGGAAGATGCACCGACTGCGTGATGGTTGTGGATGGAAAACCAAATGTCCGCACCTGCATGACACCGCTTGCAGAGGGCATGAAAGTCCAGACACAGTACGGCGTATCGGATAAACCGTTTGAAGAACAGTAGAGGGGAGTGAGTAATATGAAGCGTTATGATCTGATTATCGTAGGAGCCGGTCCATCCGGATTGTCTGCAGCAGTTGAGGCAGCAAAGCGGGGACTGAAAGTTGTAGTATTTGATGAAAATGAGAAGCCGGGTGGACAGCTGTTTAAGCAGATCCATAAATTCTTTGGATCAAAGGAACATAAGGCAAAAGTCAGAGGTTTTGTGATCGGGCAGCAGCTGTTGCAGGAAGCAGCGGATGCCGGTGTGAAAGTTGTGCTGAATGCAACCGTTATCGGCATGTATCTGGATAAAGAAATTGTGGTAAGGATCAAAGATGAGGTTCATCACTACAAAGGAGATTCCATTATCATTGCTACAGGAGCCGCAGAAAATATGGTTACCTTTGAGGGCTGGAATCTTCCGGGAGTCATCGGCGCAGGAGCCGCACAGACGATGATGAATCTGCACGGGGTAAAACCGGGAAACAAAATTCTGATGCTTGGTTCCGGAAATGTCGGTCTGGTCGTATCCTTCCAGCTGATGCAGTGCGGCTGTGATGTGGTTGCACTGGTTGATGCAGCACCCCGTGTCGGTGGGTACGGAGTTCATGCAGCAAAGGTTGCACGAACCGGTGTTCCGTTTTATCTTTCCCATACCATCGTAAAAGCAGAGGGCGAGGAGTATGTGACCGGTGTTACGATTGCAGAAGTGGATGACCACTTCCAGTTCATTCCGGGAACTGAAAAGCATTTCGATGTGGATACGATCTGCCTGGCAGTCGGACTTTCTCCTATGTCGCAGCTGTTGAAGATGGCGGGCTGCGAGATGGAAGACAATCCAAAGCGTGGCGGACAGGTTCCGATCTGTGATGAATATGGCGAAACCTCAATTAAGGGCATTTTCGTAGCAGGCGATGTATCAGGGATCGAGGAAGCCAGCTCTGCCATGATCGAGGGACGTATCGCAGGAATCGCAGCTGCCCATTACCTGGGATATATGGATGAGGAAGAATTAAAGACAAAGGTAAAAGAACAGGAGGATGCACTTGACGGACTGCGCCAGGGCATGTTTGCTCCAAAGAATCGTGGAAAACTTATCGAGAAGACAGAAGAAGGAATCGATATTTCTATGAATCTTCTGAAAAAAGGATATGTTGCAGATGATGAAATCGAACGCTTCCCGGGCGTGACACACAAAGTCGGGGTTCATCCGGTGATGGAATGTACACAGAATATTCCGTGTAACCCATGTCAGGATGCATGCCCGAAACATTGCATCAGGATTGGAGAAAATATTACCTCCCTTCCGGTGGTAGATCCGGATGTGGATTGTATCGGATGCGGTATGTGCGTGGCATCCTGCTCCGGACAGGCAATCTTCTTAGTCGATGAAACGTATGAGCCGGGATTTGCAATCGTGACGCTTCCATATGAATTCCTTCCACTTCCGGAAAAAGGAGAAAAGGGATACGGAATGAGCCGGAGCGGTGAAAAAATCTGTGAGGCGGAAGTGGTATCCGTCAGGACATCGAAGGCATTTGACCACACGAATCTGCTGACGATTAAGGTGCCGGCAGATATGGCAATGAAGGCCAGATTTTATCGTAAGGCAGAAGCCTGATTCACAGAGGAGGAAAAAATTATGCATGAGATTAATGATAGATCAAGAGATATCGGACCTTTCGTACCGGGACCGGATGACGATATGATCATCTGCCGGTGCGAGGAAGTAACCAAAGGGGAAATTCGCAAAGCGGTGCACGATGGAATGTTCACACTGACGGAGATCCGCCGGTATTTAAGAACCGGCATGGGACTCTGTCAGGGACAGACCTGTGCAAAGCTGGTCAAAGGAATCGTGGCAAGAGAACTGAACGTATCCCCGGCAGAACTGGAACCGGCAACATCCCGGGCACCGATGCGTCCGATCGAGATGCGCGTGTTTGCGGCAGAGGCAAAGGAGGGCGAGGAAGATGAAGAATAATGCGGAAGTAGTAATTATCGGTGGTGGAATCATCGGATGCGCAACAGCTTATTATCTGGCAAAAGAAGGGGTTTCCGTGATCGTACTCGAAAAAAGCGATCATATCGGAAACGGTGGTTCCTCAAGAAACGGAGGCGGTGTAAGACAGTCCGGACGTGATCCGAGAGAACTTCCGCTTGCCATGTATGCCGTGGAACACATGTGGCCGGCACTGTCCGAAGAACTCGGTGTGGATGTGGAATACCATAAAGAAGGAAACCTTCGTCTCGGAAAGACAGCAAAGCACAAAGAAATCTTACAGGGACTGACGGACCGTGCCGTTGCACTGGGACTGGATGTGCGGATGATCGATGGAAAAGAAGTGCGTGAGATCAACCCATACTTAAGCGATGAGATTACGGTTGCCAGCTGGTGCCCGACCGACGGACATGCCAATCCGCTCGTTGCAACCCTCGGTTTTTACAAGAGAGCCAGAGAGCTTGGCGCAGAGTTTATCACAGGTGAGGATGTGCTCGAGATCCAGAAGATCAAAGGAAAAGCCAGACGTGTAGTAACAGAAAAAAATGTGTATGAAGGAGAAACCATCGTACTGGCATCCGGATACGAAAGCCGACCGATTGCAGTGAGTGTCGGCATCGACATCCCGATGCGCAAAGAGCTGATCGAGGCACTGGTTACGGAGGCAGAGCCAAAGATGTTTCCACAGATGCTTGGTACCGCAGATGCGGATTTCTACGGCCATCAGACGAATCATGGATCTTTTGTATTCGGAGGTGCTTCCGGATTTGAGGCAGAAAATCGTGACAACGGACATATGATTACTTCGAGTATCACTGCTCCGTGCATCTGCCGGGGAATTATGAAATACATTCCAAAACTTGCCGATGCAAAGATTGTCCGTACCTGGGCCGGATATGAAGATCTGTGTGCGGACGGAGTACCGGTACTCGGACCGGTTAAAGAAGTGCCGGGACTGCTGTTAGCCTGTGCTTTTACCGGACACGGATTTGGAATTTCACCGATTGTCGGAAAACTGTTATCCGAACTGGCCATGGGAAAAGAAACCACACTGGATCTGCATGAACTGCGGTATGACCGGTTTCAGGCAGTGATCTAAGATAGCAGGATCGTTGTATAAAAAAGAATACAAGAGTAGCAATCAAAAAGATAGTATGGTATATTATAAGCACGAATAAGTAGCAAAGGCGCTATAGTAGGTGATACTATGGCGTCTTTTTTGTTTATTTGCTTTGATATTCCATACCTCTGAAAACATAAGGAGGAAATGCATATGGATACCAGGATTAAATTTTTATATTTGAGTGAACCGGATATGATCAAAGCCGGAGTAAAGAACATGGATCAGTGTGTGGAGGCAATGGAAGATCTGCTGGTTACATTGAACAAAGGCGATTATGTGATGGCCGGAGTCAACCATAATTCCCACGGTGCACAGGTCATTTTTCCAGATGATCCGCAGTTTGAGGGAATGCCGAAAAATGCAGACGACCGCCGGTTTATGGCGATGCCGGCATATCTTGGAGGAAAATACCAGATGGCCGGAATGAAGTGGTATGGAAGTAACTGTGAGAATAAAGCTTCCGGTCTGCCGCGTTCCATTCTGATGATGATGTTGAACGATAAAGATACCGGGGCGCCACTGGCACTGATGTCTGCAAATCTTGTCAGCTGTTACCGTACCGGAGCAATTCCAGGAGTCGGGGCAAAATATCTGGCAGGAAAAGATTCCGAAACGGTTACTATTATCGGACCGGGTGTTATGGGAAGAACCTGTCTGCTGGCTTTTTTAAGCGTCTGCCCGAAGATTACTACGGTAAAAGTGAAAGGAAGAGGACTGCGTTCCCTGCATGCATTTGAAGAGTTCGTAAAGAAGGAATGTCCGCAGATTCAGCAGATCATCGTATGTGATTCGATGGAAGAGGCCGTAAAAGACAGTGACATCATCTGTGTTACTTCCACCGCACCGGTAAAAGAAATCGATTTCCCATATATCGCAGAAGACTGGGTCAAAAAAGGTGCACTCATCTGTCTGCCATCGGCTGCACGGTTTGATGATGATTTTCTGATCAACCGCTGCAAGAAAGTGGTGGATAACTATAAACTGTATGAAGCCTGGGCAGAGGAATTTCCGTATCCGAGTTATGAGATGGTACAGATCATAGGTTCCAAGTTTACGGATTATCTGCACGAAGGACGGATTCAGCGGGAAGATATTGTAGATATTGCTGATATTATCAAGAAGAAGCATCCGGGACGGGAAAGTGATGATGAGATCATTGTATACTCGGTAGGCGGTATGCCTGTTGAGGACATTGCCTGGGGCGGTACCGTATACCGCAATGCATTAAAAGAAGGTATCGGCGTGGAACTGCCTTTATGGGATCAGCCGGATATGGCATAAAAGGTACGCCTTTTTAAGTACTTTTTGCCGGGCGGTCCTGGCAGAGGTTTAAGTACAAGGGGCGAAAGAAAATGAAAAACGTCATGCCAATGCAGCCGTATCTGGTGCTGGATACAGATGATTATGAGGTAAAAAAAGAAATGAAATCCGGAATCTCCCACTTTTATGAATTTTCCAAAAAGAAGAGTTTAAAGGAAGAGATGAAAGCGGTGCCGGATGGCAGCGTGGACCTGTTGTTTGGAATCGGAGAGCAGGATGTTAAGACGTATATTGGCGGAACGGTTCTTGCCGCAAAAGGCTGGGAGTTTGAGGACGGACGCTCATATTTTGGGGTTCGTTTTCAGCCGGGGAGCTGTATTCTGCCGGAAGAACTTTCTATCCGGGATCTGGTTAACAAAGATCTCGAGATTGATGGCAATCTGTTTGGAGATCACCTGACCGAAAAACTTGCCGGGAGTAAAAATATTTCGGAGCGTGTCAATGTATTTACGACGGAATATGCAAAACTGCGTGGAAAAGAACTGGCGGATGGCATACAAAAGCTGGAAAATTATCTCAGGGAGAGAATTTATGATACCGATGGATGCATTTGTATCCGGCAGCTGGCAGAGGAAACCGGATATTCGGAATGTTATATCCGGCGTGTTTTTCAGCAGGTGCATGGAATTTCGCCAAAGAATTTTGAACGGTTTGTCCGGTTTCAGAAGCTGCTGCATGTCATAAATAAAATGCCGGAGAGGATCCGGCTGGATGCACTGGCGCAGCAGTGCGGATATTATGACGAAGCACATATGATCAAAGATTTTAAACAGTATGCCGGGATTACCCCACAGGGTTATGAGCGGCTCATTACAGGAACAAAGATTCCGGAACTGGAATTGTAAAGAGCATTATACCAAGGAGGAAAGACCATGAGTTTGTCAAGAATTGAAGTAATTACAGGCATGTCAAAATTTTCCAGCTTAAAAGCAGCACTCAGCAAAGCCGGTGTGCGGGGAATGACCGTGATGCAGGTACTTGGATGCGGTGTGGAAAAAGGAACCAGAGAGTATGAAGTGGATGAGCTTGAAGAGATGGAACTGCTTCCAAAACAGCAGATCAATATTGTTGTGGAAACGGAGCGTGTGAATTCCATCGTAGAGATCATCAAGGAACAGCTGTATACCGGTCACATCGGAGATGGAAAGATCTTTATCTATAAACTGGATAATGTCATCCGCGTCCGCACCGGTGATGAGGGCGAAAAAGCGTTGTAGGGGATGGGGGTCTGTTTATGGAAGAAAAGAAGTTAGGACTCAAAAGTGTTATTTCTGTTTCTGTAGGACTTGTCATTGCAACGAGTTGTCTGGTTTCACTCGGACAGGGCGCAGGGACGATAGGCGTGACCTTTATTTTTGCCATGGTAATTGCCTGTCTGTTTAACATGACAACCATTGCATCCCTGTCGGAACTCAATGCCCTGATGCCGAATACGACCGGGGGACTGGCACAGTATACGCTTGCCTGCCTGGGACCGTTTCCGACGATGATTTCCATGGTGGGAGGTTACCTGTTCTGCAATGTATTGTCTTCCGGTGTGGAAGCCTCAATTTTTGCATATGCCATGGGAGAAATTTTTCATCTGCCGATTCCAAACTTTTCCTATACCGTTCTGGTGACAGTCATTCTTCTGATTGCCAATTTAAAGGGTGTGGATATGTTTGCAAAGATTCAGGATGCAGTGGCATATCTGATGGTCGGATCGATGGTGATTATGGGTGTCATCGGTATGCTGGGGCTTGGCACTGGGAAAAAGATAAGTCAGCCGATGGTTCTTTCCGCAGACTGGAAAACGATTGTTTCCATGACCGCAGTTGCATTCTGGCTGTTTATCGGTGCAGAATATGTGATTCCGATTTCGAAGGATGTCAAAAATGCCAAGCGGAATGTACCGCTCGGTATGTTTCTTGGGCTGGGACTGATCTGTGTTGTGCAGTCGATTCTGGTGTTCGGATTTCACAATTATACCCCATGGGACAAGCTGGCAGATTCTGCAGCCCCGCATCTGCTGTACGGGGAAAATCTTCTGGGAAATGTCGGAAAAATATGGATGGCTTTTGTGGCGGCGCTGGCACTGATCAGTTCCCAGAACTCTGCGATCAACGGGCTGGCAAGTATCTGTCAGGGAATGGCAAAAATGAATATGATGCCGCGCTGCTTTAAAAAACTGAACAAAAACAATGTGCCGTTTGTCGGTGTGTGGTTCATCAGTATTCTGATTCTTGTATTTGCATTTATCAGCAGTGATTCATCGGATGCAATTTCCTTTTTTATTCTGGTTGGATCGGTTTTCTGGATGGTGTCTTATATTTTTGCACATATTGATGTGCTGGTACTGCGGCACCGTCTTCCGAAAGCACCAAGAAGTTTCAAAGTTCCGTTTGGACCGGTGCTGCCGCTTGTCGGAATTGCAGGTACGGTGTTTATGATCTGTAATATTTCGACAGATCCGACAGAACGCAATGCGATTCTGCTTTTGTCCGGAGCCGTATTTCTTGCATTGGGTGTGTATTCTTTCTTCTGGATACGTTTTAAAATGAAGATGCCGGTTTTTAAAAGTGTTCCTGTGGAAAAAGTAATGGCAATGGAACACGATATGTATGATACGATTCGAAAACGCCGGGGAATTTGGCGATAATACGAAAAAGACGTCTTTTTGTAGTTTTTGGCTACTAAAGGCGTTTTTTTTGTCTGATAAGGTAAAAAACAGAAAAAACTACTAAAAATACATGCAAAATATTGGCTAAAATTAAGCTAAATAAAATATTGAATATAATACCTTTTGATGATAAAATTTATTGGAGAAAATAAGTAAAAAGTACCAAAGAAGTATGAAGGAGGAAAACAGACGATGAAGATGAAACTCGTGCAAAGCATTAAAGGAAAAATCCTTTTAATGGGCGGCGTTGCAATTGCAGCATCTGTGATTTTGGGAAGTGGCGGAATTACCGCGTTAAATAAGAACAGCCGGAACAATGATGTATTAAAAGAGATTAATGCCATTAATGTGGCACAGAGTGAGAACCAGAGTCTGGAAACTTCTTATCTTTATTTCATGGATGATTCCTACCTCGAAAAAATTGTAAAGAATTTATCCGATATGGAAAATGACAGCAAGGCGGCCAAAAAATCTGCCTCCATTCTGGAGAAGAAGAAACTGGATACGGTGGCAGAAACCATCGGAGAGTGCAAGGATAATTATTCACAGATCCGTGAACTGGCATCACAGAGAGGTTACACTTCGGATGTGGGAGAATATCAGAAATTCATTGCAAATGATGAGGATCTTGCAAATACATTTGCTGCTGTCAAAGATGATCAGTCCTGGCTGGATGGCAGCTGGTCATCCATCAGCGGCGGTGGACAGACAATCAAAATTGACGGAAAAACATATACAAAGTTTGTTTATAAGGGAAAAATTCCGGAAGGCGGAAAGAGAGATTATCTCGTTGCCAGAATCGGTGGTAACGGTGCAGGATATGCGGGAAAAGTATATTTTAGTAACATCAGTTTTCAAAAAGGCAGTAAAAAAGAAAAAATAGATCTTTCCAAAGTAACGGATGAGGATATTTCCGGTTCTTACGGTGATGCATTAAAAGATCAGAAAATCACTGATTTTAATAAAGGAAAAGCAATTTATTTCAACAGTAAGTTTACGGCATCCAATGCAAAGTGGGAAGAAGTATCGATTAAGCTTCCGATTACTTCCTACGCGATGCAGGATTACAGTACCGTTACGTTTGAAGCTTATCTCGAAAAGGGAAACTATGCGGAATTGTCTCTTGCTGCAGCGTTTTCGGACAAATATGATTTCAGCGGAACATTTGCTTCCATCAACGATAATTTTGCGACATACAGCAAACATGTTATGGAAGGAAATGATGTGGCGGATGAAGCCAAAGCACTGGAAGCCCAGTTCAAAGAGATGACAGATAATATTCCACTGTATATTTTTGATAAGGGACAGCAGAGTGATGTGAGCAGCAAGCTGGCAGACAAGCAGTCTCAGTTTGAAGCAATGAACAAGGTGGATGAGCAGGTTCTGAAGCTGAAAAAAGAAAATATTACGCTGGCAGATAATTTGACAAAGACAACAGCCACGGTACAGAAAGAAGTGGAAAAAGATACCAGTGCATCCAGAACGAGACTGACAGCAATTATGATTTTTGTGCTGTTTTTAAGTGCAGGTATTCTGATTATGCTGACACTGCTGATCAGCCGAACCATGAATGAGAGTATCAAAAACTTTAAAAATACATTGCAGCAGATGACAGAAGGAAACCTCACCGTTCGTGCCGCAGCAAACGGCAAGGATGAGTTCTCAGCGTTTGGTGCGTATGTCAATCAGTTCCTGGAAAGACTTTCTGAGGTGATCAAATCCGCACAGAAAATTTCCCAGCACGTAAAGAAATCCGGAAACGAATTGGATGTAATGGCAAAGAACAGTAATATGACATCCGGAGAAATCGGAAGCGCGGTAGAGGAAATTTCAAAGGGAGCGACCAATCAGGCCAGTGAGGTAGATGTAGCATCGACACAGATTTCAAAAATGGGAGATGTTTTTGCGGAGATCGTAGCAGATGTAGACCAGCTTGGAGAGATGGCTGAGCAGATGCAGCAGGTAAGTGTGGAATCCACACAGTTTATGGAGGAACTCGGAAGTGCCAACAGTCGTACAACGGAAGCTTTTGCGCAGGTGGCACAGCAGACACATACCACAAATGAATCGGTGCAGAAGATCCGTGAAGCGACGGAACTGATTACTTCCATTGCAAGCCAGACCAACCTGCTTTCCCTGAATGCAAGCATTGAGGCAGCAAGAGCCGGAGAGGCAGGAAAGGGATTTGCGGTAGTTGCAAGTGAGATTCAGAAGCTTGCAGAGCAGTCAAGTTCTTCGGCAGATATTATCAACGGAATTATTGAAGAACTGGCAAATGAAGCAGAACAGACCGTCAGCATTGTAGACGAAGTGACGGAGATCATGCAGAACCAGCAGGAAAAACTTGCAAGTACACAGGAACATTTCCGTACACTCGGAGATGGAATCCAAAAGTCCAGTGAAGAGACTGCGCATATCAAGTCCAGCACAGGTATCTGCGATGATGCCCGCAATAAGGTAGAAGAAGTAATTGTAAGTTTGTCTTCCATTTCCGAGGAAAATGCGGCATCTACAGAGGAAACAACCGCTTCCATGACGGAACTGAATCAGACGATCGAGCAGCTGGTCGAAAAAGCAAAAGAGTTAAATGAGATGGCAGACAGTCTGGCGGGAGATCTGAAATTCTTTCAGATTTAGTGGCTTGACAAACAGCACAAAAAGGATTAAAGTATAACAATAAGAGAAAACCGATGAGAAAGAGAAGTAAGCTTATCTGGACATCACAGAGAGCTGCAGGTGGTGTGATGCAGCATGAAAGGATTTGCTGAATGGACTTTTGAGGGCGGCCTGAAAAAGAAGCAGATTGCATTTAGTAGGTGTCGCCGGGAACCGAACCCGTTATCAATTCGGCACATATGGATGTATGTGACAGAGTGGACAATTCATTGTCAATTTGAGTGGTACCGCGATAAGAGAGCAAAGGCTTTATTACCGTCTCAGGATTTTATCCTGAGACGGTTTTTTTATTCATCGGGAAAAAGGAAAAGGAGAGATTATTATGAAAAAGAAAGTATTAGTAGTGATTTTGACAGCAGTATGCACCATGGGACTTATGGCAGGATGCGGAAACAGCAGTGCGGGAGACACAAACACCCAGAAAAATGCATCTTCGGCAGAGAACAGTTATAAGATTGGAATTTCCCAGTTTGCAGAGCATGGATCATTGGACAACTGCCGAGAAGGCTTTTTAGAGGGTTTAAAAGAAGAAGGTATTGAGGAAGGGAAAAATCTGACGGTTGATTATCAGAACGCGCAGACCGATACCGGTACGGCAAGCACGATCGCAGACAGTTTCGTATCCGCAAAAGAGGATCTGATCTGTGCAATTGCAACACCGTGTGCACAGAGTGCTTACAACTCTGCCATGAATGCAGATATTCCGGTAGTTTACACAGCCGTATCGGATCCGGTTGCTGCAAAACTTGCCAATGAAGACGGTTCCTGCGTGGGAAATGTTACCGGTTCTTCCGATGTGCTTCCGGTGGAAGAACAGTTAAAAATGATCCGTGCCATGCTGCCGGATGCAAAGAAGATTGGTATTCTTTACACAACGAGCGAGACAAATTCCTGCAGTACCGTAAAAGAATATCAGGAACTTGCCGGAAAATATGATTTCGAGATCGTGGATACCGGAATCAACACTTCTGCAGATATAGACATGGCGGCAACAGATCTGGTAAGCAAAGTAGACTGCCTGTGCAACCTGACAGATAACACCGTGGTAAATGCTCTGCAGACCGTTCTTGACAAGGCAGATAATGCAAAGATTCCGGTATTCGGAAGTGAGATTGAGCAGGTAAAATCCGGATGTGTTGCTTCCATGGGAATTGATTACTATCAGCTTGGAATCGAGACCGGAAAGATGGCAGCAAAGATTTTAAAGGGTGAGGAGAAAGCTTCGGAGACTCCGTATATTACAGCTTCCAAAGCAGAATTATATGTAAACACAGCAGCAGCCGATGAGATCGGAATGAAGCTGGATGCATCTTATGTCAAGGATGCAGCTCAGACTTTTGATGAGATTACCGTAAAATAATCATATTTGGGAAAGATAAGGGGTATCACATGACATTGGTATTAAGCGTACTGGAACAGGGTATGATCTATGCGATCATGGCACTCGGCATTTATATTACGTATACGATTCTGGATTTTCCGGATCTGACGGTTGACGGAAGTTTTCCGCTTGGAGCTGCAATTTCCGCGGTACTGATCACGAAGGGAGTAAATCCGATACTGACGCTTCTGATTTCATTTCTGGCAGGAGTGGCGGCAGGAACATTGACCGGACTGATTCATGTAAAATTAAAGGTACGGGATCTGTTGTCCGGAATTATTATGATGACAGCTCTTTATACGGTAAATCTCCGTATTGCGGGCAGGGCCAATGTGCCGATTTATAACATGACAACACTGTTTGACAATGCGCTGGTAAAAAAGATCTTTACGGGATCGCTTGCACCATTTGCAAATACGATTATCATTCTGGTGATTACGCTGATTATGAAGTTTTTACTGGACTGGTATATGAGCACCAAATCCGGCTATCTGCTGCGGGCAGTCGGAGATAATGAGACCATCGTCACTTCGATGGGTGTGGACAAAGGCGTTATTAAAATCATCGGCCTTGCGATTGCCAACGGACTGGTAACATTGAGCGGATGTATTTTTGCACAGCAGCAGAGATATTTTGACATCTCTATGGGAACCGGAACGATGGTCATCGGTCTGGCAAGCGTGATCATCGGTATCAGCCTGTTGAAAAAAGTTTCTTTCATTCGTGTGACAACAAGCGTAATTATTGGTTCGATCATTTATAAAGCATGTGTGGCAATTGCCATCAAACTGGGAATGCCATCCTCCGATCTGAAGATGATTACAGCGGTACTGTTTCTTGTGATTTTAGTTCTCGGCATGGATCGCAAAAAGAGAAAGAAGGTGGCATAGATGTTGGAATTACAGCATATTCACAAAATGTATAATCCGGGTACGATCAACGAGATCTGCCTGTTTGAAGATTTTAACCTGAAAATTGAGGATGGCCAGTTTGTTTCCGTTGTCGGAAGCAATGGTTCCGGAAAGACATCCATGCTGAACATCATTTGCGGCAGTATACCGGTGGATGCCGGAAAGATCCTGGTGAATGGAGTGGATATTTCCCGTCAGAAAGATTATATCCGTCACCGCAGAATCGGTCGTGTATTTCAGGACCCGTCCAAGGGAACCTGTCCGTCCATGACAATTCTGGAGAATCTTGCAATTGCGGACAACAAGGGAAAGGCTTATGGTCTCGGAAGAGGAACCAACCATGCGAGAATGGATGCGTATCGTGAACTTCTTGCAAGTGTTGGGCTGGGACTGGAAGACAAGATGCATACAAAGGTCGGGGCACTTTCCGGTGGACAGCGGCAGACACTGGCACTTCTTATGGCGACCATGAAGCCGATCGAATTTTTGATTCTGGACGAACATACGGCTGCTCTTGATCCGAAGACGGCAGAGATCGTTATGCAGCTTACAGGAAAAATTGTAAAAGAGAAGAAGGTTACCACGATTATGGTTACTCACAACCTCCGCTACGCTGTGGAATACGGTGATCGTCTTCTCATGATGCATCAGGGGCATGCAATCATTGATAAATCCGGAGCGGAAAAACAGGCAATGGAAGTCGATGATATTCTTGGAACATTTAATGAAATTTCCATTGAGTGTGGAAATTAAGAGCGATGGGGTCAGACAGGATTGCCTGGCCCCATAAAAATATATAAAACTGGATATTTACATATAACCATTCTGCTGTAAAATATCGTTAGATTTTACAGAAAAGAGGAATTGGTTATGAAACACGAAAATATTTACAAATTGACATTGACTGCGCTTATGGCAGCATTATCTTATGTGGTATTTACATTTTTACAGATCAAGGTAACACTTCCGGGGGGAGATGCAACATCCTTCCATCTGGGTAATGCGGTATGTGTACTTGGTGCACTGCTTCTCGGCGGTGTGTATGGCGGAATCGGCGGAGCAATTGGTATGACGATTGGAGATCTGCTGGATCCGGTTTATATTGTGTATGCGCCAAAGACATTTATTTTGAAATTTTGTATCGGTCTGATCACAGGACTGATTGCACACAAGATTGGCCATATTTCCACATCGGATGACAACAAGCATGTATTAAAGTGGACAATTATTGCCACGGTCTGCGGACTTGGATTTAATGTGGTATTTGATCCGCTGTTCGGATATTTTTACAAGCGTGTGCTGATGGGAAAACCGGCTGCAGAAGTGGCACTGGTATGGAATATCACAACAACTTCTGTCAATGCCATCATTTCTGCCGTTGTTGCAGTAATTATCTACATGGCACTTCGTCCGGCACTCAAGAAAGCAAATCTGTTTCTTACATTAAAATAAAAGATAATGAAAAAGAAAGAGCGGACACCGTCAGGTGTTCCGCTCTTTTTTGGAATCAGTAGGTTAAGCTGATATCCCCGGTATCGTTGGAAATGGTCAGCGAGTGTGAGGAATCGCCTTGGTTGGAGTAACTGCGGTGACAGTAGGTATCATTAACATTTACATCTCCGACACCGGTTCCTAATTCTATATGGTAACCGGACAGGTCTTCCTTGCAATCGAGATCGACATCTCCCACATTACTGGTAATTTCCATGGAAGTAAAGGTACAATCTTCCACATCAATATCGCCCACATTTGCATCCAGTGTGGAAGTTTCCAGAGTGCAGTTCTCCAGATCAATATCTCCGACATCGGCACGCAGGTCAAGTGCCAGAACGTTCAGACCGGACAGGTCAACATCGCCCACGTTTGTATGGAGTTTTAAGTCGGTTAGAGTATCGGCGACCGTGATGGTTACGGAGCATTTTTTGTTTCTGCCGAGAGCATTGTGGGCTTTGGCATACTGTGTGATTGTCAGGCAGTTGTTTTCTACTTTATATTCCGGGGTAAGCTTTTTGCTGGCTTTGCAGGTGATGGAAAAAGTGTTCCCCCGCTGGATGGTTAAATCGACAACATTTAAGTCGGCATTGATGGATGAGAAGGCATCCAGATTTTTTTGGCTGGCATCTACGGATGTGGATATACCATTATCGCTATCATCATTGTCATCACTATCGTCACCATCATCATCCCAGTCAGAGATGGCCTCTATAAATTCGCTGAAGGACGGCAGTCCTTCTGCCACGGAGAGACCAAAACGCACCAGATGGTAGCCGGTTCCTGCAATGATACAGAGAATTGTAATGACGGTAATAAGGATTAAATAAACATTTCGTTTCATGACAGTTCTCCTCCCATTAGTTTTTGCTGATATTTTTGATCAGGGATTCTACAATCGCAGCAATCGGCCAGACAATCCAGGTAATCCACCAGTCGAACGAGAGAAAACTCCAGATCAGGTAAAGGCAGGTGATGGTTGGCCAGTAGACGGACATGATTGCAGCCAGTGTGGAATTATGGTACTGCTGGCGGTCCTGCTGCTCTGGAACGTAGTTTCCGCCAATGGTGTTCTGGTTGTTCAGATGCAGCAGTGTGCGATATCCGCCCATGCGCATGGAACTGATTACAATCAGGAAAACGCCGATGGCAACAAAGATTAATACAAACCCGGCGGAACAGTCCTCAAGTGTATCTGCCGCAAAACTGGATGCCGCATCTAAAAGGATCGGTGGGACAACACTTAAGATGCACAGCATGATACCTATGGTCAGCAGGAGCGCATGTGTGCTTTTATAATGTTCCATTTCGTGATGGATGTAGTCTGTGGTGGCAAAATCAGTAACGAAATTTCCTTCCTCTAAGTGTTTCCAGTGCCCCATGCATACATTCGAATAGACAAGCATGCCCACACCGATGGCTATGAAAACAAACATCAGAATAATACCGGATGCATCAAGTACATCACTGCTGCGCAGCGAAGTATCTGCAGCAGCCCCGAAAAAGATCGGGCAGCAGGCAGAAAGGATAAACAAAAATACGCTTAGTGCCACAAAGTAGGAATGACGGGAATGTTCCCGCAGAAACTGTCTGACATCTTCCATAGAGAGCGATACAGCATTGGGGGTCTGCTCCTGTCGCGGCTGGTGAACAAACTGTTTGATCCCAAGATCTTCTGCAAGTTCGTCGAGATTTCCAAATTCCGCGATGACGGTGCCAACCGCTTCATTTTCCGATTTTCCCTCATTTTTTAACTCGGTGTATTTGTCTTCCATCATCTGCCAGAGCTCGTTTTTGGCTTTGTATACTTCTGGCGTGTTTGGAAGATTTAAAAACATAGTTTCCAGATAATTTCTAATAGCTTCCATTTTCCGTTTCCCCTTTCCTGATAAACTGTTCTACAACTTCCTGCGTAAGCAGCCATTCCTCACATTTTTCCTGATAGTAAGCACGCCCTTTGCCAGTGATCTGGTAGTAGGTACGGCGTTTGCCGGTTGCAGTGTTCTGATCCTGAAAAGATGTGATATAGCCATTTTTCTCCATACGTGTAAACGCAGAATAGAGCGTGGTCTCCTTGATAATATATTTTTCATGGGAGAGCGTTTTGATCTGTCTGGAGATTTCATAACCATAGGATGGCTGATCCAGCAGAAGATAAAGAATCATGGTGTCATTGTAACCACGGATAACATCACTGCTGATTGCCATATGCATTCCTCCTTACTTTATCTGTCGTATTTCGTCTGTCGTTGCTACGATAGATGTACTACGCCTGATGAAGTAAATATAACAGAATAGAGGAAACGCGTCAAGTGAAAAATAAAAAAACCCCATGAATAAATCATGGGGAAGGTGATTACGGTTATGCTATTTTTTCCCGGCAGCAAGTTTTCTGCGGAATTCCTGCGTTAATTGTCGGAGTTTTTCATCCGGTACAAATTGCTTTAGGGTTTCTTCATCCATGGCAACACGGTTATCCATGGTTTTCATGATGTCGGTCACCTGCATTTCCTGATAAACGTTTTTGTCGCTCAGGTCGTAGATCTGATTGTCAGAAAGGCGCAGGACAACCGGACGCATAAAATCACGGGTGTTTTCTATAAGAACAATGCCTTTATCACCTGTGGAAAGATCAACACTGGCGGCCTTTGGAACAATATGAATACACTCTGCAAGTGCTGTGACAAGCACCGGAAGAAACTTCTTTGGGTATTTTTTGAAATACTGCATGGCGGCAATTTCTGACATCGGTTCATGGCCGCTGTTCATCGCAGTCATCTGGTCAAACCAGTCGGCAATGCGCAGGATGGATGCCATTTCCTGTAATTCTTGATCCGGAGCGGTTGCGAGTTTTTCCGGATGACCTTCATATACATAGGTCTGCATCAGAGCCAGTGCACGTGGGAAAAAGTCAAAATCGTTCCGGTACATGGAAAGCGGGATAAGTCCTTTTTCCAAGGAAAGCTGGATGATATCCTGATCGGATGCGGTCAGGTCGTTCATTCCTTTTTCCAGAATATTCCGTGGAACATTCCGGTATCCATTGTCATAAAGAAGGGCAGCCGTGGTCAGTATACGGAGTTTTTCCTTCGGTAGTCTCAGATGGGCGCCCATCATGGTTACAAGTATTGCGGTGCTGATCGCATGCTTGTACATGAAATCATCACTGCTGCGCAGATTCTGGTTAAAATTCACACGGTGTTTTAAAGACCCGTAGTGGGAAAGGATATCTTCCAGAAATACTGGGTATTTTTCGAGTTTTCTGCGCTCGGTAATGCAGTTTAACACTTCCCGGAGACGGAAAATGTATACCGTCTGTAACTGCTCAAACTCCAGATCTTCACGGGAAAGCGGAGGAAGCGGTTCGGCCGGCTCGAGAATGTAGACACCGATCAGACCGAAATTTTTTGCACTGGCAATTCCCGGCGCGGTGAGTGCGGAATTGCGCTCATAAAGCAGCACACCTTTTTTATTGTAAATTGGTTTGGCAAGACGCATGCCTGCCTTTAAGTCTTCTGTTCTTACAAATTTCATATCACATGATCCCCCGTTTGGATTCCCCTCAGTATTGCTTGAAATATACCATAAATATACCATGAAACAGAGCCGGTTGCAATAAATGAAGAATTTTTTATGAACAACGTAGGTTTTCATTGATTTTGTGCGGAAAATGTGGTATTATAGACATTGTTAAAAAATTAACAGCATCATTGGGTGCGAGTTTGATTTAAAGGAGAACGAAGAATGGCAAAGAAAGTTGTATTAGCAGGTGCTTGCCGTACAGCAATCGGCAAGATGGGTGGAGCATTAAGCAATACTCCAGCAGCAGATTTAGGTGCAATTGTAATTAAAGAAGCTTTAAACAGAGCAGGTGTTAAGCCGGAGATGGTTGACGAAGTTAAGATGGGTTGTGTAATCCAGGCAGCTCAGGGACAGAACGTAGCTCGTCAGGCTTCCATCAAGGCTGGTTTACCGATTGAAGTTCCGGCAATCACAATCAACGTTGTTTGTGGATCCGGTCTTAAATGTGTAAACGATGCTGCAACAATGATCATGGCTGGTGAGGCTGATATCGTTGTAGCCGGTGGTATGGAGAACATGTCTATGGCTCCTTACGCTATGACAAAGGCTCGTTTCGGATACAGAATGAACAATGCAACAATTATCGATACAATGGTTAACGATGCATTAACAGATGCATTCAACCATTACCACATGATGATCACTGCTGAGAACGTATGTGACAAGTATGGTATTACAAGAGAAGAACTTGATGAGTTCTCTGCAAACAGCCAGCAGAAGTGCGAGGCAGCTATCGCAGCCGGCAAGTTTGATGACGAGATCGTTCCGGTACCTGTAAAGGTTAAGAAGGAAATGGTTGACTTCAAGAAAGACGAAGGACCTCGTGCAGGAACAACTGCTGAGTCTCTTTCCAAGTTACGTTGCTGCTCTGGTAAGGAAGGCGGACTGGTTACAGCTGGTAACGCTTCCGGAATCAACGATGGTGCTGCAGCAATCGTTGTTATGAGCGAAGAGAAGGCTAAGGAGCTTGGTGTTACACCAATGGCTACATGGGTAGCTGGAGCTCTTGGCGGAGTTGAGCCGGAGATCATGGGTGTTGGTCCTGTTGCTTCTACAAAGAAAGTTCTTGCAAAGACCGGTCTTTCTATCGATGATTTCGATCTGATCGAGGCTAACGAGGCATTCGCTGCTCAGTCTATCGCAGTTGCAAGAGACTTAAAGTTCGATATGAGCAAGGTAAACGTAAACGGTGGCGCAATCGCACTTGGACATCCGGTAGGAGCTTCCGGATGCCGTATCCTTGTTACACTGCTTCATGAGATGCAGAAGCGTGGATCTAACAGAGGTCTTGCTACACTTTGCATCGGTGGTGGAATGGGATGTTCTACAATCGTTGAGAAATACTAATTTTTTTGCCAGATAAGATACATAGAGGGGGTGCGCTGCATCCCCCTTGAAATGTGAATATATTTATTATTTAGGAGGAACTAAAATGAAGGTTGGAGTTATCGGTGCTGGTACAATGGGCCAGGGAATCGCTAAGGCATTCGCACAGGTTGACGGATATGAAGTGGCACTCTGCGATATCAAGCAGGAGTGGGCTGAAGGTGGAAAAGACAAGATTGCAAAAGGATATGCAAGACTTGTTGCAAAAGAGAAAATGACACAGGAGAAGGTTGATGGCATTCTTGCCAAGATCACTCCAGGCTTAAAAGAAGACCTTTGCAAAGACTGCGACCTGATCGTTGAGGCTGCTTTCGAGGATATGAATGTAAAGAAGACTACATTTGCTGAGTTAGACAAGATTGCTAAGCCAGAGTGTATCTTCGCTTCCAATACTTCTTCCCTTTCTATCACAGAGATCGGAAACGGACTTACACGTCCAATGATCGGTATGCATTTCTTCAATCCTGCTGACCGTATGAAGTTAGTAGAAGTTATCGCTGGTGTAAATACTCCTGCTGAGACTGTTGAAGCAATCAAGAAGATCGCTGTAGAGATCGGAAAGACTCCGGTACAGGTAAATGAGGCTGCTGGTTTCGTAGTAAACCGTATCTTAATCCCAATGATCAACGAAGCTGCTTTCATCAAGATGGAAGGTGTTTCCGATATCGCTGGTATCGACGCAGCTATGAAGCTTGGCGCTAACCATCCAATGGGACCTTTAGAGTTAGGTGATTTCATTGGTCTTGATATCTGCCTTGCAATCATGGATGTACTTTACAATGAGACAGGTGACAGCAAGTACCGTGCATGCCCACTCATCCGTAAGATGGTTCGTGGTGGTAACCTTGGTGCTAAGTCTGGTAAGGGATTCTACATCTACAATGCAGACCGCACAAAGACACCTGTAGACGCACAGTAGAAAAGTATAAATAAAAATAAATCATAATTAAGGAGTGTTAAAATCATGGATTTTACTTTAGACAAGAAACATGAGATGGCTCGCGGTCTTTTCAGAGACTTCGCTGAGACAGAAGTAAAACCTCTTGCACAGGAGACAGATGAGACAGAGCAGTTCCCGGCTGAAACTGTTGCAAAGATGGCAAAATACGGATTCATGGGAATTCCGGTTCCAAAGGAGTACGGCGGACAGGGATGTGATCCTCTGACATACGTTACATGTGTTGAGGAGTTATCCAAAGTTTGTGCAACTACCGGTGTTATCGTATCTGCACATACTTCTCTTTGTATCGACCCAATCATGACATTCGGTACCGAAGAGCAGAAGAAGAAATATGTAGTACCGCTTGCAAAGGGCGAGAAGCTTGGTGCTTTCGGTCTTACTGAGCCAGGCGCTGGTACAGACGCACAGGGCTGCCAGACAAAGGCTGTATTAGATGGTGATGAGTGGGTATTAAACGGATCTAAGTGCTTCATCACAAACGGTAAGGTTGCAGATGTTTATATCGTAATCGCAATCACAAGCATTACCGAAGATAAGAGAGGAAGAAAGAAGAAGAACTTCTCCGCATTTATCGTAGAGAAGGGTGCTCCTGGATTCTCTTTCGGAACAAAAGAAAAGAAGATGGGTATCCGCGGATCTTCTACTTACGAGCTGATCTTCGAGGATTGCAGAATTCCAAAGGATGCATTACTCGGTCAGGAAGGACGTGGTTTCCCAATCGCTATGCACACACTTGATGGTGGACGTATCGGTATCGCTGCTCAGGCACTTGGTATTGCAGAGGGTGCTTTGGATCGTTGTATCGAGTACACAAAGGAAAGAAAGCAGTTTGGCCGTTCTATCGCACAGCAGCAGAATACACAGTTCAAGCTTGCTGATATGGCTGCAAGAATCGAAGCAGCTCAGCTTCTTGTTTACAAGGCTGCTATGGCTAAGGCTACACAGAAGGTTTACTCTGTAGAAGCTGCAAAGGCTAAGTTATTTGCTGCTGAGACTGCTATGGCTGTTACAACAGAAGTTGTTCAGTTATTCGGTGGTTATGGATACATCCGTGAGTACGACGTAGAGCGTATGATGCGTGATGCTAAGATCACAGAGATCTACGAAGGAACATCAGAAGTTCAGCGTATGGTTATCTCTGGTGCATTATTGAGATAGTATCATATTTGATGCAGGAACGAACAAGATTGAAGAAAAGGAGATAGATAATACATGAATATCGTAGTATGTATTAAACAGGTTCCGGATACAAAAGGCGGCGTAAAGTTCAACGCAGACGGAACACTCGACAGAGCTGCTATGCTTGCTATCATGAACCCAGATGACAAAGCTGGTCTTGAGGCAGCACTTAGAATTAAAGACGAGACAGGTGCAAAGGTTACCGTTCTTACCATGGGACTTCCAAAGGCGGATGCGGTTCTTCGTGAGGCTATGGCTATGGGAGCTGACGATGCTATTCTTGTTACCGACAGAGTATTAGGTGGAGCTGATACATGGGCTACTTCCACAACAATCGCCGGTGCACTTCGTAACTTAGATTATGATCTCATTATTACAGGACGTCAGGCTATCGATGGTGATACCGCACAGGTAGGACCACAGATCGCTGAGCATCTTGGACTTCCGGTAATCTCTTATGCTGAGGATATCAAGGTTGAGGGAGATTCCGTAATCGTTAAGCGTCAGTATGAGGACAGATATCATGAAGTTAAGGCTAAAATGCCTTGCCTGATCACTGCTCTTTCTGAGTTAAACGAGCCAAGATATATGACTCCGGGTGGAATTTTCGATGCATGTGACAAAGAAGTTACCGTATGGGGCAGAGCAGACTTAAAGGATGTAGATGATTCTAACCTTGGTCTGAAAGGATCTCCAACAAAGATCGCTAAGGCATCTGATAAGGTACCGAAGGGTGCAGGAGAGAAAGTAAATCTGGATCCTGCAGAGTCCGTTGCATACTTAATCGGAAAATTCAAAGAGAAACATATTATCTAAGATTATAGAGAAAAGTGGTGAATAACATGGGTTTAGAAGAATATAAGGGCGTATTTATCTACGCACAGCAGGTAGACAATGAACTTAGCTCTATCGCTTTTGAGTTAATCGGAAAGGCAAAGGAGCTTGCAAAAGATTTAGGAACAGACGTAACAGCAGTCCTTCTTGGATCAAACGTAAAGGGCTTAACAGATGAGTTAGGCGAGTATGGCGCAGACAAGGTTATCGTAGTGGACAACCCTGAACTTGAGACATACCGTACAGAGCCATATGCACAGGCTCTTGCAGCAGTCATCAATGAGTACAAGCCAGAGATTATGTTAGTTGGTGCAACAGCAATCGGTCGTGACCTTGGTCCTACCGTATCTGCAAGAGTTGCAACTGGACTTACCGCTGACTGTACAAAGCTTGAGATCGGTGATTTCCCAATCAACGCAGTTCCTGGTAAGGAAGACGAGCAGAAGCACAACCAGTTACTGATGACCCGTCCTGCATTCGGTGGAAACACAATCGCAACCATCGCCTGCCCGGACAACCGTCCTCAGATGGCTACCGTTCGTCCTGGTGTTATGCAGAAGCTTCCAAAAGAGGCTGGTCGCAAGGCAGAAGTGATCGAGTTTAATCCTACACTTGAGAAGAACAACCGTTACGTTGACATCCTTAACGTTGTTAAGGCAGTTGGAAACGTAGAGAACATCATGGATGCAAAGGTTCTTGTATCTGGTGGCCGTGGAGTTGGAAGCAAAGAGAACTTCAAGATGCTGCAGGATCTTGCCGATGTATTTGGCGGAATGGTAAGCTGTTCCCGTGCCGCTGTAGAAAACGGCTGGTTAGCACAGGATTATCAGGTAGGACAGACCGGTAAGACCGTTCGTCCACAGATCTACTTTGCAATCGGTATTTCCGGAGCAATCCAGCACGTAGCTGGTATGGAAGAGTCTGATCTGATCATCGCAATCAACAAGGATGAGGATGCTCCAATCTTCTCCGTAGCTGATTACGGTATCGTTGGAGATCTGAACAAGATCGTTCCAGCTCTGACAGAGGCTTTAAAGGCTGAAATGAAGAATAAATAATTTCATCTTACATAAAGATGTGAAAAGAAAACGCCGCGGATTTCCGCGGCGGTTTTTTTGTGTGAGGAAATACTTGACAAACAGGTTTAAATGACTTAGACTAAAAGTAGTCTAAGTAGTTTAGACCAAAAATAAATAGGTAAAGTAATAAATACGGTGATAGAAATGAAAACTTATTTGACAAAAGCAGAATTAAAATTGATGGAAGTAATTTGGGAGAAGGGTCAAATTCCTTCAAATAAACTTGTTAAAGAATGTTTAGAGCGGTTTAATTGGAAAAAGTCAACAACCTATACTAATTTGAAAAAATTAGTTGATAAAAAAATGGTTTGTAATTCAGAGGCAGTTATTACTGTATTAAAATCAAGAGCAGATTATGAAAATGGTCAGAGAAAAGAAGTTATAAAGGAATATTTTTCAAATTCATTACCGCAATTTGTCCTTTCGTTTATCAAAGAAAGAAATCTGACAAGAGAAGATATTCAAGAATTGGAGAAAGTAATAGACGAATATAAGGAGGAACTACATGAATGATTTTTTTAAATTTTATAGTGGTTCTTTGAGTGGAACAATAATAGTTATTATACTATTTTTGTTTATAAGGTTTTTATTGAGAAAACAGTCTAATCACATAAAAATAATGTTGTGGGTGATACTTTTGATACGTTTATTGTTTCCGGTATCTATATATACGGAATATGGCATTTTGTATTCGGAAACATTTGTTGAAAAGAATGAAAATCTTTCTGCACAGGAAATGAAAAGTGATAATTCTTTGCAAATATTTCCAAAAGATGAAAATACATCGAAACCATACATGGGAAAAAAGAAGAATATAAATATTCTTATGATATTGTGGTATATAGGTCTTTTGGTTTTTGCTGTATATTATATTATACAGAGGATTGCTGTTTGTAGAAGAACAAAGAATGCAAAGAAGATATCTTCACAGGATGAAATCTATGAGTGGAAAGAAAGCATGGCTTGTGTTATCGGCTTAGTTAAACCAAAAATATTTTTGCCATTTGATTTGAGTCCAGAGCAACGGCAGATAGTGTTACAGCATGAAAAGACCCATATAAAACGCAAAGATTATCTATTGATGATGTTGTATTATATAGCTCTTGCTTTAAATTGGTATAATCCCTTATGTTGGTTAATTTATTTTGGAGTAAATAAAGATATAGAAATGGCCTGTGATGAACAGACATTACAAAATACATCAATGGAGGAAAGAAAATTTTATGCCAGAACATTACTTCGGTTATGTGATAAAGGTAGATTAAAATATGTATCAGCTATGCGACCTTTTATTTGCGAAAGGAGTACATTGAAGATGCGGATTAAAAATATTGGGAAAGAATATAGCTGCCCAAAAACAATATATATAGTTGTTGCCAGTGGATTGTTATTAGTAGTATTATTTGGAAGTTTTCTTTATAAAAAAATTGGTTTGAATAATGTTGATTCGAAAGAACTTGCAAGGCTGGCAAGTTATAAATCAACTTTAAATTTTGATGATACAATGCCTAAAATTGGTTATGTCGGAAAGGGACAATTAGTTGTTTATGACAATATGGGGGTGTATGTTTATGATCTTTCCTCTTCAGACCTGACGGATTATGTTGATTTTGAAAAAAATCATTTTAAGGGATTACAGGGAGATGATGCAACATTTATTCATGTATCGAAGGATGGACGGTATATCCAGCTAAGTGATAATGAAAAACAGTTGCAGTATGATTTGAAAACAAAACAACAAAAGAATCAATTAGATAAAAAAGAAAGCTGGAATCCGAAAACAGAACCGATGGGGGTGGAGACCGCAGAATATTACAGCGTAAGCGATGTGTATTATATAGGTGAAGGCGAAACGTGTTTTCTTGCCATTAACAAAAATGTTACTCCAAATTATGGGGCATTGTTATGTGTAGTATCAAATGCGGGGGCAGAAAAAGAATATTCTTTATTTGACTGATGCATGAGTTATTTTAAAGGCTGAGATGGGCAAATAATTTCATCTTACATAAAGATGTGAAAAGAGATCGCCGCGGATTTCCGCGGCGGTTTTACTATATTTGTAACAGGTCTTCTGTTTTGCAGCGTAAGACACGTGCAAATTTTACGACATCAATGGCTTTGGTATGGTTGATATTACGTTGCCGTTGTTCGAAAAGCTGGATTTGCCGTAACGGAACCCCGGATAATTCGGATAATTCGCGTTGGGACAAACCAGCTAATTTCCGGAGTCGTTTGAGGTTGGTTTCTTTGTAATAATTATCCCATAATTCGTTGATGGTATCGATAAAATGTGTAATATCCATCTCGTGATAAATGTCGTACATGGAAACGATTCGCTTTAAAGAAACGGCTTTATGAATTTTGGTAAAAGTCCGACAGGTGTACCATTGATAATATGCTAAAACCCAGCCTGCCCAATATTCCGGAGATTTATCAAGATACATTTCATCTTCGTAAGAGAGTGGGGACATTCCTGCATCTGCAATCACTTCTTTAACTAATTCACAGCCTGTTTTTCCAGCAATATAGGTTGGATTTCCGTTTTGAAATTGCACGGATACAGAAGATACCGTGAAAAGCCCAAAATATGAATCAATGTCCAGGTCACAGGTATTGACGGCAAAATCAAGCATATCGCCTAAAATGCGTTGGGCAGATGTAAGATAATCAGATGGATAAGCGCGCATCTCCATTTTGTATTCCCTCCCTCATGATATCAAGCATAAATAAATCATTTATATTGGCATTTCCTTTTTTGTTTCTACGGTACTCTTTTCGGGCTTCGCGTTCCCGCTCGGTTTTTTTGATGTAATATTCTTCTGCGTCAGCAACTTCATATCCGATAAATTTAAGCTGCTGAAAAGCCTTTTCACTTTTCAGGACGATCTGCTCACCTAATTTTCCAAGACGCATGGCTTCCGATAATTTTTGAAACGATATCAGACCTGAAACAAAATCCTGTGCAAAAGAAAAATAGGAATCGTCTGCGCGATAACCAATAATTACATCATATCCGGAAATATCAAGTAGAAAATGATCCTTAATATATTTTTTGGCCTCCTCGGCAATGCTTCCGTTTTGCCAATAGGTTCGGTTGTCTGCGAGAATCGCAAGCCAGTTGAGGATATTGTATTCTTTACTATTGAGATTTAAACATTTAAGATCAGACATGTCCAATTCATAAATATTGGCATAGCCGTTCGTTTGTTTTCCACAGGCCCATTCTTTTGCTAATTCGATGTTTTCAGTGCAGTAAAACCCTCTGCCGTAATCGTTGTGCAACGAACCTTTTCCGAACTGAGGATTTTCGATTAAATATTCAGAACCGTGATATAGTATTGTTCCCATAGTTTCCTCCTGATAATATAAAATATTATATCGCCTTAGCGATATTTTTTCAATGAAAAATTATGTTTTTGGAGATTAGGAGTTCACGATGCGTATGACTTGACCATAAGAGGAGCAAGGTGTAAACTGGTAAAGTTGATGTTTACTTTATTCGCAAAAGAAAAAAGAGAGAGACGGAAAACATAACATCCGCTTTCATCTGGAACAGGAGGAACCAATGCGAAACAATAAGACCGCGGAGCTGGTACTGACCGCTCTGTTTGCAGCAATCATTATCATTATGGCGTTTACACCGCTGGGGTACATCCCACTTGTGGTGATCAATGCGACCATCATCCACATCCCTGTTATTTTAGGAGCGTTATTCTGTGGACCGAAGAAGGGCGGATTTTTGGGATTTATCTTTGGTCTGACCAGCTTTATCAAGAATACGGTTATGCCGACCTCCCTTTCGGCATTTGTATTTTCCCCGGTGCTGGCGGCCAGCATGGTAGGCACCAGCGGAATCGTAAAGAGTGCGTTTATCTGTTTTGTACCGCGTATTCTTGTAGGAATTCTGCCATATTTTGTATATATCGGAGTAAAGAAAGCGCTTTCTTCCCGGCACAAAATTCTCTGGGCAAGTGTGTTTAATATTCTGATCGGTGTGTTCCTGTTTCTTGGTGCGCGTGCGTTTCTGCTTCATGTGTTTGACAAGAAGCCATTGTCAGATATTGCATTGTATGCAGTAAGTGCACTGGTTGGATGGTTTGTTTTTATAGCACTGGAAGTGTATACGGTATTGAAATCCGGCGCAGTCTGTGCATTTGTCTACGCGGGTGTAACAGGCGCAATGGTCAATACGATACTGGTTATGGGCGGAATTTTTGTGTTATACAAAGATGCATATGCAAAAGCCCTGAGTGTCGATGCAGGAGCCGTGCTTGGAATCATCGGTGGTGTCATCAGTTTTAACGGAGTCATTGAAGCGATTGTGGCTGCAATCATTGTAGCAGCACTTGGCATGGTACTAAATAAATTAAAACCGATCCAGAAATAATATGTTTTAAAAAGGCAGCCGGAATGAAACACAGGCTGCCTTTTTGCTGTCCTTTTGGTAAAAAGCGATAGTGTATGGAACAAGGATATGCTAAAATAGAAAAAGGTATAAATTTAAAAGGAAGTAGATGTATGCTTAATATTTATTACGGCGATATGCAGGAGTCTGTGTATAACACGGCAGCGTATTTTAAGTATGATTATGAGGACAGTTGGATTATAGATCCGTTTGTAAAAGAAATGATTCAGGATGTGGATCAATCAACGGTGCTGGATAGTGGCGTAATTGACAGTCCTGTTTTGGGAAAAATTCCACCGACAGGTTTATCCGGGGGAGTAAAGACATTAATCCTTGTAAAATTTGATAAGGATAAAATTTTTAATGCATCAACCTGTGGGGATAATTGTGCAAAATGGTTATTAAAAATAGCAGAATCCGAAGACCGTACAATTAATCTGCGGCATTTAATGAATTTTGGAAAAGATCCTTTTGTCATTCGTATTTTGAATACGGGTGAGATTGTCCATTCAATGGAAGAACTGGTGTCGATTGCAGGAGAATTTGTTTAATGAAGGGAAAACATAGAATTATTGTATCAACAAAGCGCTTAAAATATGATTTTGAAATTCGAAGAAATCTGACGGTCATCCGGGGAGACAGTGCGACAGGAAAAACCACATTGGTAGATATGATTCGGGAATATGTAAACAATCCATCCGGGACCCCTGTGGAACTGGCGTGTGACAAAAAATGTTATGTGCTCGAAGGTTCACTATGGAAAGAACAGTTATCAGCAATGCAGGATAGTATTGTATTTATTGATGAGGGAAACGAATTCATCAAGACAGTAGAATTCGCAGATACTATTCAGAAAACAGATAATTATTATGTCATTGTTTCCAGGGAATCCTTGCCTTCTTTGCCGTATAGCGTGGAGGAAATCTATGGAATTCGTACTTCAGGAAAATACGGAACATTAAAACCGTGTTATCATGAGTTTTACAGAATATATGGAGCACAGACTTTAAAGAAGGATACCAAACCAGAGGTTGTAATAACGGAAGACAGTAATTCCGGTTATCAGTTTTTTAATTTTGTATGTAGGCAACAGCAATTGAAATGTGAGACAATGAATGGAAAGTCAAATGTTTTCCATTATTTAAATATGCATAAAAATGAACGCATACTTGTAATTGCAGACGGCGCGGCATTTGGTTCTGAAATTGACAGAGTGATGCAGTTGATTGGTGGAAAAGATCAAGTGGTGCTTTATTTGCCGGAGTCATTTGAATGGCTGATATTAAAGGCAAAAGTAGTAAAAAGCAAATGGGCAGATCAGGTGCTGGAAAAGCCGTGGGAATATGTGGAAAGCAAAACATATTTTAGCTGGGAGCAGTTTTTTACGGCAGTTTTGATTGAAGAGACAAATGGTTCTTACCTTGCATATGCAAAAAGAAAATTAAATCCAGCATATCTGAACGATTCTGTCAAAGATTCCATACTGGAACAGATGACAAAAATTAAATTGTTTTAGGGAAAAAGTGTGATAAAATAGCAGAAGATATGATTTTTTCTGCAAAGGAGTAAGAGACAATGTTAAAAGGAAAATGTGTGGTACTCGGTGTGACCGGAAGTATCGCTGCCTATAAAATCGCCTATCTGGCAAGTGCGCTCGTCAAGCAGCATGCGGATGTGCATGTGATCATGACGGAAAATGCAACCAATTTTATTAATCCTATCACGTTTGAGACGCTCACAAGCAACAAGTGTCTGGTCGATACGTTTGACCGGAATTTCCAGTTCAATGTCGAGCATGTGGCACTGGCAAAACGGGCGGATATTTTTATGGTAGCACCGGCTTCTGCCAATGTGATTGGCAAGATGGCAAACGGAATCGCAGATGATATGCTGACAACAACGATTCTTGCGGCAAAATGCCCGAAGTATGTTTCCCCTGCCATGAATACAAATATGTTTGAAAATCCGATCGTGCAGGATAACATCAAAAAGCTCGGGGACTATGGGTTTCATATCATTGATCCGGCGAGCGGATATCTTGCCTGCGGCGATACCGGAGCCGGAAAGATGCCGGAGCCGGAAACACTGTTTTCTTATATTATGAAAGATCTTGCCTGTGAAAAGGATATGGTCGGAAAAAAAGTAATGGTCACAGCAGGACCGACACAGGAGAAGATTGATCCGGTGCGTTATATTACGAATCACTCTACCGGAAAAATGGGCTATGCAATTGCGGAAAACTGCATGCGCCGTGGCGCGGAAGTGACGCTGATCACGGGACCGGTGGCAATCACTCCGCCGCCGTTTGTAAAGGTCGTTCCGGTTGTATCTGCCGCGGATATGACAGCAGCCGTAAAGGAGACAGCAGAGCAACAGGATATTATTATCAAAGCGGCAGCTGTGGCGGATTATCGTCCGGATCACCCGGTCGATGAGAAAGTCAAGAAAAAAGACGGGGATGCCACTCTTACGATGGAACGCACGGAAGATATCCTTTCGTATCTGGGCGCGCACAAAAAACCGGGACAGTTTCTGTGTGGATTTTCCATGGAGACGGAACATATGCTGGAGAATTCCCGTGCAAAACTTGCAAAAAAGAATGCAGATATGATTGTGGCGAATAACCTGAAGGTAGCCGGAGCCGGATTTGGTACAGATACCAATGTGGTGACACTGATTACGGCAGATGACTGCAGGGAACTGGAAATTATGAGCAAAGCAGATGTTGCTTCAGCGATTGTGAGTGAAATTTTAAAGAAAATGTGTTAGTATTAAAATATGACAGACTTAGAAGCCTATTATAATAAATTTAATGAAGAGAAGCGTCTGGACAGCCGACACGGCAGGGTGGAATTTGTGACAAGCATGCATTATATCCATCAGTGTCTGGACGAAATTGTAAAAGAACGTGCAAAAGAGGAAATTCATATCCTTGATATCGGGGCGGGAACCGGACGATACAGCGTACCGCTGGCACAGGAAGGGTTCGATGTGACGGCCGTGGAACTGGTGAAGCATAATCTGGGACGCCTGAAACAGAAGGGGGCAGGAGTGCATGCATATCAGGGAAATGCAATGAATCTGAAAAAATTTTCCGATGATTCCTTTGACGTAACCCTGTTGTTTGGGCCGATGTATCATCTGCATGAGGAAAAGGACAAGCTTGCTGCGCTGCGGGAGGCGGTGAGGGTGACCAGACCCGGAGGCAGGATTCTCGTGGCGTATATTATGAATGAATTTTCCGTTATCACGTATGCGTTTAAGGAAAAACATATTCTGGAGGCGCTTAAGGAGGGAATGCTCACAGAGGATTATCACTGTACTTCAAAAGCCAATCCTCTGTATTCCATGGTTCGTCTGGAAGATATTGAAGCATTGGACCGGCAGGTAGAGGTCAGGCGCCGGCAGATCATAGCGGCAGACGGTGCAGCAAATTATATGCGTCCGTTTTTAAATGCGCTGACGGAAGAAGAGTTTGATGCGTTTCTGCAGTATCATCTGGCAACCTGTGAACGGATGGATCTTATGGGTGCAAGCGGTCACACGGTGGATATTCTTGTGAAAGAGGGGTCTGAAAACGTATGAAAAAATGGATATTGCCAATCCTAATGGCAGGATTTTTGCTGACGGGATGTTCTTCTCCTGCAGCAACGTCATCGGCTTTGCCCTCTTCCACGGAAAAAATCACGGAGACACAGATGACGGAAGAACCGGGTACGCTGGAAGAAACGGAAACCGGGACTGCAACTGAAACGCAGCAGGAACCGGTGATACAGACGGTAAAAATTACGGCGACAGGTGACTGTACGCTTGGGGCAACACAGACGCATGGGTATGCAGGTTCCTTTCATGAATACTATGATAAATACGGGCAGGATTATTTTTTTAAAAATGTCAGAAGTATTTTTGAGCAGGATGATTTTACACTGATCAATCTGGAATGTGTGTTGTCAAATGCGACCGAGCGTGTGGAAAAAACGTGGAACTTAAAAGGAAAACCGGAGTATGTTGGTATTATGACAGACAGTTCTGTGGAGGGGGCAAGTCTGGGAAATAATCATACGTTTGATTATGGGCAGCAGGGACTTGATGATACCAGAGAAGTGTTAAATAAAGCAGGGATTATCTTCGGATTCAATGATCATGTGGATACCTATACCACGAAGGATGGTATCAAAATCGGAATTGTCTCCGCAAGCCAGCTGTCCGCTGATGAAACACATGCTGGTTATATCCGGGATGGGATTGCAAAACTTCGGGAAGAAGGGGCGGATCTGGTAATTGCCTGTTGCCACTGGGGGATAGAGGGGGATCATTATCCGAATGATTATCAGCAGAAGCTGGCACACCAGGTGATTGACTGGGGAGCAGATCTGCTGGTCGGTACACATCCTCATGTATTGCAGGGAATGGAATTATACAACGGAAAAATGATCTGCTACAGTCTTGGAAATTTCTGCTTTGGGGGGAACAGGAATCCAAAAGACAAAGATACGGCGATCTATGAACAGACCTTTACCTTTGTGGATGGGGTACTGCAGACAGATATATCAGCCGATATGATACCATGCAGCATTTCTTCCACATCAGAAAGAAATAATTTTCAGCCTGCCATAGCAAAAGGCGACAGAAAACAGACGATTATTGATCATATGAATGAGTATTCGGAAAAGTACAGTAAAATTGGATTTGACGCAAATGGCAGGGTAATCATCAGGGAAGAGTAGGGAGATAATATAAAATTTTATGTGGCAAGTAAATAATAATGATAAGAGGAATCAGCACATGAATGCAAGTTTTTGGAATTATCCGTCAAAACAGAAAAGCTGGCCGATAGACGAAGAAATGGAAAGTCTCGGGGAAGTCATTCATCCACTCGATAATATTGGGGGATTTGATGTACGTCCGGGATTTTATCAGATGAATGGTGCATATCAGACAGAGGAAGGTGTAAGTTTTACCGTAAGCTCCCATGGAGCTACAAGCTGTGTCCTGCTGTTATTCCGGCCGGCGGCACAGGAACCGTATGCAAGAATCCGCATTCCGGAAAGTTATAAAATTGGAAATACGTATTCTATCCTTGTTTTTGGCTTAAAAGCAGAGGACTTTGAGTATGCCTATCAGATGGACGGTCCTGCCGATCAGGCGAGAGGGTTACTGTTTAACAGAAAACATACGCTTCTTGATCCATATGCGAAAGCTGTTACGGGTCAGAGAAACTGGGGAGAAAAACCGGAAGGCGGAAAGGATTTTGTCTACAAAGCCCGTGTGGTGCAAAGTGATTTTGACTGGGGGCTGTATCGGAATCTGAATCACAAATTTGAAGATCTGGTGATTTATGAGATGCATGTCAGAGGATTTACCAAAGATGCGTCCTCCGGCGTAAAAGGCGGGGGAACATTTGAAGGTCTGCGGCAGAAAATTCCGTATCTGAAAGATCTGGGAATCAATGCGGTAGAACTCATGCCGATTTTTGAATTTGATGAAATGGAAAGTGCCCGTGTGGTGGATGGCGTGCAGTTGTACAATTACTGGGGCTATAATACGGTTTCCTTTTTTGCCCCGAATACAAGTTATGCATTTCATCAGGAGCATAATCATGAGGGTGATGAATTAAAGCGTCTGATCCGCGAACTGAAAGAAAATGGAATTGAAGTCATTCTTGATGTGGTATTCAACCATACGGCAGAGGGAAATGAAAACGGTCCATGTTTTTGCTTTAAGGGGATTGATAATAATATTTATTATATGCTTACACCGGATGGATATTATTATAATTTCAGCGGCTGTGGCAATGTCTTAAACTGTAACCATCCGGTGGTACGGAGGTTTATTACGGATTGTCTGCGGCACTGGGCAGTAGAGTACCGTGTGGATGGATTCCGGTTTGACCTGGCATCGATTCTGGGAAGAGATCAGAATGGTGCACCGATGGAGAATCCGCCGATTCTGGAAGCCCTTGCATTTGACTCTATTCTGGGGGATATGAAGCTGATCGCAGAAGCCTGGGATGCGGGTGGCTTGTATCAGGTTGGAAGTTTCCCGTCCTGGAACCGCTGGGCCGAATGGAACGGAAGATACCGTGATGATATGAGAAGCTTTTTAAAGGGCGACAGTGGCGTCGCAGGGCGTGCAATTACACGTATCACCGGATCTTCCGACATGTATGATCCGGCAAGCCGCGGATATAGTGCATCCGTCAATTTTCTGACCTGTCATGATGGGTTCACGTTGTATGATCTGTATTCATATAATGAAAAGCATAATGAGAAAAACGGATGGAACAATACGGACGGGGATAACAACGGCCTGAGCTGGAACTGCGGGGTGGAAGGTGAGACGGATGATCCGGCGGTTATGGGCCTGCGACGCAGACTTGTGAAGAATGCATTTGCCGCGTTGTTATGCAGCCGTGGACCGGCTATGTTTTTTGCAGGGGATGAATTTTGTAATACGCAGTATGGAAATAACAACGCATACTGCCAGGATAATATTATTTCCTGGCTGGACTGGAACAGACTGGAAGAATTTCAGGAGATTCATGATTTTGCCCGTTTTATGATCCATTTCCGTGCAAAGCATCCGATTCTGCGAAGGGATACAAAGCCGGCAGTCTGCGGGTTACCTTCCGTAAGTATCCATAACGGAGAGCCGAACCGGAATTATACGGACTATAATACACATTTAATTGGAATCATGTATGCGGGAAGAAATGCCGATGATACGGATGATGATATGATCTTTTACGGAATGAATGCGTATTGGGAGCCTTTGGAGATGCGCCTGCCTTCGTTGCCGGAGTCTTATCATTGGAAACTTGTAGTAAATACTTTCTGTGAATACCAGGATGGGGCAGATTTTGAAGCCCAGACACAGGGAGATCAGACACGTGTGCGTGTTCCGGAACGTTCTACGGTAATTTTACTGGCAGAACATGATTTATAAAAAAGAGTTGAGCACCGCTCTGGAAACAGGGCGTGCTCAACTCTTTTTTTCGGTGGTATCGGGTCTGGTTGTAATTTCACTGGTTCCGATGAGGTAATCTGCAGAAACATTCAGAATCTGCACGATGGCTGCAAGATCCGCAACGGTCGGAGAACGACGGCCGGTACGGTATCCGCTGATCGTGGACGGCGAAACAAACATTGCATTTGCCAGCTGGATATTGGAAATATTTTGTTTATACATAATCAGACTCAGACGGTCACCAAAATCTTTGTATTTATTTTTATCATTCGTTTTCATACAAATGATTTTATAGAAAGTTGATATAAAAAACAGAGAAAACGCGTATTGCGTTTTAATTCTTAAATAAATGGAAAAAGATTTCCAAAAAGATAAGAAATTAAATCCATCCACCGTCTAAGGTGAGAATCTGTCCATTCAGGTAACTGCTTGCTGTGGCAAGAGAATATGCCAGTGAAGCAACTTCTTCCGGGGATCCCATACGGCCGGCAGGAATTTCTTCGATGAGTGCAGAGCGTTCTTCCTCGGAGAAACAACGGTTCATATCCGTATCGATTACCCCACAGGCGATGGCATTTACCTGGATATTGCTAGGGGCAAGTTCTTTGCCCAAAGCGCGTGTAAGGGAATTGATCCCGCCTTTGCATGCAGAATAGGCAACTTCGCAGGAAGCTCCGACATTTCCCCATACAGAAGAAATATTGATGATATGTCCGGATTTGGCATGAACCATGGAAGGGATGACCTGTCTGCAGGTGGAAAAGACGGATGTGAGGTTTGTCGCAACTATCCGGTTCCAGTCGGTAATATCCATGTCGGTGAGCAGACCGATATAAGAGATGCCGGCATTGTTGATTAACACATCAATCTGGCCGAAGGTATCCAGTGTTTTTTGCACCATGTCACAGATAAAAGTATAGTCTCCTACATCACCACGGAAGCAAAGCACCTGTATGGAGCAGGTTGTTTCAAGTTTTGTGGCAAGTGCCTGCAGCGTTTCATAAGAGTTATGGCAGCAAAGAGCCAGATGATAGCCTTCAGCGGCAAATCGACATGCCAGGGCTGCACCGATTCCACGGGATGCACCTGTAATCAAAGCAGTATGTTTCATTGTTCTTCTCCGTTCTTTTTTTATATTGTACCATAAATTGAAAAAATTCACTAGACAAACACCGGAGAATGTGTTACTATAATTGGGCAGTTGAAACGGCGCGTGGCTCAGCTTGGTAGAGCGCTGCGTTCGGGACGCAGAGGTCGCAGGTTCAAATCCTGTCGCGCCGACGATACAAGGATTCCGGTACATGGGTGAGAGAATCCTTGGCAGGGGCAACCTCAGAGGCTTTTAGAGAGTTTCTGGGGTTCTTTTTTTGCCTTCAAAAGTTTTAGAAAGGCTCTATGTCAAAAAAACTGTCGCACGAATTTTCGCGCGACAGTTTTTTTATTCTACCGTTACAGATTTTGCCAGGTTACGTGGCTGATCCGGATTTAAGCCTTTTCCAACGGATGTGTAATATGCAATCAGCTGGAAAATTACAACAGATTCAAAAATCGTAAATTCGTCGGATACATCCGGAAGATTGATGTGTACATCACAGATAGAAGGATCTGTGATTTCTTTGTCTTTGGACAAAAGAATGACATAAGCACCACGGGCTTTTACTTCCCGGATATTGGAAATAACTTTGCTGTATACATGTTTCTGGGTAGCAGCGGCAATGACAGGAACCCCTTCACTGACCAGGGCAATGGTTCCGTGTTTTAATTCACCGGCAGCATAGGCTTCGGCATGAATATAAGAAATTTCCTTTAATTTCAAAGCACCTTCCATGCAAAGGGTATAATCGAGTCCACGGCCGATAAAGAACGCGTTGTTGGCATTGATCATGCGTTTGGTCAGCTGTTCAATATCAGGAGCCTGTGCAAGAACTTCCTCGATGTAATTTGGAATTTCCTGCAGTGTTCCAATAAATGTACGTGCCTCTTCGACAGAAATCTTTTGCTGTTTCATGGCAAGTTTGCATGCAAGCAGGTAAAAAGAAGCAACCTGAACGGTGTATGCTTTTGTACTTGCAACAGCGATTTCCGGACCGGCATGTGTATATAATACATAGCTGCTTTCACGTGCAATGCTGGAGCCTTTTACATTTACAATGGACAGTGTTTTCTTTGTATATTTATTTGCAAGGCGAAGAGCTTCTAAGGTATCAATGGTTTCTCCGGACTGGGATACGACGATTACCATGGATTTTTCATTAATTACCGGTTCTTCATAACGGAACTCCGATGCGATTGCCACGGTAACCGGAATATGCAGGCGGTTCTGGATCATGGTTTTTCCTACCATTCCCGCGTACATTGCAGTACCACAGGCAACGATTGTAATGTCGCTTACATTTTCAAAGAAGGAATCCGCAATGGCATCTTCCGAAAAATCCGGAAGCATATCTTTGATACGTGGGGTAATGGTTCTTGTGATGGCAGCCGGCTGTTCATGAATTTCTTTGATCATGAAATGCGGATAACCATCTTTCTGGGCTGCGGTAACATCCCAGTTTACTTCCATATATTCCGGTTCTACGGAATGACCGTCTAAATCCTCTAACGTAATGCCGTCCGCAGTCATAGTTAAAATATGATATTCCGGCACGATGAAATAACGCTTGTTGTATGCGATAAAAGCAGTCAGGTCAGATGCAATAAAAGCACCGTCATCACAGTATGTTGCAACCATAGGGCTGACATTTCTTACCGCATAAATTTCACCCGGATGATCCTTGAACAGAACGCAGAAGGCAAAGGAACCTTCAATTTCGGCTACTGCTTTGCGCAGAGCTTCTTTTGGATCTCCTTCGTAGAGTTTATTGATCAATGCGGCGGCAACTTCGGTATCCGTCTCGGAAATCAGTTCATCCGTCAGATCGTATTTGGTGGCGAGATCATGATAGTTCTCGATGATACCATTGTGGATCAATGCAACCTGTCCGACCTTATGAGGGTGTGCATTGGCATTGGTAACGCCACCATGGGTTGCCCAGCGGGTGTGGCCGATTCCACACGTAGAATTGTTATCATCATCGCAGATTGCACGAAGATCTTTTACTTTTCCGACAGTTTTCCGAAGTGAAATTTTTCCGGTATCTTTAAAGTACGCAATTCCCGCACTGTCATATCCACGGTACTCAAGGCTTGCAAGTCCTGTCAATAAGACATCCTGGGCTTTTAATTTACCTGTAAATCCAATAATTCCACACATAATTGAAATCTCCTTTTTCTCATATAATTTTATGATCCCGATATTGTTTTCGTTCATCAGAATATTTTTCATTGTGCATTATGTGGTAACACGTAAGTGTTATCACCTATGCCAATTGCTTCGCGTAAGCAAATTCTCATGCAATTGGCTCCATCGGGGTACGAATCCTTTGTTCGGATGTTACCATCCTGTTTGTGATTCATATGCGCAGCCCCATTCCTGCGTTCAGGCATCCGCCGAATCTTCGATCACCTGAATCCTCGTTAACCCTTGTGGTACAGCGAAAGCTGTATCACATTCGCACATTGCTTCCGCGAAAGCGGAATTTTCATGCAATGTGCTCCTTATTTCGGTACAGCGAAAGCTGTATCACAGGGTACATGGCGCTAAAGTTTTTAACTTTTCGAAATCTGTTTCTCCTTTCTATAACAGACATCCCCATCTTAACATAAACACCGGGGTTCTCACAACCGAAAATATCCACAGAGATTTACAGTAATTGCATAAATTTTTCACGTTACTTACAATCTTAAAAAAATTTATACATCTTTGCCTCTGGTATGATATGATTAATTCCAAATGAAAAACATACAGGGAGGAATCTATGGACGAACAGACAAAACAAAAACGAAAAGATATCGTGGGGTGGGTGATTTACATAGCAGTTCTTCTTGCCATTATTATCACATTCCGTTGTTTTTTGATGATCGGGCGGGTGCCATCTGAGAGTATGGAACCGACACTGATGGTTCATGACTGGCTCATCGGAGACCGTCATGCATATGAGGAAGAAAAACCGCAACGCGGCGATATTGTCATGTTTTATCAGAAAGATGAAAATGAAACCATGGTCAAACGTGTGATCGGACTTCCGGGGGAGACGGTTTCTTTTGTCGGAGGAAAAGTATACATCAATGGGGAACCGCTGGATGAATCGGCTTATCTGGATGACACTGTCGAAACGGATTGTGGAGAAGAAGATAAAACCTTTACCGTTCCGGAGGGCTCTTATTTCATGTTGGGGGATAACCGGGAAATTTCCCTGGATGCGCGATATTGGAAACATACCTACATTACAACGGATGACATGAAGTCGAAGGAAATCCTTATCATCCCGTTTCACAGGCTTCCGTGGTTTTAACCCCTTTTGTGTCTTGACACCTGACGGGCATGTGAGTATACTCTATGTAATATGTTGAATGTAACAAGAAATGTCTGTATAGAAGGGTATTTCGTGAAAAGGAGTATTTTATGTTAACGACAAGAGAACTGCAGGACGAGATCATCCGCCTGAAGAAAGAAAAGGATATCTGTATTCTGGCACATGCATATCAGAGTCATGATATCTGGGAGGTGGCTGATTATGTAGGGGATTCCTATGGGCTGAGCGTGCAGGCTGCCAAGGCAGCGCAGAGCACTGTGCTGATGTGCGGAGTCCGTTTTATGGCAGAGACGGTCAAGATTCTGTCCCCACAGAAAAGGGTATTGTTATCCAACAGCAATGCGGGATGTCCGATGGCAGAGCAGATGGATGTGGAACTGATTTCCGGGGTGAAAAAGATGTATCCGGATTATACCGTGGTAGCGTATATTAATACGACTTCCGAGTTAAAAACGATTTGTGATGTCTGTGTAACTTCCTCATCGGCAGTTCAGATTGTAAAGAATATAGAGAATAAAAATATTTTGTTTATCCCGGACTGCAATCTGGGAAAATGGGTGGCTGATCAGGTGCCGGAGAAAAATATCAAACTGCTGCAGGGGGGATGTCCAACGCATGTCCGCATGTCGAAACGGGATGTGGAAAAAGCACGAAAGGCACATCCGGACGCACTTCTTCTGGTACATCCGGAATGTCTGCCGGAGGTTTCCGGGCTGGCGGATTATCGGGGAAGTACAACCGGAATCATGGATTATGCAAAGAAAAGTGATGCAAAGGAATTCATTATCGGAACCGAGAACAGTATCGTGCAGCATCTGCAGTTTGCATGTCCGGACAAGCAGTTTTATCCATTATCAAGAGACTGTGTCTGCCACAATATGAAACTGACCACACTCGGAGATGTGTACAAGTGTGTAAAGGGCACCGGCGGAGAGGAAATCAAGCTGGACGAAGAAGTGCGTATAAAAGCAAAACGCTGTATTGATACCATGCTGGAACTTGGCAATTAAAGCAGGTCAGCCTGCAAAGATGCGCGCCCTGCGGAGTCAAAGATGATGCTGTGTCTCCGCAAGGGCGCGAAAGTGTGCGGTAAACGCACACTTTATTTTTTTACCGATTTTACAAAGGAATCCAATGTAACAGTTGTGGTGGTATCACCGGCAAGGAGCGTGTACGTTTCTCCGCTGGTGAGCTTTGGACAACTGATTACAACGGGATTATAGGATTTGGCAGGGGTATAGGAAAGTAGCATCCGGGGTATCAGATTGTGGTAGTGTCTGTTCTGAAAACAATTTATGAAGAAAGAAAAGGAAAACTTAAGAGAATCTAAATTGACTTGCAGCATAAACTTATATAAAATAAAAAGCGCGGAGATGTTCGCAGAGTTCATTTCAAACAAAGAGGAGGAATTTTATATGATATGTCCGAAGTGCGGCAGCAAAATGCCGGATGACAGTACATTCTGCACCAGATGCGGAGCCAGCTTACATACAGGAACACAGGAAAATCAGAATTCGCAGGGGACGCCATACGGCTACGGAAATCCACAGGGAAACAACGGAGCGTATTATGGCAATCCACAGATGAACAATGGTATGCCGTACGGGCAGCCTTATGTAGATCCTAAGGATCATTCCACAGAATTTGACGGAAAAGATATTGCGGAGCACAAACTGTTTGCAATGCTTCCATATCTTCTGGGAATTTTGGGAACTATCGTGGCACTTCTTGTGGCAAAGGATTCTCCTTATGTCGGATTTCATGTGCGTGAGGGAATCAGGATCCTTGTGTCTGAAGTTCTGCTGGGACTGATTACTGTAGTGCTCTGCTGGACCGTTGTCGTTCCGATTGCAGCAGCCGTATGTTTTATCATTTTATTGGTTGTCCGTATCATCAGTTTTGTCAATGTCTGCAATGGAAAGGCAAAGGAAGCTGCCATAGTCAGCAATTTCGGATTTTTGAAATAACTTATAAAAATCCAATGAAAAAGAGAAGAAGATTCTGCATGTTATGTAAGAATCTCCTTCTCTTTTTTGTGGAAACACGGGATATTTAATTGAGAAGAATGGAAAAAGTCAGGGAATTTCCATCTTCACTTTTGGCAGAAATTTTCCCTTTGTGTGCGGTTACAATGGCGTAGACTACGGTAACATCTTTATACATAGAAGATAAGACGGGAGCCTTAAATAAACTTAAAACATTCGTAAGTTTTGTCGTTTTACAGGACAACATACTTTTTACATTGAATTTACATTAGTCTGGTTATGCATTTTACACAGACCCGATAAGATAACAACTGTAATGAGGAACAACATGAAAGAAAGAGGAGAAAATCATGAAAAACAAACTTGTAAAAATGATGGCTTTACTGACAGCAACAACAATGGTCGCTGCAGGTGTGATGGGATGTGGTTCTGACAGCAGTGATGCAAACGCTGATGCAAATACAGATACAACGGCATCTGATACAACTGCAAATGCAGATACAACAGATGGAACGGATCTGAGTGGAACCGTTACACTGGCAGGAAGTACTTCCATGGAGAAGCTTGCAAATGCCATGAATGAAGCATTCATGGAGAAATATCCGAATGTTTCCGCAACCGCAGAGTTTACCGGATCCAGTGCAGGAATTGAATCTCTGGAGGCAGGAAGCGTTGATATCGGAGATGCTTCCCGTGCCCTTTCTGACGATGAGAAAAGCCAGGGTATCGTAGAGAACATTGTGGCAATTGATGGTATCGCAGTTATTACAGATACAGCAAACACAATCACAGATATTAAGTCTGAAGATCTTGCAAAAGTATATACCGGAGAGATTACAAACTGGAAAGATCTCGGCGGACCGGATGAGCAGATTGTAGTCATCGGCCGTGAGGCGGGATCTGGTACAAGAGATGCATTTGAGGAACTGATGGATGTAAAGGATTCCTGCAAATATGCACAGGAACTTGATTCTACAGGTGCTGTTTTGGCAAAGGTTGCAGCAACTCCGGGAGCAGTTGGATATGTATCCCTGGATGTGCTGGATGACACCGTAAATGGATTAAAGATCAACTCTGTAGAGCCGACAGAAGACAATATTCTTGCAGGAGACTATGTATTACAGAGACCGTTCGTAATGGCTACCAAGGGTGAGATTTCTGAGCAGAGTAAGCAGGTACAGGCATATTTCGACTTTATCAACTCTGCAGACGGACAGAATGTTATCAAGTCTGTAGGACTGATCATCCCAAACAGCAAATAATGTAAATTAAGAAACACGTAAACAGGCAAACGAGGATAAAGATATGACAGGCGGCAAAGCAACAAAGCACATCGTGGAAACGATTGCAAAAGTAATATTTCTTATATGCGCAGCCGTTGCCATCGTAGCAGTTCTTTCCATAACGGTTTATATGTTTGCAAAGGGCACCCCGGCACTGGCAAAGGTCGGGGTGATTGACCTGTTATTTGGAACTGTATGGCAGCCGACAGCAGCAACACCATCTTATGGCATTTTATACATTATTCTGACTTCAATTATAGGTACTGCAGTTGCAATTTTGATCGGTGTACCGATTGGAATTCTGACAGCGGTATTTATCACGGAAGTAGCCAACAAAAAGTTGGCAGCAATTGTTCAGCCAGCGGTAGAACTACTGGCTGCGATTCCGTCTGTAATCTACGGATTGTTGGGGCTTATGGTTTTAAATCCATTGATGTACCGTTTGGAAAAGCGGGTATTTGCAGGCAGCACCATCCATCAGTTTACCGGTGGATCGAATCTGCTTTCTGCGATTATTGTGCTGGCAATTATGATTCTGCCAACCGTGATAAACATCAGTGTTTCTTCGATCCGTGCAGTACCCGGACATTTAAAGTCGGCTTCTCTTGCACTTGGGGCAACACATATCCAGACGATATTTAAAGTGATGATCCCGGCAGCAAGATCTGGTATTATGACAGGTGTAGTGCTTGGAATCGGACGTGCGCTCGGAGAGGCTATGGCGATCAATATGGTTGCCGGAGGTTCCGTAAATCTGCCGTTTCCATTCAATTCGGTACGTTTCTTGACCACACAGATTGTCAGTGAGATGAGTTATGCGGAAGGACTTCACCGGGAAGTGCTCTTTACGGTAGGATTGGTACTGTTTGTCTTTATAATGATTATCAATCTGGTGCTTGCACAGGTGGAAAAGAAAGGAGCCGTTGAAAAATGACAGGAAGTAATACAAGTATTCGTACGAAAACCAGGCATCCGGCGGATTTCTTTATTTATGTTGCCATCTATGTGTGTGCAATTCTTTCCGTTGCGCTGCTTATCGGAATCATTGTGTATGTATTTGTCAAAGGTATCCGGAGCGTCAACTGGGAATTCCTTACCAGTGTCACTTCGGTGTTAAAAGGAACAACCGGTATTGCGGGAAATATTGTAAATACGCTTTATATCATAATTGTAACCATGCTGATTGCTACCCCCATCGGTGTTGGTGCAGCGGTTTATCTGAATGAATACGCAAAAGCGGGAAAACTGGTCAGCATGATTGAGTTCGCAACCGAGACGCTGGCAGGTATTCCGTCCATTATTTTTGGTCTGTTTGGTATGATGTTTTTCGGACAGACACTTCATCTGAAATATTCTATCCTGACAGGTTCCTTTACTCTGACGCTGATGGTGCTTCCACTGATTACACGTAATACACAGGAAGCATTAAAAACAGTTCCGGACAGTTACCGCAGCGGTGCCATCGGTCTGGGAGCCGGAAAGTGGCATATGATAAGGACTATTTTACTGCCGTCAGCGATGCCGGGAATCATCACCGGTGTTATTCTTGCCATCGGACGAATTGTCGGTGAGTCAGCAGCCCTGTTGTTTACGGCGGGAAGCTCGGGTCTCCTCCCGAAGAGCTTTGCCGATCTGTTTACAAAGGCGAAAATGCCGGCAGGAACACTTACCATTCAGCTTTACCTGAGCGCGACCAAGGGTGAATTCGGAGTGGCATTCGGTATTGCAGTGGTTCTGCTGATGATTGTTCTTGGCATTAACCTGCTTACCAAAGCGCTGGCAAAGAAATTTGATGTCAACCGCAGATAAATAAATATATTATATATATAAAGAACTCCTTCGGAAAACCGCTTCCGAAGGAGTTTTGCGTATTTTTGAAAAGCTATGCGCTGGTAGGCATGGGAACATGCGTCAGGTTCTGCCGCACCTCCTGAAACTGTTCCGGAATATCTTCTATAGGCATGTTTTGCAGTACATCGGTGGTGCCGGCTTTTAATGCGGTTTCGTAATACCAGCATTTATAATCCAGGGTATTAAGTGTCTGCTGCAGGGAAGCCATCTGCTCCAGCAGGACGGTGCGCTGCTGCTGGAATAACTCTAAACGTTCCTGAATTGTGGAATCTCCCTGTTGCAGAAGGACAATGTATTTTTTGATATCTTTGATTGACATTCCTGCTTTTTTCAGACATTCGATGATCTGCAGCCATTCGTAGTCTTTCTCCCGAAACATCCGGATACCGCCGGAAGAACGTTCCACAAAGGGAAGAAGGCCTTCTTTATCGTAATATCGCAGTGTGGAACCTGCAAGCCCAAGCATTTTTGCCATTTGTCCAACCGTATATGTCATATGCACATTCTCCTTTTTGTAATTGCTTTTTTCTTGGATTATAAATTTCTCTGTGAAATCAGTCAATGGCTGTTTTACGGGTTTCTTAGAAAACTGATTATCCCACAATAAAACGAAAGGCACTTGATTCTCAGGCGCCTTTCATTCTAAATTACTTAGAAACTGATGGAAAGTGATTTCTGATTTGTTCTCTATTAATTTTATTATTTAATAAAGTAAAATAGTATCACTCTATTGGGTTATTTTTTATGGTTAAAGATCTGGAAAATTAAACTGATAATAGCAACAATTAATTTACAAAACTCAAATAAGGTTGAATATGTAATCATGTTATCGCCTCCTTTCTTTTTAAAATTATTAAGAAGCATGCCAAAAAACATATTGAATACCATTCTTTCCTTTTGGCTTCATTTTACATATGTTGCCATTTATAAGAATGTCAAAAGATTTTGGTGAATTTTATATTTTTCTAATTCTTCCTTTTTGGCATTTCAGAAGTGTAATGTAAAATCTCCATGCTCTATTCAATGAGGAAAAGCAGGAGAAAAAGAAGGTTATACTTCTGTTAGCTTCCCAGCATTCTCGGTGATTATGCTGTGTAAATTTCAATCCATGTACCACTTGTATGGTACATGTTTGTCTTTACAATATACATATTGCGCCATTTCAAAAATCGTCAAAGAATTTTGGAAAAAAATTAAAAAAATTTCTAAATCTTGTTATTCTGTTATTTTCATGGGAAAGATACTTCGTTTGCATTTGAGAGATCACATATAAGGAAAAGTGTAAAGCAGTTTTCTTACAATGAGCGTACGTTTTCTTATTGTGCGGCGTATACAGGGAGACAGACACCACGGAAAGCAGACAGATATGAGCATATGCAGCCAATCAATCGGGAGATATACAATAGTATTCGGGAAAATATTTTGTCTGCAGTATATATTCTGAGCCAGGATCTGGGACTTCTGCTGCCCAAAAAGAGGTTGAATGCATGTTGCGGAGATATCTGGCTTCAGAAGCCTATATGTATTGCGGAGAAACGTTGTACAATATCCCATGGATGCTTTTGTATTTTTCAGGAAAATATATTTCGCTCTGGCATGTCCGTGTCAGAAAGGAAAGCTGGCTGCATGAATTTCTTCGCGAAAGAAAAGATCTCAGCCTTTTCCCTGTTATTTCCAAAGAAGGGAAGGAAATCCTGTATCTGTGTGTTGAAAAGACAGGAAAATGGATGGATCTTCGGCTGGATTTTGTGGAGCACGAGCAAAAATATTACTTCAAAGATGATAGCGTAAAGGTAACAATCGCAGTCAGATTATCAACAAGAGATAGAAAAGACAGGCAGGTTGGACCAGATGGAAAAGTATTTCAGAAAGATAAGACGAGGATTGTTCAGAAACAGGACATTAACGAATACCGGTATCCAAATCTGACGGCATCAGAAAAGAAAGTTGTGAAACCGGGATTGCAAGAGCTGGCGTATAAGTTAGTGCCGGAAATATAAGGAAAGCATATGAACAGAAAAGAAGAAGCATTGGAAAAGGCATTCCCTGACCGATTCTCCTTGCAGAAGGATGAGCATACCTTTGCGGTTGCCGGGGACGAGAAGGGAAAGTTTTTTATTGGATTGTCGGATATCCTGCAGGCGCTTGCCTTTGCAGAAGATGAAGAGGAAATTCCGGAGATACCGCAAGAGTGGCGGCAAGAAATCGGGAAGCTGTATTCTGCGTAAGGAATCAGGAAGTCCTTATTGAGCGAAAGGCACTTGATTTCTCAAGCGCCTTCCGTTATAATCTAGTTAGAAGCTGATCGGAAGAGATTTCCGATTTGCCCTCGGTTTAATATTATTTCAAAGAAATAGCATCTACTTTGGACGGTGGGATGCTATTTCTTTTTATTGTTATGGTTGTCTATGTAAGACAGTGCCGCGAAGACTACAAGCAGCAAAGTTAATACTTCTGATGTACTCATAGGGCATCACCCTCTCTTTCGTAATACTAGAGGGCAGTTAACAATCGGAAAATCGCATCCGTACTTCTGTTCGATTACATACTTATTGTACCAAAAATTGAATGGGAAGACAAGAAACAAAATTCCTTGTCATATTCCCTTCAAATGCTATTCTTCCAAAATCTTAATCTCAGATGGTTTCACCGCGATCTCTTTCCCGTAATCCAATTCAAGAATGGCGAGGTTCGCGCCCCGCCAGCTACCCGTGTTCTGGTGGCAGGAAGCCGGGGTGGGTATGCTTTGTTTCCCTTTATTTCCCTTATCTGCTTGCGGGAAAAAAGTAAGGAATGATCCCCTTGAATTTCCTTGTAGTCATGCAGGTTTTTGGTCAATCTTAACTTAAATATTGTATCTTAACCTAAAAAGAGTTATAATGCATAGAAAGAGTTAAGATTGGAGGCGAACGCATGGAATATCTTGATAAAGTTCTCGGGATCGAAGTAACTTATGAGAATGCTGAGTTCAATCATTTGCCAAATTTTATTGTCACAAGGTATCGTTTACAGATGACATCTTTAAATGGGGAAAAGGTGATTTTCCTTTATCCGAAAACGGAACTGGAACAGATTGGGGTGCTGAAAAAGCATATTGCCCGGATACAGAAAAATGAAAATTCGCCTGTTGTTCTAGTGTTAAAAGAGGTTACCTTTCGCCAGAAGGAATATCTGATTCGTGAGAAAATCCCATTTATTGTAGAGGGAAAACAGATTTATTTACCTTTCATGGCACTGTATTTGCAGGAACGGTGCAGTGCAGAAAAGCCGCTGCGGGAAGTAATACTTCCATCGGCGCAGATGCTTTTATTGCATTTTATTTATAGGGGCGCACAGGAACTGTCCACAAGCCAGGCAGCGAAAGACCTGGGGGTGACACCGACATCTATATCAAGGGCGTCAAAACAGCTTGAGAAGATGGGATTGTTGCAGATAAAGAAAATGGGCGTGCAGAGGATTCTGTGGTCTGAAGATTCTTCGAGAGCGCTGTTTGAAAAAGCAGAAGATAAGCTGGTGAATCCAATAAAGCGAACGGTTTATATTCCAAAGGAACTTGCTGGAGCAGACATGCTGGAAAGCGGATACTTAGCGTTGGCAGAGTATTCTATGCTGAATGAACCGAATGCCAAATGCTATGCGACAGATAAAATATCCCAGTGGAAAGATGTAATGACGAATAATTTGCAGGATCCACAACTGCAGGTGGCTGTAGAGATGTGGAGATATGATCCGCGGAAATTGTCTAAGCAAAATATTGTAGATGAACTTTCGCTGGCATTGGCGTTGAGAGAAAATACAGATGAACGAGTAGAAGAAGCAGTGGAAGAGATGCTGAATGAGCTATGGAGGAAAATGGATGGTTACAGGAATTGGCAGCTTTAAGGAATGGTTTAAAGGCAGCGAAGAACAGTATATCATTATTGGGGGAACGGCGTGCGATATCCTGATGACAGAAGAAGGACTGGATTTCCGCGCTACAAAGGACATTGACCTGGTTCTGATTATTGAAGCAGTTGACGCGGATTTCGGAAGGAAATTTTGGGAATATGTAAAACAGGCTGGATATGAGCATTGTAACAAAAGTTCTGGAGTGCAACAGTTTTACCGGTTTACCCATCCAGTTTCAAATCAGTATCCTGCGATGATTGAACTTTTTACTCGGAAGCTGGATACCATTCAGCTTCCGGAAGATGCAGTACTGACGCCGCTGCCAATGGAGGAAGATATTTCGAGTCTGTCTGCCATTCTCTTGGATGACGATTACTATGAATTCCTGAAACAAGGGAAAGTTACCGTTGATGGAGTAACTGTTCTGGATGCAGCTTATTTGATTCCATTTAAGGCGAAAGCGTGGATGGATTTGATGGATCGCAAAGCGGCAGGAGAACATGTTGACAGCAAAAATATCAGGAAACATAAGAACGATGTTTTCCGTCTGACAGAATTGATTGATCCTGCGGCTAAAATTACAGCTCCCAATGGAGTTTATGCAGATATTCAAGAGTTCGCGCAGCGTATGCAGAATGAAAGTGTTGATATTAAGCAGTTGGGGCTGGCAGGAAGAACAAAAGACCAAATTCTGGAAGAAGTCAAAGACTTGTATACAACAGAATAAGACCGTGCAAAAGTGTGCAAGGCAGAGCCATCATTAAGGATGGCTCTTTTTGACGCTGACAGAGATGCGGGAAAGAGCAGGTGGCTTACCTCCCGGCACCGTCACAGCGTACAGGTCCGCCCCGCCAGCTATCCGTGTTCTGGTGGTAGGAAGCTGGGGCGGGTATGCACATGTGGTTAATGAAAAATAGTGTAAAAATAGTGAAAAATAGTGAAATAATAGTGGAATTTTAATGGAAAAAAGTCTTCCATTTGGGTATAATAATATTTGAAAGGAAGGATTTTTCTATATGATGAAGGTGACTTTAACAAACGAGATTTTAAGTTATATCACAGAGATCGAGCACAACAGATACAAGGTATCATCCGTGAAGTTGTCCAAACCAGTTATGAACAGGCTGCGTAAAAATTCAAAGAAAAAAAGTTCTTACGCTTCAAACAAAATTGAAGGCAATCCGTTGTCGGAAAAACAGGTGGATGAAGTAATCGAGCGCGATGAAAGAAAGCATTATCTGAAACCGGAGCAGGAAGTACGGAATTATTTCCTTGCTTTGAATTTTCTGGAGGAAAAGGTGAGCAAAAAGGAAAAGTTTTCCCAAAAGCTTATTTTGGATGTGCAGAAATTGGTGGAAAAGGGCGCTTCTAAGGAGAAAATCGGACTCAGGGGACCCATGCCTCCCGGAGTGCTGTTTGCTGTATATGATTCCAAGACGGGAAATCCTGATTATATTCCACCGGAATATTGCGACATACCGGAGCTGCTGGATGAATTGGTGGAATATGTAAATACAACGGATGACCACCCTCTGATAGTAGCAGCTGTTGTACATTACCAATTAGTGACAATTCATCCGTTTGAAGATGGCAATGGAAGAACTGCAAGACTGTTATCCGGTTATATCATGGACTTGAACGGCTACGGTTTTAATGGAATTGGATCTCTGGAGGAGTATTTTGCATACGATATTGATGAATATTACGAATCTATCCAGATGGGGCTTCCTGCATTGTATTATTCTGGAAGAGAAAACCCGCCACATCCTGAGATCTGGATTAATTATTTCCTGCGGATGGTAAAACTCTATTCCGGAAAGGTCTGCGATTTACAGCTTGCTTCCGAAGAGGAAGACATTGCCGGAAGTTTATCGTTCTTGAAGGGGAAAGAAAAAGAACTGTTGCAATTTCTGATTAGGAACTATCGGGGAGAGTTTACTCCGATTGAGGTCAGCAGAGAATTGTCGGTAAGTAATAAGACAGTCATTAACAGGCTGGCTGTTCTGGTTAGAAACGGATTTGCAGTTCCCGTATTTGCAAATCAAAGAATCCGGTCTTACGAATTAAGCGAGTTTACCAAAGACCACCAAAAGGAGATCATGAAAGAGATCAGTTAAAACTGGCAGTAATGGCTGGAGATCGAAGGTACGAGGAAATTTTACAATCTGACAATAAAAAGGAGGTTGGTTGTATGTGCGATGTAGCAGAAAGATTGGAACGCAAAGGAATTGAAAAAGGTCTTGCAGAAGGCCGCGCAGAAGGCCAGAACCTGCTTGTGGCTGTGGTTAACCGTTTGAGGAATGGCGAAACGGCAGAGCAGATTATTGCAAGCGGTGTAGATGCTCACACAGTAGCACTTGCACAGTCAATCAAATAAGCAGCAGAATTTAAGGATCATCCATAGCGGTGATCCTTTTTTTTGTGTGTGGACATTGGAAAAGAAAGGGATAGGACTTCCAAATATTCATGTCGCAGTTCAAAGGAAGCCCCGCCCCGGTTTACCTTTTGTGGTGTTGGGGCGGGGCGGGAAATTCACCTGTGCAATGTAAATTTCAATCCATGCACCCCGGAGGGTGCAACTGTGTAAATAGTTTATTTCCTGTATTCGATATTCATATCAAACGAATATGCCTTCAGATAGTTTCCACCCCACAGACAACTCTGTTCATCGCTGCCGTGTGTAGTAAAGTAAGGCGGGACAGCTTTTTGCATACCCCTATTATCAATGACGAATACATAGGTATGACCCTTTTTGAGCTTAGTTGTAAATTTGATTTTGTCAACAGGATATTTGTTTACAAAATCTGTTTTATATTCGTATGTTTCCTCAATGACATCTGCATATTCCGGATGCTCTGCCTTGTAATTGTCAAGGATTGTGCGGAGTCTTGCAAGGTAGTTGTTTTCGTAAAGCGTATCATATTTGCCGACAGTATTACAATCAGGCTCGAAACCACTTAACGTGTATTTTTTTCCGGTCTTAGCAATTTCGCAAAGTGAACATGAGAGACTTTTTAAAGACTTATCATCTGTACCCTGCAAGTTGTTAAGAGTAACAACATATTTTCCAGTTTTTGGAGCCTTAAATTTCACATATGATTCATAGCATGGTTCTCCCTTTTCCTTTGATACTGACTTTACTGAGGATGTTACAGCTGGTACGTTAATAGTTGTTTTCCCCGTTTTAACAGACGGCAGAGAGTTTAAATCCTTGTAAAAAGAGGTTTTTGAAAACCCATCTATAGGATATCCTTTTTTGTCATAACCATCGATATGGTACTTGTACGCAGAAGTAACTTTCCTTGTGGCAGCTTCAGCGGTAACAACATCATCAGCCATTGCAGGTACAACAGCAGTAGCAACACATGCAGTAGCAAGAACTGCACACATCAGTTTTTTAAAAACATTTTTCTTCATAATAAAACCCTCCTTTGGATTTCGTAAATATATTTGAATAAGTAATTGAAGGTTTCTTTTGATCCCTTCACCTTATATATTGCGCCATTTTGGAAAACGTCAAAGAAAAACGGAAAACTTTTTTACACTTTTTACCATACATATTTCCTGTTTTTACGTTTTCACTTTTCCCGGTTTCCGATCCTCACATTTTAAAAATAAGGCTGCAAAAACAGTATTTCACATTTATTGTAACAGATTAAAAATAAAAAAGCTACCGCAGTGGCGGTTTTATTATAGATATCATTTTTATGAAGGAGGAAAACCATGGGAAAGAACAATGGTATTTCAGACAGCAGATACAAAAGCAGGTTTTTCAAAAAGCTTGCTGCATGGATGGGGAAACACGGGACCGTGCTGACAGCCGTGGTATTGATTGCAGTTTCAGCTATCCTTGGGTGCGCCGAGGCTACAATCATTTATGCAGCAAAGGATAACGTAGCATCGAATGATTATGGAACCAAGGGCAATACATCCAGTCCATCTTATATTGGTGGGAGTGGCAATAACCCGACCGTTTATGAACCCGGCGTCATCGGGGTATCGGTGGTCACGTATGACCTCAATGAGGTCAGCAAGAAAGGGACACTTGAATATGGATATGGAGATAAAAAACAAAAAGCTTCCCCTGTAGCGTCCACCAATGACCCGGAGGATGTAAAAGAGGCAAAAAAGAAGTATACACCTCCCAAGAACCAGCCGGATTATTACCCATACTGGATCGACAAAATGGGAACTACGGATAAGGGGAAAACAATCTACAAATACAGTAACGCCCTGCATCATACGATCTCAGCCAACATCCTCGCGATGCAGAACTCGTATGAATATGATGACAGTACCCTGGTATTCGTCCCGCGTGTCATCACGTCCAGCAGCCACCACTCCTGGATAATGAAGGAAAAGAGTTCCGTTGTAACCGGCCGTGCGAAAGGGAATAAAAAGTCCGTTTTTTATGATCTTGACCCGTGGTATGAGGAAAAGGATGCCGGGAGCTTTAAGAAAACTTCAAAGGGCGTCACAGACGGCGTTGCCGGCAGCAGGAAGAATAAGGCAGGCATTTATTATGCCGATTTAAAGAAATATATCAAGAACAAAGAGAAAAAATCATCCAGAAGCAAGAAATCTTTTATGGAAGTTACATCCAGTGATTCCAAGGAAAAGTATGAAGTGTGCAACTATGCACATTTCTCGGAAATGAGTAAAAATGATATTAATAAGATTATCGGGTTTAACGGGAAAAGCTTTTCATCCAAGGGGAAAACAAACCTTGCCCGTGCCAGAAGACTGTATTCTTCCATTGCAAACGTAAATGAAACAAGCAAGGGGCAGTATATGACAACACCGGAAATGGCAGACATCTTCCTCCGGTATACGACAGCTGCCGGACTCAGCAGTAAATCCTATGGCACGGAAATGTTCTCCAAAAACGGGACAAAAGAGGGATTATACGGTACCCAGAAAGGGGTAAGGGATGCCGCAAACAAAAACATGGTCGGGTCCCAGGTACTCCGGAGTATTTACCAGGCCAATTCCCGTTTTAAAAAGGTACTTGCCCCGGGTGCCACCATGGAAATGGACGAGGCCAAAAAACGTGTCCTGAATGATGAGTACAACACACATTACCTTGACCTGTTAGTAAGCGGTTACGCCCTCGCCCAGTCAAGCGGTGACAAAAAAGCAGCAAACGAATGGCTGAAAGCCGTAACAACATATAATGAGAAATTTATAGTAAGAAAAGGTGCCTGAAAATATTTAACAGAAAATCCGGGAATACTTATGAATGACAATCATTACGGAAACCGTAATAAACCAATTTCATAAAGGAGGAAGAAATGACGGAACCGGATACTATAAAATTATTGAGAGAATGCGACGCGGGAATCAAGATGGGAACGGCATCCATCGGGGAGGTTCTCGAAAAAACAACCAATGAAAAATTAAAAAAACTGCTGGAAATATGTAAAGAAGGGCATGAAAAACTGAAAGAAGAAATTCAGAATAAACTAGAACAATGTCACGATACGGGAAAAGATCCAAATCCGATGGCACAGGGAATGTCCTGGATGAAAACAAATGTAAAACTTGCAATGGATGAATCGGATGCAACGATCGCAGATCTGATAACGGACGGCTGTAACATGGGAGTAAAATCTTTAAGCCGTTATCTGAACCAGTATCAGGCTGCAGATGAGGAAACAAAGGATATTGCAAAGAAATTGATAAAACAGGAAGAAGAATTAAGCATTCATATGCGGTCATTCTTATAATTTAGGTTGAATTTTGTATAAAAGCACACTATAATATATAGAGTTTATATATTAAAAAGAAGGATGTGAAGTGATGAAACTGGGAAATCCTAAGACAAATGCGGACGTCCAAATGTCGGAAGCATTTGTCACAAGTGTGTTTTTGGCACTGTCCGGAGGCTTTCAGGATGCGTATACATATTTTACGCGTGAGGAAGTATTTTCCAATGCACAGACGGGAAATATTGTTTTGATGAGTACGCACCTGATGATGGGAGAATGGCTGGATGTGTTACGATACTTATTACCGCTTCTGGCATTTGCATCGGGCGTTTTCTTTGCAGAGAAGATTCATGTGATCTTTAAATATGCTAAGAAACTGCACTGGCGGCAGGGTGTGCTTTTGATGGAAATTGCGATTCTATTTTTTGTTGGATTCATGCCAAAACGCCTGGATCTGCTGGCTACCGTGCTGGTATCGTTTGCCTGTGCGATGCAGGTACAGACGTTCCGGAAAGTAAGCGGATATTCTTATGCAAGCACAATGTGCATCGGAAATCTTCGTAGCGGAACAGAAGCATTTACCGGTTATCTGCAGACCCATGACACAGAAAAATTAAAAAAGGCACTGTATTATTTTGGCATTATTTTATTTTTCGGACTCGGGGCTGGTATTGGAGGAAATCTCTCTATCCGGTTTGGATATCATATGATCTGGGTATCGAGCGGACTGCTTCTGATCAGTTTTCTGCTCATGTTTGTGGAAAAGATGGACCGATAAATTCATCGGAAAGATATAGGCGTGGTTTCTATGCCGATAAAATTCATGTAAAAGATACCGTTGTGGTACCTATATACCGAAAATTTAATATTTAGATACCGGAAAGTCTCTATAGATCAAAAATTGCTTCTTCAGGTACCACTTTTATGAAAAAAGCGGTATCCGGAGAAGCAATTTTTACTATATAGGTGACATGTCCAGATTTCTAGCATTAAAATTTCTGGAAAACGTCACCTTAGGCTTTAATTTTTCATCTATAGATACCGGGTCTTATCATTAATTGATTTAACGGTATGTCGTTCAATTATATTTTCTCCAACCAACAGGAAGAAATGTCCCCCTTCTTACGTCACTTAGAGAAATCTTATATTTAAAACATCAACCTGCAAATTCAGCGTGTCAAGAAAACTTACATCCATTACATTGATTTTGCAAAAATTTTACATTCCCAGTCCAGTGCATTTTACAATCTCTCTTTATAATATTCATAAATCCTAAGAAATGGATAATTGCAGTGAGAGAAAACCATTGCAGATGAGGAGAGAAACATGGAAAAACGAACAAAAATTACTGTCCGTGATCTGAACCTGTATTACGGTGAAAACCATGCACTCAAGGATGTAAACATGAATATTCGTGAGAATTGCGTGACCGCTTTTATCGGACCGTCCGGATGTGGAAAATCAACATTCTTAAAAACATTAAACCGGATGAATGATCTGGTGGATGGCGTGAGAATCACAGGAGAAGTGAAACTGGATGATGAGGATATCTATGCGGAAGGCGTAGATACAACCGTTCTTCGGAAAAGAATTGGCATGGTGTTTCAGCAGCCAAACCCGTTTCCGATGAGTATTTATGACAACATTGCATATGGTCCGCGTGTACATGGAATGAAAGATAAGTCAAAACTGGATGCCATCGTAGAAGAAAGTCTGCGCGGAGCAGCTATTTTTGATGAGGTCAAGGATCGTTTAAAGAAATCCGCTCTGGGTCTTTCCGGTGGACAGCAGCAGCGTATCTGTATTGCCCGTGCACTTGCCGTACAGCCTGAGGTTCTGCTGATGGATGAGCCGACATCTGCACTGGACCCGATTTCCACATCAAAGATTGAAGAACTGATGGAGGATCTGAAAAAGAAATACACGGTAGTTGTTGTTACCCATAATATGCAGCAGGCAGTGCGTGTATCGGATGATACGGCATTTTTCCTTGTAGGAGAAATGGTTGAGTTTGGCGATACGAAAACAATTTTTTCTTATCCGAAGGATAAACGGACAGAAGATTATATTACAGGGAGGTTTGGTTAATGCGCTCAAAGTTCGACGAGCAGCTTAGACTGCTCAATCAGGAAATGATGTATATGGGAACCATGATCGAGGATTCCATCCAGAAAGCAATAGAAGCATTGATAGCTCAGAATGCGCAGCTTGCAGAAAAAATCATGAATTCAGATTCTGATGTGGATCATGAACAGAAGAAAATTGAAAACATCTGTTTTAATCTGCTGATGCAGCAACAACCGGTTGCAAGGGATCTGCGTGTGATTTCCGCAGCCATGAAGATGGTAACGGATATGGAACGAATCGGAGACCATGCAGCAGATATCTCGGAAATCACAATCATGCTTTCAAAAGAACCGTATGTGCTGAATCTGGATGACATCAAAAAGATGGCGAGTGAAACCGTAATTATGTTGATCCGCAGCATCGAAGCATATGTGGAAAAGGATATGGATAAGGCACAGGAAGTCATCCGGCATGATGATATTGTAGATGACCTGTTTGATAAAAATAAGGCAGATATCATTGAACTGATCCGGCATGATCCGGAAAAAGGCGAGCAGGCGGCGGATATGCTGATGGTTGCAAAATATTTTGAACGAATCGGAGACCACGCGACCAATATTGCAGAATGGGTTATCTTTGCATTGAATGATAAAAAGAAATAAAAGAATCCTGACAGTGGATAGAACTTTACATAAATTTTACATAAACGATACTTTGGATTTTACATGTCGTATGCTATGATAAGAAACAGATAGAATACGTGTGAGAGGGCGGTCTTGTGCAGGCATGGCCGTCCTGCTTGATGTTGCAGAGATATATATAAAGATAGACAGAGGGAAAAGATATGGCATTGATTTATATCGTGGAAGATGATGAAAATATCAGAGAGATTGAGACAATTGCATTGAAAAACAGCAATTACATGGTCTGCGCATTTGAAAAGGCAACTACATTTTATAAAAAACTGGAGGATATTATGCCGGATCTGGTGCTTTTGGATGTTATGCTTCCGGACGAGAGCGGGTATGATATTGTGCGTAAACTGCGGAAAAATCCTGCAACAAAGAAACTGCCAATTATTATGGTGACAGCAAAGACAGCAGAAATGGATATGATCAAAGGACTGGATGAAGGTGCGGATGATTATATTAAGAAACCATTTTCTATTATGGAGCTGATTACGAGAGTAAAAGCACTTTTGCGGCGGACGGAGACGGAGGATGTCAAGATCCTGCAGGTTGAAAATATTACACTGGATCACGAACGCCATATGGTTTTTGTAGACGACAAACCGGTAGAGCTGACGTTTAAGGAGTATGAACTGCTTCGTCTGCTGATGACCAATCCGAGTGTTGTATTGTCCAGAGAGGTCATCATGCGTCATGTATGGGGGACAGAATTTGAAGGGGAATCCCGTACCGTTGATATGCATATCAAGACACTGCGGCAAAAGCTTGGAGAAGCGGGAAGCAAAATTCGTACCGTTCGAAATGTGGGATATGTGATAGAGTAAGGAGCTGTTATGAAGAAACGAATCAATTTACGGCTGATTCTGATTGCAGGTATTGCAGTGATTGTAACCATGGTTTGTATGACCGGTATTTATTATAAACTGTTTCAGGGACAGGTGCGCAAGGATCTGCAGATCAATGCAAGACTGCTTTCCGGCACGGGATTGTTTGATGATCCGGACAATACAAATGTTTCACTTTCCGAATATTATGAAGTCGGGGAAGACCTGCGTGTTACCTGGATTGCAAAGGATGGTACGGTGCTTTTTGATAATGATCTGGATATTTCACAGCTTCCAAACCACAAAAACCGCCCGGAAGTAAAGAAGGCGTTGTTTCAGGGGGAGGGAGAAAGTGTCCGGCGGTCGGATACCATGCAGATGGACAATTACTATTATGCGCTCCGGCTGGAAAACGGAACGGTTATCCGTGTGGCAACACAGGCACGCAGTGTCTACAGTGTGTTCCTTGCGGCATCCCCATTTGTGATGCTGATACTGATACTGATTGTTTCCATCTGTATTGTCCTGGCACATTTTTTGACCAAACAATTGCTGCATCCGATTGAACGGCTTGCTGAAAACATGGAAGATACCATAGAAGAACCTGTATACAAAGAACTTGTGCCATTTGTAAATACGATTCGTAAACAGCATGAAAATATCCTGATGGCAGCAAAAGTACGGCAGGATTTCACGGCAAATGTTTCCCATGAACTGAAGACACCGCTTACTGCAATTTCCGGATATGCGGAGCTGATCGAAAACCATATGGTAGATCCGGAGCAGGAGACCCGCTTTGCACTTGAAATCCAGCAGAATGCGACACGGCTGCTTTCTCTTATCAATGATATCATCCGGCTTTCCGAGCTGGACAGCGGTGAAGATAATCTGCTGTGTTTTGAACAGGTAGATCTGGATGAGGTAGCCGGTACCTGTGTGAAAAATCTGCAGATGAATGCACAGAAACGGAATGTAACGCTGTATTATGAAGGCGTGTCCTGTATGTTGCGGGCAGACAGGGGCATGATTTCGGAACTTGTGGAAAATCTGTGTCAGAATGCGATCCGTTATAATAATGAAGGTGGTGAGGTGCACGTGCGTGTGTACTATGAAAAAGGACAGCCGATGCTTTCTGTGGCAGACAATGGTATCGGGATTCCAAAAGACCAGCAGGAACGTATTTTTGAGCGGTTTTACCGTGTTGATAAAAGCAGATCCAAACAGACCGGTGGTACGGGACTGGGACTTGCTATCGTCAAGCATATTGTGGAACTGCATGATGCGGTACTTCATTTGGAAAGTGAGCCGGGAAAAGGAACAACGATCACAGTAGCTTTTTAGCTGCATACAGGGGACTTTGGTTTACAAAGTCCCTTTTTTCGTGTAATATAGGTAAAATAAATAGGAAGAGAAAAGAAAGAGGCGAGATACAATGTATCAGGAAATATCACAGTTACTGATGTATGGAGATTTGGACGAGGATTCAATCCTTGCACAGATGGGAGAAGTATTCGGGAAATATGAGACCGGTGAATATAATAAAACCGGACTTGTCCGCGATATCAATACGCAGGTAAAACGGATTTTAAAAGTGGCAACAGATTATGGATTTGATGATAATCTGTGGCATAATTATCTGACATTTTTCCTTATGATGAGTGAAAATCCTTTCAGCATGACCTGTGAAAAGGTGGGAGCCAGCGATGGAAGTGTCAATGAACTGGTGGAAAATGATTTCCGTATTTTTAAAGATTTGTTTGACTATGATTTCGGACCAATCGAAAAAGATCTGGGAATCAACTGTTTCAGCCAGATTTCCAATTATAAGGCCATCCATAAAAAGGATCTGATGTACAACAAAAATGTCAGCGAAAAAGTCCGCTCTTTAAGCAAAAAACTGGAGGCGGCAAAGGATGAAAAAGAATTCTTTGATGCAGTGACTGGTTTTTATAAAGACTACGGTGTTGGAATGTTTGGTCTCAACAAAGCATTCCGGATTGATGATACACCGCAGGGAAGCTTTACATTTCGTGCAATCAACAATATGGATACCGTTATGCTGGACGATCTGGTCGGATATGAGATTCAGAAAAAGAAGCTGGTAGACAATACGGAAGCGTTTGTACAGGGAAAGAAAGCAAACAATGTATTGCTGTTTGGTGACAGTGGTACCGGTAAATCTACCAGTATCAAAGCCATTGTCAACCAGTATTACAAAGACGGTCTGCGTATGATTGAAATCTACAAGCATCAGTTTAAGTATCTGTCCGAAATCATTGCAGAGATCAAAAACCGAAACTATCGTTTTATCATCTATATGGATGATCTTTCTTTCGAGGAATTTGAGATTGAGTATAAGTTCTTAAAAGCCGTTATCGAGGGCGGTGTGGAAACCAAACCGGAAAATATTCTGATTTATGCAACTTCCAACCGGCGGCATCTGATCAAAGAGAGCTGGAATGACAGAAACGATCAGGATAATTCCAATGATCGTCACCATTCCGATACGGTTGAAGAGAAACTTTCCCTGGTGAACCGTTTTGGTGTGACCATTAACTACTCGAAGCCGACACAGAAAGAATACTTTGATATTGTTTTGCATCTGGCAAGACGTGCAGGGGTTACCTTACCGGATGAGGAACTCCGTGCAGAGGCCAACAAGTGGGAATTGAGCCATGGAGGCATTTCCGGACGTACGGCAGAGCAGTTTGTCAGCTATCTTGCTTCCCAGCCGGATGCATTTAAATAAAAGGAGAAAACATGTTATATCAGATCTGCCATGGAGCAGTCTCTTTTGCCGATGAAGAGATTCTGCATGACATCAATTTTGAAATAAGAAATACGGAAAAAATTGCAGTCGTCGGGCGGAACGGCTGCGGCAAAACCACGCTCTTAAAGCTGATCCACGGGGATGTGGAGCTGGACAAAAGAGACAGTGATGAGGATATTTTTATTGCAAAAGCAGGCAATCCGCAGATCGGTTACTTAAAACAGATTGCGTTTGAAGATCCTTCCGTTACGCTTGAGCAGGAAGTGCGTAAAGTCTTTGCTCCGATGGAGCGCCGGAAAAAAGAACTGGAAGCTGCGGCACAGGCACTTGAGACTGATTATTCCGAAGAGGCCGTGACACGTTATACCGCAATGGAAGAAAAATTCAAGGAAGACGGCGGATACTATTTTGAAAAAGAGTATGATGTAATCATCCGTAAGTTCGGCTTTTCCGAGGAAGAGCGAAAGAAACCGCTGTCCGAGTTTTCCGGTGGACAGCAGACAAAGATTGCCTTTATCAAGCTGCTTTTGAGCAAGCCGGATATTCTGCTTCTGGATGAGCCAACGAACCATCTGGATATCACAACGATCGAGTGGCTGGAGACGTATCTGAAAAATTATCCGAAGGCTGTGGTCGTGGTATCACATGACCGTATGTTTCTGGACAATGTGGTGGACGTGGTGTACGAGATTGAGTACGGCACAGCGACCCGTTATCCGGGCAATTACTCCAATTTCATGGAGCGGAAAAAAGAAAACTACAATAAGATGATGAAAGATTACAATGCGCAGCAGAAAGAAATTGCACGATTGCAGCGCATTGTTGACCGGTTTAAAAATAAACCAACCAAGGTGTCCATGGCGCATTCCAAGGAGAAAGCCATTGAACATATGGTAAAACTCGAAGCTCCGGATCGTTTTGATACCCGGACATTCCATGCAAATTTCCAGCCGGACAAAGAAACCGGAAACGATGTGCTTTTAGTGACAAATCTTGCGATTGGATATGACCATCCGCTTTCTACGGTCAGTTTTGATCTGAAAAAAGGGGAAAAGCTGGGAATCCTCGGTGGAAATGGTCTGGGGAAATCGACACTTTTAAAAACCTTGGTGGGACAGCTTGCCCCGCTGGCCGGAGAGTACAATTTTGGAACAAATGTGCAGATTGGTTATTTTGACCAGCAGATGGCGATGTATTCGAGCCGGAAGACGGTGCTGGATGATTTCTGGGATGAGTTCCCGAATCTGACCGAGACAGAAGCGCGGAATGCGCTCGGCGCCTTTATGTTTACCGGGGAGGATGTATTTAAAAATATTGATATGCTTTCCGGTGGGGAGAAGGTGCGTCTGGCACTGTGTAAGATCTTAAAGCGTCGACCGAATGTGCTGGTGCTGGATGAGCCAACCAACCATATGGATATTGTGGGAAAAGAAACGCTTGAGAGTATGTTAACAGATTTTTCCGGCACGCTGATCTTCGTATCGCATGACCGGTATTTTGTGCGCAAGGTAGCAAACCGTCTGCTTGTTTTTGAGGACGGCACGACACATCTGTATCAGTTTGGTTACGAGGAATATCAGGAAAAACTGGATCGTGAAGCGGCAGAATCCGGGGATGATTATCGTAAAAATCCTGCAGCGTTAGGCGGTGCAATCAGCCAGAACGGTGCTGGTCAGCAGAGCAAAGGCACACAGGAAACCGGTGGTAAGAAAGCGTATTACAATCCGGGCAAGGAGCGCTCGAAAATTGAAAAAAAAGTGAAGAAGGCCGAGGAAGAGCTGGCAGTCAAAGAGGAGAAGCTGGACGCTTTAAAACAGGAACTGCTGCGGCCGGAATATCAGTCCAGCTATTCCAAGCTGACAGAGATTCAGGGCGAAATCGATGCGCTGGAGGAAGAAATCATGGCGGATATGGAAAACTGGGAGGAACTTTCCCAGCAGCTTGAGGAGCTGGAAAGCTAGAGACATGGTTTCTATAGGCAGAAATATGATGTAAGATATTGCGTGGTCTCTTATAGAAGAAAAAACATGGAAAAGGATACCATGGTGGTTTCTATAGAAGTAAAAACATGAAAAGGATACCACGGTAGTCTCTATAGAAGCAAAAACATGAAAAAGATACCACGGCGGTCTCTATAGAAGTAAAAACATGAAAAAAGATACCACGGTGGTCTCTATAGTAAAAAAATTGATGAGCAGGATACCGTTTAGTCTCTATATTAGAAAAATTCATCAAAAGATACCGCTTTTGGATAAAAAGCGGTATCTTTTGATGTGATTTTAGACTATAGGTGACAAATATCTGATTTGAAGCGTGAAATAAGGCAAAAATGTCACCTGAGTAAGTAATTTTAATACTATAGATACCAGCGTGCCTTCAAATATAGATAATGTTGCAAAAGATAGAAATGAATTACCGATTTTCAGTTGCTATTGATATGCCCCAATGCGACAGTACCTTTAGAAATAATTTGTTATTGAAACTGGCAGTCGAAATGAAATTGTAATAGTCGCTGGATCTGCTCAGTGGAAAGTGGCTGCTTTTGCGTTTCATAGGACACAAGCAGTTTATCATTTGGATAAATCCCATATTTCATATACAAAGAAATTTTATCTGATGCATTTTTCACATACTCGGGTTTATCCATCATTCCAAAGTGTTCCCAATAAAATATTTCTCCGGTTTCAGGGTGACGAATCGTAAAATCGGGAAAAAGTGTAATACTGCCGAGCTTTAATTCACACTCATAGCGATAAGGAATTTTTTGCACATACAGGCTCATGGCAATCATAGCTTCTGATTTGGAACGCATAAATTCATTTTTACATGTTTTATGTTTTAATTGTTCCGGATAATTTTTGTTTTTGTTATATGGAGATGATTCCCAGGTTTGAAGTTCCTGGGATACTGGCTGAAAATGTTCTGCCAGCAGTGAATGATAAGCACTATCATAAGTGAGTAATTGTTCTGCTTTGCCGCTGTTATAACTGTGACGGAAATAATAAGCTAAAGCATCTAAATTTTTTTGATATTCCTTTTGTTTTTCCAGAAGATAACGTCGGATAGCGAGCTGAGAGGCATAAGGTTTCTGGTCTTTGGGAATATAGGTTTTGGTATGTCCATCACTGCGATACCATTTTGTTCGATTACCACATCTGGTGCAGATCAGTTTCCCTTCGGGAAGCTGTTGTAACTGTTTCTGAATGTCTGTCAGTTTTTGCTGCAGCTGTTCTTGTTGCAAAAGCATAGTTTCGTAAAATGATATAAAAAACACCCCTTCCATATAGATTTATTTTATTAAAACATATGAGCGTAAATTGGTAAAGCATTTTTGCACTTTAATTTGTAATTTATGAAGATAATCTGAAACTTTTTTGGGCATCCGAACGTCTAATAAGCAGAAAGGGGCAAAAGAGAGCATGAAATATCCGGATATAAGCAAAGCTGTCGAACAGGAAATTCTGGCTTCTTATGATAAACTTTACCGGCTTGCATTTTCATACGTGAAAAATGAGCAGGACGCTATGGACGTTGTGCAGGAGAGCGTATACAAAGCCATGAAAAATGCCAGTCAGATCAAAGAGAAAAAATATATCAAAACATGGCTGTGGCGTATTGTGATTAACACGGCGGTAGATGCAACCCGGCGTCAGTCAAGGTTCGTGAGCGATGATCAGGTTCAGGAGGAAGGACAGGAGGATCGCTATGAGGACACGGATATCATGGCTGCGCTTGATACGCTCGAGGAAAAAGAGCGTAAGGTGATCATGCTGAAGGTTTTTGAAGAGTGGACAATCCGCGAAATTGCGGATTGTCTGCATGAAAATCCGAATACGGTGAAATCAATGCTTTATCGCGGCCTGAAAAAATTAAGAGGAAAAGTGGAGGCGGAGATGGCATGAGCAGATTAGATGATATTAAAGCGGCATATGATAACATTCAGGTGCCGGCGGAATTAAAAGAACGTGTGCTGCAAAGCATGGAACGTGGCAAAAAGGATGCGTGTGGAGAAAAAAAAGAATCCGGAAAAACGTTTGCCGGAAAAAGTGAACGGAATCAAAAGAAAGGTCACATGCTTCCGTTTGTCCGCGTGGCAGAAGCAGTGGCGGCAGCAGCTGCAGTGCTGGTCATCAGTGTCAATGTCAGTCCAACAGTGGCTAATGCAATGGAACAGGTGCCAGTATTTGGTGCGATTGTTAAAATCGTGAATTTTACCACGTATTCGGATAAGCAGGAAAAAAAGCAGATGGAAGCAACAGTCAGGGTGCCGGAAGTAAAAGTCATCGGAACAGATGGGAAACCACTGACCAGAGAATCAAAGGAGTTAAATGCAGCGGTATCCGGATATCTGGACAAAATCATTCAGATGTACAAGAAAGATGTGGCAGCTGTCAGTGACGGAGAGGAAGGACATGAGGAAATCACTTCGGATTACCGGATTGTCACAAACAATGAGCGGCTGTTTAGTCTTCGCGTGGATACGGTTATTGCCATGGGCGGTTCGGACAGTTTTACAAAGATATACAATATTGACAAAAAGACCGGAAAGATGATTACACTGAAAGATTTATTCCACGAGGGAAGTGATTATAAAAAGCGTATTTCTGACAGTATAAAAGAACAGATGCGTGCCCAGATGAAAAAGGACAGCAGTAAGGCATATTTTCTGGATGATGATCAACCGGAATGGGATTTTAAGCAGATTAAGGATGATGCGGATTTTTATATCAGCGACAATGGAGAGTTAACGTTTGTCTTTGACAAGTATGAGGTGGCTCCGGGATATATGGGTCTGGTAGAATTTTCGGTTCCGACAGAGAATCTTTCAGATATCGTTAAGGATGGATATTTACAGTAGGATGAAAAGGCGTGCACTGCACGTCTTTTTTTATGCCCTATGTTGAAAAATGCATACCGGCATAATATGCGGCAAGAGTTTTTCGAAAATCTGTCATTCGCCTGCGGCTTATGTAAGCGTATTGTCCATTGTCCATAAGGATACGGTCATTCTGCACTTCTTTTATATGGGAAAAATTTACAAGCATACTTCGGTGTGTGACATAAAAGTACGGTTGAGAGAGCTGATCTTGCCAAAAAGCAAATGGCTGGATACAGTGATAGATACCATACAAAGTGTGTACAACAGAGTGTCGTTTTTCTGATTCGACAAAAATAATATCGCGGGTTTGAACGGGAACAAATCCGGTGGTGGTCTGAATGGTAATCCGGGAGGATTGTTCATAATATTTCACAATGGCAGCATCCATATTTCGGAAAAACCGTGCATGGTCAATTGGTTTTGTCAGATAGGCAAAGCAGCCAAAATGCATGGCGGGATCAAGAAAATCGGGATGAGAAGTGACTGCAAGAATTATGGTATAAGGGTGTGTTTTTTTTAACATATTACCTACATAGATTCCATCATGTCCGGGCAGTTCCATATCTAAAAACAACATATCAATTTCTCCGGTATCCGAAAGGACAGAGTTTCCGTCCGGATAGCATACAGGGGATGGAAACGTGAGATTATTTTTGGCAAAATAATCGTTTAACAGTTTCTGAAGTTCATCTAAAAATATAGGGTTATCATCACAAATCAAAATGCGCATGGGTCACCTGTTCTTTCTGTGGATACATAGTTAGGATCGTCTGGAATATATGTTCATGATCGAGGTAAGCAGTTTGTAATTCTCCATGATAAGTATCGGCAATTCTGCGGATACTCTTCATACCGAAACCGTGCGTGGAGGACTCTTTTTTGGTTGTCAGCCATTCATGCCTGAAATTTTGCGGAGGTCTGTCCATACATGAATTCTTCATGGTAATCAAAATGCCGTGCAAGGGAGAAAAAAGCTCCACATGGAGGAAAATCCATCCGGATGGAACCTTATCGGCAGCCGTTACCGCGTTATCAAGCAGATTGCAGAAAAGTGCAGTCAGGTCAGTATCTGAAAGAAAATCAATGGAGTGATTTTCAATCGCAACTTCAAATCGTATACCTTTTGTGTGGCAGAAGGTCTGATAACGAAGCAGTGTTGCGTTAAGCAGGGTATTATCACAGATGCGAATGGAGGGTGCCAATTGTTCGGAGTGTATGAGTGCCTGGATATATTGGTCAAGTTCGGTGTATCGTTTCTGCTGATTTAAGATGGAAATGGAAAGCAGATGATTCCGGATGTCGTGGATCAGTGTCCGTCGGGCAGTGTCCTGTGAAATCAGTGCGGTGTTATATTCCGCAAGATTTTGCTCTTTTTGCAGCTGAAGTTTTAATTGCAGCAGATCAGAGTTGCGTTTATTGTTGTAGTTGTAGAGTGCATAAACCAGAAATAATATGACGAGGAGCAACACTGTTGTAATAAAAATTATGCAATTGCTTAAGGAACTTTCTGGAAACTGTAAGCCAAAAATATATAACAGGATGCTGACAAACATAGAACAGAAAGTTATAGCAGCTAGAAAAAAAGAACCGTGATCGGAAGAAATGGGAGTGGTTATAGGCCATTTCTTTTGGAAGCATATCAGGATGAATACTATGCAAAGATATAATGTTTTACATAGTATAGTTGATAAAAATAACAGGTGAATGTCTGTCGACCATGTATTCCAATAATGATCTGAGAGTAAGGAGAGCAGGGAGGCTCCGGCTAATTCACCTAATGCCATTGACAGGTAAAGAACAAGCGAGTGAAAAAAAGCATATATTTTTGGAACGTCATATAAATAACTGATCAAAAACAATGGAGCAAGAATGGAGGCAATAATGTTTACATAAATATTCTGAAAATGAAAAATTCCAAATAAAAAGGAATAACACAAAGTAAATCCCAAAAACACAGAAGAATTAGATTTTTTTTGTTTAAATATACAATGACAATACTGAAAAATAATAAATGCCTCTATATAATGAGAAATTAGGTAAGCAATTTCCTTCATTTTATATTCCCTCATTTGTTTAATATTATGTAATTGAAATAAATATAAAATTAAAATAATGAAAAGTCAAGCCTGGTCTATAAAAAGTCAAAAATTGACCACTTGTGTATGAAAATCGACCGTTTGTGCATATAGGCTTTTCTTTTTTGTGACATACGATATAGTGAGGATAGCAGTTAATATATGCTTGGGAAAGGAGAAAAAATGAAAAAGATTTCTTTGTGGGGAGCTCAGAGCCTAAAGAAAATGCTTAATATTGTATTAAGTGTAGAAGCAAACACGGAGTCTTCTGTAATGTTGTATCAAGTAAAAAAACCACATGAATTGCAAAAATATAAGAAAATTTTTAAATGATTTCTAATAAAATTGTGGAATGGATGATTTACCAAAAGGTTATTTCATTAGAAGAAAGAAAATTGTATCTATATGCACTGCAAAGTTTTTATTTTTCTATTGCACCATTTATATTAGCCATTTTGATAGGGAGTGTTATGAAACAATTCCTAAATGGAGTTTTTTTGGGAATTACGATAAGTATTGTTCGGAAGTATAGTGGTGGTTATCATGCGAAGAAGGTATGGATATGCCATTTCTTTTCGGTGGTTATTTTGATTGGCTGTTTTATTTTGTTTTCATATATTCAGATAAGATTTGTTTTTTTTATTTTTGAAACGGGAGCAGTGATCAGTTTAAGCATACTGAGTCCTATTCAATCCACAGATCATACATTAGATCAGTCGGAAAAGACAAAATATAAAAAGGTGACAGCAATACTGGCAATAGGATGTGAAATCTTTGAGATTATACTAGCGATATTTGGCAAGGAATATATTGCAAAAACTATAGGAACAGGGATAATGGTGGTAGCTTTACTTCAGTGGCCATGTATATTAAAAATTAAGTAAGATATTGACTGCGTAAAAATGATACTAATAGATTAAGTGTGAGAAAAAAAAGAAAGGATAAAGCTATGAAAATTTATAAAATGATTGGGTTAACATTAGTTGGAGTAATGCTTTTCAATACACCAGTTATGGCAGAAAGCAAAGAAAGCTTGGATATTGCCAGTAATGAATATGAAAATGTGGAGGTACAACAGGTACAAGAAAAAGAAAGTCAAAAAAATAGTTTGGAAAATGTTAAGGTTGACGAACAATCACCGATATATATGGATAAGGATGAGGTTAAGGAGATATATCCTAATATAGAAAAAATTTCTACATATTCAACGGAACCAGATGATTGTGAGCCAAATGATACTATAGTAACAGCGTATCCATATTCAAAAGTTCCGGTTGTGACATCGAAAGTAACAAGCAAAAATGACTTTTATTCGCTTGGGATGAAACATGCAGGATTGCATTCGAAAGAAGATGAAGATTGGTTTTATACTGAATTACAGTCTGGACAGGAATATTTTGTAGATTTAAGAAATGTTGGTAAAACTAATTGGTTTATTTCATTATATTATTTTAATGAGGATGGGACTGGATATTATTATACAACTGATCCATCACAGAAAAGTGTTTATGAAAAAAAACCAGAAAAATATTTTTACTTTACAGCAGAAGATACAGGAAAATATTATATCAGGATCTGTAATGGAAATGATTGGGAAGACAATATGCATTATTTTTTCTATGTAGGACCATCAATTCAGTATTTTGATATTGTCGATTTTAAGACTTATGGGGGGACCCAGTTATATGCAAATGGTTATCAGACATATGGACTTGATTTGATAGGTGGGGGAACACCAGAAATAACTGCTATTGTGAATATGTCAATTAAAGATACTTTCCCAGATGGAAAGAAATGCTTAGAAGTTGAAAAATATATGAGCGCGGGCGGAAAAACATATTATAGTGCAGCCGGAGGTGATTCTGATGTTATTCAAAATATTAAAGGTGCATCTTTAGGACAGTTGTGGACTATAGGAGGGCGTTGTGCAAAAGGTACACATTTTACATACTGGAGTGCGGAATTAAATGGAAGATTTGGATGTGTGATGGCACCATATCCTGGAAATGAACTCTCATTTTAAATAAAATTCAAGAAAGGGGCTAGGTGAATGGGTGTAAGTGGAATTGGAACCAGCAGTACATATTTATATGATGCAACAACGGGAAAGCTGTCAACAAAAGATGGAACAAAAAATAATTTTGTAGATTATTTTAATGGTGATTCTTCAGAAGAAACGCTTGAAGATTTAAATGGATTTGATAAAAATAATAAGTATGAACTGCAGGAACTTTTTTGGTTGTTTCGTGATGGATATATTGGGAAAAATGTGCAAAAGGATGACTCAGGAAAGTATGAAATCACTGCAGAAATTGAAGATACCGTGACTTCAAATTTTTATATCAACGGTACAAAGGTTTTTACAGCATACAGACCGGTGACCTATACAGATAAAGAAATCAAAATGTTTTCAGATTTGCATCAGCCATACCGGACGCATACATCGAAAGCATATGATCCAACCGATAACAGTATCAATATTGCGGTAGGAGATGTGTTTGATCTTGGAAATGGATATCGTATTACGGTAAAAAATGATTGTATGGACGGAGAAGGGTATGGAAGATCAAAGGAAGATGATGAAAAAATGGAACAGTTGCGGTATGGCATGAACGCACTTATGCGTTTTGCGGATCAGCAATGTTTTTCTAGTTTGATCAGTGAAGAATGTACACCGATGGTTTTGGAGATGCTGCATGAGATGGGAGTGGATACAAGCCGGGAATTTATTATTAATGGAACGAAGTGCTGTCTGAGAGATGGAAGAATTCGGGAGGTTGGAAATAAATACGTTGTGCCAAGTTCCATTTATCAGAAAGCACTCAAGCGATATGAGGAGGAACTGTACCGGCCATTATCAGCTGAAAAAATGTAAAACAAACATAAAATTATTAAAAAACATTACCTTTTTCCACTAATAATATCGGATGGTATGCCGATATAAAATAAAAAAGGAAAGGGGAAGCTTATGAAAGTAAATATGGATAATCGGGTATCGCAATCATATGGCAATCCGTACAAAACAGCAAGTAATGAAATGTTTTCCAAAATACTTAACAATAAAAATTCGGAGAGTGATCAGGATTCCCTTACTTATTATTATCAATTGTGCCAAGAATTTCCGGATATAACGTTTCGTCTTGGGGATCAAAATGAGGGATTAAAAAACATAAATCAACCGTATCTGGGATATCGGGATCACATGAACCAGGTTGGAAATAATTTTGGAAAAATGGGGCAATGCAGCATAGGTCTTGATATTTCTGTGATCAGAAAAATGCAGACAGACCCTTCCTATGAGGAGGAAGTCAAGGGAATGATCCAGAATTCAAAAGAGTGGTATGCACAGACACAACAGGATGCATTGGAACAGGGATATTCATCAACTGCTGTATATTTTGATGACACAAAAGGAAGACTTCAAAGAAGTGTTATGCAGACAAATATGCAATTTTCTACGGAAGATGAGATAAACAAAATATGGAAACAGGATGTATTTTCGCAGAAAATGCAAATAAAGTTTAACCGGACAAATGATAAATTGCTGGATACGTATTTACAAATGCTGGAGGAAGCTGACAAAAAAAGTAAGTATGATTGTAAAGGTTAAGCAAAAATAACAGAATACATAACATAATATAAAATATGCATAAAATTATTAAAAACTCATTGCCTTTTTTGTTAATTATGATATAATAAAGCCATGATACTTCTTGTATCAAATACACAGCAAAGGGGTTGGGCATCATGAGAATTACAATTACCGGAAGAAATATCGAACTGACAGAGGGACTGAAGGCAGCGGTAGAGGAGAAGCTTTCCAAACTGGAGAAGTTTTTTGCACCGGATACCGATGTATTTGTTACATTAAGCGTGGAGAAGGAGCGCCAGAAGATTGAGGTAACGATTCCTATTAAGGGACATGTGATTCGTTCAGAGCAGAGCAGCAATGATATGTATGTTTCTATTGATCTTGTAGAGGAGGTTATTGAGCGTCAGCTTAGAAAGTACCGCACCAAGCTTGCATCCAAGAAGATGAATGTGGCAGACAATTTCAGTGAGGCATTTATCGACAGTGACGAAGATGAGGATGAGGAGATCAAGATCGTGCGTACCAAGAGATTTGGTATGAAGCCAATGTATCCGGAGGATGCATGTGTGCAGATGGAACTGACCGGACACGATTTCTTCGTATTCCGCAATGCAGAGACAGACGAGGTCAATGTCGTATACAAGAGAAAAGGAAATACATTTGGTCTGATCGAGCCGGAGTGCTAGTTCATAGAAACCGGAGGGCATCCATTGGATGCCCTTTTTTTGTGTAAAATGCATTATTTATACAGTAATACTTTGTGTAAAAAGCATACGCGAATCGCGTCTTTACATCAAATATGTAATAAGATATGATTACATATAGAAACTGACATTGGGGGTTGGTTTTTGATACAAATTCGGGTAGGAAAACAAAAGAAAAAGGAGAAGAAGAAAATTTATACAGAAAATAAAATTGGGCGCTACGTGCAGTTCCTCATAGAGCGGGAAGATTTTTTAGAACTGGTTGCCAGCTGGCTTCTTTCCATAGAGGACGAGCGCATGCAGCTGTTAAGGCAGTTTATTTTTGAAGTGGAGTTATCGGAAACCGAAGAATTAAAAAATGTTTTGTATCAATATGGGAGTTATCTCACAGAGAAAAACTATCTGGAGAGAAAGTTTTTCGAATACATGGCAGAGCTGGTGCGGAAAATGGAACAGAATCGCAGGGCAGCGGCTTTGCCGGCAGCAATAGAATAAAGGGGAAATCCTACCGGAGTTTGTGCAAAAGGAGACTGTAGTGCTGAGCAGTCTCTTTTTTTCTGTACAAGAAGTGCTGGATATTGTTAAAAAAGTGTCTAAAAGAAAATAATATCTTGTGTTAGTCAGGGGCAAACGTATATAATGATACAAAAGGTCTGATGCCGGAAAATAAAAAGGTTCCGGTATCCGAAGGATTATTATTAATGGAAAAGAGGAAAACAGATCATGGATATCATAGTATTAGCAGGCGGGCTCAGCACAGAGCGGGATGTGTCATTTAAGACAGGAAGCATGGTTGCTTCTGCATTAAAAGAAAATGGACACCGGGTGATCTTGCTGGATGTGTTCATGGGTTACAGTGATAAAGAGGAAAATCTGGACGGAATTTTTGACCGTGCGGATGAAATCAGCGTAAAAGTAGATGACATCCCGGAGGTAGCACCGGATCTGGCAGCCGTAAAAGCTTCCAGAAAGGATCAGTCCCCATGCTTTTTCGGACCGAATGTAATCCGTATGTGCCAGATGGCAGATATCGTGTTTATGGCACTGCACGGAGAAAACGGAGAGAACGGAAAGCTGCAGGCAGCTTTTGATCTGCTTGGTGTAAAATATACCGGAAGTGATTATTTGAGCAGCGCGATTGCCATGAATAAAGGTATGGCAAAACAGCTGTTGGAAAGTGCGGGAATTCCTGCACCGAGAGGCATTGCCATGAAAAAAGAGAACCGTGAGGATGATGTGACAAAGCTTCCGCTGACACTTCCGTGCGTCGTAAAGCCATGCTGCGGAGGGTCCAGTATCGGTGTGACGATTGTCAGAGATGCAGCAGAGTTTAAGAAAGCGCTCGATGAAGCGTTTCACTGGGAAGATGAGCTGGTCATTGAGGAATATGTCAAGGGACGTGAATTCTCGGTTGGTGTGATTGAAGGAAAGGCACTTCCGGTTATTGAGATTGCGCCGATTCAGGGCTTCTACGATTACAAGAATAAATACAAAGCAGGCAGTGCGGTAGAGACCTGTCCGGCAGATCTGCCAGAAGAAGTTTCTGCGCAGATGCGTAAATATGCAGAGCAGGTAGCCGAAGTGATCGGACTGGATACCTATTCCCGTTCGGATTTCCTGCTGGATGAAAATAATCATATGTATTGTCTGGAGGCAAACACTCTGCCAGGTATGACGCCGACGAGTCTGCTGCCACAGGAAGCTGCTGTCATTGGAATCAATTTCAATGAGCTCTGCGAGAAACTGATTGCCATTTCCATGAAAAAGTATGAGGGATAATCATGTTTGGATGTTTTTATAAAAATGAACTGGAAAATAAAATGCCGGGGATGACAATTGAAAATATTGCAGCGGCATGTGAGGGGACGTTTGTCGGGGACCGGGCCCTGGTTACGAAGGAAATTGCCGGAGCAGTGACCGACAGTCGCCAGGTACAAAAAGATTATCTGTTTATTCCGATCAAAGGGGCACGTGTGGATGGTCATGATTTTATTCCGCAGGTATTTGAAAAGGGAGCACTGGTAGTGCTTTCGGATCATGCACTGCCGGAAGAGACGGGACCCTATATTCTGGTAAGTTCCACAACAGAAGCGATGAAAAAAATTGCAGCTTTTTACCGGACACAGTTATCCTGTAAAGTGGTTGGAATTACGGGAAGTGTCGGAAAAACAAGCACCAAGGAAATGATAGCTTCCGTTTTGGAACAGCGGTATAAAGTGCTTAAGACAGAGGGAAACTTTAACAATGAGATCGGACTTCCGCTCACTATTTTTAAGATTCGCGCAAAACACGAAGTCGCGGTACTGGAAATGGGAATTTCCGATTTTGGAGAGATGCACCGTCTGGCAGCGATGGCACGGCCGGATATCGGAGTGATCACAAATATTGGTTTGTGCCATCTGGAAAATCTTGGTACAAGAGACGGAATTCTGCAGGCAAAGACAGAAATGTTTGACCATCTGCAGGTCGATGGAACCGTAATTTTAAATGGAGATGATGATAAGCTTTCCACGAAAAAAGAGGTAAACGGAAAACCGGTAATTTTTTATGGCGTGGGGGCGGATTCCGCATTTGATATCAAAAAAGATATTTATGCGACAGACATCGAAAATCATGGACTCGAGGGAATGCGTGCAAAGATCCATACACCACAGGGCGATTTCGATGCACAGATTCCGATTCCGGGTGAACATAATGTATACAATGCACTGGCAGGAACTGCGGTCGGACTGCAGCTGGGACTTTCCATCCGGGAGATTGCACAGGGCATTGCATCCGTGCAGACCATTGCAGGGCGCACCAATCTGCTGCATGTAAAGGGAATGACGGTGATTGATGACTGTTACAATGCAAATCCGGTATCCATGAAAGCATCCATTGACGTGCTGGCACATACATCCGGCAGACGGATTGCGGTGCTTGGCGATATGGGCGAACTTGGAGCAGAGGAAAAGGAACTTCACAGAAATATCGGAAAGGCAGTTGCCGCTTCCGGGATTGATGCATTGTTCTGTGCGGGTACACTTGCGGAGGAATATGCCAGCGAGGCAAAAGCAAATCCAGAGTGTGAGGTACATTATAAGAAAACCCGTGAAGAGATGACGGAAGAACTTCTGGCATATGTAAAAGAAGGAGATACCGTATTGGTTAAGGCTTCTCATTTTATGGAATTTCCAAAAGTTGTTGAGGCACTGACCAAAGAATAAATAAATTTATATTAAGAAAGAAGAGGAACAAATATTATGGCAAATCCAGTAGTTACATTTACAATGGCGGACGGCAAAGTGATGAAGGCAGAGCTGTATCCGGAAGTTGCACCAAATACTGTAAATAACTTTATCAGTCTGGTAAAAAAGGGATTTTATGACGGACTGATTTTCCACCGTGTCATCAAAGGATTCATGATTCAGGGAGGAGATCCGGAAGGAACCGGTATGGGCGGCCCTGGATATGGAATCAAGGGAGAATTTGCACAGAATGGTGTCAAAAATGATCTGCGCCACACCGCAGGCGTGCTTTCCATGGCACGTTCCATGATGCCGGATTCCGCAGGAAGCCAGTTCTTTATCATGCACAAAGACGCTCCGCATCTGGATGGCGCATATGCAGCATTCGGCAAGATTATCGAGGGACAGGATGTGGTAGATGCCATTGCAGAGACCGCTACCGATTACAGTGATCGTCCGCTGGAAGATCAGGTGATGAAAACAGTTGTTGTGGATACCTTCGGGGAAGAATATCCGGAACCGGAAACCGTGTAATATTTAGAAAGGAGAGGCAGATTCGAAAGAGTCTGCCTTTTTTGACAGGATGAAATTAAAGGCACTGGTCTATCAACAGAAAGAATGGAATCCTCTGCAATTGTCCACAGGCTTTCCGGTATTTCCGGTGGAAAACATAACGGAAGAAGCGCTTGCTGTGTGGAAACTTCATGCAGAGGAAGTCCTCCTGATTACGCCGACAGATGCCGGGATTCAGGCGGCAGTCCGTGCGCATATGGCGGTGGCTGCCTATGCAGATCCGGCATTTCCGGAACAGAGTTATGCGGGCGCCTGGATGGTGATTGAAGGTTTTGAGGAAGTGGATGATGAATTTCTGGAGCGGATTTTTCAAAGATGCCATGGCCAGCCGTGGGAGATTGCGCGCACGAAACGGTGCGTGATCCGGGAATTGTCGCTGGAAGATCTTCCCGCCCTGGAAAAACTGTATCAGAAAGAAGGGGTAACATGGCGCCTGGATGCAGACGGAGAGAGGATTCCGGGATTTATTGAACCATTGTTTGCAAAGGAAAAAGAAAAAAAATATCAGCAGGCATATATTACCAATATGTACGGATACTATGGATATGGGATGTGGCTGGTTTTTGATAAAGCTTCCGGGGAACTGATCGGCAGGGCAGGACTCGAGCACCGGGAATTTCCGGATGCCGTGGAACTGGAACTGGGATATCTGATCGATCCGGACAGACAGGGACAGGGACTGGCCACGGAAGTGTGTCAGGCAATTCTTGCATTTGCCCGGGAAGAACTGAATTTTCCCAGAGTCAATGCCCTGACGGATCAAAAGAATGTGGCTTCTGTGGCACTTCTTCAGAAACTGGGATTTTACTATCTGGAGGATACAGATGTTTCCGGGAGCCGGACACAACGCTATATCTACGAGTTTTCTTAGGGGAAACCATTGCAATATGAAAAATTATAAATTATAATAATCTATTATATTATGGCATATGGAAAAAGTAGGTGAACGCATGGCAGATATTTCTACAGAAGAACTGGAACGAATTGAGCGCGAGTATCATTCGGGTTCCGACAACATTAAACCAATTCAGGAATTTTCCAAGCCGGAGGACTTGTATGACGAACTGATTGCAAGTATCCGGAAATACCATCCCTCCACGGATATCACATTAATTGAAAAGGCATATCATGTCGCTTTTGAGGCGCACAAAGGACAGGTGCGTAAATCCGGAGAGGCATATATTATCCATCCGCTCTGTGTGGCAATCATTCTGGCAGAGCTGGAACTGGACAAGGAAACCATTGCTGCGGGTCTGTTGCATGATGTGCTGGAAGATACCGTGATGACCGAAGAACAGATGCGGGAGGAATTCGGGGATGAAGTCCTTCTTCTCGTGGATGGTGTAACCAAGCTGCAGCATCTGCATTTGACGGATAATATTAAAAATCCGAAGGACAAGAATGCAGACCGGTTGGAGATGCAGGCGGAGAATCTGCGTAAGATGTTTCTTGCGATGGCGAAAGATATCCGTGTCATTATGATCAAACTGGCGGATCGTCTGCACAATATGCGTACCTTAAAATACCAGTCCAAGGAGGCACAGCAGCGGATCGCCCGTGAGACACAGGAGATTTACTGCCCGATCGCGCAGCGTCTTGGTATCAGCAAGATCAAGATTGAACTGGAAGATCTTTCACTTAAATATCTGGAGCCGGAGGCTTACTATGATCTGGTGGAAAAGGTTGCACTGCGCAAAAATGTGCGGGATGCCTATGTACAGGGACTGGTTGCCGATGTGCGCAGGGAAATTGAAGAGGCTGGCATCAAAGCGGAGATTTCCGGACGTGCCAAGCATTTCTTCTCCATTTATAAAAAGATGGTGAACCAGAACAAGACCATTGATCAGATTTATGATTTGTTTGCCATCCGTATCATTGTGGATACTGTAAAAGACTGTTATGCGGCTCTGGGTATCATGCACGAAAAATATAAACCGATTCCGGGCCGTTTCAAAGACTATATTGCCATGCCAAAACCGAATATGTATCAGTCTTTGCATACGACACTGATCGGACCGAGCGGACAGCCGTTTGAGATCCAGATCCGTACGTTTGAGATGCACCGTACCGCAGAATACGGTATTGCGGCGCACTGGAAATACAAGGAAGTGAACAATGGGGTAACCACTTCCACGACCGTAACCGAAGAAGAAAAATTAAGCTGGCTGCGCCAGATCCTTGAGTGGCAGCGTGACATGTCGGATAATAAAGAGTTTATGACACTTTTAAAGAGTGATCTGGATCTGTTTTCCGATACGGTATTCTGTTTTACCCCGTCCGGAGATGTAAAGAACCTGCCAAACGGTTCCACACCGATTGATTTTGCGTACAGCATTCACTCTGCTGTGGGAAATAAGATGGTAGGTGCCAAAGTCAATGGCAAGCTGGTGCCGATTGACTATGTGATCCAGAACGGAGACCGGATTGAGGTCATCACTTCCCAGAACTCCAAGGGACCGAGCCGTGACTGGCTTTCCATTGTCAAGAGCACACAGGCCAAGAACAAGATCAATCAGTGGTTCCGCAGCGAATTAAAAGAAGAAAATATTCTGCACGGCAAGGAACTGATTAACAATTATGCCAAGGCAAAGGGAATCAATTTCGGAGAAATCAATAAGCCGGAATATCAGGGAAAGATTATCCGCAAATACGGGTTCCATGACTGGAATTCCTGTCTGGCAACCGTAGGACACGGAGGATTGAAAGAAAGCCAGATTGTAAACCGTATGTACGATGAATACCGCAAGGATCATCCGATTACGCTGACAGATCAGGAAGTGCTTGAGGCTGTTGGGGAGAATAAGCAGGAGGATATGCCAAAACATTCCAAGAGCGGAATTGTGGTCAAGGGACTTTATGATGTGGCTGTGCATTTCAGTAAATGCTGCAGCCCGGTTCCGGGAGATGAGATTGTGGGATTTGTCACCCGCGGACGTGGTGTGTCGATCCACCGTACCGACTGTGTCAATATTCTGCATTTGTCCGATATGGAGCGTGTGCGCCTGATTGAAGCTGAGTGGCAGGAGGGTGCAGACAAAGAACAGTTTGGCGAGTATCATGCGGAAATCAAGATTTTCTGTCACGACCGTTCCGGACTTCTTGTGGATATTACCAAAGTATTTACAGAGGCGGAGATCAATATTTCCGGGATTCACTCGAAGACCAGCAAGCAGGGGATCGCAACAATTGATGTGGCCTTCCAGACAAAAGGCAGGGGACAGATCACAAAAATTGTGGAAAAGATCCGACAGATTGAGAGCGTGATGGATGTGGAGCGGACGACCGGCTAAGGTTGCGCCGACAGGAGGAAGAGAATGGCAAAATTAAAAATAAATCACTATGTGGTAGGGCCGGTACAGACCAACTGCTATTTTGCAATCAATGATGAGACAAAAGAACTGATCATTATTGATCCGGGCTACAGTCCCAAGCAGCTGGCGGAGCGTGTGCGTCAGGAAGGATGTACACCGGTGGCAATTCTGTTGACACATGGACATTTTGATCATGCAACCGGAGCAGCAGATCTGGCAAAAGAATTTTCGATTCCGGTCTATGCCTATGAGACGGAAAAAGAAACGCTGGAAAACGAAGAGATGAATTTATGCCACATGACAGGGGAACACCACGTGTTCCATGCGGACATATATTTAAAGGATGAGCAGGAACTGGATCTGGCAGGATTTCATATCCGGGTACTGCACACACCGGGACATACACCGGGGGGATGCTGTTACTATTTCCCATACGAAAATGTGGTATTTTCCGGAGATACACTGTTTTGCACATCGGTAGGACGTACCGATTTTCCGGGCGGAAGCATGTCTGATATCATTCGTTCCATCAAGGAAAAGCTGATGACACTGCCGGACCGCACGACCGTTTATCCGGGACACAACGATGTAACGACCATTGAAAACGAGAGGATGTACAATCCATACTTATGATTACTGTAACATTAAACAGAACAGAATTTGAATATGATATTCATTCGCTGATTAAAGCGTTTTTCCCGAAGGAAGATGTGGAGCTTTACTATACGAAGGAAGCGCATGCGGACGAAAAAAATGTGGCGTGTACCAATCATTCTGCGGAGCAGGAAGAAGCGGGGAGTTCCCATTTTTCGATTGATTATGCGGATGACAGAATTTCCATCGCCTGGGATGACGCGCCGGATGGTCCGGCGCGGCGCACCTTTGCGGTGGATTTTTCCAATCGTACAGAGACAAAGAATGCATTGAAGGAACATCTGTACCGCCTGTTGGAGGAAGAGACGGGACAGCCGCTGCCATGGGGTACACTGACCGGTATCCGTCCGACGAAGATTCCGATGCAGATGCTTGATGAGGGAAAAACAAAAGAAGAGATTGCTTCCTATATGAAACAGACCTATCTGGCATCCGATGAGAAAATCAATCTGTCGATTGCCATTGCAGAGCGTGAGCGGGCATTGCTTTCCCGGCTGGATTATAAGAATGGATACAGTCTGTATATCGGCATACCGTTTTGCCCGAGCACCTGTCTGTACTGTTCGTTTACTTCCTATCCGCTGACTGCCTGGAAAACACAGGTTGATGCATATCTGGACGCACTGGAAAAGGAACTGGATTATGTTGCCGCAAAGAATTATCATCGCAAACTGAACTCGATCTATATCGGGGGAGGGACACCGACCACACTTGAGCCATACCAGCTGGATCGTCTGATCCGAAAGATCAGGTGCAGTTTTGATCTGGGAGATTGTCTGGAATTTACGGTGGAAGCAGGACGGCCGGATTCCATCACGGAAGAAAAACTTCTGGTGCTGCGAAAGAATGGCATCAGCCGTATATCCATTAATCCGCAGACGATGAAGCAGAAAACGCTCGATCTGATCGGACGCCATCATACGGTCGAACAGACGATAGAAAGTTTTCATATGGCAAGAAAGCTGGGATTTGACAATATCAACATGGATCTGATTATGGGGCTTCCGGAAGAGAACCTTGCGGATGTGCGAAATACGATGGAGATTTTAAAAGAACTCGATCCGGATAATATCACGATCCATTCACTTGCCATCAAGCGTGCGGCGCGGTTAAACATTTTCAAAGACCGCTATGAGAGCATGATGATGGTCAATACGCAGGAGCACATGGATCTGTGTGCCGAATACTGTCATCAGATGGGACTCTCTCCGTATTATCTGTACCGTCAGAAAGGAATGGCGGGAAATATGGAAAACGTGGGATATGCCAAGCCGGGCAAGGCAGGGGTGTATAACGTGTTAATCATGGAGGAACGCCAGACAATCGTTGCCTGTGGTGCAGGGGCATCTACCAAACGGGTATGGCCGCAGCCGAATGCGGATGGCACACACCGGATCGAGCGGTGTGAGAATGTCAAAGATGTCGGGCTGTATATGAAGAGGATTGATGAGATGATTGCGCGCAAGCAGCAGTTGTTCTCAGAAAAATAGCTGGATGAAATCCCCTTCCTAATTACAAAAAGAAAAGGAAAGAAAAAGATGGAATCAAAAGTAAAAGAGGCAGTTCAAAGAAAAATGTGTGGTTATAACTGTGCGCAGGCTGTGGCATGTACGTATTGTGAACAGGCAGGGCTGGATGAAGAAACAGTCAAAAATCTTACACAGGGATTTGCGGTAGGCATGGGTGGCAGTATGGAAGCAACATGCGGAGCAATCATCGGAGCAGTAAATGTATTGGGTATGATCAATAAAAATCCGCAGAAAACAATGCAGAGTGCAAGACGAATCATCAGCAGATTCAAAGAACAAAATGGTACCGTTATCTGTAAAGAACTCAAAGGTATTGCAGATGGGGTTGTCAGGAGAGAATGCATTGACTGTGTAAAGGACGCAGCAGTATTGCTGGAAGATGAATTAAAATAAATGGGTATTAACGGCATTAAGGCAGATGTGAAATGGAAACATTCACATCTGCCTTAAAATATAATCAGAAAGTAACTGATGAAACAGATCAATTTCGTGACGGGAGGGTGCGGACATTTTCTTGGACGATCTAAGTGACCAATCCAAGTCGAGGGAAGTAAACATTGCTTACTTCCCTCGTTTGCATTATAATTAGATGCAAATAAAGGAGAAGAACAGATGCAGAAATCGACAGCAGCCAGTGGAAAATATTTAAATATTGGAAATGAAGGATTTCGTTCGATCCGGAACAGTGAATACGTTGATAAAACGGGATTGATTCGTTTTATGAACAAGTGTCTGGACACGCCTCAAAAACTGATCTGTGTAAGTCGTCCAAGACGATTCGGCAAGTCATTTGCAACTAAAATGCTGTGTGCTTATTACAGCAAGGGGTGCGATTCCAAGGAACTTTTTGAGGATTTACAGATTGCAAAAGATCCAGCATTTGCAAAGAACCTGAATCAGTATGAGGTATTATATCTCGATATCACGCTTTTTTTGTCTACGTTAAAGCAGGATGATATGCTGGTGGAGAGAATGGAGCAGGAAATCATAAATGATCTGGGAAAAGTATATCCGGAAGTGGGAAAAGAGCAGCATCTGGTCGATGCATTATGTGCATTTCACGAAAGGACAGAAGAAAAGATGATTTTGATCATTGATGAGTGGGATGCCATGTTTCGGGAGTGTAAGGGGCAGACGCACATTCTGGATGCTTATATTCTGTTACTGCGTTCGCTGTTTAAAAGCAGCCTGACGGATCAGCTTTTTTCCGGAGTTTACATGACGGGTATTTTACCGATTAAAAAATATGGTCATGAATCTGCGGTCAGTGATTTTTATGAATATACCATGGTAGATCCCTGTCCGTTGCAGGAATATATAGGATTCACAGAGACGGAAGTGGAAATGCTTTGTAAAAAATATCAGAAAGACTATGCACTAATGCAGCAGTGGTATGATGGTTATTTTGTTGGAGGGATACATGTTTATAATCCGAAGTCAGTTATGGAATCAATTCTTCGAAATAAATTCAGCAGCTACTGGACAAAGACAGAAACTTATGAGGCATTGCGGGATTATATTGATATGAATTTTGACGGTCTGAAAGATGCAGTTATCGATATGCTCGGAGGAGCGGTCTGCGAAGTGGATACAGGATCTTTCCAAAATGACATGACCTCCATGAAGAGTAAGGACGATGTGCTGACACTGCTGATCCATCTGGGATATCTGGCATATGATGAAGAAAAACAGACGGTAGGAATTCCGAATGTGGAAATCCGGCAGGAATTTATACGTGCCATTAAAAACGGAAACCGCACAGAGCTTATGAGAGCAATCCAGCGGTCAGACGATATTTTAAGGGCAACCTGGCAGATGGATGGCGGAACGGTTGCAGAGCTGATTAATGAAATTCATGACGAGGATACAGCAACTGTATTTTATAATAATGAACAGGCACTTCGAAGTGTTGTGAAAATGGCATATTTAAGCAGTGTGGATTATTACACGAAAATGGAAGAACTTTCAGCAGGAAAAGGAATAGCGGATCTTGTGTTTTATCCAAAAGTGGGAGTGGATAAACCTGCCTTACTTGTAGAATTGAAATGGAATAAAACAAAAGAAGCTGCGATTGCACAGATAAAAGAAAAGAATTATATGAATGTGCTGAAAAACTATCACGGAAATATTCTGTTAGTAGGGATTAACTACAATCGGGAAACGAAAGAACACAGTTGTCTGATTGAAAAAGCATTTTGCAACAATCCTTGACGTATCAGGCCCCGAAACGTATAATAAATGCTGGATAAAAAGAGAAAAAAATGGAGGAAATCAAATGGCACTGAGCAAAAAGCCGGTCAACGGCATGAAAGATATATTACCTGCAGAGATGGAAATCCGTGATTATGTGACAAGCGTGATCAAAGATACCTACCGCAGCTTTGGATTTACGCCGATTGAAACCCCATGCATGGAAAATATTGCAAACCTTTCCAACAAGCAGGGCGGCGAGAACGAGAAACTGATCTTTAAAGTATTAAAGCGTGGCGAGAAGTTAAATCTCGAGACCGCAAAAGAAGAGGCGGATGTGGTCGATTTCGGTATGCGTTACGATCTGACCGTTCCGCTTTCCCGTTTCTATGCAAACCATGCCAATGATCTGCCGACACCGTTTAAGGCATTGCAGATTGGAAGCGTGTGGAGAGCCGACCGTCCGCAGCGTGGACGTTACCGTCAGTTTACCCAGTGCGATATTGATATTTTAGGTGAGCCGAGTAATCTTGCAGAGATTGAGCTGATCACCGCGACAACCACTACCATCGGCAGACTCGGATTTAAGAATTTTGAGATCCGCATCAATGAGCGCCGGATTTTAAAGGCAATGGCAGCATACAGCGGATTTGAAGAGAAGGATTACGACAGCATTTTCATCACCCTCGATAAGATGGACAAGATCGGTCTCGAAGGTGTGGCAGCAGAACTCGAAGAAGAGGGCTATGCAAAAGAGTCGATTGACAAATACTTAGAGCTGTTTGAGTTATTAAAAGACCGCAAGGATGTTGCGGAAGGTGTGGCATTCTTGAAGGACAAGCTGGGTGATTTCCTGGATCAGGAAGTGGCAGACAGTCTGACAGAGATCGCAACGGCAGTCAATGCGACAAAGAATGCAGAGTTCACACTGGTCTTTGATCCGACACTCGTGCGCGGCATGAGCTATTATACCGGAACTATTTTTGAGATCGCAATGCCGGAGCTTGGTGCAGCCTGCGGCGGCGGTGGAAGATACGACAAGATGATTGGAAAATTCACAGGCAACGATGTGCCGGCATGTGGTTTTTCCATCGGATTTGAGCGTATTATCCTGCTTCTGATGGAGAGCGGGTTCAAAATTCCGGAGCGTCCGAAGAGAGTTGCTTACTTAGTAGAAAAGAAGTATCCGGCAGAGAAACTTGTGGATGTGATGAAACAGGCAAAAGAAGCCCGCGAGAACGGACAGCAGGTATTGGTTGTCCGCATGAACAAGAACAAGAAATTCCAGAAAGAGCAGTTAAGCAAAGAAGGATACGAAGAATTTGAGGAGTTTTTTAACAAATAGAATAAGGAGAGTATAAAGGAGACAATCATGGCAGAATCAATGAAAGGCTTACACAGAAGCCACAGATGTACCGAGGTAAGCAGTGACAACATCGGTGAAAAAGTAACCGTTATGGGCTGGGTACAGAAGAGAAGAAATTTAGGAAGTCTGATTTTTATCGACCTGCGTGACAGAAGTGGTCTGTTACAGATCGTGTTTGATGAGGAGAGTGTCGGAGCAGAGGGATTTGCAAAGGCAGGAACTTTAAGAAGTGAATATGTAGTGGCTGTTGAAGGAACGGTACAGAAGCGTTCTGCAGCAGTCAATGAAAACTTAAAGACCGGAGATATCGAAGTGATCGCAACCAGCCTTCGCATTTTATCCGAGTCACAGACACCTCCGTTTGCAATTGAGGAGAACAGCCAGACCAAGGAAGATATTCGTCTGAAATATCGTTATCTGGATCTGCGCAGACCGGACATTCAAAAGAACTTAATGCTGAAAAGCCGTGTGCTCGGACTGATGCGTCAGTTTATGGCAAACGAGGGATTTTTAGAGATCGAGACTCCGATCCTGTGCAAGTCTACACCGGAAGGTGCCAGAGATTATCTTGTGCCAAGCCGTGTGCATCCGGGAAATTTCTATGCACTGCCACAGTCTCCGCAGCTGTTCAAGCAACTTCTGATGACATCCGGCTATGACCGGTATTTCCAGATCGCCCGCTGCTTCCGTGACGAGGATCTGCGTGCAGACCGTCAGCCGGAGTTTACACAGGCAGATATGGAGCTTTCCTTTGTTGATATCGACGATGTCATTGATGTCAACGAGCGTCTGTTAAAATTTGTATTTAAGGAAGCCATCGGTGTGGATGTGCAGATTCCGCTGCAGCGTATGCCGTGGCAGGAAGCCATGGATCGTTTCGGTTCCGACAAGCCGGATACCCGTTTCGGTATGGAACTGGTCGATGTATCCGAGACCGTAAAGGGCTGTGGATTCGGTGTATTTACCGGTGCACTGGAAAACGGTGGTTCTGTCCGTGGTATCAATGTCGAGGGACAGGGACATATGCCGCGTAAGAAGATTGACAAGCTGGTGGAGCATGCAAAGGGCTGCGGTGCCAAGGGACTTGCTTATCTGTGCATTAACGAAGATGGCACTTACAAGTCTTCTTTCGCAAAGTTTATGACAGAAGACGAGTTAAACGCACTTGTTGCAAAGATGAACGGCAAGCCGGGCGATCTGCTTTTGTTTGCAGCAGATAAAAATAAGATCGTATGGAACGTACTGGGCGCACTTCGTTTACAGCTTGGAGAAGAACTTGGACTGATCGATGAGAACAAGTACAATTTCCTGTGGGTAACAGAATTCCCACTTCTGGAGTGGTCCGATGAAGAGAACCGTTTTATGGCAATGCATCATCCATTTACCATGCCGATGGAAGAGGACTGGGATAAGATCGACAGCGATCCGGGTGCTGTCCGCGCAAAGGCATACGATATCGTATTAAACGGTACCGAACTTGGCGGTGGTTCTGTCCGTATTCATCAGGATGACATTCAGGAAAAGATGTTTGAGGTGCTTGGATTTACCAAGGAGCGCGCACATGAGCAGTTTGGATTCCTTCTGGATGCATTCTCCTATGGTGTGCCGCCACACGCAGGACTGGCTTACGGTGTAGACCGTATGATTATGCACATGGTACATGCAGATTCCATCCGTGACGTGATTGCATTCCCGAAGGTAAAGGATGCTTCCGATCTGATGTCTGAGGCACCGGGTTCTGTGGATGAGAAACAGTTAGAAGAACTTGGTATTGCGATCGTAAAGAGTGAGGATAGCGAAGAATAATTTCTATGAAAAAATGGAAAGCAAACTGGAAAAAAATACTCATTGTACTGATCCTTATCTTGCTTTTGGTGTTTGGAATTCTGATGTATGGCAAAATCAGTGAGCTGACCAACCAGCTTGCCTATCTGCAGGATACGACCAACATCATTCTTTCGGATGTAGGAGGAATGCAGTCAAGCATTGAAAAAACACTCGAAGAAGAGGCCAGTATGGTCGAGGATTATTCCATAGAAGTAACGGATATGGATTTTGCCCGTCACGAGTATAAGGTGGAAGTTTCTGTGATTCCGAAAGAGTATACCGATAATACGACGATGAGCATCTATTTCGGAACAACGGAATGTCCGCTGAAAGCAGATGGTTACATGTTCAAAGGAAATATCACACTTCCGCTTAACAAAACATTCAACGGAAATGTCACGTTTCTTCTTGCAAACGGAAAAAAGAAGACAACGGAAGTGGTGGAGGACTTTGATGGTGTCAGCGGAAAATTTGATCAGGTTTTATCGGGAACGTTAGATGGAACGCCGGCATTAAAGGACGGAAAACTTTCTCTGAAAGGAAAATGTACCTATACGCTTGATAATGTTGCGATGTATCATTTTAAAAGTTTTGAAATAGCAGCATCCCTGGATGGAGAGGAAATCTGGACGCAGGATCTGATGCAGAATCTGCTAGAGGAAAAACAGGAGTCATCAAAGGACGATAAGGATCTGGTGACGACAGAACAGGCGGTAGAGGAGAATTCGGAAGGATCTACCGTTGATTCAGGTTCCGGTACCGTTACCTGCAGGATGGTATATGAGAAGCCACAGCAGCAGAAAGAAGACGTAGAACAGACGCAGGTACAGGAAGGACAAACCCCTTCGCGGAAACAACTGCGTATCTATCTGCGGGCTGTGACAACGGAAGGGTATCGGTTTGAAACGGATCTGCTGCGGGAAGATGCCATGGAAGAAGAAAATAAATGGTCTCTGGATAAGGAAAGCATAGATACAAAGATGTATCGCAGTGTGTATGACCGGAAGGATCAGGAACTTACCATTGACTGAAAAAAGAAGTACGGTCAGTTATGACTGTACTTCTTTTTTTGCGAGTGGCAGAGTAAAGATGAACTCTGTTCCCACTCCTTCGGTGCTGATGACGTTGATATGTTCATTGTGTGCCTGAATAATTTCTTTTACAATAGCAAGTCCCAGGCCGGTTCCCCGTTTATCTTTTCCCCGGGAAAGGTCCGTTTTATAAAAGCGGTCCCAGATTTTTTTGATACTTTCTGCAGGAATTCCGATTCCGGAATCTTTCACGGAAATAAGAACTTTTTCATTTTTGATGCTTGTTTCAATCTTGATTGATGCATCATTGTGGGAAAACTTTGTGGCATTGTCGATCAGGTTATAGAGAACCTGCTGGATTTTGCTCATATCACCGTGAACATATAACTTTTGTCCTGTTAAGACAAGATCAAAGGAAAGCCCTTTGGCAGAACAGGTTCCTTCAAAGGTGAGGATGGTCGTCTTTATCATGCGGTTGATATCGAAATCTGTAAGGTCAAGCATCATACCCCGGTGCTGTCCAAAACGGTTCAGATCCAGAATTCCCTGTGTCAGTTTGGTCAGACGTTCGGTTTCAAACAGGATGATGTTCAGATATTTATTCTGTAGCTCCGGTGGAATGGTTCCGTCTAACATGGCTTCGATATATCCTTTGATTGATGTCAGCGGAGAACGGAAATCGTGGGAAACATTCGAGATAAACTTTCTCTGGTCTTCTTCGAGTGTGTCCAGTTCATTCGCCATATAATCTATGGTGTTGGCAAGATATCCCAGTTCATCGTTCCGGTGGATCTGTGTGCGTGGTTCAAAATTTCCTTTGGCATAACTCTCGGAGACGATTGTCAGCCGATGCAGTGGACGGTAAAATCCATGTGCAAACAGCAAAAGGAGGAACAGTGCTGTCAGAAAAACAAATTCAATGGTATAAAAAACAATGTTCATAAAACCGTTTGCATTCTGTGTGATGGAGGACACGGTCTTATGGATCATGACATAACTGTGAATCCGGTAATTGCTGGTGATCGGAGAAAATACCGTAAGGTTTTTTTCGGAAAACGATCCGTAAAAGTTACCGGTCATATAATAACGGTTGCCAAAGTCGGAAGTGTTGAAACCTTTGAGCGTTTTATAATTGGCATTTGCTGCATCTTTGCCGACGGATTCATCGGTAGAATCAAAAAGAATATTTCCCTGATTGTCCATGATCCAGATTTTGGCAGAAAGATATTCGCCAAGACTTTGCATCTGTTTTTGAAAATCCTGCAACGAAAAACTGTATTTATTATAATTGTCAGCATAACCCGATGCAATCTGTACAGATTCCCGGTATAGCTGCTGTGCCTCCCGGTTTTCGGCATAATGCGTGATCGCATGCTGTGTGAACGTACACAGGATGATAAAGCCGAGAACCACAAACAGGACATAACCGAAAATGAGTTTGGGGATCAGTGTTTTTTTCATCCTTTTACCTCAAATTTGTAACCGATTCCCCAGACAGTTGCGATCGACCAGGTTTCATGGTCTTTGATCTTTTCCCGGAGACGTTTGACGTGGACATCTACTGTGCGGGTATCCCCGATGTATTCATATCCCCAGATGTGATCCAGCAGCTGTTCGCGGGTAAACACCTGGTTGGGAGAAGCTGCAAGGAAATATAACAGTTCTAGTTCTTTTGGCGGCATGTCAATCGGATGCCCATTGTACATGACCGAATAATTGGACAGATTGACGGTCAGATCCGGATATTCCACACATTTTAATTCTACAACGGACTCGGTTTTGGCAGGCTGGAAACGGCGGAGAACTGCTTTGACGCGTGCTACCAGTTCCTTGGAATCAAATGGTTTTAATATGTAATCATCCGCACCGAGCTCTAGTCCGAGTACTTTATCAAAGATTTCGCCTTTGGCGGAAAGCATGATGATCGGAACGTTGCTTTTGGTACGGATTTCCCGACAGACCTGATAGCCGTCAATGCCCGGAAGCATCAGATCAAGCAGGATCAGGTTAGGGTTATAGTGTTCAAATGCGTGCAGGGCTTCTTCCCCGTCATTGACGATTTTGGTATCATAGCATTCCTTGGTCAGATACAGGGAAATAAGTTCTGCAATATTATTGTCATCGTCCACAATCAGTATTTTCTGTTTGGACATGGAAATCCCTCCTTATTATAAAAAATCAATAGGTATTTAAACATCAAAAGCAGCAATGGTCACACCGGCACCGCCCTCAGACGGCTCTCCCATCCGGTAAGATTTCACGTACCGCTGGTTTTTCAGATGTGCCTGCACGGCATTGCGCAGTGCACCGGTTCCTTTTCCGTGAACGATCCGGACGGATGGCAGATGAGCCACATAGGCATCATCAAGATATTTATCCAGATGGGCAATGGCTTCGTCTACCGTCATACCAATCAGATTGATTTCTGTAGAAACGGATGCCGCTTTGCTCATTTTTATTTTTCCGGAAGAAGTACCGCCGTATTTTTTTGCTGCCGGAGAGGCATCTTCATCAATCAGTACCAGATCTTTGATGTTGACCAGGGAACGTAAGATTCCCATCTGGACATACAGATCCCCTTTGGCGTTTGGCAGTGTGTGCACGGTTCCCTTTAAGTTCATGGACAGTACCCGCACGGAATCACCGATGCGCAGCTTTTTAGGTACTTTGTGGTTGACCGTTTCCTTTTTCTTCATGGAGAGTGCTTTTTCACTGGCACTCATTTTGTCACGTACACGGCTGCGTTCTTTTTCCATTTTGGACATAGGCGCCTGTCCCTGTCCGTACTTGTTGAAATTGCGGATGGTCTCATCGGCAAGGTCTTTGGCTTCTTTGAGAATCTGTACGGCTTCTTCATTGGCTTTGCGCAGGATCTCGTCACGGCTGTTGTCCAGACGCTCATTTTTGGCGGTCAGTTTCTTCTTTAAATCTTCAATTTCTGCTTTATATTTCTGGATTTCCAGCTGTTCTTTTTCAATGGTGATACGGCTCTGTTCCAGATTGGCAAGCATATCTTCGAAATTGACGTCGCGCTCACTCAGGCGGCCTTTGGCATCTTCAATGATATTTTCTGCCAGTCCGAGTTTGGAACTGATGGCAAACGCATTACTTTTTCCCGGAATACCGATCAGCAGACGGTAGGTAGGACTGAGCGTATCGACATCAAATTCACAGCAGGCATTTTCAACACCTTCTGTGGAGAGCGCATAAACTTTCAATTCACTGTAATGCGTGGTAGCCATGGTGACCGCTCCATACTGGTGCAGTTTGTTTAAGATGGAGATGGCAAGTGCGGCACCTTCGGTCGGATCGGTACCGGCGCAGAGTTCGTCAAACAGACACAGGCTCTGGTCATCCGCCTTTTGTAAAATGCGGACGATATTGGTCATGTGGGAAGAAAACGTACTCAGGCTTTGCTCAATACTCTGTTCATCTCCGATATCTGCAAAAATTTCGTGAAAAATGGCAAGTTCCGAGCGATCTCCGGCCGGAATGTGCAGACCGGACTGTCCCATCAGAGTCAGCAGTCCCACCGTTTTTAAAGAGACGGTTTTACCACCGGTGTTTGGACCGGTCACGATCAGCTGCCGGAAATCCGCACCGAGACGTACATCAATCGGAACCACTTTCTTAGGATCTAAGAGTGGGTGTCGGCCTTTGCGGATGTTAATCCGTCCATCTTCATTAAAGACAGGGGCAACACCGTTGTAACTTTTGGCAAGTTCGGCTTTGGCAAAAATAAAATCCAGTTCCGCAAGAACAGTATAATCCTGACGGATTCCGTTTGCGTTTTCTGCCACACGGTTGGAAAGATCTGCTAAAATGCGGTCAATTTCTTCCTGTTCTTTTAAAAACAGTTCCTTAAGTTCGTTATTTAAATTGACAACAGCCATTGGTTCAATAAATAAGGTAGAACCGCTTGAGGACTGGTCATGTACCATACCGGGAACCGAGGTTTTGGATTCGGCACGAACCGGCAGACAGTAGCGGCCGTCACGCATGGTAATCACAGCATCCTGCAGATAGCTGCGGGTGGTTGTGTTGTTCATAAGACCAGTCAGCTGTGCGTGAATGCGGTCGTTCATCCCCCGGATGGATTTACGGATTTTAGAAAGTGCCGCAGAGGCGTCGTCTGCAATTTCGTCTTCCCCGACAACACAGCGGCGGATTTCATCCAAAAGGGGAGAAAGCGGCTGGATCTGTGAAAAAAGCGGTGACAGGGAATCTGTTTTTTCATCGTTGCGGTCGCTTCGGTCGTATGCTTTGACCCGCTTGGCAACTTCCAACAGAGAACAGATCATAAGGAGCTCTGTGGTATTTAAGGTGCCACCGATATCGAGACGCTTCAGGGAAGCGTTGACATTGTGAACGCCGGAAAAACTGATGCCACTTCCGCGGTACAGGCGGCTGAGTGCGTCTGCCGTAGTTTCCTGCAGATGTGCAATTTCCGCAGGATCGGTCAGGGGAACCAGTTTGTGACAGCGGTCTTTTGCCTCTTCACAGCTGGCATAATCTGCCAGACGCTCCAGTATTTTATAATATTCAAGGGTATGATAAACTTTCTGATTCATAGTGATATTCCTTTTTATATAGTATTCTCTCTTGTATTATAACGCAAAGTGCCATTTTGGAAAAGAAAAATAATGTGATTGTTGCAAGTGCATGGAAATGCGAATATAATAGTGGTTATGAGTGATAAACAGCAACCAAAGAATGCGTTTGTCAGAGAACAGATTAAGGACAAACCAAAGAATTATAAACGTATGTGGGTCCGGTTGGGGGAATCTGCTGCCTGTGGGGGTGTATTTGCGCTGGCTGTGTGTCTGGTGCTGCTTTTTATGATTCCGGTTCTGCGGCAGGAGGAAGGTTCTGTGCCGGATACCGGAGCACAGGATTCACAGCAGGCATCGGTGGAAGAAACGGAGCAGGGGTCTGAGGAAAAGGAGGAGACACAGACTCCGGAAGAGAGACAGCCGATGACGCTAGACGATTACCAACAGATTCAGACAGAGCTGTACGCCATTGGAAATACGGCAAATAAGTCCATCGTTACGATCACGGGGGTGGTCAGTGATACGGACTGGTTTAACAACTCTTATGAACGGGAAGGTCAGGGCTGTGGCACGATCATTGGAGAAAGTGGAGGTAAACTCTGGATTCTTACGGAGAAAAAAACGATTAAAGATGCTGCAAAGATCAAAGTTACCTTTGTAAATGATGCGGTGGCAGAGGCAAAGCTGGTCAGATACGATGGGAATACCGGTCTTGCGGCACTTACCGTGGATCTGGAGGATCTGGAGACTTCCACGCAGAATGCCATTACCGTGATGAAAACAGCAGGCTCGAATACTATACATAAGGGGAGCATTGTGATTGCTCTTGGCAGCCCGCTTGGAACGAATTATTCGATTTTGACCGGAACCATTACGGCGACCAACAATGAAATTTCCACTCCGGACAATAATTACAGTGTATACACGACAGATATTGTTGCCAGTGAAAATGGAAGCGGTGTGCTGATCAACACGGATGGCGAACTTGTCGGTGTTGTGATGCAAAGCTATAGTGCGGCTTCTGCAAATACGCTCACTGCAGTGGAAATATCAGAACTGATGCCAGTGATTGATCTATTATTTGCGGACAAAGAGGTGCCGTATTTTGGTGTGCACATTTCTACGGTTACCCAGCATATTGCGCAGAAATACGATATTCCAAAGGGCGTATATATCAAAAAAGTTGAGATGGATTCGCCTGCCATGGATGCGGGACTGCAGAGCGGGGATGTGATCCGTTCCGTTGCAGGCCAGGAGGTTGCAAGTGCAGAGCAATTCCGGGAGGTGCTGTTGCAGCTGACACCGAAAGAAACCTATTCGGTTACGGTTACGCGGGAAGGTACTAAGGGGTATAAAAAGATTACCTGTAAATTAAAAGCAGGGGTTTTGCAGTAAAATTGGAAATAAGGAGTTATTATGAAATATATTGAATCTCTCCGAGAAGGAGAAAAAGTAAATGAAGTATATCTGTGTAAATTCAAACAGGCGGCACTGACCAAAGCCGGAAAAGCATACGACAATGTGATCCTGCAGGATAAAACAGGAACGATTGATGCCAAGATCTGGGATCCGGGTTCTGTGGGAATTGATGAGTTTGACGCGCTGGATTATGTGGCGGTTACGGGAGATGTCACCAGCTTTCAGGGAAATCTGCAGATGTCGATCCGGCGTGCACGCCGTGTTTCAGAGGAGGACATTGATCCTAAGGAGTATCTTCCTTGTACGGACAAGGATGTGGAGGAGATGTATGCCGAATTGACAGGATATATTGATTCTGTGAAAAATCCTTACCTGAACCAGCTGCTGCACAGATTTTTCGACAATAAAACATTTGCGGACCGGTTTAAATTTCATTCGGCAGCAAAGAGTGTACATCATGGATTTGTCGGGGGTCTGTTGGAACATACCGTCAGCGTGACAAGAAACTGTAATTATTTTGCGCAGAATTATCCGTTTTTGAACCGGGATCTTCTGATTACGGCGGCGATTTTCCACGATATCGGTAAATTAAAAGAGTTGTCGGCGTTTCCGGCAAATGATTATACCGATGCAGGACAGCTGCTTGGGCATATTATGATCGGTGCCGAGTGGGTAGGCGAGGGAATCCGTTCCATTGAGGGATTTCCGGTGGTTCTGGAAAATGAGTTAAAGCACTGCATTCTGGCGCACCACGGAGAACTGGAGTATGGATCTCCGAAGAAACCGGCACTGGTTGAAGCGATGGCTTTGAGCTTCGCGGACAACGTGGATGCAAAGATGGAAACCATGCGGGAGATTCTGGCAAATGTACCGGACAATAATCTTGAATGGCAGGGGTACAGCCGTCTGCTGGAGACAAATATACGCAAGACAAGCAAATAAGATGAGATAAAGTCGGAGCCGAAAGATATTTTGACTCCGACTTCGCAGGTTAAAAGGATGAAAAAAAACGATTTATTTTCTTTGAAAATTACAGATATGGGAGTCGACGGGGAAGGCATCGGAAAGTACGATGGGATGACATTTTTCGTCAAGGATGCGCTGATCGGAGATGAAATCCGTGCCCGTGCCACAAAGCTGAAAAAACATTATGGATATGCCCATGTGGAGAAAATTATCACACCATCTCCATACCGCGTAGAACCGCAATGTCCGCTCCACCGCCGCTGCGGTGGCTGTCAGATACAGGCACTTTCCTACGAGGAACAGCTTGCATTCAAGGAAAACAAGGTACGCAGTAATCTGCAGCGGATTGGTGGATTTCCCAAAGAGGAGTTAGAGCAGGTATGTTTGCCGATCGTTGGGATGGAGCATCCTTTCCGCTACCGCAACAAGGCACAGTTTCCGGTGGGACTGGATAAAGAAGGAAAACTTGTGACCGGATTTTATGCGGCACGTACGCATGCCATCATTCCGGTGGAAGACTGTCTGCTTGGGGTAGAGGAAAATAAGGATGTGCTTATGGCGGTAAAGGAATGGATGCTGCTAAAGCAGATTCCGGCTTACGATGAGACTACCGGAACAGGACTGGTACGCCATATTTTGATCCGCTATGGATTTACCACCGAAGAGGTGATGGTATGCCTGATTATTAACGGAGACCGGCTGCCGGAAAAAGAAGCTCTCATCGAGCAGCTTTCGGTGCTGCCGGGGATGACTTCCATTTCCTATAATGTAAATACCGAGCGTACCAATGTCATTCTTGGAAAACACACGGAATGTATCTGGGGCATGCCATACATCACGGATTATATCCATCTGCGCAATACCGGAGATTTTTCAGTGGAGGATACGGCGATTGCCTATCACATTTCTCCGCAGTCGTTTTATCAGGTCAATCCGGTACAGACAGAGAAACTCTACAGCACAGCGCTGGAGTATGCAAAGCTGACCGGAAAAGAATCCGTTTGGGATCTGTATTGCGGGATCGGCACGATTTCGCTCTTTTTATCCCAGAAGGCAAAGCAGGTATACGGAGTGGAAATTGTTCCTCAGGCGATCGAGGATGCAAAGAATAATGCTGCATTAAACGGCATTACGAATGCAGAGTTTTTTGTGGGAAAAGCGGAGGAAGTATTGCCGCAGTTTTATAACAGCGACGATCTGGATGCCGGTATGCGTCATCCGGATGTGATTGTTGTAGACCCGCCGCGCAAGGGCTGTGATGAGCAGTGTTTGTCGACGATGCTTGCCATGAAGCCGCAGCGGATTGTTTATGTGAGCTGTGATTCGGCAACGCTTGCACGGGATCTGCGGATTCTGGTGGATGGCGGATATGAACTGAACAAGGTAAGGGCGTTTGATCAGTTTGCGCATACCGTGCATGTGGAGACGGTTGTTCTCTTGTCCCAACGGAAACCGGATGATGTAATCGAGGTTGAAATAGAGTTAGGTGAGATGGATTTGACTTCAGCAGAGAGTAAGGCGACTTATGCGGAGATTAAGGATTATGTATTAAAGGAGCATGGGTTGAAGGTCTCTAATCTGTATATTTCACAGGTAAAAAGAAAATGCGGAATAGAGGTTGGAGAGAATTATAATCTTCCGAAATCAGAGGATAGCAGACAACCTCAGTGTCCGGAAGAAAAGGAAAAAGCGATAAAGGATGCATTGGATCATTTTGGGATGATTTAGAGAGGTGAGCACATGGCATTAAACTATACTGTATATCAGTATGATGGCAGCAGGAATGCAGTTGTTATGACAGATATGGAGGGCAAGCAACTTGTGATTGACTGTGATAAGTCAGAGGAGCAGGTTGTATTTGATGAGCCGGAGGATGCAGGAATCCTTGCCAGACTTGCGAGGAAAGAGCCAGCAAGTTATGTGAGTATTGCAATGCGTCCGGGTGGCTTGCAGGATTATGTGGATGTGTGGAATGAGTTGAATTAGTATATTCCTTTGTTGACAAAGGAAAGTCGGAGTGTTAGAATGGCTTTATCTTAAGGAGAGAGGTGAAAAGATGAGAAGATAATTTACTTTTGATTACATGAATGTTTATGCAGTATGAGCGATATCGCTCATACTACTTGTCATGTTGCCAAAAGTGGATTATGTTCTCATAACCTCTCTTTTTGTGTGCATAAAAATGATTACAATGTTGGGTGTATTTCCTTCTTTTGATGAACCATATGAGGTTATAGTATGTAATGGAACTGTTTGGCAACGAATGGTTCTTTTTTTATTGTAACCATGAGAGGAGGAATGTATATGGCACAAATTAGTATAAATAATCTCACCTTTGGATATGAAGGGAGTTTTGATTATGTTTTTGAGAATGTTTCATTTTCGATTGATACAAATTGGAAACTAGGTTTTATTGGTAGAAATGGAAAAGGGAAGACAACTTTTTTAAATTTATTACTTGGAAAATATCAGTTTACAGGTTCCATAAGTGCATCAACGAAGTTTGATTATTTTCCTTATGAAATTGCAGAATACCAAAAGCAAATGCCTGTGGCAGAATTTATGGAAGATTTGAAGCCGGGGTGTGAAATATGGAGAGTAATTTGTGAGTTGGAAGAGCTATCGGAAAGTTCAGAGATTTTGTATAGACCTTATTGTACCTTAAGTCCTGGAGAGCGTACAAAGATATTACTTGCAGTTTTGTTTTCACAGGAAAATGAGTTTTTATTAATTGATGAACCGACGAATCATCTTGACCAAAATGCAAGGGAGTGTGTGAAGGTGTATTTAGCTTCTAAAAAGGGTTTTATACTGGTTTCTCATGACAGAGATTTGTTGGATGCATGCACAGATCATTGTCTGGTATTGAATCGCTGCAGTATCGAAGTACAAAATGGTAATTTTTCGGTCTGGTGGGAGAATAAGCAACGTAAAGATAAATTTGCGATAGCACAAAATGAGAAACACCGAAAGGAGATTCAAAAGTTGAACCATGCGGCAGAACAGGTTGCTAAGTGGGCAGATAAAAATGAACGCACCAAAATAGGATTTGATCCGATAAAAGAACATGACAGATGCTTAAGCACAAGAAGTTTTATAGGAGCCAAAACAAAAAAGATGCAGAGTCGTGTAAAGCAGATGGAAAAACGAATTGAAAGAGAGATTGAGGAAAAGGAGGGTCTTTTAGAAGATATAGAATATCCTAAAGATTTAAAGTTGTTTCAGCTTGTTCATTACAAAAATAGTCTTGTTAATGTAAAAGAATATAGTTTGCAATATAAAGACTCAGATAAACCAGTGTTTCAAGGGCTGTCTTTTGACATTAAAAAGGGTGATCGTGTTGTATTATCCGGAAAAAACGGAAGTGGAAAGACAACAATTATTAGAAAAATCCTAGAAAAATGTAATTCCGATATAGGTGTTTGTGTAATTGAAGAAGGACTATGTGAGGTGGCAAGTGGTCTTGTTATTTCATATGTTGGTCAGGAAACAATCGGACTTAAAGGTAATGTTACAAATTATTGTAAAACGCATGACTTGGATAGGAGTTTATTTTGTACCATACTTCGGCAGCTTGATTTTGGACGAGAGCAGTTTACTAAAAATATGGAAACTTACTCGGAAGGCCAGAAAAAGAAAGTTTTGTTGGCGACTAGTTTACTTACACCGGCACACCTTTATATTTGGGATGAACCATTAAATTACATTGATATTTTTTCGCGGATGCAGTTAGAAAGATTAATTTTAAAGTATGAGCCAACCATGCTATTTGTTGAACATGACAGGAAATTTTGCGAAAAAATAGCAACTAAGGTAATTGAATTATAATTTGATAGGAGATTTGCTTTATGAAAAATATATTTGTTGAAGGTATTCAAGGATCAGGAAAAAGCACGCTGATAAATAATATTGTGAAGTTTAATCCTGAGTTACATGTATGTAGGGAAGGAGATTATTCTCCGATAGAATTGGCTTGGTGTGCTTTAATGTCGAAGAAGGAATATGAGGCTGTTTTGCAAAAATACAATTCGATAAGGGATGAAATTATAAAAAATACAGTTAGGGAACAAGAGAATTATATCATTACTTACACTAGGATAATTACGGATATTCCGGGATTTTATAAAGATTTGGAGAATTATGAAGTCTATAATGGGCGAAAAACTTTGGCGGAGCTAAAGGAAATTATAGTAACAAGGTTTAAAAATTTTACAGATACAGGATATTTATTTGAATGTTCTTTCTTTCAAAATGTAATAGAGGATTTTATTTTGTTTCATATGCTTAGTGATGAAGAAATTATAGAGTTCTATCGCAATTTATTTAGGTGCATTGATGCAAAGAAGTTTATATTATTTTATCTCTATAGTGATAAGTTGGAAGAGAATATTAAAATAATTCAAAAAGAACGCTGTGATGAGAATGGAAATGAGTTATGGTATCAGATGATGTTAGAATATTTGGTGAACTCTCCCTATGGGAGGAAACATGAATGTAGTGCTTTTGAGGATATGATCAGTCATTTTAAACACAGGCAAGAGTTAGAATTACGTATAGTAAAAGAAATAATAGGTAAAAATGCAGTTATTCTTCCAGCTAAAGAATATGATGTAAATCAAATTAGAACTTTGATTGGTTTTCATAATAAAATCAGTTATAATATAAGGCATATGAACAACAAGGAAATAGCATTGCTGGATGATTTCCTGTATGAAGCAATTTTCATTCCAGAAGGTGTAGATGCACCGCCAAAAGAGATTATAAATGCACCGGAATTACAGATTTATGTGCAGGATTTTGGCAAGCAGGAAGGAGATATTTGTTTTGTTGCTGAAGTTGACAAAAAGATAGTCGGTGCTGTCTGGGTTCGTAATATGGATGATTATGGACATGTAGAAGATGGTGTTCCGTCTTTTGCCATATCGTTATATAGAGAGTATCGAGGTCTTGGGATTGGAACTATGCTGATGAAACGGATGTTGGAAGAGTTAAAAGAAAGAGGGTATCAGAAAACTTCCTTGGCAGTACAGAAAGCAAACTATGCAGTGAAGATGTACAAAAATGTTGGCTTCGAGATTATTGATGAAAACGAAGAAGAATATATTATGATGTACGTGTTTCGGTAATACATAGGTAAGCAATAAAATGGATAAGCAGATTATTGAAGACGTAGTTTCTGAATGATACTTGTGAATTTGAAAAGGTGCGTCAAAAAGTGGCGCCATTTTTCCAAAGGTGTGTCAAAAAGTGGAGCACTTTTCCGAAAAGGGTGTCAAAAAGTGACACACCATCCAAGGCACGAAAAATTATCATCAAAAAAGGTGTGCCAAAAAGTGGAGCACTTTTCCAAAAGGTGTGTCAAAAAGAGGCGTACTTTTTCAAAAAGTGCGTCAAAAAGTGACACACCTATATAAATATCAGGGGTTTTAGGGGATTTTGCCCCTAACTAGATGCATTTTGCAATGGATATACAAAATGCGTATCTAGCAGAGGACACCGTGAGAAATCTATAAAAGAAATTTTCCGGGTACAGAAAGCCTGGAAATATGTAAGCGGATTTTTTTGAATCGAAAATATTGCCTTTTCCGTAGCGAGGTTGTATCATCAAGAAAAGAATTATCGGAATTATTTTGAAAAGATGCAGAAGTGACTAAGGAAGGAGGGAAGCTTTGAATAAGGAATTTGAACGCTGCTGCACATTTCTTGCTGAGATGATAGAGAAGTACGGTCTGGATGTTTTACGTGATATAGCTGTAGAGCTTCAGTTTGATCCGGAAACTTGGCGTGATGATGCAGAAGGAAAAAGACTTCGGTATGAGGCTTATGCGAAGAGATTTCTGGAGCGGTTTATAGAAGCTGCATAAGGATTACCGGCATCCTGCGAGAGTGGGATGTGATACATACGAAAGAGCGTTCAAAAAATATGTAAAAACTGGAAAATACTTAAAAACATATGAAGGATAAATATAGAGTGAATATGAGAAATGATATTAAAGGGAATGTAGGTAAAAAATAAAAAAACACCTACATTCCCTTTAAAAATTCTTGACTATGTTGATTTGCATGATATAATTTAAGTAAATGTAGGTAAAATTAATTTTAATACTTATAATTACTTGAAAGAGGGTGAAGGAAAATGTTGCTGTCATATCAGGAGTGTTTGGAAAAATATGGAACGGATTATAAAATTAAAAAATGTGTTCAAGAAGGGGAACTGTATGTAAAAGAAAAAGGCATCTATTCGGATAAGAGATATGTGCCGGAGCTGGAGATTATTTCTAAGAAATATCCCAATGCAATTATAACTCTGAATAGTGCCTTTTATTACTATGGATTGACGGATACCATACCGAATTTTTATTATGTTGCGACACCGAAAAATACAAGAAAAATCAGTGATGAAAGAGTGAAGCAATTTTATGAAAACAGCGAAGCCTTTGATATGGGCAAAACTACGATGAATTATGATGGTGTGGATATTGTAATTTATGATAAAGAGCGTCTTCTTGTGGAACTGATACGGAATAAAAGAAAATTTTCTTTTGATTTGTACAAAGAATTAATTGCAAGTTATAGAAAGATTGTTCATGAACTGGATATGACTTTAGTTGCAGAATATGCGTATGAATTACCAAAGTCAAACATGGTAATGGAGACACTTAGATTGGAGGTTTTATGATGATAAATATACAGAAGCTTATTGAAGAAGCAAATGAAAATGGTTATCAGGGAGATAAGGCGTCAGCGAAAGTGTGTCAGGATATTGTGTTAAAAGCGTTATCGATTGGTCCCTTGAGTAGAAATGTTACGATTAAAGGTGGAGTGGTTATGCGTAGTAAGACAAACAATGTCAGAAGAGCTACGCAGGATTTGGATATTGATTTTATTAAGTATTCGTTGGCAGATGAGTCGATTGATGCGTTTATAGGCAAACTGAATTGTCTTGATGGAATTAAGATTAGCAGGTTGGGTAAGATTGAAGAGTTGAAGCAACAAGATTATAGCGGAAAGCAGGTATTTATCTTGATTGAAGATGCAGAAGGAAATCAGGTTAGAAGCAAGATTGATTTAGGAGTACATAATCGATTTGAACTGGAGCAGGAAGAGTATTGCTTTGATATAGCATATGATGATGAAGGAGCCAGTTTGTTGATTAATTCTGATGAACAGATGTTGGCAGAAAAACTACGTTCTCTTCTTAAATTCGGACCATTCTCAACTAGGTATAAGGATGTATATGATATGTACTATTTGAAGGATTCTGTTGATAGAGTCAAATTGATGGTGGCATTGGACACATATATATTCAAAGATGGAACGATGAAGGAAAATACAGGGAATGATATTGTCAGAAGATTAAAAATAACTTTTAGTGACAAGGGGTACATTGGAAGACTTGACAAATCGGACAAGAGATGGATTGATGAAGAAATTAGTGTTGTGACGAATGGTCTTTTGGAGTTTGTGGCTAAAATTTGATAAATTGGTGCAATAGGCTAAAACTCGGTAGAAATTATACTTTTACCGAGGGTTATCTTAAATATTAGCGTTGAAACAATGTTGGAACAGATGTATAATTTTGTTGGGACAATGAAAAAGTGAGAAGTAACGTATAGGATTGGAGGGTGTTTACATCGAAGTTTCAAAAAGTGATTGGAAATTATTCAGAGCTCGCATTGGTGATTGGCAGGAAGCGCATAGGGAACGCTTGGTTAAGGAATATATGGATTTATTAGATGGAGAAGAGAATGCTTCAGATAAGTTTTGGAATCTGGAAGAACGAATAAAAAACGATAAAAAGCATCCGGGAGTAATGCTCGAATTAAGCAAAGGGAATATGATTTTCGATATTGTGACATTGATTAATAGTGGTGTAATCACAACTGCTGATTTGGCAGATTTTAGTGATGAATTAAAAGAAAGTGTAGATTTTCTTTTACACAGGTAGCAAAGGGGATTAAGCACATAAGAATTGTAGGTGATATTCGTGAATATAGAAGCATATGATGCAGAGTCTTTAAGAAAGCTCGTCAGACTCCTTGAGTATGAAAATAGAATACTGAAAGATAAACTGAAGAAAGAAAATATTCCGTATGACGAGGTAAATCCTTTTGAAGAGACGATGGATAATGTGGAAGAGTACGATCCTGATCAGGGAGAACGTATCGTCAATCCCGCGTTTATAACAGAGGAAATGGCGACACACTTCTTTTCTATGTTTTGGGGACGAGAGGATGTTTATGCCAAGCGTGGTAAGAACGGTGGTTATTTCCCGCAATGTGATAACAGATGGGATGCCAGACTTTGTCCGAAACAAAGAGGTGAAAAAGCTTTCTGCGACGAGTGTGAAAATACTAAATGGACAAGGCTGAATGTAAAGAAAATTATTGCACATCTATTAGGGTATAAAGAGGATGGTTCAGATGTAATAGGTGTATATCCGTTGTTGCCCAATGGAATGTGCAGATTTATTGTATTTGATTTCGATAATCACGAAAAGGGTGCGGAGGCAACAGATTTTGCCAATACAGATAATGAGTGGCACAAGGAAGTGGATGCGCTTAGAAAAATGTGTGAGATAAATGGTATTAAGCCATTGGTAGAGCGTTCTCGTTCCGGTAAAGGTGCTCATGTATGGATTTTCTTTAAGAAAGCAATACCGGCTTCTGTAGCCAGAAATTTTGGATTTCTGTTATTAGATAAAGGTTCTGCATCTATTAACTTAAAATCCTTTCATTATTATGACAGAATGTATCCGTCTCAGGATGTGGCAAGCAGTATTGGTAATCTGATTGCATTGCCCTTGCAGGGGCAGGCACTTAAAGATGGTAACAGTGCTTTTGTGGATGAAGACTGGAATGCATATCCGGATCAGTGGGATATTTTACTAAATAAAACAGAAAAATTAGGTATAGAGGATATTGAAAAATATATGGCAAAATGGCAGGCAGAACTGGCAGAAAGTCGAGGGATGCTAGCTGGTACTGATATGAATAATAGGCCAAAGCCATGGAAAAAGAAGTGTGAGTTTGTTAAGGCGGATGTTGTTGGCAAATTACATATGGTGCTTAGTAATGGTGTTTATATTGACACGCTAAATCTTATGCCGAGAATACAAAATCAAATCCGTAGTCTGGCTGCTTTTGATAATCCGGAATTTTATAAAAATAAGAGACTGGGATATTCCAATTACTATAATTTTAGTGCTGTATATTTGGGAAAAGACATTGATGGCTACATACAAATTCCAAGAGGGCTAATAGAACGGATTATAGATGAGTGTAATAAAGCTGGAATTTCTGTTGAAATATCTGACCAAAGGGAAAAGGGGCGTCCTATAAGAGTTTCGTTTAAAGGTGATTTACGGACACAGCAGGAACTGGCAGCAGAAAAATTACTGACCTATTCAGATGGCGTATTAAGTGCAGCAACTGCATTTGGTAAAACGGTTGTGTGTAGTTATCTGATTGCGGAGCGCAAAGTGAATACTCTTATTTTATTACAAAGTAAGGATTTGCTGAATCAGTGGGTGGATGAGCTGAACAAATTCTTGGACATTAAGGAAGAACCACCGGAGTATGAAACCAAAACAGGCAGAAAGAAAAAGAGAGACAGTGTTATAGGTATTTTGCATGGTAGTAAAAATACATTGACAGGTATTGTAGATGTTGCCATGGTTGGCTCTATGTATAGCAAAGGTAAGTTTAATGACCTGATTAATTCTTATGGAATGGTAATTATGGACGAATGTCATCATGCGGCATCCAATACGTCTGTGGAATTATTGCAGAAAATCAATGCCAAATATGTATATGGAGTTTCTGCGACGCCGAAGCGTGGAGATAGCTTAGATAAAATTATCTATATGCTACTTGGACCGCTTCGCCATAGATTTACGGCATTGGAGAGAGCACAGGAGCAGGGAATAGGTCATTATTTTGTACCAAGGTATACAAGAGTTGTAGACACTGCTGACAGTAAAGATGACATCAACAAGGCTTATAGTCTAATTAGTACAAGCAAGATACGTAATGATATGATTATAAGTGATGTGAAGAAAAGTATTGCTCAGAAACAGACTCCGGTTATATTAACCAGATTTAAGGAGCATGCAAAACTTCTGTATGATGCGTTGAAAAATGAAGCTGACCATATATTTCTTTTGTATGGTGATAATTCAGACAAGGAAAATACAGAGATACGAGTAAAGTTAAAGCAGGTTCCTAGAACAGAGAGCATTATTTTGGTTGCAACCGGACAGAAGATAGGAGAGGGATTTGATTTCCCAAGACTTGATGTGTTAATGCTTGCTGCACCAGTATCCTTTGAAGGGCGTCTGGAACAGTATGTAGGAAGATTAAATCGTGACTACGAAGGGAAAGAAGCTGTTTATGTATATGATTACATTGATGCCCATGTGAGATTCTTTAATAAAATGTATGGCAAAAGATTGAAAACATACAAGCGAACCGGATTTTCCATATGGACGGGTGATGAACATACTAAGCAGATAATTAATGCTATATATGATTCTGGTAATTATACGGAAAAATTCGAGCAGGATATTGTAGAAGCGGAGAAATCAATTGTAATTTCTAGTCCGGATATACGACAGGACAAGATTGACAGATTGTTATTGTTAGTCAAAGACCGTCAGGAAAAAGGTGTACTTATAACAGTCATCACAACAGACCCGGAAGAAGTGGTTTATGGTAGTGCGGATGTATGTTATGGGTTGATAAACGAAATGAAACAGGTGGGAATAAATGTAGTAACAAAGGCAGAAGTTGAAGAAAGATTTGCTGTTATAGATGATGAATTGGTATGGCATGGAGGTATGAATCTGCTTGGGAAGGTAGATATATGGGATAATTTAATGCGTATCAAAAATCATCAGGTGGCGGCAGAACTGTTAGAGATTTCACTTGGCACTACAACAGAATCTGAAGGAGGCTGATAACTATATGAAAAAACAACAGAGATGCTACATCTACACCCGTGTATCCACCTCCATGCAGGTTGATGGTTACAGCTTAGATGCGCAAAAAGATAAATTACATAAATACGCTGATTATCAGGATATGATTATCGCCGGTGAATACTCTGACGAAGGTAAATCCGGTAAAAGTGTGGAAGGTAGATCACAGTTCCAACAGATGCTTCAAGACATAGAATCTGGTAAAGACAATGTCGATTTTGTACTTGTATTCAAATTATCCCGATTCGGACGAAATGCGGCCGATGTATTATCATCCCTTCAGAGAATGCAGGACTTTGGTGTTAATCTTATCTGTGTGGAAGATGGTATTGACAGTTCCAAGGACGCAGGAAAGCTTATGATTTCTGTGTTATCTGCGGTGGCAGAAATTGAACGAGAGAATATATTAGTGCAGACCATGGAAGGTCGAAAGCAAAAAGCAAGAGAGGGTAAGTGGAACGGTGGTTTTGCACCTTATGGTTATCAGCTTATCAATGGCGAGTTGCACATAGCTGAGGATGAGGCAGAGATTATTCGTATTATCTACGATAAGTTTGCTAATACCACCATGGGAATTGCAGCGATTGCCACATTCTTAAACAACAGCGGATACAAGAAAAAGCTTCGCCAGAATAATACCATTGAAGGATTTTCCACATCCTTTGTAAAAGGTGTACTTGATAATCCTGTGTACTGTGGCAAGCTTGCATTTGGCAGAAGAAAGAATGAGAAGATTCCGGGAACAAGGAATGAGTACCATATTGTGAAGCAGGATAAGTATATGCTTAATGATGGTATCCACGAAGCGATTGTTTCGGAAGAATTGTGGAATCAGGTGCATAAAAAGAGACAGGAAACCGGAGTTGCCAATATCAAAACCCACAGCTTGGATCACGAGCATATTTTGTCGGGAATTATAAAATGTCCTATCTGCGGAAGTGGTATGTATGGTAATGTGAATCGAAAGAAGCATCCAGATGGTGGTTACTACAGGGATTATTTTTACTATGCCTGCAAACACAGAACTTATGTGAATGGTCATAAGTGTACTTATAGAAAGCAGTGGAGTGAGGATAAAATCAATGCTGCGGTAGAAGAGGTAATCCGTAAGCTTGTGAATAATCCAAAGTTCAAAACGGAGATTCAGAAGCATATCGGACAAAGCATAGATACGCAGGAGTTAGACAGAGAGCATACAGGCTTACAGGAACGGTTAAAGCAGGTAAGCGGTGCTAAGAATAAACTGGCTAATCAGATGGATAACTTATCCGTATCGGACAAGCATTATGACAAGAAATATGAAGATATGCAGGTGCGTCTGGACAAGCTTTATGATGAGATAGAGGAAATTGAAACTTCCATTGAAGCAGTGGAGACCAGACTGTATAATATTAAGCAGGAAAAGATATCTGGTGATAATGTGTATCAGTTCTTATTATTTTTTGATAAGCTGTACGACAGATTTACGGATATGGAGAAGAAGACATTTATGAAGAGCTTCCTTGAGGAAGTAAACATCTACGAGACAGAACAAGAGGATGGAAGGATTCTAAGAAGTCTCAAGTTTCGTTTCCCTGTATTTTTCAACAATCAGGAACTATACGAACTTGATTGGGACAACGAAAGTACCGTTGAGACGGTAGTACTGCTTTCCCACAAAAAAACAGACGGACATATCAACGTAAAAGTTGAGTTTGGCGAGGGTGAGGGAAAAGTTCCGCTTGATAATATTGCTAAAAGAGCGGAAAGCTACAAGCCCAAAGAGCGAGTGACCTACAAAATGATAAAGGAGTACATAGAAGCTAAATACGGCTTCAAAGTACATACCGCATATATCGCAGAGG
>PPYF01241679.1_pt1 | contig 126806 bp, 109 predicted proteins | sample 1559871 | NCBI WGS metagenome assembly PPYF01 (sample SAMN08240021, study PRJNA423297) | Human gut metagenome, whole genome shotgun sequencing project.
TGTCATAGTCGCGCCGCAGCTTGAGGTCTTCGATCTGCTTTAGGGTGCTGACCTTCTGCGCCGATGCAAGAGATTCTTCTAGTTCAGCATTTTTCGTTTTCAGCTTTTTGTTTTCGGATGCTGTTTTCGTGAAGGCCACGCCATATTTCCGCAGCAGCGTGTCCATCTTCTCCACGCTGGGAAGATAGGTATCCAAAATTTTGCAAATTTCCTCCGCCCGGCTTTTGGCGTTGAAAGGATTGATTCCGGCGAGCAGATCCTCCAGTTTGTCCTTCTGTTTGGTCAGCCGGGTCATCTCCTTGAACACGCGGGGTGGGATATGGTCGCGCCCGGTCTGGCTGGCACTCTCACCGCGCTCCAAATCTGGAAACCTCTTGACCATGTGTTTCCAAAACTCATCCTGCCACCAGGTCAGCTTCTTTTTATTGCCCATAATATCTTTGGCGCTAAGCCTGCCATCCTCGGTCAGCGGGACAAAACAAAGGTGCATATGGGGCGTTTTCTCGTCCATATGCACCACGGCAGATATAATTGTCTCTTTGGATTGATGCTGTTCCAGAAAGTGCAGGGCTTCCTCGAAAAACACCCGAATCTCCGCCCGTTTCTTCCCCTTGAAGAACTCCGGGCTGGCAGTGAACAGCGTCTCGATCATACGGATACTATCTTTCCGGGTACGGCATCCGGCGGCGGCAATCTGCCGTTCCGATTCCGACCGGTACTTGCCGAGCGGTTTGACAAGATGGAAGTTGTACTTGCTTCGGCTGGTGTCCACATCGGGATTGCTGGCGTACTTTTCCTTTGTGCGCTCGTTATGGGCCTCGATATTGCCGATTTCAGGCCCCTTGTATTTTGCAAATCGCATAATCGCGTACTGTGCTTTTTCCATGCTCAATCCCTCCGTTTCTGCCAGACAATGTCATATCCCAACACATCAGCCAACTCCACGGCCTCACGATACCGCAGTGATTCCCGCTGCAATTTCCCGGAAAGATTGGATACGCTGTCGCTCCAACCATATTCATCGTACAGCTGGTCAACGACTTCCTGCATGGTGTAACCGGCGCGGATGATCTGCGCCTTGATTTCGTTTCGGATACTTGATTTCATGGTAATCCTCCATTTTCGCAAGTGACGCCCTTTGCCACTTGACAACTAAAACATGATTTTCTGTTGCGTCATAAAAAGAACCGGCTACGCTGGGGAGCGCACCGGCTTTGGTCAATGGTGAAATTTGTGCAAATGCTGTTTTGCGATAGAAATGTTTCCCCGCACACCATTGGTCAACGGCGGAATATTCGGCTTTGCGGAAATGCGGGGTTTTTCACTGTTCTGGCTGTATTGGCGCGAAACGGTGCAACCTGTACTCTGTTCCGTGAGCCGCTGTCCAGCGAACTGTATGCGGAGCATAGAGAAACATTTCGCCGTTTTGCGATTGCTTCAAAATATGCCTATAAAATTACTGCGTTTCCTGTCCGTTTTGGTTATTCCCCAAATGGGCACGACCACTTTAAGCCTGTGAAGCACCAGCGCAATATATGAGGTAACAGGGTGAATCGCTGCGTACATACGTACCGGCGACCGGAGCAGGCATCAATCCCGCCAGTCTTCCGGTACGTACGTACACTGTGAAGCGTCCGTAAACTCGTTTATATGCGGTCTTGCCACTGCCTCAATGCCCATAAAGCCCCACACCCGGCGTCCTGCCGAATTGGTAATCGTGTTACAGTGTTCCAGATTGTACTTGCCGCAGGCGGCCACCAGCGCATCGCTGAAACTGCGGCGTTTGAGTGCGGTCAGACTGTTTTCCTCGCACCACATCCGGTAAATGTCGTAGCAATCCTTTGAACTAATGGACGCATCCGCTTTCAGCCGGATATAGCCCTCGGATTCCAGAAAATCAAACACGTTATTGTTGTCTCGCTTGACGGCTTCCCGGTTCTCTCGGGTGCGCTGGCTCTCGGTAAACTTGAAGTTATTCGCCACCAGCCGCTGCAATCCCGCAAAAGCCCATAGGAAGATACCCTCGATCTCTGCTTTCATTTTCTCGGCCAGGTCGGGATCATCCACACGGTCAATGCCTTTACGCTCCAAATCCATTTTACCCTGTGCGGTGACGATGGATTTGACATAGTTGGTCTGCCGCAGTGCCTCCATCCGCATATCATCGTCCACACACAGCAGAATGTGTTCCAGGTCGGCGCGGGCAAAACGATTCTCGGAAATTTTGCCGATGCTGCCGTCCTTCATGTTGCTGCCGAACAGGGCGGACAGCACCGCGCCGATCTGGCTCTTACCCTCGCCGCCATTGCCCTTAATGACCATCATGCGCTGTCCCTTGTTGCTGGGGATCAGGCAGTAGCCGATATATTCCTGCAAAGTGGGAATGTCCTCCGGGTAAAGAAGCCCATCCAGAAAAGCCAGCCAGCGGGTCGGCGTGGGCGCATCGGGATTATAGGCCACCGGCAGGCGGCAACGCACGATATCCGGTTTTCCCTCCGTAAAGGAGCCATCCAGAAACAACGTGCCGTTTGCCAGATGAATGCGGTCAGCCTCCGGCGGGAAATCCTCTACCAGCGCCGCCAGCTTCATCAGCTCCACGATATTGCTGATTTTGCGGGGGATATTGCTGACCGCACAGCATTTCAGTTCCTCAAAAATTTCTCCACGCAGTGGCAGCTCATCGGTCACGCGGCCATCAGGCGTGAAAAAAGCCCCGTTTGTGTAGATGATTTTGTGTCTGCAGAGAAAATCATCACAAAACAGGGCTTCATTGATACTCTTGCCGTCAAACCAGATGGGCTGGTTGGCCTCACGCGATTGCTCGTTCTTCGCCACGGTGCTGCACCTCCTTTTCCAGACGTCTGAGCCGCTGCTCCAGCGCGGTGATAGTGCCGTCCTTCAGCAGCATATCCACCGCTTTCACACGCTGCTTCAGTTCCGCAAACATGAGAACGTCCAACAAATCATTTACATACTCGATCATATGACAGGCTTCCACAAAGCGGTCATCCAGTTCATCCTCCGGCGATTGCGGGGCATATTCGACCTTCCAGCGTTCCAGCAGATGCAGATAATCGCACAGCACCCGCTGGCAGTACATCTCATCGTTGCGGAAGGCCCGCGCCAGCGGATAGGGCTTTTTCAGCGCCACAGCTGCCGGGGGCTTGTCCGGGTCGATCCCGAAGTCATAGGCCAGCTTCTTTGCGGCCTCGTAGCTGTTCAGGCCGAATAACCGCGCCACAAAGTCAATCACGTCCCCGGTGGCCCCGCAGCCAAAGCAGAAGAAATAATCCCTGTTCAGCTTCATGCTGGGATGCCGGTCATCGTGGAAGGGGCAGCAGATCATGTCGCCCCGGTTGACCTTGCAGCCGTAGTACTCGGCGGCCTGCTTCACAGTAACAGCAGATTTTACGGTTTCAAACAAATTCATAGGCTTTGGCCTCCATCATTTATTGACGGTATCTGCCCGTCTGCCTGAATATACGGGGAAAAAGCCTATAGACCGAAAAATCTGCCAAAAGTGCAAGAAACGAAAAAATGCCGCCCTGAAATCTTGCAAAAATGCAAGACCTCAGAGCGGCAAAGCCAGCGGAAAGCATTTGCCCACGCTGGGTTTATAAGGTATAATGGATGCAGAGAGTTTACAGGAAAGAGGTGCAGCATATGGAGGGAGCCTATCTGCCCGGCAATGTCCGGCAACGGATGCAGGAACTCATGAAGGAACATAAAATTACCCAGGCACAGCTGGCGACCCGCATCGGCAGCACCGAGAGCGCTATCAGCCGGTTTGTAAGCGGCAAGACCGATAAAATCAGCACAGAACATTTGCTCCGCATTGCAAAAGTGTTTGAAGTCTCCACAGATTTCTTGCTGGGGGAGGTCAACACGCCCGACCGGACAAATTTTGATATTGAAGAACTGGGCCTGTCGGTGCAGGCGGCGCGGAATCTGTACACCGGAAAAGCCAATACGGAGATCGTCAACCGCCTTTTGGAAAGCCCACGCTTTGCAGAAGTCACCTACATGATCGAGCAATATTTTGACGATACGCTGGCCGCCGGTTTCGCCGGACAGAACCAGATGCTTACCACCCTCAGCGCCATGCTGCGCCGGAATGTGAAAACGGATGCCGCTGTACAGGCTGCCAGAACTGTCAACCGGCAGAAAGTCCCTGTCTATCAGGCAGACCTGACGATGATACAGAATACTTTCATGGCGGCACTGCGGGAAGTGAAGAAAGAGATTGGTAATGATTTCACGGCGGCACAGTCTTTGACCAAGGGCATCACCCAACAGATGTTCTCCGAATTGACAAAAGGTCAGGATGTCCAGGCACCGACCATCACGCCGGAAATGATTTCCGCTGCTGTCACCCAGAGCGCGGCAGGGATGGACGGCGTGCAAAAGGAAGCGTTGGACAAGTTTGGTCAAGCGCTGACGGAATTTCTCCAATCCACCTTAGACCACGCGCAGGAGAAACAAAATGCCGACCCGGAGTAATGAGCGGCTGTGCGAGTTGGCGCAGGCAGGGGATACGGCTGCCCGTGACATTCTGCTGGAAAACAATCTGGGATTCATCCGAAAAATAGCGTTGGAGCAATACCGGAGTATGGGGCTGGATGAAAATGATATTGGAATTGATTTAGATGATTTGGTGCAGGAGGGAAGTATCGGCCTGCTGAACGCGATCCCTTTGTTTGATGCTGGACGTGGCATGAAATTTCTGACTTATGCAGCACCGGCGATCCGCAATGCCATGACAGACTGTATCCGTGCTGCCCTCGCTCAGTTTGAGCAACGGATGGTGGATAAGAAAAACGGCCCCGGCTTCCAGAGAGTATATCTGGATGACATTCTGTCCGATGATGAACGGATGCTGCGGATCGAAGCCATAGCTGACCCCCATACCCAAACGCCGGAGCAAATTTACATCCAAAAAGAACAGCTGACGGAACTGTATGCGGCGCTGGACAAGCTGACTGCCAGAGAGCAGACTTATCTGCTGTACCGCTATGGGTTTACCGATGGAATCGAACACCCGCTGATCGGTGCGGCGCTCCACTTCCACCTCAGCGAGAGCCGGACAAAGAAGGTGGAGGGCGAGGCGATGGACAGCCTGCGTGGGAAGCTGCCGTGGTGGTTCTGATACGATGGGAAGCATCGGCTGACGGGGGCTTTGATATACCTTTGTTCCGCAAATGACACGGCTGACAGACAGTGCTCGTTCGCACCGCCTGCCAGCCTTTTTCTGTCGCTTATGCTGCCCCGCAAGGAGCAACCTTTCCCGCCAGAACGCCGCAACTGTAGCCACACTTTACGGGGCGTGCTGCAATTCCGGCTGCCATCTGCTCCACAAAGGTATAACACACTAGACTTTCCGGGGAAAGTCGTGTGCCAACAGGGATGCTGCTCGCCCCTATTGGATGACCCAGAGTCAAAGAGGCTGCGCCCCTCTGGACACCCCTTTATGTTCGTGCAGAGGCTATCCCCCCGTCTAGGAATATCGGAGCACTCGTTTTGCATTTGAACGCTCCCCGTTTGTTTAAATGGAGATTTTCTCAGAAATTAATGTGTTTAATTTTTCGATGATTTCTTTCTGACTGTGCTGTGCTGATATAAATTTTTGAGCAATCTCCTTCTAAAGCGAAAGACTAATATTGTCCTCGCCGTCAACAGGAATCGGCACCATAGCTCATACTTCTTCGCTGTTGACAGTTCGTAATATAATAAAGATAAAATATCATGCATTCCCAGAATGCTAATTTTTCAAAATGCTCACAATAGCATCTGCTATATCCTGAGCATCACTTTCATGATTATTCCTGCCGAAAGAAATACGAATTGTTCCGGCTGCATAATCTTCAGGTACAGAAATCGCCTGAATTACATGGGAAACCTGTGTATTAACGGAATCACATGCTGAACCTGTTGATATACAAATCCCCTTTAAATCCAGCCTGTGCAGAAGCATTTCACCGCTAGCGTTTTTAATGGAAATACTTATATTTCCAGGAAGATGATTATCGGCTCCGTTTCGGATAAAATCAATTCCAGCCTTGTTCAGGGCATGGATAAAGCTGTTTTCCATTTTGCAAAGCCTGCTTTCTGTTTCATCCATATGAGCGCAGTTTTTTCGAAGTGCCTCTGCCATCGCCACAATGGCTGCAATATTTTCTGTGCCCGCCCTCATTCCAAATTCTTGTGCACCGCCGTCAACAAGAGAATGAATATCTGTGCCTTTCCTGATATAAAGAAATCCGACCCCCTTTGGCCCATTAAACTTGTGAGCAGATGCCGAAAGCATGTCAATGCCTAAGACCGTTACATTTACCGGGATGTGCCCTACGGCCTGCACAGCATCCGTATGAAAAAATGCCCCATGTATATGAGCTATCTCCGCAAGTTCTTTTATCGGTTCAATTGTTCCTATCTCATTATTGACCAACATAACGGACACCAGCTTAGTGTTACCAGTGATGAACTTATTTAATGTGGCAGGTGTTAACACTCCTTTTTGATCAACCGAAAGATAAACAACTGGATACCCCAGACGCTCTACAGAAGCACAGGCGTTTAATATTGCATGATGTTCAATTTGACTGGTTAGAATAGCGCGACCATCGCCGTATTGCAATGTACCTTTAATAGCCCAATTATCGCTCTCGGTACCACCGGAGGTGAAAAAAATTTCCTCCGGCTGTGCACCGATGCAGTCAGCAATGGTTTTTCTGGCAGCGGCCAGCGCTTTTTTTGCTGATCTTGCAAACGAATAGGGCTGAGACGCATTCCCATATTCTTTGAGCAAGTAAGGTTTCATTGCCTCGAATGCATCAATATCTAAAGCTGTCGTAGCAGCATTATCCGCATATATCACAGGCTCCGCCTCCCTTCATTATTCAAAGAGCTTACAGCCATCTTCTTTAAATTCTTCAATCTTATCTAAAATATCCTGCGGTGTCACCTCAAGGTATTCTGCAAGGCAGTCAAGGCAATAAAATTTTTCTATATCCTCGCCTAACAGCTTTTTATTAATTCCTATCTCGTTGCGTACCAGACCCGTTTTTCCGCAGGAAACACATGTTATCGTATTCATTCATCAACGTCCTTTACGCTTAATTCCGGTACTGTCTTCCCGCCAAACTCCTCCGGATCAAGAATTCCAAGCTGAATCTTGATAATGGAGCGCATTTCGATAGCTGGCTTCAGACAGAACAAGTTAAAATCGTGGGAAGAAATATCCTCCGGGTGCTGTACATTCGGGAACAATAGCTTCAAATAGGCTGTGCAAATACGCTTGATCGCCTCCGTATCTCTCGTATCAGATTTCTCCGGGACTGCTACCCGTGCATCAACAACAGCGCGGTATGTCGGGTCGTCTCTCAGTTCGTGCATAATAGAAGAGAAATACTCTGAATTCAGAGCCCAACCACAAATCTTCAGGTCATCGTTCATTCGAGGCAGTTCCCAGCCCTTTAAGAATCCGTGGAAGCGGTCTATCAAAGCACTTTCATGAAACACTTTCGGCAAGTCGCTGAACATATTCAAGTATTCATTCATGGAAGCCGCGGGAATATTGCCAAGAAGAATAATGCCAGAATCAGCAGCCCCCTCGTGATTGCCGACTGTGTACTTGCCGTTTTCCATATAGCCCTTGAGAGCACCACGCATTTCATCTATATCGGTAAAGTTAATAGTCTGCACCTCATCTAACGCCACATAATCATGACCAAATACCAGGCCTTCTGTTCTCCGAGCAACGTCATAAAACATTTTTGCTCTGGACATAGTACCGCCAGAAGAAAGCCAACCATAGCGGCTGACCGATCCGAACAAATAGGACTTGCCGGTACCTTTGGGGGCTAGTTCAATCAAATTCAGTCGCTTCTCTACAAAAGGAAGCAATCTCGTAATCATGGCCAGCTTCTGCTGACGGGATTCGTAGCCAGCTGCATTATAATCGATAGCGCCAAGGATAATGTCAATCCACTCATCAAGGGTGAAAGATTCACGGGCATACTTATACTCATCCAAGTCAATAATATACGGACAGAAATCTTGGAAACTCACCAACTTAATTTTCCCGGCATCCCTGTCGCTCTCCGGGAACTGATACCCAAGTTCTACGATTCCCCAATTCTCTTCAGCCTTCAACAATGCTGCGCTGCAATTTTCCCAAACATCTCTCGGAATCACAGTATCTTTAGTGGTCAGGCCAAAATCAGGAAGCGAGAAAGACAGACCCTGCGTTTTGATATCAATATCAACCGATATCTTGGCCAAAAATTTCATCTGCTCCTGATAGTTGACAATACGGTTCTTGATAGATTTCCAGTCCTCTTTTTTCGGAATAAACTCACGAATAAAAGCTGTAGCCCCATCAACATCGATTTCGCCATCGTCATCCTGAAAGCGCTTTAATACCCAATCTCGCATGAACGACGGCATTTTGAAGGAGGTGATAAAATTGCTCTTCTTCAGATCCTTATAGACAACCATCTCATCAAAGTTGTCCTTTAACTTTTCCACCATATCGGCGGACTGTAACTCGCTCATATTTGCCACCTCCGATTAGAACAGATCTACTTCGCGGGTCTGCTTTTGTACTTTAAACTCCAGCTTTACCGACATATTTTTCTCGCCATCATAAACCTCCGCAGAGTAATTGCCTTTCCTCTTAATCTTCGGAATTTCAAATCTTGCATGTTTCTTATCCGCTACAAATTCACCGTCATAGAAATCGCCATCAATGAGCAGTCGAGGCTTGCTGAGCGGAACATTAGAATAAAGCACCAACTCCGGAGTGACACGAGGCTTTAGTGCAATGACAGGATTTACAAAGCAAAGTTCAATATTGTCCGGACGCTTTGTCAGGGTGATGATAGGCACCACCACTTCCTCAAGGGAAGCCCCACCGTGTACTTCTACATTCGCCCGACGGCCACCCTTAAAACGCTCATAGTTTGCAAGAACGGCGAATCCATCTTCATAAGCAACAAACGACAGATTCGGGTCTTCTGCCGCCGGACAGCATCGTCCGCTGTGTTCACCCGACTCCTCTAGCTCAATGCTGGAATTCAGCTCATGACCATAACGCACTGCCAATCTGCTGGCACCGTGGTCGGCTACAATCAACGCTTTCTCCAACATTCCTTGCACAAGCATGGACTGAATCATTCGTAGTTGCTCATCGATTACATCTAGTTCCTCAAATAAATGAAGCGGATACTCACATTTCCGATAATCGTAAACCTGACTGTGATGCTTTATCTCGTCAAGAACATCAATTTTTCTCCAGTCTTCGTCCGCAAAATACTGCAAAAACTCTTTGTTTTTAGCTGTGATGGAGGGCAGCTCGCAGCGGCCTATGGCTACTTCTGATACCAAGCCATATTCCTCACACTTTGCCATGATAAAAGCAAGGTATTCCACGCCAAGTGCATCAAAAAAGAAGCATTGTACCTTCTTCTTATCCATGTGGGAAATGATGCTGCTCCTCGGCTGCAATTTATTATACGGCCGAGGTGATTGGGCGTAAGCATTGACCCTTTTCAGAAACTCCGGAAAGATACGATTTGTAAGTTTTTGAAGTTTGTAATCCCGGAAATATGTAGTCAAATCACCCCGGAATCTACTGTCGGATTCCGGCAACTTAGTGTTCACGGCATCAAAGACGAAATCCTGCATATATAAGTGTAGAGATTTAGACATACTACGTGTTGCACGAAAAATTTCTTCCGGTGTGAAATCATAAAGGCTGAGGCACCGTACAAATTCGTACTTTTCTTGTGCGCTGCTGTCGGTCAGATAGAACACCTCGTCCTTTTGGTGGCGGCCCAGTTTATCACAATATTTTTTAATAAGCGACAGATTCTCCGGCAACTGCTCCAACAGCCTCTTTCGCTCTGTATAATACCGCTCAAACTCCGGATGCGAAATATCTACATCTGCAAAGTCCAGATATGCATGCATCTCAAAAGAATCAACATGATCACAATTTCCAAGTATCAACGTCAGATAGTGGTTATTGGCCTCGCCGAAGGACTTCAATGACAGCCACAAGAGCCACTGCATCTTCTTATCGGCGGATCCCCAAACATCTGATAGATGCGCCGACAGATTTGCTGTAGCGCCAAATTCATCACAAACCAACGCGGAAAAGCTGCTCTTGCCAGACATTTTAGAAGCAAGCCAGCTCCACTGCACATCTGTTCCGTATGCTTTTTCCGTCGCTCCTGCAATGTCTGAATATTTTGTGGTCAACACCTCATAAATGCCTTCGAAAGCTGTAACGGAATAAACAGCGTTTCGGAACATATCAACAGGAAACGAGCAAAGTGCCGTCACAGCAGGGTGATTCTGACGCTGCATATCCGTCAATTTTTCAAGATAGGAGAGAAGTCTCGGAATATCAGAAAGTGGCCTAAATCCAATGCACTCTTCTTCAGTTTTCGCAAACTTTATCTGTGGCAACGGCGAAACCTCTCCGTCAACCAACAGGACTCTTTTTTTCAACCGGATATCACGATTCATAAATTTCTGAAGCGTCTGTTCACAATGATCAAGAAGAACAATGCCATATCCGCTGATAGGGTAACTAAGAACCTCATCCAGCTTTGCGACCAACGCACTATCGCTGCGAAGCATCTGTGCCTGCGATAGCCCAACTAAGGCATAGTTTCCACTACCGCTTGCAATAGAGACGGCTGCATCGACATCAGGCAAACCGTTGGGCAGGCAATTTTGGGAAATATAAACACATCTCTTGCAGCTATCGGCCTCAAGGCGTTGGAGTATTTCCTGATAAACATCGTAATTCTCCGTATTCACCAACAAGAAATAGCCAGTCTTTTTTCCGTCAAAATAGGCACTCATTTGCTCGAAACATTCACTTGTGTTAATGCAACGCATAAATGCCCTCCTTATTCATTCTTCAGAATTTCCATCCCCACCGTAAGATTATCAGCAATGAGCTCATTCAAATAGCGACGCAGCTCAGTAGCATCCATCTTATCGATAACAGCCTGTGCACGCTCACAACCGCTGAGTTTGTATTGCTTTTCTGCCAGTACTTTCAGCCGATTCTTCACTGCAGAATTATCCATCCAATTATACGCCTTGTCCGGGATACTTCCAATTAGGCTCTTCCGAATAGAATCCGCATCCTTTAGCATAACGGCATAATCGCCGACAACACGCTCCATGAAGCAGCGATCTCGCTCCAGCGGGTCATTCAAACGATCATAGAACGTAGCCGCCTCAAGATAATTGATGGCCTTGGTAATATCTGCATCCGAAACAGCATATGCAAGGATGGTGGCAAAGATAGTTCTTGCCTCTCCGCGCTCTGTGTCATCGAACATACAAAGAATCGGTGTATCATATCGGTCAGACCAATCGGAGGGGTCTTTTGTTCCGGTTTTCTCCAGCCAGAGGTTCTTCAGCTGAGTCCTCCGAATGCTCTTTTTGTAGTTACTTACAGCATTCTCAATGTATTGATAATACTCCGTGCTGGACTTGGTAAACTGACCAGCAGGAAGAGTATTGCAGAATCCGGCAACATCCTGCTCATCCAGTTCTTCTACAAACGTGCCCGCAACCTGTTTAAAATACGGCAACTGGTCTTTATAGAAGTGCTCAAATGCCTCACGTTGCGTTATCAGCGCATTATAAAATTGTTGCTTATACTGTTCCTGCAGTTGGCCGCTCTGCTTCATGTAATAAAGATGGACTAAAAGCTGGCTCAAGTCTCCGGTATATTTGCGCAGGACATCATACGGCATGCGGATGTTGTTGGAGCGTTTATTCCATTCCAATACCATATCCCGAAGGTTGGTGCATTTTGGAAGGCTCTTATTGCTTTCGGCAATGATGCGATACTCCAAAATGACATCCGAAATTTTCTCGTCCGCAGTAACAGAGCTCCATACCCAGTTCGCGGCATCCGCGTTAAACTTCAGTTTTACCTGGTCAAGATAGGCTCCACCATCGCCAATTTCATTTGCCAGCTGACGGAGCACACCGCCCTGATAAGCATCAATATACGCCAGCATACCCTTGCGACACATCTCATCGGTCAGGAGACTTTCCATGTCCCGCGTGATGGCGGCATTGTCATGGACAAGGGAACCAATCTGGTCTGCAAGAGCGCTCTCTGTGTCCTTGTTACTGTTAGCAGTATTGGCGATTCCACAGTAAGCATCAATTACGGTGGTAATCTGATCAGCAGGTGTCTCCAACTGCACCGTGTTCAGAATATATTTCAGGCACCAAATAGGGAAAGTAAGGCCTTTCATCTTGATTCGTATTTGATCGCGGGCGCTTTCGATAGAGCCACACTGCGACATTGGAATATGAAACGCAGCCGATGTGCACTGTAGGAAGCAGCGCTGGCTTGCGCTCATAGCAACGATATATTCTTCTTTATATTTCGAAGACGGAGAAAATTTCTGATTGATTGCGTTAGCAATCATCTGCTTCATTTTCCCTGGTGTCATGCTTTCACTGAAAGGGCCATTGCTCCAGAAATAATCGGCAGTGGCATATTCTTTCAGCACAAAGCCCATAACAAAAGCAGTCACATTGCTGGGCATAAATCCGTAAGGCGCCTCTTCCAACGCCTCATAAATGGAAAGAATGCTGATACGACCGGAAGCCTTCTCAAATCCAGCTTTTATGACCTTCTCTACTTCCTGCTTGATGCGGACAATTGGCAGGCTCTTTTTCGTCGGGTCTTCCCAATAGCGCTCAACCTTCCATGCACCCTTTAGTGCAGTCGCAAGGCTGGTTTTCACATTGGAAGATTTAAAGGTGGACTTCAACTCCTCTGTGATGCCGCATTCAGCGCCCTGGGCCAGAGGTCCTTTCAGGAACATGTTATCAATCAGATTGAACTGCTCAAGGCCGCAGAAATAAATCTGGTGGTTGAGTTTCTGCAGCGCCTCCTGCAATGCGGTAAGATTGGCCACGCGAGTGCCGCTCTTATGCTCCGGCGTATAAAGGATAAAAGCACCAGCAGAAATTCTCTGTTTCCATTCAGTCAGGCACTTTTTCGCTTGCGTTTCAAATCCCATTGCACGCTGACGGTCGTTCTGAGCATAATTCTTACTGTATGCCATGTTCTCTACATACTGGCTCAAAAGGTCATCACCCATAGGTGTCAGGCATTCAATATAGAAAAGCTCGTTAGAAGGCTGAACGATTGCTTTTAAAATGGCATTTCTGATGGTAGCAGCCTCTGTATCATTCAGAGCAAAAGCTACCACAGTCTTAAAACGATTTGGCTTGCTCTGTCCACTCAGCTTGCTGCTGATTGGTGTTAAATTAGAGGAAGCTGCGCCCTCCATCACAAAACGGGGACGGATTGCAACAGGAAGCTGCACTGCAGACATCAGGTCGGCAGAAACAATCAAATCCTGCGTTTTTGTGCTGTTGCGGATATCGGCCTTTAGCTTGTTAATCTTGCCAATGTCGCCGTCACGATTCGCAACAGTGTATTCCTTTAGACCATTGCCTACGGGTTTTTCAAAGAGCAGTCCCTGCTGACACAGACCAGCAGCAATATTGCGTGCTTTGCCCTTTGACCAGTCAGTACCCACAAAGGCTAGATCGATATTTTGCTCGTTGGGGCGCAGAAGCTCTACGTTGCCCACACGCAAGGAAATGGCTTCCAGAAGCAGCACAGTTTTAAACACTCGCTCCTGGTCTGGAGTTAGGCTACCCTTTTTCAGCAGACCGAAGGAATCCAAAATCACGCGAACATCGTCATTCAATCCATTCTGGTCTTTCCCGGTAAAGAAATCCCAGAGCATGTCGATGGTGAGTAGGTTTATACTCTCCTCAGGACCATACTCGTTAATAAACCACTTGAAACCTTTTGCATCCGACATGTCATTGCTGATAATGAAGTCAAACATACTACGAGCATTGGAATTGAATGCCACTGACATGTGTTTCAACAGCAGCGCTGCATACGGATGAATTGGAACGATAGACTGCAACTCTGCATCAGAAATGACGGTCTTTTGCCCCATTGTGGAGTGCTTTTTTGCACTGGCAATAATGGTATTGCGGACACTGGTTAACCCTTCATTTAGGTCACCCTTGTATTTAGTCCACTCCGGGAGGAGCACAGGGTCATCCGTAGTTTTCATGGCCTGCGCCATCAACCGAAATGCCATATTCTCCGGCATCTCAATACGGACAGTTACATCGCCCACAAAACGATTCAGAATCTTCTTACGCATATCCTTATCCTGAATGAGAGAACTACTTTCGTGGGTCACGATAAGGAAATAAAACGGGTGGGACTCGCTGATTTCTGCAAGGGTCTGAAAGCCAGTCAAGGCATTCTGATTGTTCTGAAAATACTCCGTAAACTCGTCCCACACGAAGAGAATAGCGGAGATGTCGTTCTCGTCAATGATGCTTTTGATCCAATCGCACATGGCCGGAATATCCAGACGCAGGGCCGTAATGCCATTGTCCTCGGCAACCTTCAGGATATTGCGCATCATTTTAGAAACAGCGGCCTCGTCCTCGGAGTTCTTCAGCACAGAGATGACCTCATTCACATGCTTGCCGCCGAAATCCCACATGTACTTATCTTCCTGAATCAGGCTGTCAAAGTAGACTCGGTTTGCCTCTTTGTCTTCCAGCCAGCGCAGGGCGGATTCCTTCAGGGATGCTTCACCACGATTGGTAATGCCATGCTCCTGCAGCGCAGCTGCGATGCTATCCTGTAAGGCTAGAATCAGGTCTTGGTCAGAACGGATAGACGCAGAGCCAATCCGGTGGATGGTAATCAATCTGCCGTTGCTCTTGTCCGTAATGAGCTGCTGGCAAAGGTCATCCCGGAGGCCATAATCCTTAAAATAAGCACGGATCTCGTCATCGCTGGCCTCCAGCATAGATTTTACCGTCAGAGCAGCATGGGATTTGCCGGTACCGTAGGCACCTTCCACCCACAGGGACCGGGAGTCCTTGCCAGAGAGCATGATGTGGGTTTTCTCCAGCAGCTTGACAAAGGTCTCATGAGGATAGAATGAAGTCCATTTGACTTCACCAGATCTTATCAGGTCAGCCGTAACCGCCGCATAATACTTTGGATCGATGTTAAAATAATCCTTGTAGGTTTTCTTGCTCATCGTCTTTTCTCCTCCTATCTCAGAATATTGTCAACACATCCTGAGAGGATTTGCCTTCACGTAAGCTAATAGTATCCAGTCCCAAAGAGAAACTGGCCGAAATGAAGTCTGGATAGTTTACGGACAAACCATTTAGAATCGGAACCATCGTATCGTGGTTCAGGCCAAAAATTCTGGTCGGACTAATGCCGTCACGCTCTATGGAGTCATCCAGCAGCGTGGACAGCGAGAACTGGTAATATCCGCCACATTTCTCCGCAAACTTGTAAAGCGAGTAGAGAATGACACGGGCATCTGGTTCAGCCCAACTACATCTCATAATAGAGTTAAGCGTTACCGTCTCTCTACCAGAAGCGGATGTTTTTTCGACTACATCGCAGTCGGCAAAGATTCTATCTTTACCCAGAGGCGTCTTGGCCATTATGATTTTAAGGGAATCAATAACATTCCGCTTACCCTTTCCTTTGGTATCATTCTCCATCACATCTGTCAACATCAAATTCAATAGGTCAGGTGTATATGATATTCCAAATTCAAGTGAAGTGACGAACCAATTAAACGCAGGTGTGTAGACCAGATTGCAAAGAATCAAGGCCCACGAGGTCTGACTGTATGCGCCCTCTCTGATAATTACATCCGCAAACGGTGTCGGCACGCATTTAGTGTACTTGTCTCCATCCACAGTTTTGTCGTAGACTGTAAGGCCTGCATCATCCGCAAAATTCTTGAATGCATCTTTTTTCTTATTAGCGACCTGACCATCACCATCAGAAAGCCAGAATTCTTTTCCACCCTTATATCGAATGAATGAATCCAGCCACTCATCCCGCGTTCCGAAGGTAAAATACCTATCAATTCCCGCCATTTTTCTCCCCTCCGTTATCTTGTTTCGTATCGATGCATACCTTAAGCAATGCTCTTGGACATTGTGACATCTGTAGCAGTGTACACAATTATCTTTAATCACTATCCCGTCCGTCATGTCAATGCAATCATGTTTGCATTCTGCCTCGCATTCTCCACATCCCACGCAGTACAGACTTTTGATGATTACACTCCTCATCAACGATTGGAATTTAATATCCGTCTTAGTGTTCTCACAGTTTTCCAGAATAAAGGTCGTTTTGCTTTCACCCCGTGCCGTTCTGACAGTATAGGATTTCCCTTCAAACTGAATTGTATATTCATCTTCCGCCACCTGTGTTATATCACCAATTGTCTTCCCCCAATTTTGCCATTTGAGATGCGTCACAAAAGTATCTATCATAGGCGGATTGCTTCCGCCGATGACCTCAAACTTATCCTGGCCTAAATTAAGCTCACGTCCAGATTTACGGGTTCTCCAAAATCCGCCATCAATGAACTCTTGCATATCAGCCTCTGTGTAATTAGTTTTCCCGCTCGTAGAAGCTATTTTCCCAAGAAAAAAATCCACTTCGGGCTGATATGAACAGCGCTTTATATACTCGTGCTTTCCAGTTGAATTGGGGCAAACTAAACATCCAACCCTCATATTTCCCTTTTTATATGCCTCATTCAAGTGCAAATGCCTTTCATAGATATAGCAATATAACTCTGCGGAAGTCCAATCGAGTATTGCATGGCAGCTCATTTGACCACTATGCTTCTGGCCATTGCTTACTGTGTCATAAGTGCTTCGTGCCAAGCTTTCCTCAGCGCGCACTCCGGTAAAGGCCATTCCTGTAAAATCTCGCTTACCTGTTATCTCCCTGAGCAAATTAATCTGCGGCGATGTTTTATGTACGCTACAACACCAACGATTGCTTGTTGACGGTGGGCCGAAGCAAGACCATGTGTTCTGCGGAAGCAACTTAGATTCTGCTTGATAGAATCGTATGCCTTCACGTATACAGTCTGCTTTAATTCGCTCCACCAACTCATATGTATCAGGAAATTCCATACGGGTATTTCCAAACAAAACCAAAAAATCATCGTGAGGAAGCGCACGCTGTACAATGTCTAACGCTACAACACTGTCCTTTCCACCACTGAAAGCAACATAAAAAACATCGATTTTATCTTTATATTCCCTATATGTATTATAAACTGTCTGAATCGTTTCTTGAACGAGAGTTTCTAAAATGGCTTCGTTTTTTTTCGTCATTGTTTCAATATCAACGAATTGTAACGGTATTCCATCTGGCTCAGGTGTATCCCAAAGGACTATCTCTGGTTTGGAATAGTACGAACCGCCTTTAGTTCTGGCAACCGTTCTGCCGCGATAAATATAGTTATTAGCTTCTGCCCACATGAGCGGAGCGCAGTCGTCTTTGGGATACGACCAGTATTGGTCAAATCCCAGTAGTGTCAATTCTGAGGCATAAACAGGACGCGGTTCCTTGCTGAACTTCGATTGCTCTGTGGTCAGCAGCAGTCCTCCCGTCTCCTCGTCCCATAAATACTGGTACATCAGGTTTTCCTCATTTCTCCTGTTTTTCTCTCTGTTCTTTTATCAGCTTGGCCTCTTGAATCACCGCTTCGATGCCTTCATAACGTCTGCGCTGCTGGTAGCCCTTATCGACAATGTATTGCAGTGCCTCCTTGGTGGAGTCCAGTGCATTGGATTTCGACAGCACATCCACCAATAAGTAGCGGTAATCCGGAACATCTGCGTCCTTGCGAACCATTGCACCGTACACACCGGTTTTGATAAAGGAAGAGTGCAACAAACGAAATTTCTTGCTACAACTGAACAGATAACTTTCCAGCAGGTAGCTGTTCCACGGATAGCCGATATTCGGGAAGTACAGAAAAAGATTTACTTCCGGAAGCGGAATATAATCTCCCGGACATATTCCATCTAAAATTTCGTCTATTGCTTCTACATCAAACTTTATCTGATCTTTCCTCACCAATTCCGTGGCAGAGACACGAATCATCTCGCTCAGTACCGAATCCCAGTAAATCACAATGTTCATTTCATTGCTCAGAGCCGACAGCTCGTCAACGGACAACACCTCGTGGTCTTTTGCAAACTCTGTAAAAACATCTGCCATGCTCAATTCCTTACCCTTGAGGGTAATAATAGGCCCATTAAAAGCGAACTGATCTCGGAGGATGTACCCGAGGCAATTCCTTAAGCCATAGGTGGTGTATCCATCCGTATTGATTGCAATGCTGGGGCATTTTTCTGCAATCAGCTGCATCAGTCGGACATCCGTAATATGGCTGTGATAGCTCAGTTCTTCATTCATCAATGAAGAAAGATATGCTAGCTCAGCTGCACTGACCGGCAAATTTGGCGCATAAAAATAGGTCTCAGCTGCAACATTCACGATGGAAGCTGTCGTAACCAGAATGGTCTTCATCCTTTCATAAGGAAGAAACCATGCCTTCTCATGAATGGCAGCATAATTCTGCGGCTGGTGGAATGTCTTCATAATGCGAAGCAAGTCCTCCTGAGCATTTGCACCAGACCAGTTATTCGTCAGAAAAGAATAACGCTGGATATATTTTCCGTTGGCATGACCCAACAATAATGATGCCAAGGCATCCTGATTGTATATATGCAAATTGTCTGCAAGCGGCTGCTGGTATTTATCATAAACCGCTTCGATGTAGACAGCAGTTGCACCTGAATCAAAAGCAGACAGAACATCGCTCACAATTTCCATAACCAAGTCATTCTGACTATCATCCTGCTTGGGGAATACTCTATCATCGCGCTTTGTTCCGACCATACTCATGATTTCATCAATGCGATCATCTGTTTCTGCTGGAGGACAACCATATTTTTCCACATAAAATCGCTTAAAACGCCCATGAAAAATTGGCCTCCCCGTTTGGTAGCCATCCTCGCCAAAATGCTCTGAAAGAATCTCCGTATAGCGGATTCGAGTCTCCTCAGGGATGCCTTGTGGCTTTATAACTGGCTCAACGGCTTTTAATTCTGGAAGTTTCTCTTCTAACCGGGTATGGGCTGTTATTGTCCCTGTACTGGAACGGTAAGCGACGAGCTTGGAGACAGCTGCCCGGAAGCGGTTATGCTGCTGGGCATTTAGCTTCCGGAAAACCGGGACCTCCAAGAGCTCATCCAAAATCTGCTGTAGCTTATTGGCATCTTCGATTAAGAACAAATCCGTATCGCAAACACCATATTCATTGGCAGCCTTATTGGACTGTCCGATGGCAGAAACATAGCTGCGGATAGTACCTGATGCAGAACCGGTCTGCTGCATCCAGCAAACAAATTCTTCCTTAATGCTTTCGGAATCTGAACTATTGCTGCAGTCTTCGATTTTTGGTGCTGAGACTGTAAGGGATGCTGCATAGCCTCGCTTCTGGTAATACACTTCCAGATTTTCACAATCTACATTACACAGGTCAAGCAGCTTTTTTATCTTTCCCGCAATATCTGTAGCGCTGAGGTTCGTTTCCAAATAGAAATTATCCTGTACCTTTTTGGGAGACGTCATGCTGCTCATTCCGGCCTCATCAGTGAAATCGCATCGGCCCTGTCCACCGATGTTGCGGTTGATATAAGAGCGCAACACATCTGGATAATCATCCATCAGGCACTTGACAACTTGAACATATAACTGCGTCCAAGAGTTGACCTTGGCCTGTTCCTCTCCGAAATATGAATACTCCGTCGGCTGCGTAAAAGCCAGGGACCGAATATTGGTGAAATCAATCTTGTATGCGGGAGTGCCAACAGTGGAAGGCGCTGCTGTTTCTCCATACCCAATCAACTCTGGAGAAGGTTCTACAGGTTTTGTCTCCATAGGGGTTGCAGTCTGGTTAGACTTCATTGGTGCCGCCTGAGTCAGCAGCTCAGGATGCTCCTTCACAAAGCGGTAGTAAAATCGCATTGCAGAGCTCATTTTGCTCAATTTTTTCTTATATGTAAAACGGAAGACCTTATTGGAATCAACCGTGTTCATTACCTTACGAATATCGGCAAGGTTAGTCAATGAAAATAGCTTTTTCTTAATTACGCTGCGCTTCAGGCAAAAGTCCTCAATGTCAGTATATATCATATATAATTCCGACAGTTGCGCCGGAGATACTTGTGTTTCCAGCCATGCAAAATACTGGTCTTGTATTGATTTGGTATCCGGCACGTTCCTTGCCTCCCTCAGCATTTTTTCGTAGGTCGCTCTGTCATTCTGGTACATGGCAACCGCATCCTGAAATAGCTTAGGCATGGAGGATTTCTTCATGCCCTTTTCGCCATCAGTCAGGATGTATTCCATCGTGGACATCTGTAGCGTAATGCCGTTTACGTTACGAAAAATGTCGTCTACTTCGATACCATTTCTCTTCGCACGTGAACGAAGTTTTGAAGACACAGCTACAATTGCATCTTTCCGGGACATCCTTCCCTCACGAGCGGCGATCAGCGCATTCAACATAATGACTGCTTCACTCATATCCCAAGGTACTCTTTGCGCCATCTTACCACTCTTTTCTATCAGTATTTGTATCACTCTCTATGAAAAATTTAATATGTACTCTTTTCCTCCAAAATAACAGAACATATATCTCCAATATCGCAACGCAAATACTGACAAATACGCATCAGAACACTCAAGGCAACCTCTTCACCCTTATTCAGCTTAGCCATAGTTCCGGTAGCCAATTTCAAATCTGTACGTAACGTGGCTTTACTGATGTCTCGCTCTAATAGTAGCAGCCACAGCTTTTTATAACTAATTCGCATATTACATAACTCCCTGTACTGAATAGCTCGACAAAACTATTTACATTTTAGAACAGAAAAACAGAAAATACAACCGATTTCTCTGGAAAATTGAATTTAAAATTTGAGTTCTTGAACTTAATGAAAACACCAGTGTCGGTCAAAAACCGACACTGGTGTTTTGTGTCCTACTATATGCTAAACCATCCCGAAGTGCTTCAGCGCCTCTTTAATTGCCTTTTCCTTCTCCGGCGGGCATTGCGGTTGCTTGACATTTTCGGACTTTGGCTTATTGTAGTTCTCACGCTCAATGATACCGCATTTCTGCTTTACCTGTGCGATATACAGGCTGCTGACCTTCAGGCCGCTATGCTCCAGCACATAATCCTTAATCTCTTGATAGGTAGCTTTTTTCTCTACATCAGTCAAATCCAGCTCGTCCAAATTCAACTCCACCTCGATATGCTGCTTGGTATTGAGTTTGGACAAAAGTACAACCGTCTCCACATGTCTTGTACGCGGGAACATGTCCACCGGGCGCACGGCCTGGGGGGCATAGCCGTGTGCGGCCAGCCAGGCGGCGTCCCGCGCGGCAGTGGCCGCGTTGCAACTTACCATCACCACGCGCTGCGGGGCCATGGTAGCCACGGCGGAAAGCGTGGCTTCATCGCAGCCCTTGCGGGGCGGGTCCAGCACCACCACGTCTGGGCGCAGGCCTTCTGCCAGAAGCTGCTGTGCTGCGCTTGCGGCATCGGCACACAGAAAACGTGCGTTCTGTGCCCCCATGCGCGCGGCGTTCGCCCTGGCATTTTCCACGGCCTCTGGCACAATTTCCACCCCCACAAGCTGCCCGCAGGCCGCCGCCATGGAAAGCCCGATGGTGCCCGCGCCGCAGTATAAGTCCAGCAGGGTGTTGCCGCTGACCAGCTGTGCCATGCGGGCCACTTCACCGTACAGCCGCTCGGCCCCCAGCGTATTGACCTGATAGAAAGAGAGCGGGGAAAGCTGCACGGGCACGCCGCACAGCGTGTCGGCCAGGGTGGATTCCCCCCAAAGCGTACGGCACTGCCGGCCCAATATCACATTGGTGGCCGCGGGGTTTACATTTAGAATAATCGAGCATATTTCCGGGTGTGCAGCGGTAAGGGCGGCGCAGAAGGCCTGCTCAAACGCAAGCTGTGCCCTGGTGCACACAAGGCACACCATCACCTTGTTTGTGCGCACGGCGTGCCGCAGGTAGATGTGGCGCACAAGGCCCTTATGGCTGGCCTCATCGTATATGCTGGCGCCCATCTGTTCCAGCAGGCGGCACGCGGTGTGCAGAACGGCGGAAAAAACAGGCGGTTGCAGCCCGCAGCTCTCGCAGGGCACCACACGGTGGCTGCGCGGGGCGTAAAACCCGGCGCGGATATGCCCTTCGCTGTCGCGGCAAAGCGGGTACTGCGCCTTGTTGCGGTAACCCTGAGCAGACGGCGAGGGAAGAATGGGCAAAACCTCGCAGGAAAGTTTGCCAATGCGGTGCATGGCGTCGGCCACAAAGCGCTGTTTCTGCGCAAGCTCTTCTTCATAGGTAAGGTGGGCCAGCGCACAGCCGCCGCATTTGCCGAACACCGGGCATTCGGGGGCAATGCGCCCGGGGCCCGGTGTTATCACATTCTGTACAATGGCGAATGCGTGTGTTTTGCACACCTTTACAATTTTGGCATCCACCACATCGCCCGGCGCGGCAAAGGGCACGAACACGGCCATGCCGCCGGCGTGGGCCACGCCGGCACCGTCAGAGGCGAGCGATTCGATGGAAAGCTGCACAGTGCTGTTCTTTTGAAGGCTTGTGTTCTTCATGGCCCCTCCTGATTCATAGGCAGATACAGCGGCTTGCGCAGGCCGCCGGTTATTTTGCAGGTTTTTCTTTTACCTTTTCCTTGCTGATGCTGGCAAGATAGCGGCTGGGCGGCACGCCCTTGGCCTTTTTGAACACGCGGGAAAAATAAAACTGGTCAAAAAAGCCCACGCTTACCGCAATTTCGGCAATGGACAGCTGCGAGTTCTTTAAAAGATAACACGCCTCGCTGATGCGGTAATTGGTAAGGTAATCAATGGGGCTTTGCCCCACATTTGCCATAAACACACGGTACAAATGGCTGCGGCTGACGCCCACCGCTTTGGCAATGTCGTCGATGGAGACATCGTGAAAATAGTTGAACTGGATGTATTTGATGGCGTTGATGACATACTGGGAAGAAGAACTTGCAGCGTGCGGCTCTGCGTCCCGCGCCTCTTGCATCAGTTCTGCAATGAACAGATACAAATGGCCCACCATCATGGCTTCATTCGGCGCCTCCAGCCCGCGGGAAAAATAGATATCCAGCAGTGTCTTTTTAATTTTATCCGGCCGCTTGCAGTGGTGCACGGGCATATCCTCCCGAAAAGGAAGCTGCTGCACCAGCCGGTTGGCACAGGCGCCGTTGAAGCCAACCCAATGATATTCCCACGGGTCGGTTTGGTCTGCCGTGTAGGAAATAAGCTGGTTCGGCTTGGCCAGAAAAATATCGCCGGGGCCCAGCTCGTATACCTTTCCGTTCAGGGTATAGGTGCCCTTGCCGGCAGCTATCAGATGGATGAGGTAATGGTCGCGCGCACCGGGGCCCCAGGTATAACCCGGCTCACAGCTTTGCAGCCCGCAGTTATAGATAGAGATGTCCACGTTATCGGTGTAATTCTGTTTGAACGATTGCTTGTAGGTGCTTGCCATGCTTTCTGCCTCCCGGGCCATACTCTGCGCTGTGCGCAAAGCCATTATAGCAAACAAAGAGACAAAAGTCCATATTTTATAGGGGCGCCAAGGAAATTCCGTGCAAAATGGGCTTGGCCTCTCGCTTTCCTGGCTGGCATTTGGTATAATAAAATTCAAACAGCGGCGTGTTTTTTGGGCACGCGTGCAAGAATAGCCCCTTTTCGGCTCAGAAAGGAAGGAACGGCTCATGCCAAATGCGAAAGAATTGTCGAACCGCATCCTTGCCGGCGGATGGGACGGCGCGCTGAAAAAGTTATACGGCGCGTCTTATACGGCGCAGCGCAAACGCTATGCCGAGGCCCTGGAAGGGTTTGCGCAGGTGTTTGGCGCACAGCGTGAGGTGCGCATTTACTCCGCGCCGGGCCGCACGGAAATTGGCGGGAATCATACGGATCACAACCGCGGTGTGGTGATGGCCGCGGCCGTAGACCTTGACATTATTGCTGTGGCAGCCTGCAATGCGGACAATGTTATCCGTGTGAAATCGAAGGGCTTTTCCGGCATGGATGAAGTGGATATCACCCGGCTTGCCCCGCGGGCAGACGAGCAGGGCCGTTCCATCGCGCTGGTGCGCGGTGTGGCGGCGGGCATTGCCGAGGCAGGCGGAAAGGTGGGCGGCGTAGATATTTATACGGTCTCCAATGTGCTGCGCGGCTCCGGCCTGTCGTCTTCGGCGGCTTTTGAGGTGGTGCTGGGCGCTGTGCTGAACGGCGAGTTCAACGCCGGGCAGTTTTCGGCCATTAAAATTGCACAAATCAGCCAGTATGCGGAAAACGTCTTTTTCGGCAAGCCCAGCGGCCTGATGGACCAAATGGCATGCAGCGTGGGCAGTGCCATCACCATTGATTTCAAGGATGCCGCTGCGCCTGTTGTGGATAAGGTGCCGTTCGACCTTGCCAGATACGGCTATGCGCTGTGCATCACCGACACAAAGGGCAGCCATGCAGACCTTACACCCGATTACGCGGCTGTGCGCGGTGAAATGGAAGCGGTGGCGGCGTTTTTTGGCAAGCAGGTGCTGCGCGAGGTGGAAGAAGAGGCATTTTATCATAATCTGCCGGCCGTGCGGGAAAAGACGGGGGATAGAGCCGTGCTGCGCGCCATCCATTTCTTCCAGGAGTGCCGCCGCGCCGGGCGGCTGTGCGATGCTGTACGGGAGGGCCGCTTTGAAGATTTTCTGCAGCTGATTACAGAGGGCGGGCACTCTTCGTTCGAGTACAACCAGAATGCATACAGCACAAAACACCCCGAACAGCAGGGCGTGCCGCTGGGCTTGGCGCTTAGCCAGCGCGTGCTGGCCGGGCAGGGCGCCTGGCGCCTGCAGGGCGGCGGTTTTGCGGGCACCATTCAGGCCTTTGTGCCGCACGGCCTGCTGGGCCAGTATCAAAGCGTGCTGGAGGGTGTGTTCGGCCAGGGCGCATGTTATGTGCTGAATATCCGCAATTATGGCGGCATACAGGTACAGGAGCATTTGTGAAAGAAGGGCAGATGAAAAATGCTGGTTTTATGTTACCCCAAATGCAGCACATGCCAGAAAGCGCTGGCATGGCTGGATGCGCACGATATTGCCTATGAAGTGCGCGACATCAAAGAGCAAAACCCCACCGAGGAAGAGCTTCGCGCCTGGCAGGCGAAAAGCGGCCTGCCGCTGCGCCGCTTTTTCAACACCAGCGGCCTTTTGTACAAAGGCTTTGGCCTGAAGGAAAAGCTGCCCTCCATGCCGGAGGCGGAACAGTTTGCTTTGCTGGCCCAGCACGGGATGCTGGTGAAACGCCCGCTTGTTGTGGCGGATGACGCTGTGCTGGTTGGGTTCCGTGAAGCTGAGTGGAGCGCCGCGCTGCTGTAAAGGGGGAAGAAATGCGTTTTCTTGACGAGAAGCGGAAGAATGTGCTTCGCGCCTATGTGGCGCAGGCAGCCAGTGTGCTGGAGATTATCATTGCGGTGCTGGTGCTGGCGGCCATTCTCATCACGGGGGTGCGCGTCACGGGCGAGATATTCGGTCTGTTCGTTGCCGAAAATGCCTCCCAGGCGTTCACCGCCGTGCTGGAGCATGCCTTTAACCTCATCATTGGGGTGGAATTTATCAAGATGCTGGCAAAGCACACGCCGGGCTCTGCCATTGAAGTGCTGCTTTTTACCATTTCGCGCCAGCTGGTGGTGGAACATACCACGCCGGTTGAAAATCTGATTGGCATTATTACCATTGCGCTGATTTTCATCATCCGCAAGTACTTATTTGTGCCCTCCTTCGGCACCCATATGCCGGGAACGGAGGCTGCCTTGGAGGCGATGGAGGCTGGTGGGGAAAAGGCCGGGCCTGCCCCGCGGCCCGCCGCCCCTTTGGAACATGAGATAGCGCCTGCCTCGCCAGCAGAACCATCAAAACCGGAAGCGCTGCTTTAAAAAGGCGCCCTGCGGCTGTGCCGCGGGGCGCCCTTGCTGTTTTTGCGGGAAAGCGGCAGGGCCTCAAAAGTCTGCCAGCATGCGGCCCATCTCCACACGCACTTCCCCGCGCTGAGGGTCTTGGTTGGAATAGGCATACAGGTCAAAGCCAATCATGGAAAAACCGTGGCGGAGGTAAAAACGGATGGCGGCGGTGTTGCAGCTTTGTGCCTCCAGCACAGCCATGCGGGCACCATGTGCCTGCGCAACGGCAACCATATGTTCCAGCAAAGCGCCGCCAATGCCGCGGCCGCGAAACGGTTCCATCACCAAAAGGTTTGTGATTCGAAAGCGGTGGTTCCAGCTTTCAGGGCTGCCCTCCACAAACCCTGCCAATACATTGCCCTCAAAAGCGCCATATAAGCGGGGGGCTTCCAGCCACGGGCTGAAAAGTTCATCCTGAAATGATTTTTCCACGGGGGCAGGCAAAGGTGTGTATTTCACAGAAAAGCCGCCCGGCGCAGCACAAATGGAGTAAAAACCGTGCGTAACATAAGAAAATGTATATATTTTGCCCTTATAATCTTCCCTGCGCAGTTCGCGTATCGTCAAGGGGGCCTCCTTTATGAAAAGGCGGCAGACCGCACGGGCCCGCCGCAAAAGTGATGGCTTAATTTTCAGGCTTCGCCTGTTTTTTCTGTTGTTCAGCGGCATAAAAGGCACGCCGTTTTTCAAAATAGCAGGCCGGGCACAGGCTTTGATATTCTACGTTGTTCTCCATATCAATGGCCACCTGTGCGCCTTCGAACACAAATTCACCGTTTACCTTGCGGCCGTTGAACATGGCCTTGCGCCCGCAGGTGCAAATGGTTTTCATCTCTTCGATATTATGCGCCAGCTCTAAAAGGCGGGTAGAGCCCGGAAACCCTTTTAGAGAAAAATCGGTGCGCAGGCCATAGGCAATCACCGGCACCCCCAGTTCTACTGTCACCATGAACAGGCTCTCTGCCTGCTGGGATGTAAAAAACTGGCTCTCATCTGTCAGCACGCAGGCAAGGGGGCCGTGCGCGGCAATATCGGCCTTTACGGTTTCCAGCGGGTCCATCTGCGGCGTGAGGGATACGTCCACCCGGCGCTCTACCCCAAGGCGCGAAACCAGCTTTTCACCGCCTTTTGTGTCAATGGAGGGCTTCATAATCAGCACGCGCATGCCGCGCTCTTCATAATTGTGCGCCACCTGCATCAGCGCCGTGCTTTTGCCGGAATTCATTGCGCCGTAGCGAAAATACAGCTTTGCCATGTTTCACTCTCCTGTAGAAGTTTCCGGGTTGCGCACGCGGTACCCAAGGCTCATCAGGCTGTCGCCAAGGTGCGCGTTCTCCACGGTGATGCCGTTGAAATCCACCGAGAGGTCATAGTGGCTGAAATTCCAGAAACCCTTGATGCCCAAAGAGACAAGGGTGGGGGCAAGCTCTTTGGCGCTTTCGCGCGGGATGCACAGCACGGCCACCACGGGATGATACTTTTTGCAGAAGCTTTCCAGCTCCTGCACATCGCGCACAGCCACGCCGCACAGCTCCTGGCCTATCACCTCGGCTTTTTTGTCAAACGCGCCAATCAGCCGGTACCCTTTGGCCTCTACCGTAAGGTAGCTGGAGATGGCTGTGCCCAGCCGGCCCGTACCAATGAGGATGGTATCCAGCTTTGTCTCGCTGAACAGCAAATGGCTCACTGCGTCCAGCAGCACATCCACATGATAGCCAATGCCCTGCTGGCCAAACCCGCCAAAGCAGTTAAAATCCTGCCGCACCTGTGAGGCAGTGGTGCCCATCATATGGGCCAGCTCAGAGGAAGATACCTTTACCACACCGTTTTTCTTCATATCGGCCAGATATCGATAATATTTCGGCAGCCGCTTGATGACGGGAAGCGACACCTTGCTATTTTGTAACGACATTTTCTTCACCAGCTCAGAAATTTCTTTTTCTTTGCAAGGCTCAAAGGGCCTCGATGGTGCGCATGACATAATTGCCGAACTCTTCGCACGTGCATCCTGTGTCGCGCCCTGTTACCACCATGGCTTTTTCTTCGAACATGCATTTGTCCAGCGCCGCAGTGAGCTTGTCGGCCTCGGCCTGGTACCCGATATGGCTCAACAGCATGGCCGAGGCGCGCAGCATGCTGCACGGGTCGGCATATTTGCCGCGCCCCTCTTTTATCATGCGGGGGGCAGAGCCGTGGATGGCTTCGAACATGGCATATTTTTTGCCAATGTTGCCAGAGCCCGCCGTGCCCACGCCGCCCTGGAATTCGGCGGCCTCATCTGTGATGATGTCGCCGTACAGGTTGGGCAGCACAAACACCTGAAAATCGCGGCGCCGCTTTTCGTCTACCAGTTTTGCGGTCATAATGTCAATGTACCAATCGTCTGTCGTGATTTCAGGGTATTTTTCGCCCACAGCCTGGCACAGCTTCAGAAATTTGCCGTCCGTTGCCTTGACGATATTGGCTTTTGTCACAATAGACACACGGCTTTTGTGGTTTTTGCGCGCAAAATCGTAAGCAAGTTCTGCAATGCGCTGCGTGCCATCCGTGGTGGTAACCGTGAAATCTACCGAGATGCCGTCCTCCGTCTCAAACCCGCACGAGCCCAGCGTATAGGCGCCCTCAGTGTTCTCGCGGAAAAACGTCCAGTCGATGCCCTGTTCCGGAACTTTCACCGGGCGCACATTGGCAAAAAGATCCAGCTCTTTGCGCATAGCCACGTTTGCGCTTTCAATGTTGGGCCATTCGTCGCCGGCCCGGGGTGTGGTGGTGGGGCCTTTCAAAATGACGTTGCAGGCCTTCAATTCCGCCAGCACGTCATCTGGAATGGCTTTGCCGCACGCTGCGCGGTTTTCAATGGTGAGGCCGTCGATCTCTTTGAACACAATGCGTCCGCGCTCTACATCGCTTTTCAGAAGAAAGCGCAGCACGCGCTCGGCCTCGTGCGTAATCACCGGGCCAATGCCATCGCCGCCGCACACGCCAATCACAATCTGTTCCAGCTTTGCATAATCGACAAAATCGCCCTGCGCGCGCATGGCAGCCACACGCTTGCGCTGGCCCTCCAAAAGCTGTGCAAACCGTTCTTTCGCTTCGTTGATATCTACCATATTTGCCGCCTCCTTGTCGTTTGTGTCACCTGCTGTGCCCAGCCCGCCGCCAAAGGCGGCGCTGCACATGCCGCAACTGGTGAAAAACCGGCCGGGCAGAGTGTTCTGCCAGCTGGGCAGCACGCCCTGCGGGATGTGCCCTGTTTATTTCTGCTGCTGCTTTGTATAGTTCAAAAGGCCGCCTGCGCGGATGATTTTTGCCTGACGGGCACTGATATCGCACACAAGCTCGAAGGTTTCACCGCTCTCGACATTCGTCATGGAAACCGTGCCGCCCTCCAGCCCTGCAAAGATGCCAGAGAGGGAAAGCCGCTGGCCCAGAAACACTTTTTCGTAATCCTGCTCATTTTTAAACTCCAGCGGCAAAATGCCTGCGTTTACAAGGTTGGCCTTGTGGATGCGGGCAAAGCTTTTGGCAATGACAGCGCGGATGCCCAGATACAGCGGCACCAGCGCGGCGTGCTCTCGCGAAGAGCCCTGCCCGTAGTTTGCACCGCCCACAATAAAGCCGCCCTCGGCCTTCATGGCTCGCTTTGCAAAATCGGCGTCGCACACCTCGAAACAGAAGTTCGCAAGATAGGGGATGTTCGAGCGGTAGGGCAGAATTTTGCTGCCCGCGGGCATGATATGGTCGGTGGTGATGTTGTCGCCCACTTTCAAAAGGCACGGCAGCGCCATGTCGTCCGTCAGGGCAAGGGCCTGCGGCAGGGGCTTGATGTTGGGCCCGCGCAGCACCTCCACCTGCTCGAAGGAATCCTCCGGCGCGGGAAGGTCTATCATATTGTCATTGATGGCAAAATGTGCGGGCATCTCTACCGGTGAAACAGGGGGCAGAGTGGTGGGGTCTGTCACATAACCCGTCAGGCAGCTTGCCGCAGCCGTCTCGGGGCTCACCAGATAGACGCCCGCGTCGCGCGTGCCGCTGCGCCCTTCAAAGTTGCGGTTGAACGTGCGCAGCGAAATGCCGCCGGAGTTGGGGCTTTGCCCCATGCCGATGCACGGCCCGCAGGTGCATTCCAGCACGCGGGCCCCGGCGTTCAAAAGGTCGGTCAGCGCGCCGTTGGCCGAAAGCATGGCCAGCACCTGGCGCGAGCCCGGCGAGATGGTGAGGCTCACCTCGGGGCACACCGTTTTGCCCTTCAGCATGGCTGCCACCGTCATCAGGTCGGTATAGCTGGAATTTGTGCAGCTGCCAATGCACACCTGGTCCACTTTCTGCAGGGCAAGGCTTTTGGCCGGTTTTACATTATCCGGCGAATGGGGGCAGGCAACAAGAGGCTCCAGTGCAGAGAGGTCTATCTCCAGCACTTCGTCGTATACGGCATCCTCGTCGGCGCTCAGGGGCACATAGTCCTCGCCGCGGCCCTGCGCCGCAAGGAAGGCGCACGTCACATCGTCGGACGGGAAAATGCTGGTGGTAGCGCCCAGTTCTGCACCCATGTTGGTGATGGTGGCGCGCTGAGGCACCGAAAGGCATGCCACGCCGTCGCCGCCGTATTCAATAATCTTGCCCACGCCGCCCTTCACGGTCATGCGGCGCAGCACTTCCAAAATCACGTCCTTGGCGCTCACCATGGGGCGCAGCTTGCCGGTGAGTTTTACCAGGGTGAATTTCGGGTAGGGGATATAATAGGCGCCGCCGCCCATGGCAACGGCAACATCCAGCCCGCCTGCGCCCATGGCAAGGCAGCCAATGCCGCCTGCGGTGGGGGTATGGCTGTCGGAACCAATCAGCGTTTTACCGGGCTTTGCAAACCGTTCCAGATGCACCTGATGGCAAATGCCGTTGCCCGGGCGCGAATAGCGCACGCCGATTCTTTTTGCAATGGTGCGGATAAAGCGGTGGTCGTCCGCGTTCATAAAGCCGCTTTGCAGGGTGTTGTGGTCGATATATGCTACGCTAAGCTCTGTTTTCACACGGGGAATGCCCATGGCCTCATATTCCAGATATGCCATGGTGCCAGTGGCGTCTTGTGTGAGGGTCTGGTCGATGCGAAGGCCCACCTCGCTGCCGGCCGCCGGGGTGCCGTCCACCAGGTGCGCCGCAATGATCTTCTGTGCAAGCGTCTGTCCCATCGTCTTTCCTTCCTCTTTTTTATTCTGGCGCCCGCCGTTAGGCGCCCGGTATTATACTTATTTATATTATTCCCTTGTCTGTTTTTTGTCAATGTAAAGTGAGGGGGGAAAACGCGGTGCCTGTGCACCGGAAAACAGCGGCATTTTTGCAAAGGGGCCGCTGCCCCGCGGCGGGATTGAAAGAGAAATGCCCGGTATGATATAATGTTTGCGTTCCACAAATCTTGCGGGCATACAGAGTGTCTTTCTGCATGCCAGGGCAAGGCGCAACCTTGACGGTGGCAGGTTGTTCTTTCACCGGGCCGCGGGGCCGGGCGAAAGAAAACTTTCGCAGGTGTGGTGCGGCATAAAAAACAGGCCTTGGGCCGGAAGGGGAGAATGCCGTTGCAAAAATTGGCGAACCTGTTTACAGGCAGCCGGTTTTGGGTGTGCGTGCTGGCGGTGGTGCTGGTGGCCAGCCTTGTGCCGCTGCTTGCCATTGCGCAGTACAGCCACCCCAGCGCAGATGACTACCCCTATGCGCTGGCCACGCATGCCGCCTGGCAGGAGACAGGCAGCATCTGGGCCGTGCTGCGCGCTGCGGCACACACCGTGGCTCAGCGGTATCAAACGTGGCAGGGCTCGTTTTCTGCCATTTTTCTGTTTGCCCTGCAGCCGGCCATTTTTGGCGAAGGGCTGTACGGGCTGGGCACCGTGTTCCTTTTGGGGGCGGCAATGGCAGCGGTGGCCGCAGCGGTGGCGGCGCTGCACCGGGTGACGGGTGTGCCGCTTTCAACCTGTGCGGTGCTGGGGCTTTTATATGCGCTGGTGTGTATTCAGTTTTTGCCCAGCCCTGCCCAGGGCTATTACTGGTGGAACGGCGCCAGCTATTATTGGCTGTTTTTCTTTGGCCTTTTGGCCCTGTGCGCCCTGTTGGCAAGGCTGATGGGGCCGGGCCTTTCCGGGGCCGGCACAGCGGGGGCAGCACTGCTGGCGGCTGTGCTGGGCGGGGGCAATTATATTACGGCGCTTCAAATGTGCGAGGCGCTGGTTTGCGCGGTTTTGGCGTGTGCGCTGTGGCGGCGCACGGTGCTGAAGCGCATGCTGGCCGTTGCGCTTTGCGGCGTTGCCGCCTTTGCTGTGAACGTGGCTGCGCCGGGCAATGCCGTGCGCGCTGCCACAACGGCCACGCAGGGGCAGGGGGCCGTATGGGCCGTGGTGCAGTCGTTTCCCATGTCGGTGCACTATGCGCGGGTGTTCACCACGCCCATGGTGCTGGCGGCGCTGCTGTTTGCCGTGCCCTTTCTTCTGTGCGCGGTGCACGCCGCAAAGACGAATTTCCGCTACCCATACCCGCTTTTGGCCCTGGCCGGGCTGTATTGCTTTTACGCTTCCTCCTTCACGCCCACGCTGTTTGTGTATGGCACGAATGATGAAAAGCGAGTAAAAGACATTCAGTTTTGCCTGTGGGTGCTGGTGTGCTTGGCTGCGCTGTGGTATGTGCTGGGCTGGGCGTGGCACCGCTTTGGCGCCGCACACGGCAGGCGCCTGCACCGGTTTGCCCTGCCATATCTTGCGGCGGTGGCGCTGTTTGGCACGCTGGCCTTTGTGCCGCAGGTGCGGGCTTACCAGTGGAGCGGCACCGCCTGTGTAAGTGCCGTATATTATTTGCGCAGCGGTGTGGCGCAGGCCTATGACGAGGCCATGTATGAAAGGCTGGATATGCTGGCAACGGAAGAGGAGGACATTGCGTTTCCCATGTTGCCGCCGGAGCCTTGGATCTGTTTTCATGAAGACCTTGCGCGCGAGACATATAACTGGAAAAACGAGGCCTTTGCCGAATATTACGGCAAGCACACGGTAGCAGTGGCCGCGCCTGAATAACATGGCGCGGCAAGGGGAGGGCAGGCAGTTGAAACGGGACGTTGCGGTGTTCTGGAAATGGGCTTTGCTTGCGGCGCTTTGCGTTTGCATGGTGCCGCTTTTCATTTTGGCGGCGTATTGTTACCCCTGCGCAGACGATTTTCGGTTCGGCCTGTATCCGCACCTTGCCTTTCAGCAGACAGGTTCTGTATGGGCGGCCCTGGCAGGCGCGGCAAGGCAAGTGTACGAGACGTATTTCAACTGGCAGGGCACCTTTTCTGCGGTGTTTCTGTTCGCTTTGCAGCCTGCTGTGTTTGGCGAAGGTTTTTACTGGCTTTGCCCTGTGGTGATGTTTGCAGCGCTTTTCTGGGGCGCTGTGCGCATTTTTCGCGCAGGGGGCAAAGTGCTTGGCGCCGGGCGAAAAACCACGGAACTGGCCCTGCTGCTTTACCTGCTTGTGTGCACCCAGCTGGTGCAAAGCCCTGCACAGGCGTTCTACTGGTGGAACGGCGCGGTTTATTATGTGTTTTTTTATGCGCTGATGCTGGTGCTGGCGGCGCGGGTGCTTCGCATGCTGGCAGGTGCGCGCACGGTGCGGCATACAGCGGCCACGGCTTTGCTTGCATTTTTTGTGTGCGGCGGCAATTATGTAACGGCCCTTCTCTCGCTGGAACTGCTGGCGCTGGCCGCGCTTGCAGCGGCGTGGAAGCGGCGTGCCGCCCTGAAAAGCATGTTGGCTGTGTTTGCATGTGCGGGCGCCGCTTTTGCAGGAAATGTGGCGGCGCCGGGCAACGCGGTGCGCCAGGCGGCAGATTATGGCGGCGCTGCCCGGCCGGGGGCGCTGGGGGCTGTGCTGGGTTCGTTCCCGCAGGCGTTCCGCTTTGCGGCAGAGCACCTTTCGCCGCTGGTGTGCCTGGCTTTGTGCTTTTTGGCACCTTTTTTCTGGCGCGCTGCCGGGCGGCCAGAGGCGTTTCGGGCCCCGCTGCCGGGGCTGGCAAGTGCCCTTGCCGCGTGCTGGTTTGCCTCCTCTTTCACCCCCACGCTGTACGCCATGGGCACCATAGGGCCGGACAGGGTGCAAAATATCCAGTTCTTCCTTTTGGTGCTGGTGCTTATCCTGCTTGAATTTTACTGGCTTTGCTGGGCAAGGCGTACGCTTGCCCGCGGCCTTTGCGCGCGCGCAAAGGCCATGCGCCTGCTTCACCGGCTTGTGCCCGTGTATCTTGCACTGTGCGCAATGGCGGCAGTGGGCGTTGTGGGGCTGTATGTTGCCACCGGCCACACGGAAAAGCTGGCCTGTGCCTCGGCGGCGCGCTCGCTGTGGGACGGGACGGCTGGCCGCTATTCTGCCCTGATGCAGACGCGCACAGAAATATTGGCAGGCCCCGATGAAGTGGCCGTGCTGCCGCGCATTACCCAGCAGACGCTGGTGCCAGCGCTGTTTTTTGACGATATCGTCTCGGATGCATCCGATTGGAAAAACGAGGCCATGGCGGCCTATTACGGCAAACGCATGGTTGTGCCGGAACCGGTGCCCTAAGCGCGCCAGCGCCCGGGCGGCAAAGCAAAACCGAACAGAGATAAGCGCGGGGCCCTGGAAATTGCAGGGCCCCGCGCTTTTTACTGTGCGGGAAGGGGCGTTTTCAGCCCACCGGCAGGCTCTCCTCTACCTCAATATATTGCGCCATAAGCTCTACCTCTTGTGCAGCATTCGCTGCTTTTGAAATGGAAAATACCATGGCCTCATGCCTTCCTTGGGCCAAACTGCGCATAAACCGGGGCGCCCGGGCCAACACTACACGGTGCAGCGACGACAAAAGGGAGGAAAGTGCCATGGAGAAAAACCGCGTGCAAAACAAAAAGGACGAAGCGGCGGAAGAACTGCGCGCCCAGCAGGAATATCTGATGGAGATGGGCGGCGTGTTCTCTACCAGGGGCAAACATGCCATCCACTGCCTTACGGTGATTGGGCAGATAGAGGGCCATTCGCTTGCGCCGCAAAGCCAGAAAACAACAAAATACGAGCATGTCATCCCGCAGCTGGTGGCTGTGGAGGAAGACCCCGCCATCGAGGGCCTGCTGGTAATTCTCAATACGGTGGGCGGGGATGTGGAGGCAGGCCTGTGCCTTGCCGAGCTGATTGCAGGCGTCTCGAAACCTTCGGCCACGCTGGTGCTGGGCGGGGGGCATTCCATCGGCATTCCGCTGGCAGTTTCAGCCCAGCGAAGCTTTATTGTGCCCAGCGCCACCATGACGGTGCATCCTGTGCGCCATTCGGGCCTTGTGCTGGGCGTGCCGCAGACGCTGCGCTATTTCGAGCAGATGCAGCAGCGCATCACGCGCTTTGTCACTGGCCATTCGGCCATCAGCGCCGAGCGTTTCACCCAGCTGATGCTGCATACGGGCGAGCTGGTGATGGACATGGGCAGTGTGCTGGAAGGGAAAATGGCCGTGCGCGAGGGCCTGATAGATGAGCTGGGCGGCCTGCACGAGGCGCTGCGCTATCTATACCGCGCCATTGAGAAAGGGAAAAAGAAGCCCTCTAAAAATGCATAACGAAAAATGGCGCCGTGCGGCGTCATTTTTTTGTTGCCACCTGTATTTTACAACAGGGTTGTTTGGTGGTACAATAGCATTGTATAAGTTTGCGCTTTCAAAGCAGCAGCGGAAAATTAATTATCGCAGGAACAGGGGAAAAACGGGAACAATGGCACAGACAAAACGCAGAACAACCACAAAACGCAAGGCCGCACCGCGCGGAAGAAAGCCCCAGCCCAAGGCGGATATGAACGCCAGCTGGAGCATTCTTCTGTTTGGCCTTGCCATTCTGGTGGCGGCCATGACCTATGTGCCCGGCGCCAGCGCGTGGGCGTGGCTGCGCATGAACGTGCTGTTCGGCGTGTTTGGCATCAGCACCTATCTGCTGGCCCCGGCGCTGGTATATCTGGCTATTCTGGTGGCTATGGGCCGTCCGGCCAAGCTGAAAATGGCCTTTGGCGCACTGGTGATGGCGTTTGCCTGCGGTGTGTTTCTGGTGTTTTCCAAAACGGATATGACAGGCCTCTCCTTTGCGGAAGGAATGAAAGTTCTGCACGAGAGCGGCAAAGCCCCATGGGGCCTTGGCGGCGGCGCGCTGAGCGCTGTGTTCGGCTGGTCGCTGCTGGCATTGTTCGGCCGCCCGGGCGCGAACATTGTGCTGTTGGTGCTGTTGGTGGTGAGCGCAATGTTCTTCACCGGGTGCACCCCGCTGGATATTTACCGGTATTTTACGAAGGGGGCGCACACGGCCAAGGAAAAGGGGGCCGAGTTTTCGGCCCAGCTGGCACGCCAGCGCGAAGAGCGCGAGGCCCAGCGGGAGGCCGCCCGCGCCGCCGCACAGGATGCGGCGCGCAAGAAAGCGCTGTTTGCCGAAGTGGAAAAGGAAGTGCGCGGTTATGACGCGCAGAAATACGAGGTGCACACTTTCAATACTCAGCCCGGCCGCAAGCGCAGCAGCATTGATATTGATTTGGGCGACGGGGCCATGGCGCAAAGCACTGTGAAGCATGAGGAAAAGCCGCACATTGGCCCCGGCGGCACGTTTGGCATGTACCCCGACCCTTATGCCGGAAATATGCCGCACGGCGAAGTGCTGGACGCCCCGTTTGTAGATAAGCTGGGCCTTGCCCCTCAGGAACAGGCCGTGCCGGTTGCGCCGCATCTGCAGAAAAACGCTGCGCCGCAGCAGCCCAATGCCGCCCGGCCGGCCTCGGCTGCGCAGGGCGACGAGCTTGGCCGCCTTGTGCACAAGGCGGCAGGGGCCCCGCAGCAGGAACCGGTGCAGCCCGCCCCGCAGCCTGTTGCAGAGGATGCGGGCTATGCATACCCGCCGCTCAGCCTGTTCCAAAAACAGAAGGCGGCAGACGAGGGCGATATCGAAGCCGAGCTGCGCCACAATGCAGACCTGCTGGTGAGCACGCTGGAGAGCTTTGGCGTGAAAACACGCATGCTGGATATTTCGCGCGGGCCGTCTGTTACGCGGTATGAGCTTCAGCCGCAGGCGGGCGTGAAAATCAGCCGCATCACCGGCCTGGCGGACGATATTGCGCTGAACCTTGCCACCGCTGGTGTGCGTATCGAGGCGCCCATTCCCGGCAAGGCGGCCGTGGGCATTGAAATACCGAACAAAACGCGCACTATGGTGACGCTGCGAAGCCTGCTGGAATCACCCGAGTTTGCAACCAGCAAAGCGCCGCTTACCTTCGCCCTGGGCAAGGACATTGCGGGAAAATGCCAGGTGGGCAACCTTGCCAAAATGCCGCACCTGCTTATTGCGGGCACCACCGGCTCGGGCAAATCGGTGTGCACAAACAGCATCATCATGAGCTTTTTGTACCGCTGCTCACCTGAAAAGCTGCGCCTTATTCTGATCGACCCGAAAATGGTGGAATTTGCGCAATACAACGGCATCCCGCATCTTCTGATGCCGGTGGTGACCGAGCCTCGTAAGGCCGCCGGCGCCCTGGGCAGCGCAGTGGCGGAGATGGAGCGCCGCTATAAACTGCTGGCTGAAAACGGCGTGCCCAACATTGAAGAGTACAATACCCTGGCTGAAATGGACGAAAGCCTGGAAAAAATGCCGTATATCGTCATTGTCATTGACGAGCTGGCAGATTTGATGATGGTGGCGGGCAAAGAGGTAGAGGACTATATCTGCCGCATTGCCCAAAAGGCGCGCGCGGCGGGCATGCACCTTATTGTGGCCACCCAGCGCCCGTCTGTTGATGTGATTACAGGCCTCATCAAGGCCAATATTCCAAGCCGTATTGGCCTGTCGGTGATGAGCCAGATTGATTCACGCACCATTCTCGACACCGGCGGCGCCGAAAAGCTTTTGGGCAACGGCGATATGCTGTATATGCCTGTGGGCGTGAACAAACCCATCCGTGTGCAGGGCACGTTTGTGCGCTCGGCCGAGATCCGCGCCGTGATCGATTTCATCAAAAAGCATTCTGCAGCCGATTATGACGAAGAGATGATTGCCCAGATGGACAAGCTTGCCGCGGCAGAGAAGGGCGGCGGCGCAGCCGACGGGGGCGAGGGCGGCGACGCGCGGGACCCCATGTTCAGCCAGGCGGCCGAAGTGGTCATTGAGGCGGGGCAGGCCTCTACCAGCCTGCTGCAGCGCCGGTGTAAACTGGGGTATGCCCGCGCGGCACGCATTATTGACGAGCTGGAGCAGGCCCACATTGTGGGCCCATACGAGGGCTCGAAACCGCGTGCGGTGCTTATTACGCGCCAGCAGTGGCTGGAAATGGAGCAAAACGGCACCGCCGGGGCAGCGCCCGGGCCTGTGCCGGATGAGCTGATGTAGCAAAGGGGCTGCACCGCATGCGGGCAGCATGAAAAACGGCATACAGGCGGGCGGGCGTGTGCTCACCCGCCTGTTTTGAAGCAAACACAGAAAGGATGCTTATGAACCAGCAGTTTCTTCCCATCTGCCGGGCCGATATGCTGGCCCGCGGCTGGCAGGATGTGGATTTTGTGGTGGTGATGGGCGATGCCTATGTAGACCACCCCTCTTTCGGCTCTGCCATCATTGCGCGCCTGTTGGAAAAGGAGGGCTGGCGTGTTGGCATCATCAGCCAGCCGGCATATCACACCTGCGAGAGCATGAAAGAATACGGCCGCCCGCGCTATGGCTTTTTCATTGGCGGCGGCAATGTGGACAGCATGGTGGCTCATTATTCCGTGGCCAAGGTGCGCCGCACGCGCGACGAGTATTCGCCCGGCGGTGTGGCAGGCAGGCGGCCAGACAGAAGCGCTACGGTATACACACGCCTGGCAAAGCAGGCATACCCGGATGTACCTGTGGTGCTGGGTGGGCTGGAGGCCTCCCTGCGGCGTTTTGCACACTATGATTATTGGAACAATACGGTGATGCCCAGCATTTTGGAATCCAGCGGGGCAGACATTGTCTCGTTCGGTATGTCGGAACATCAGACAGCCGAAATTGCCCGCCGCCTGGCCGCGGGAGAAAGCGCGGCAGACATTACAGACGTGGCGGGCACCTGCTTTTTGACGGATTTTGCCCATCTTCCGCCCAAATATGCCGAGTGCGCCTCGTACAAAAAGGTGGCGGCCGATAAGATGAGCTATGCAAAGGCATGCCGCATCCAGATGGACCAGCAGGACCCCGTCACCGGCCTGCCCGTGGTGCAAAAGCAAAGCGAACAATACCTGGTGCAGAACCCGCCCGCCAAGCCGCTTACACGGCGCGAGCTGGACGAGGTGCACGCCATGCCCTTCACACGGCGGTATCATCCCTCTTATGAGGCAAAGGGCGGCGTGCCCGCCATTCGGGAAGTGGAGTTTTCCATCATCCAGAACCGCGGATGCTTTGGCGGGTGCAATTTTTGCGCCATTGCCATGCATCAGGGGCGCCGCGTCACCTCGCGAAGCGCCGGCAGCATTGTGGCAGAGGCAGAGGCCATGACGCATGCGCCCGGCTTCAAGGGATATATCCACGATATTGGGGGCCCCACGGCCAATTTCCGCTTGCCAAGCTGCAAGCAGCAGATGACAAAGGGGATGTGTCAGGGCGGCAAGCACTGCCTTGCGCCCTCGCCCTGCCCAAAGCTGCTGGTAGACCATTCCGAGTATCTTGCCATTCTGCGGCGCGTGCGTGCGCTGCCGGGCGTAAAAAAGGTGTTCATTCGCTCCGGTATTCGCTATGATTACCTGGTGCTGGATCAAGACGAGACGTTTTTCCAAGAGCTGATTGAACATCACATCAGCGGCCAGCTGAAGGTGGCGCCCGAGCACTGCGCGCCGAACGCGCTGAAATATATGGGCAAGCCGCCGGTGGAGGTGTTTGACCGCTTTTCCAAGCGCTTTTATGAACTGACGCGCAAGGCGGGCAAAAAGCAATACCTTGTGCCATACCTGATGAGCAGCCACCCCGGCTGTACGCTGCGCGACGCCGTCACCATGGCGGAATACCTATATAAACACCACATGCGCCCCGAACAGGTGCAGGATTTTTACCCCACACCGGGCACAGTGTCTACCTGTATGTATTATACCGGGCTGGACCCTTATACCCTCAAGCCCGTTTATGTGGCAAAAACAGCGGAGGAAAAAGCCATGCAGCGGGCCCTGCTGCAATATTATGAGCCCAGAAATGCGCCCAAAGTGCGCCGCGCGCTGGAGCTTGCCCACAGGGAGGACCTGATTGGCACACTGTGCCCGGGCAGGCCGCCGCAAAAAGAGGCGGCCCGGCGCCCTGCGCGGGCCAAAAGAACACAGCCAGGAAAGGGGAAAAAGCCATGGCACGAAGGAAGCCATACCGGCGGCGCGCCGCGCACCCGGCCCGCACGGCGCAAAGGAAAATAAAACGCCTTATGCGGCGCATCGCAGCTTTTGTTTCCGCAGCGGCTGTGCTGTGCGCGCTGGCGCTTACACTGGGCCAGCAGCTTGGTTGGCCTGTGCCCTCGTGGAACGAAGTGTACCGCGCGTTTGGGCTTGGCTCTTCCGCGGTGCCGGCCGAGGCGCAGGACGCTTCTTCCTGTGCGCATATTGTAGATGTGGGGCAGGCAAGCGCTATGCTGTTGGAACAGGATGGAAATTTCGCCCTGGTGGATGCGGGCCTTGCCGCCACGCAGGAGGAACTGGCTGCCTATTTGCAGGAGGCAGGCGTGCGCAGGCTGGAATTTGCCGTGCTTACCCATCCGCATGCAGACCATATGGGCGGCATGCAGTATCTGCTGGAAAACTTTCCTGTTGGCACACTGTATGTGGCAGACCTTACCCAATGTGCCGAACAGCCGGGCACCGGGTATGAAAAGCTGTTGACGGCCGCACAGCAGGCGGGTGTGCCCGTGCATACGATGCAGGCGGGCGAACGGTATGCCCTGGGGCAGGCTGCCCTCTGCGTGCTGGCGGAGGGAGAAGCGTGCGAGAGCCTGAATGATGCAAGCCCCGTGCTGCGTTTTGAGGCGCCTGCCTTCAGCCTTCTGTGTACCGGCGACGGGGAAGAGGCCGCAGAACAAAATGCCCTTCTGTATGGCGGGAACCTTTCGGCGGACGTGCTGGTTGCCGGGCACCACGGTTCTTACACCTCGAACAGTGAGACGTTTGTGCAGACGGTGGACCCGCGCGTGGTGGCCATCAGCTGCGGGGTGGATAACGAATACGGCCACCCGCACGGCGCGGCGCTGGCAGCCTTTGAAAGCGTAGGCGCAGACATCTACCGCACTGATACGGACGGCACCATTGTGTGCTATGCCGATGAGGCAGGAAAACTGCAGGTGGCCTGCGGCGGCAAAAACACGGCCCAGGCCGCGTGACAGGGGAAAGGGCAGCCTGCATGCAGGCCGCCCTTTTGGCAATTGGCCCACCTGGGGTCGCCGGTGCAAAACAGAACGATTGCCTGTTTGCGCAAAAAACGGGGCAACAGAAAAGGCCGTATAAAATTTGTTGTCTGAAAAAAGGGGGCTTTTCCCGAATGGACAAAAAGAAAATTGGAATAGCGGTTGCCATAGCGGCCATATTGGGGCTTGGCCTTATCTTGTACAAACAGATAATCCCTGGCGAGTATGTGCCTGCTGCCGATGAAATAGCTGTGCATATACAGTTGCATACAAAAGAAGATATTGGTTTATTGGTTTTTGATTCTTGTGCAGATGGTTCCGAATACAGCGGCGGCATATCCAATGCAGATAAATCGTTAATCAAACATGATTCCGATAACATTCTGGTGTGGAACCGGCAGGAGCTAAACGCCTCTTCCGATGCTGTGGAGTTGCGGGTGCAATTCAGGGTCATAACGGAATATGTGGCCCCCAATTATGAAAACATATATCCGGAAGATATAACCAGATACCTGGAACCTGTTTCGTGGGAAGCGCGCTTTGGGGAATCTTATTTTATTACCATTACCGGTGATAAAACAGGCGGATATAAAGCTGTATTAAACTGAGAAAGCAGGCCCCTTTTTATTTAACAGTCAATTGGAAAATGAGCCGTATGGCGTGCTTTTGAGCAAACGGGAAACTGGCTGTATTCAGCTTGGCCCTCATAAATTCGCACCCGAACTGCCCGCGTAAAAAAAGGGAACAGCAGAAAGGCTTTTCAACGGCGCAATAACAAAAAGGCACCCGCAGAAGAAATGGGCAAGGCTTCAGCCTGGCCCATTCTCTGCGGGTGCTTTTTATTTTGTCATGCGTGCGGGCACTGCGGCCGGGGCATCCAGTGCCACGGCACGGCACTCCATTTGCTCGTAAACAGAGGCAAACTGCACTTTTTCCACTGCCTGGTAGCCGTACAAAGGGTCGCATAAATAGTAAAAATCTTCATCATAGCCATACAGCAGCATGCAGTGCAGGTTTGAATAGGGAATATATTCTTCCCCTGTCTCTTCCAAAAACCAGGAGTGTGTGGCGCTGAACTGCGGCGTTTCGAACTGCAGGGTGCCCCATACCACCACAGGGCGGCCTTCACACAACAAAAGTTTCAGCCCGGCAGGGGTGGTGCCGGTCAGGTCCTGCGCGCGAAGTGTCTGCCCCGCCTGCTGCAGGTAAAGGTTTGCGGCCGTGCACACGGGCTGTGCGTAACAGTAATACCTCTGTGCGGCGGGGTCGCCTGCATAGGCGTCATCGGGTGCAGGGCCGTAAACAACGCCATCCTCTTCGTAAAATTCTGCACGGGGCAGGTATTGATAGGCAAGCTCCATTTTATCTGCGGCAATGCCATAGCTTTTCAGCAGCATGGCAAGGCTGGTGGCCTCGCAGCCGTTGAGCAGCTCGGGCAGTTGGTACAGCAGCACGGCCGGCACGCTTTGCCTGCGGGCGCGCAGGCTTTCCATGATCAAAAGAGGCACTTCCTCGCTTTGCGCGCCGCCCTGCCGTGCGCCGGCCGCACAGGCCCGTGCCACCGGTGCAGGTGCTGCAGCACAAGCGGCCAGTGCGGCGCATACAATCAATTGCGCTGTGTGGCGCAGCTTGTTCCAAACCATGGCACGCCTCCTTTGGCTAAACTGTGACAATTTGCGGCAAAACCTGACAATATCAGTATAACACACGCCGCGCGCGTGGGGAAAGCGGAAGGCAGCATTTTCTTTCTGTGAAATTTGTGCTATAGTATCCATACGCTGAAAGAATTTTCAGGGAAGCTGCCGGCCTGAATAATTGTATCTGGGCACTTTTCCAGAGGGGCAGAAATGGGGCGCCGGCCTGTGTGGAAAGCAGAGCGGCAGAATGGGGCCGCGGCGGGCAAAACGGTGTGCAAATGCGGCGGCCCCAAAAAATATAAGTTTTACAGACGCGGGCCGCGTGGCCCGGAAAGGACGCGTTGGTTATGCAGAAGTTTGATGCTGTGCTGTTCGATTTGGACGGCACCCTTATCGATTCCGCGCCAGGGATCCTGGCGACTTTTCAAAAGACGTTCGAGACGTTTGGCCTTACCGTGGGCGAACAGCGCCTGCGCCCGTTTTTGGGCCCGCCGCTGCGCAGCAGCATGGCCCAGCTTTTGCCGCAGGCACAGGTGGAGCAGGCGGTGGAAACATACCGGGAGCTGTATCAAACACATGGCCTGGATGGCTGTGCCCCCTATGCCGGTGTGCCGCAGATGCTGCAGGCCCTGCGGGAAGCGGGGTTTGTGGTGTGTGTGGCCACATCGAAACCCTACCCGGTGGCACTGCGCGTGCTGCGCCATTTTGGGCTGGAACAGGCATTTGATTACATTGGCGGCGCCAGCATGGACGCCAGCCTGGACACCAAGACGGCCGTGATGCAGCTGGTTCTTGGCCAGCCGCAGCTTGCGGGCAAATGCCCCGTCATGGTGGGCGACAGAGAGAACGACATGCAGGGCGCGCGCGATTGCAGTATCCCTGCGGTGGGCGCGCTGTACGGTTATGGCAGCCAGGCAGAGCTGGCGCCGTTTTCGCCTGTGTTCTGCGCGCAGGATGTGCCTGCGCTGTGTGCATGGCTGCTGGCCCATCGGGCGTGCAAAGAGGGGGCAAAGGCATGAATATCACGGTGCTTGGCTGCGGGCGATGGGGCTCTTTTCTGGCGTGGTATCACGGCCAAAAACACAATGTGGCGCTGTGGGGGCGCGCGGGCTCGCGCGGGTTTGCACAGCTTTGCGAAACGCGTGCAAACGGTTATGTCACGCTGCCGGACAGCGTGCGCACTCAGCCGGATCTGGGCCGTGCGCTGGCATTTTCTGACACCATCGTCATCTCCATCAGTGCGCAGCAGCTGCGCACATTTGCAAGGCAGTTGAATGAATTTCCCATTTCGGGCAAGACGTTTATCCTCTGCATGAAAGGGCTGGAATGCGAGACAGGCAAGCGCCTGACGCAGGTGTTCCAGGAGGAGGTGCACCAGCCGGTGGCCCTTGCCGTGTGGGTGGGGCCGGGCCATGTGCAGGATTTTACCGCAGGTATCCCCAACTGCATGGTGGTAGACAGCGCCAGCGAGGCCGTTACCTCGCATGTGGTAAACACCTTTTCTTCCGATTTGATTCGCCTGTACAAGGGGCACGACCTTGTGGGCACAGAGCTGGGCGCGGCGGCCAAAAACGTCATTGGCATTGCTGCCGGCATGCTGGACGGGCGCGGCCTTTCCAGCATGAAGGGTGCGCTGATGGCGCGCGGCGCCAGAGAGGTGGCGCGCCTGATTCGCGCCATGGGCGGCAATGAACTTTCCGCCTATGGGCTGTGCCATTTGGGCGACTATGAGGCAACGCTGTTTTCTGCACACAGCCATAACCGGTGCTTTGGCGAAAGCTTTATTCGGGGCCAGGCTTTCCACCAGCTTGCGGAAGGCGTGCCTACGGCCAAAGCGCTTGTCACGCTGGGGGAGGCGCATGGGGTAGACCTGCCCATTAGCCGGACGGTGTATGAAATCCTCTATTTGCATGTGGGCGCTGACGAAGCGCTTCGCCGCCTGTTCCAGCGCAGTGTAAAGGGCGAATTCGACACCTGAGTTTCTGCCGGTGCATAGGATGAGGGCAAAGGAGGCGCTTTGCCCATGACAGAATCGAATCGGTTTGCAAAAAGCATCCCGCGCGAAGACCTTCCCCTGTGCGACGGCGACACGGAAAACAATGACCTCACCTGCTGGAACGACACCCCGCCCCACGAAAACGGCGAGGGGCCGGATGGAAGCGGCATGGCGGTGATACCAAAGGACGAACCACCCGTATGCGGCTGCGAATGCGTTTGGCCGCACGGTGGTGCGCCCTGTGAAAACAAGGCCGCGCAGGGGTGAAATGGCAGGCCCCGGCCGCCCTGTGCCCGATTGGGGCATCTGGCGGCCGGGGCTTTTTTCTGCGGCGGCAATGCCTGGCATATGCTTGACGAACCGTACCAAATGTTGGATAATAACACTGATACGATTTTTGTAAAGGGGGGTATGCGAACATGGCATACTACCACTGTCTGTTATTCGATTTGGACGGCACCCTGCTGGATTTTGGCGCAGCGGAAGATGCGGCCATCCATGAAACACTGGCATATTACGGCTTTGTGCAGCCGCAGGAAGCTGTGGACGCATATAAACAAATTAACAGTGCGCTTTGGGCCGCGCTGGAGCGTGGGGAAGTGCGCCAGGAAAAGCTGGTGGTGCAGCGCTTTGAAAAGCTGCTGGCCGATTTTGGCGTGCAGGGCGACGCTGTGGCCATGAATGACCATTACCTTACCCGCCTTTCAGAGCGGGCAGATGTTTACCCCGGCGCGCAGGAAGTTCTGCAAGAACTGGCCGAAGTTGCCACGCTGGCCGTGGTGACCAACGGGGTAGACAGGGTGCAGGCCGGAAGGCTGCAGCGCTCTGGCCTTGCGCCGTACTTTGATGGTGTATTTGTGTCTTCCCGCGTGGGGGCTTCGAAGCCGGCGCGCAAAATATTCGACCGGGCGCTTTCCACACTGGGGGTGGAAAACCGCGAAAAAGTGCTGATGATTGGCGATTCCCTCAAGGCGGATATTGCAGGCGCACAAAATGCGGGGCTTGCCGCCTGCTGGTGCGACTATGCGGGCCGCGGCCTGCCGGAAGGAGCGAAGGCCACCCATGTGATTCGAAACCTGGAAGAGCTGTACCGCATCGTTATGGAGCCGGAGGAGCTGGAGCATGTTGGAAGTAAAGAAAAGCGCCATCAGGTTTGATTCCGCCAGCGGTGCGGACACCGTGGCCGGGTATTTTTACGAGCAGCCGGGCACAGCGCCCCGGGCCATTGTGCAGCTTTCGCACGGCATGTGCGAATATGTGGGCCGCTATGATGATTTCGCAGGGTTTCTTGTGAAAAACGGGTACGCCGTGTGCGGAAACGACCATCTGGGCCATGGCGCCACCAGCGGAGAGAACGGTGTGGACGGATATTTTGCCGCACAGGACGGGCGCAAATATGTGCTGCAGGATTTGCATCGCATGAACAGCCTTGCCTGCAAGCGGTGGCCGGGCGTGCCGGTTATTTTGCTGGGGCACAGCATGGGCAGCTTTTTTGCCCGCCTGTATGCTGCCACTTACCCGGAGACGATTTCCGGCCTGGTGCTCAGCGGCACCGGCGGGCCAAACCCGCTGGCAGGTGTGGGCCTTGCGCTTACTTCGCTGTTAGCCAGGCTGAAGGGGCCGCAGTACCGCTCTGATTTTGTGCAGAAGCTGGCTTTTGGCGCATACCTCAGGCGCGTCGATTCGCCGGCCACACCCTATGACTGGATCAGCCGCGACACCGATATTGTAGAACGGTATGCAAACGATGCAAAGTGTACGTTTGTGTTCACAGTAAGCGCTTTTCACGAGCTGATGCATATGGTGCGGGACGTGAATGCAAGAGGATTTGCGCAAAAGCTTCCGAAGGGCCTGCCCATTGCTTTGTTCTCCGGCGATATGGACCCGGTGGGCAGTTATGGCAAGGGTGTGGTGAAGGTGTACGACGCCATGCGGGCGGCGGGCATCCAGGATGTGACGCTGAAGCTGTACCGCGGCGGGCGGCACGAGATTATCAACGAGACGAACCGCGCCGAAGTGTATGAAGACATTTTGACGTGGTGCAACGGGCATGTGTGAACGGCAAATAAAAAGCCCCGCCGGACGGCGGGGCTTTTTCAGGCAAAATCTTCACGCAGCCACATATAGGAATGACGGGATATGTTATTACAGGCAAGTGGAATTCAAAAATATTTTGGGGCTGAACTGTGCCTTGCGGATATCAGCTTTAGTGTAAATGAGCAGGACCGCATTGGTATCATCGGCCAGAACGGCGCAGGCAAAACGACGCTTTTAAAACTGATCACCGGCGAATATGAGCCGGACGCGGGCGAGCTTAGCTTTGCCCGCGGCGTGCGCGTGGGCTATTTGGAGCAGAACGCCGCGCTTCATCCGCAGCGCACAGTATACCAAGAGATGCAGGACGCATTTGCCCCGGTGCTGGCGGCCATGCAGGAGTTGCAGCAGGTGCAGGCCCAAATGGCGCAGAGGGCAGCCCCCGCACTGGCACAGCGCCACAGCGAGCTTCAGGCCGTGATAGACGCGGCAGATGGCTACCAGATTGACACACGCATCAAAAAAATATTGAACGGCATGGCTTTCCCGCAGGCGGAATGGGAAAAGCGGGTGGGCGTGCTTTCCGGCGGCGAGCACACGCGCCTGCGCCTTGCAAAACTGCTTTTGCAAAGCCCGGATATCCTTATTTTGGACGAGCCTACGAACCATCTGGACTTTGTCACCATGGAATGGCTGGAGGGGTATCTGAAAACCTATTCCGGCGCGGTGCTGGTGGTCAGCCATGACCGCTACTTTCTGGACGAGGTGTGCACACGCATTTTTGAGGTGGAAGACCACACGCTCACCGCATATAAGGGCAATTATTCCGCCTATCTGCCGCAGAGGCAGGCGGCGGATGCCCTGCGGCAGAAACAGCACGATGCCGATGTGGAAAAGGCCAAAAAGCTGGAAGATTATATTGCGCGCAACCTTGTGCGTGCCTCCACCACAAAAATGGCGCAAAGCCGCCGCAAACAGCTGGAAAAGCTGGAGATTACCGCCGCCCCCAAGGGCGAGCGCCAGGGCCTGAAATTCCGCTTTACATTCGATGTCACACCTTATAACGACCTTGTAGTGGCGAAAGATATTGGCATTGCGCTGGGCGGCCGCCAGCTGGTGCAGCACTTCACCCACACGGTGCACCGCGGGGAGCGCCTTGTCATCGCCGGGCCAAATGGCGCGGGCAAATCTACGCTGCTGCGCGTTCTGGACGGCAAGCTGCGCCCCACACAGGGCAGCGTGCGCTATGGCGCCGGCGCAAAGCCGTCGGTGTTCGAACAGCAGCAGCTTCGCCGTGCGGGCACGGTGGAAAGCGTGATTTGGGATAAATATCCACAAATGACAGAGCTGGACGTGCGCAGCCACCTCGCCCGGCTGGATTTCAAGGGCGAGGATGTGTTCAAACCGTGCAGTGCCCTTTCCGGCGGCGAGCTGGCGCGGTTGCGCTTTGCCGAGATGCTGTTGGAAAAGCCAAACCTGATGTTTCTGGACGAGCCCACCAACCATCTGGATATCTATACGCGCGAGCATTTGGGCGAGGCGCTGCGCGCCTATGAGGGCACGCTGATTCTGGTTACGCACGACCGATACCTGATGAACAGCCTGGGGTGCCCGGTGCTGTATTTGGAGAATGGCACGGCCACCCTGTATGCCAATTACGAGGCTATGATGCACCGAGACACTTTCGCGCCGGTGAACAAAAAAGAGGAAAAGGCAGAAAAGCCCGTGTGGGGCAAAGAGCAGCGGCGCAAAAAGGCGCAGCTGCGCCAGGACATCAAAGCCGTGGAAGATGAACTGGAAGCCCTGACGTTGAAAATTATGGACCTGGAAGCCGCGGTGAATGACCCCGAGGTGCTGCGGGACCATATCCGCCTGCGGGAAGTGTGTGATGAACTGGACGATGCCCGCTTCCATGAAACAGAGCTGGAGGCCCGCTGGGAGGCCCTGGTGGAGCAGCAGGAACAGATGGAGGCGGAAGAAGGCGAGTAAAAGGGCTTTTACAAGCGGAATCAAAACGAAAGCCCGCAGCGGGGCCCACCCGCCTGCGGGCTTTTTGTTATAGCTGCGCACTGTCGGTGCTGGCATTTTGCCCCTGCCTGGCACGGTGAAGCTGCACAAACACGGTAATTGCTACCGGCAGGCCGAACAGCCCCACAAAGCCGAACAGCTTTGCACCAAGAAACATACCCATCAGTGTCACAAGCGGGTGCAGGCCAATTTGCTGGCCGACAATGCGGGGTTCCAGCATTTGGCGCACCACGCTGATGATGGCATATAAAATCAGCAGCCCGGCGCCAAGAGGCGCGTTCCCTGTAAGAAACGCACCCAGGGCCCATGGCACCAGCACGGTGCCGGTGCCCAGCACGGGGAAAATGTCCACCAAAGCAATGAAAGCTGCAAGCAAAAAGGCATATTGTACGCGCAGCAGGGCAAGGCCTATCAGCAATTCAACAAAGGTGATGGCAAGCAGAAAAACATACGCTTTTCCGAACTTAAGCAGAACATCTACACTGCTTTCTTTGATGGCAAACAGCGTGCGGCGCGCCCTCTGCGGCAACGCCCGTGCCAAAAAGGAAGTGATGGTATAATAGTCTACCGTGCAGAAAAACGAGGAGATGACGGTGAGAAGAAAGCTCATCAGAAAGGAAGGTAGGCCGCCCGCCAGCCCTGTCACAGCGCTGAGTGCGCCCTTGGAGAGAGCCATCACAAGGCTGGATAGTGTCTGGTCTATGCTTTGCCCTGCACTGGAAATGAACCCCAGCAGCGTGGGGTTTAACGCGGCTGCAAAGCGTTCGATGGCACGCTGCACTTCATCGAATGCAGGGGCGATATACCCGTCGTAAATGCCGGGCAAACGGGCAATGGCATCCTGCAGAAATATGACAAGGCGCGTGCCCAGCACAATCAGAAGTGTGGCGGCCAGCGCATAAAATACGGCCAGGCAGCACACTGCCACCAGCCGGCGCGAGCGCTGTGTGGCTTGAGAAAGGCGGTTGATCCATGGTTTCAACAGAAAGGCAATGCAAAACCCAAGCACAAAGGGGGCCAAAGCGGGAAGAAGATATTTTGCACAGGCATATATTAGCCCGGCAATGATGCACCAATACAATATGTGCAAAATAAACGCACGCATCTTTTCTGTCTGCATGTAAGCCCTCCCTTTGAAATTTGGCGCTGGCCGGCGCTTTTTAGTATTGCCCTGCGCAAAGAAACCAAACGTTGCAAAAAGAAAAAGAAAGTGTCAGAGCAAAGGCCGTACCGGTAGATAGGGGATGGCTGTGCGCGCAGAACAGGTTTGACTTGCACTGGGCAGCGCATCGGTTTACAATAGGTACCAGTTCCCGGTTTCCATGCGGGAAGAGGCGCAGTCATGCTCTGTGCAGAGAGGAAAACCGGCGTGTTGCCGCCAGGCAACGCAAAAAAGGAGGCTTGCCCATGGATACCCTGGTAGAACTTTATGACAAAGAACCGCTGGAAAATGTGCTGGCAGGCTGTATTTTTTGCCCCAAGCGGGTGGTGTATCTGTGTGACGGGCGCGATTCGTCTCTTCGAAAAGAGCGTGCGGTGGGGCGCTTGTTTCAAAGCCGCGGCCTGCATGTGGAAACGCGGTTCTATTATATGAACACGGCAGAGCCCGCAGCAATCGAGCACGTGCTGCTGGCCGTTGCCCGGGACTACCCAGGCTGTGTGTTCGATTTCACCGGCGGCCGGGACCTTGTTCTGCTGATTGCGGGCCTTGTGTGCAGGGAAAAGCAGCTGCCCGGTTTTTATATCGATGCCCGGCGCGGCCGGTTTATTAACCTTGGCGGCTGTGATGCGCTGGCGCAGCAGTTCCATATGCTGCAGTTTTGCATAGAAAACGTTCTGGCGCTTTCCGGGGCGCGGCTTGCCGGGTGTGGGCACTATGGGCTGGAAGAGATAGGCCCCAAGTTTGAGCGGCAGGCAAAAGACATTTTTTCCATGGTGCTGGAGTCCCCCGCCCGGTGGGCTGCGCTGGTGCGCTGGCTGCAGGCTGCCGATGCAGAAAAAGACACCCTGCGCGTGTGTGCACAGCCGCAGCTGAAGGTGAACAGCCGGTTTACGGCGCGCTGTGAAACAGCCCTGCTTCGGCGGCTGGAAAAAACCGGCGCCTTGCAAGAGCTGGTTTTGGGAAAGGCCATCTCTTTCCGCTATGCGGACGGGCGCATGATGCGAAGCCTGCAAAACGATGGCATTTGGCTGGAGCTTGCCTGTTTTTTTGCAGCGCGTGAGGCTGGCATTTTCTGTGATGTGCGCACCAGCGTGGTGGTGGAGTGGACTGTCAGCGAAGAAAAGGGAACACCGCCTACGCGCAATGAAATTGACGTGATGTGTGTGGCGGGCACAATGCCGGTGTTCATCTCGTGCAAAATGGCTTCGCCTTCGCCGCTGGCACTTTCCGAAATTGAAGTGCTGTGCCGGCGCTTCGGCGGGGAGGCTGCGCGTGCTGTAGTGGTCACTGCGGCAGAGCCGCGCCGTGACAGCCCGGCAATCTATCAGCGTGCAAAAGACCTTGGCATCACACTGATTGGCGGCGATGTGCTGCGCACAGGCAAGTTGGCCCAGTGCTTGCGCCGTGCCGCGAAATGAATGGGAAAGAGGGAACCGGATATGACACCAGACAAGTTTGAAGAAAATTTTATCATCCACGACCATGAAGCGGATTGCATGCGCCGCTTTACACCGGGCGCTGTGCTGCGCCGTGCGCAGCAGGTATCCACAGATCACTGTGACACCCTGGGCCTCACGGCACAGGTGTATGAGCAGACGCACACGGCTTTTCTGCTGGCAAAGCTTTCTGTTCAATGGCACCGGCAGTTGCACACCGGGGACGAGGTGCATGCCGTCACCCACCCCAGCGCCCCTCAGCGCGCCACCTATTACCGCCTGACCGAGTTTTACCATGCCCGCACGGGGGCGCTGGCCTGCACGATAGATACGCGCTGGGTGCTGGTGGATACAAACACAAAGCGCATCCTGCGCAAGGCGCCGGATGCCTTGCCTATCCCCTTCACATTGCCCCCCCGCCAAGAGACGAAGCTGGAACTTCTGAAAGCGGATACTGCGCCGGTGGGGCAGGTGACTGCCGGTTTTTCGCGCTGCGATGTCAATGGGCACCTGAACAACACGCAATATGCCGATATTCTGTGCGATTATGTGCCGGCCGGGCAGATGAAAAAAAGAGATATACGCCGTCTGGTGCTTGCATACCATAGAGAAGTGCCAATGGGGCACAGTTTTGTGTTGAACCGCGGCGAAGTGGAAAATGGCTATTATTTTTTGGGAGAAAGTGATGGTGTCAAACATTTTGAAGCCAATGTACTTTGGGAATAAGGCCATGGCTTGCGTGGGGCAGCTTTTGGTGCCGGTGGACAGCCTTGCCTGTCTCGTTAGGGGATTGGCGTTGAAAAAAGGGCAAGATGTCGTGTTGCTTTCACAAAATCTTTACAAATTAATGACAAAATGCCCTTGACAAACAATGACAAAAGGGTTACAATTTAGCTGCAAGGAAGTTACAAGGCTTCTGCAAGTGCACTTTTTCATCGGGTGCGGGCCCTCTCCTCCGCCACAGCTTTCTCCTATCTGTGGTTTTCGGGTGCCGCACAATCTTTTCAAACTCCATTTCACAAGGCAAAAAGCCCCCGTGCAAGGCACACGGGGGCTTTTTGTATGTTTTGCCCACAAAAGCGTTAGTGCCCACAGCTTTTTTCGGCGGGCGGCAGAACAAAACAAGGCTTTCGAAAACAGGCGAATTGTGGTACGATAAAGAAAATTGAAGGCAGGGCGGGCGCACGCCTGGCTCTGCAGGAACACAGAAAAGGAGAACGAGACGATGGCTACTTATTTCAGCGAACCTTCCCGCACCTTTGGGGAGTATCTGCTTGTGCCAGGGTATTCTTCCGCCGAGTGCATCCCGGCGGCGGTAAGCCTGAAAACACCACTTGTAAAGTATAAAAAAGGGCAGGAAGAATGTCCGCTCTCTCTGAACATCCCAATGGTATCGGCAATTATGCAGTCTGTCTCGAACGATACGATGGCGATCGCGCTGGCGAAAGAGGGCGGCATTTCCTTTGTGTACGGGTCGCAGAGCGTAGAGGATGAGGCGGCCATGATTGCGCGGGTGAAAAGCTATAAAAAGGGCTTTATCACCAGCGATTCCAATGTGCGCCCGGACGCCACACTGGCCGATATTCTGGAACTGAAACGGCGCACCGGCCATTCCACAGTGGCTGTCACGGATGACGGCACGGCACATGGCAAGCTGCTTGGTATTATTGGCAGCCGCGATTACCGTGTTTCGCGTATGAGCCCGGATGTGCCTGTGACAGATTTTATGACGCCGTTTGAGCATATTGTCACCGCCCCGGCAGATACCACACTGAAAAAGGCGAACGACATCATTTGGGACAACAAGCTGAACGCGCTGCCCCTTATTGATGAAAACCAGCACCTGCAGTATATCGTGTTCCGCAAAGACTACGATTCCCACAAGGAAAACGTAAACGAACTGCTGGACAAGAATAAAAGCTATGTGGTGGGCGCGGGCATCAACACGCGCGACTATGAAACGCGGGTGCCCGCCCTGGTAGAGGCTGGCGCAGACGTGCTGTGTATCGATTCTTCCGAGGGCTTCAGCGAATGGCAGGCGCGCACGCTGAAATGGATTCGCGACCGGTACGGCGATGCGGTAAAGGTGGGCGCGGGCAATGTGGTAGACCGCGACGGGTTCCGCTTCTTGGCCGAGGCCGGTGCCGATTTCGTGAAGGTGGGCATTGGCGGCGGTTCTATCTGCATCACACGCGAAACCAAGGGCATTGGCCGCGGGCAGGCCACGGCTACCATTGAGGTGGCTGCGGCGCGCGACGAATACTTCAAAGAGACGGGCGTCTATGTGCCCATCTGCTCGGACGGCGGCATTGTGCACGATTATCACATTACGCTGGCGCTTGCCATGGGTGCAGATTTTGTGATGCTGGGCCGCTATTTCTCGCGCTTTGATGAAAGCCCCACCAACAAGCTGAAAATTAACGGCCAGTTCGTGAAAGAGTACTGGGGCGAGGGCTCGAACCGTGCGCGCAACTGGCAGCGGTATGACCTGGGCGGCGCACAGAAGCTGAGCTTTGAAGAGGGCGTGGACAGCTATGTGCCCTATGCTGGTGCCCTGAAAGATGGCGTAAGTGTAACGCTTGCCAAAGTGCGCAGCACCATGTGCAACTGCGGCGCGCTGTCTATTCCAGAGCTGCAGGAAAAAGCACGCCTGACGGTGGTTTCCTCCACCAGCATTGTGGAGGGCGGCGCACATGACGTGATGCTGAAGAACAAAGCTGCCTCCGTGGCAGAATAAAGGGAGGTTTTTTGGAATGGAACTTGCATTGCAGCAGGAGAAGGCAAAACACCTTCGCGCAGATATCCTGAAAATGCTGTGCTGCGCAAAATCGGGCCATCCGGGCGGGTCGCTCTCTTGTGTGGAGATCCTGATGGCGTTGTATTATAACGTGATGAAGGTGGACCCTTCCAACCCTCATTGGGAGCAGAGAGACCGGTTTGTGCTCTCGAAAGGGCATGCGTGCCCGGCGTTGTATGCCGTGCTGGCCGATAAGGGCTTCTTCCCGCGGGAAGAACTGTGGACGCTGCGCAAAACGGCAAGCCATTTGCAGGGCCACCCGGATATGCGCAAAACGGCTGGTGTGGATGTGAACACCGGCTCTCTTGGGCAGGGTGTTTCCATTGCCGGCGGCCTTGCCATGGCGGCCAAATACAAAGGGGAAAACCACCGTGTGTTTGCCCTTGTGGGCGATGGCGAGATACAGGAGGGCATTGTGTGGGAAGCGGCAATGAGCGCTGCGCACTACAAGCTGGATAACCTCACTGTCATTTTAGACCACAACGGCCTGCAAATTGACGGCAGAAACGATGAAGTGATGAGCATTGGAGACCCCATGAAAAAGTATGAGGCTTTTGGTTTCGCATGCGTGAAGGTGGCCGATGGGCACGATATTGGCGCCATTGTAGCCGCGCTGAACACCCCGCATGAGGGCAAGCCTCTGTTTGTGTGCTGTGAAACGCACAAAGGCCATGGCGTGTCGTTTATGGAAGATCAGGTGGGCTGGCACGGAAAGGCGCCCAGCCGGGAAGAATATGAAAAAGCGCTTGCAGAATTGGGGGTGCAGGACAATGGCTGAGGGAAAGTCTTTGAGAATTGCCTACGGCGAAGAGCTGTGTGAGTTGGGCAAAGAAAACAGCAAGGTTGTCGTGCTGGACGCAGACCTTGCGGGCGCCACAATGACAAAGCTGTTCAAGGCGCAGTATCCAGATCGTTTCTTCGATTTCGGAATTGCCGAGGCGAACATGGTTTGTGCGGCAGCCGGCATGGCCCATGAAGGGCTGGTGCCCTTTGTTTCCACCTTTGCGCTGTTCGGGGCGGGGCGTGCCTATGAACAGATTCGCAACAGTGTGGCATATGTCAATGCCAATGTGAAGTTCTGCCTGACGCATTCCGGCCTGTCCGTGGGGGAAGACGGCGGCAGCCATCAGAGCATTGAGGACATTGCCCTGATGCGCGTTTTGCCCCACATGACGGTGCTGGTGCCGTGCGATGCACTGGAAACGCAGAAAGCCGTGCGCGCTGCGGCCGAGATAGAGGGCCCGGTTTATGTGCGCGTGGCGCGCCCGGTGTGCCCCATCCTTACGGGCGAGGATACGCCGTTTGTGCCCGGCAAGGCCAATGTGCTGCGCGAGGGCGGCGACGTGGCCATTGTGGCCACGGGCCTGATGGTGCAGCGCGCCCTTGCGGCGGCGGAAATGCTGGCGCAAGAGGGAATACAGGCCGCTGTGCTGAATGTGCATACCATCAAGCCGTATGACGCACAAACCGTGCTGGAATGGGCGGAAAAGTGTGGCGCCGTTGTCACGGCGGAAGAGCATTCGCTCATTGGCGGGCTGGCTTCTGCCACGGCGGAAGCACTGATGGGCAAAACCGGCGCAAAATTTGCCGCGGTGGGCATTGAGGATAAGTTCGGGAAATCGGGCAACCCGGACGAACTGTTCGAGGAATATGGCCTGACGGCAAAACATATTGCAGAAAAGGCAAAAGGCCTTTTGGTCTGAGTTCCATGGTTCCAAAACCGGCCAGGGCTGGCACTTGTGCCAGCCCTGGCCTTTTTGCAAATGGGGCCCTGCGGGCCAAAACGTGTGCCGCTTAGATACAATCATGACAAAAAGATACAAAATGCTGGAAATGCGCTTTTTTTGAAATATTATGGATACATCCGGCGTATATTATATAGTAGAACAGAAATATGCCGGAAGGGGACAAATAACATGGTACAAAAAGAAGTGCAAACGCCGGAGGCGGTGTCCTTCTTCGATAAATTAAAAAGTGTTTTCGGGGCTGTCTACCCCGAGAATGCGCAGGAAACAGATGAGGAAAGCGAAGAAAACGAAGATTAATTGCGTTTGAAACAGAGCAAACAGCCTGCACGGGCAGCCGCCCGTGCAGGCTGTTTTTATCTCAAAAAAAGAAACACCCGGCGGCGTGTTTTCATAACTGTGAAAATCCTGCCTTCTAGGCAAAAGTGCTTGCTTTTTGCGCAAGGTGCCGGTATAATATCTATTGTAGTGGGTAGAAGTGGGGTAAAGTGGGTAATTTAGCCGGAAAGGTGGTGGCCTGTGTGCTGCTGGGCGAGTACAACTATGCAGTAGACAGCAAAGGCCGCCTGAATTTCCCGGCCAAATTCCGAGAAAAGATGGGCCAGACGTTTATTGTAACCAAATGGCTGGATAACTGCCTTGTGGCCTTTCCTCAGGAAGAGTGGGAGCGCATGGATGCACTTCTGGAGGAAAAGGGCATGCTTAAGCCGCGGCAGGTAAAGCGCTTTCTGTATGCCTATGCCTGCGAGGTAGAGCCGGACAAACAAGGCCGCATCCTTTTGTCTCCGTCTCTTCGCGCCCACGCTGGCCTCACAAAGGATGTCACAATAATTGGCGTGGGCCGTTACGCCGAAATTTGGGATACGGCGGCATGGCACAAAGCCGAGCAGGAACTTGACAGCGCCCATGTAGAGGCGGCCATGGAAGAAATGGGGTTCTGAGGCTATGGAATTTCATCACATCCCGGTCCTCCTTGCACAGTGCATGGAAGCGCTTTCCATTCAGCCGGATGGCATTTACCTCGATGGCACTGTGGGCGGGGCAGGGCATTCAAAAGAAATTGCGGCCCGCCTGCAAACAGGCCGCCTGATCTGCCTGGATCAGGACCCGGATGCCGTGGCGACGGCACGCGAACGGTTGGCCGGGCTGCCGGCAACCGTCATACAGGAAAATTTCCGCAACACTGCTGCCGTATTGGACGGTGCCGGCGTGACGGGGCTGAACGGCGCGCTGCTGGACCTTGGCGTGTCCAGCCATCAGCTGGACGAAACGGCGCGGGGGTTTTCCTATCAGGGAGATGCGCCGCTGGATATGCGCATGAGCCAGGCCGGCCCCACAGCGGCAGACCTTGTGAACGGCCTTTCCCGTGAAGAACTGAGCCGTATTTTGCGGGAATATGGCGAGGAGCCCTATGCCTGGCAAATTGCGGGCAGGATCTGTGCTGCCCGGCAGCAGGCTCCAATCCATACCACTTCGCAGCTGGCACAGCTGACGGCCGCTGCCATGCCGCCTGCACAGCGCCGGAAGGCGAAGAACCCGGCGCGGCGCACATTTCAGGCGCTTCGCATTGCGGTGAATGGCGAACTGGACGCATTGAGCGAGGGTATGGATGCCATTTTTGACCGGCTGTTGCCCGGGGGCCGCCTGTGTATCATCACTTTCCATTCTTTAGAGGACAGGCTGGTAAAACAGCGCTTCCGGCAGTGGGCTACGGCCTGTACCTGCCCGCCGGAATACCCAGTGTGCGTATGCGGCGGCAAAGCCAAAGGCAAACTGGTGTTCAAAAAACCTGTGGAGGCATCTCAGGCCGAGCAGCAGGCAAACCGGCGCGCGCGTTCGGCAAAATTGCGCGCGATAGAAAAATTATAAACAGAAACTTCTGCGAAAGCAGAAAAAGGAAGGGGGCGGGGCCAAATGCAGCAGACGGCCGCGTATGATTTGAACATGTATGCACGCAGTGCACGGCGCACGCAGCGGGAAGGGCAGGAAAGGCTTCGCGTAGAAAAGACAGAAAAGCGCGTGGTGCTGCGCAGGCTTTGGCAGCGCGCGCAGTTTGTGGTGCTGTGTGCCGTTGCGCTGGGGCTTATCTGCAGCGTGCTGGTAGCACAGTCTACACTGACGGAGCTGGGCGGGCAGATTGGCGATATGCAAAGCGAATTGACAGAGCTTCGCAGCGAATACGATTACCTGAACAACCAGCTGGAGATGCAGACGAACCTCACTGAAGTGGAGAACTATGCCAGAACCGAGCTGGGCCTTGTAAAAATGGACAAAAGCCAGATTACTTATGTGGCAGGGAATGAAGAGGCGCGCGTGGTGCGCCAGGAGTCCGGGTTCCAGCAGTTCCTGCAGCACATTACCGGCGGTTTTCTGAGCTTTATGTCATACCTTGACCCCTAACCCCATAAGAATTATCACCGCAGCCGCAAGGGCGAAAATGAGCGCCGTGGGTGCGGTGATTCTTCTTTTTTACCAGCGTGTGCACCGGCGGCAAAACGGCCGCTGTGCGCACGGCAGCCGGGCCCTGCGCACAGCGGCCTGCAAATAAGCGCGGCCCATGGCGCGGCGCCGTAAAAAGGAGAGAGCAACTTGGCACGACCGCAACAGAATTCAGACCAGCAGCGCCCGCAGCAGCCGGCGCCTCAAAGCAATGTGACGCGCAGCATGCGCATGCGCGCCGCCATTGTGGCGGCCGTGTTTGTGCTGAGCGGTTTTGGCACGCTGATTTATAACCTTGGGGTGCTGCAATTTGGAAAATATGAAGAATACAGCACGCGCGCCGCGGCCCAGCAGCTGCGTGATGAGCCCATTGAAGCCAACCGCGGCACAATTTATGATGCAAACATGAATGTGCTGGCAAAAAGTGCCACCGTATGGAATGTGGTGGTTTCGCCGAAGGACATGAACACGGCGGGCACAGACATTTATATGGTGGCGAAAAAGCTGGCCGAGATTTTAGAGCTGGAAGTAGAGCCGGTTGTGGAAAAATTGTCCAAGTCGGAATCCAATTATCAGACCATCAAGCGCCAGGTGGAAAAGCCGGTGGCAGATGAGATTACCCAGTGGATCACGGAATACAACGCGGATGAAAACAACAAAAAGAACCCCATTCGTGGCATCACGCTGGAGCAGGCGTCCAAGCGGTATTATCCCTATGGTGATATGGCGGCCACCGTCATTGGCTTTACCAATGCGGACGGTGATGGCACCATTGGGCTGGAGCACTATTACAACGAAACGCTCAAGGGCACGGACGGCCGTGTGGTGTCTGTGCAGAATGCCCGCGGCGAGGATATGCAGGACGAAGAATACAGCACGGTGTATGAAGCGCAGGACGGCAACAGCCTTGTGCTGAGCATTGATGAAAATATCCAGCAAAGCCTGGAGACGCACCTTTCCGCGGCCATTACGGAATACGGTGTGCAAAACCGCGGCGCAGGCATTGTGATGAATGTGAACACGGGTGAGATTTTGGCTATGGCGGTAGAGCCGTCCTACGACCTGAACGACCCCTTTACCATCACTGACCCCGTCATTTTGGAAGAACTGGCCGCCATTACGGACGAGGAAGAGCGCGCACAGGCGCAAACCAACGCGTTGTGGCAGCGCGTGTGGCGCAATAAAGCGGTGTCGGATACCTATTATCCGGGCTCTGTGTTTAAGATGATTACGGCCGCGGCGGCACTGGATTCCGGCGCCGTGGATACGTCTCAAACTTTCAACTGCACCGGCGCGCTGGAGGTGGCCAAAGGCGTCACCATGCACTGCGCCGAGTTGAGCGGCCACGGCACACTGGATTTTTACGGCGGCCTTGACAACTCGTGCAACCCTTATTTCATCCAGATGGCCTGGAAGATGGGCACGGATGTGTTTTGCGATTACCTTCAGGCGTTCGGCTTTTTAGAGCGCACGGGGATTGATATGGATGACGAATCCCTTACCCAGACGGTCTCGCGGGAAAACATGGGCGTGGTAGAGCTTTCGTCCAGTGCATATGGCCAGACAACCTCTGTGACACCCATTGCGCTGATTACAGCTGCCTGCGCGGTGGTGAACGGCGGCAAGCTTCTGGAGCCTCATGTTGTGAAACAGATTTTGGATGCAGACGGAAATGTGGTGGAAAACATTGAACCTGTCATCAAGCGGCAGGTAATCAGTGAGGATGTCAGCAACACCATCTGCGCCATGCTGGAAAACAGTGTCAAAGAGGGCCATGGCAAAAATGCCTATGTGGCCGGGTACCATGTGGGCGGCAAATCCGGCACCAGCCAGAAAAACCAGGGCATTGGCGTGGGAGATGAAGAGGAAGAGCAGAAGTATATCTCGTCTTTCCTTGGGTTTGCCCCGGCAGATGACCCGCAGATTGCGGTGCTGGTGCTGCTGGATACCCCCACGCTTGTCACCAACTACGGCGGAAAAAACGCCGCCTTCGTGGTGGCCAACACCATCAACGATTCTTTGCCTTATCTGGGCGTAGAGCGGGAATACTCGGAAGAAGAACAGGCCATGGCCGAGGTGAGTGTGCCCGCCGTTGTGGGCATGGATTCCGCCAGCGCACAGGTGAAGATGAACCAGACAGGCCTGAATTTCGTAGTGCGCGGCAGCGGCAGCACCGTCACTTACCAATATCCGGCCGGCGGCACCGCCATTGCACGGCAAAGCACAATTGTGCTGTATACCGATGAGGGCGCCGGGCCGTCACTGGTGAAGGTGCCCAACGTGGTGGGCCAGAGTTACGATACAGCCATGCGCGTTTTGCAGCAGGCGGGGCTGAACATGCAGGCGAAGGGCGCACTGGTAGATTCGGCCAGTGTCCAGTGCTCGGCCCAAAGCGTGGCGGAAGGGACAGAAGTGGAAGAGGGCACCATTATTGAGGTGACCTTTATGGATACAACCAATTACAGCGACTGAACGCTGCCCGGCCTTGGGGCCGGGCACAGAGGAGGGGCCCAAATGAAACTGGAAACGCTATTTGCCGGCGTGGAATATACCGGCACACTGCCGCAGGGGGATGTGACCCTTGTGACGCAAGATTCGCGCCGGGCCGGGCCGGGGGCTGTGTTTGTGTGTGCAAAGGGCCATACGACAGATGGGCACACATTTGCGCAAAAGGCGCTGGAGGCAGGCGCGGCATGCATTGTGACAGAGCGCCCCTTGGGCCTGCAGCGCGAAGTGCAGGTGGAAAACGGCCGCAAAGCATATGCGCGTTTGTGCGCAAACTATTTTGGGCACCCGGCGGAAAAGCTGCGCCTGGTAGCCGTGACGGGTACCAATGGAAAAACAACGGTCAGCACCGTGATCAAACAGGTGCTGGAGCAGGCGGGCTATAAGGCGGGCTTGATTGGAACTGTACATAACGAGATAGATCAGATGGAGGTTCCGGCGAAATTTACTACGCCGGAAGCGTGGGACCTGAACGCCCTGTTCAGCCGCATGGTGCTGGCGGGCTGTGCATTTGCCGTCATGGAGGCCTCCAGCCAGGCCCTGGATCAGCTTCGGCTGTGGGGGCTGAAGTTTGAAGTGGGTGTGTTCACGAACCTCACGCAGGACCATTTGGACTATCACGGCACATTCGAAAACTATTTTGCCGCCAAGAAAAGCCTGTTTGAGCAGGTGCACACCATGGTGGTGAACCAGGATGACCCCTATGGCCTGCGCCTCATTGCAGAAGTGCATCCGCCGCAGGTTATTACCTATTCGGCAGGGGATGACACGGCAGATTATACGGCGCGCAACATCCAGCTTTCTGCCGCAGGGGTAAAGTTCGAGATGGTGGGGCGCAGCTTCATACAACGGGTAAGGTTCCCTATGCCGGGCGAGTATTCTGTCTCCAATGCGCTTGCCGCAGCTGCAACGGCCATTGCGCTTGGCATAGACGCCGCCAAGGCCGCCACGGCACTGAATGCATCACGCGGGGTGCGCGGCCGAAGCGAGGTGCTGTACCATGGCGCTTTCACCATTTTGTGCGATTTTGCCCATACAGGGGACGCGATTGAGAAGGTGCTGGCCGGGCTTGCGCCGTTTGTGCAGGGCAGGCTTATCGTTCTGTTTGGCTGTGCGGGCGAGCGAGATGCCCAAAAACGTCCGCTGATGAGCAAGGCTGTTGTAAAGTATGCCGATTTTGCCATTTTGACCTCAGATAATCCCCGCAAGGAAAATCCCTATGATATAATAAAGGACGCTGAGCCGGTGCTGGCTGCCTCTAAAATGAAGTACATTGCCGAGGTGGACCGCCGGACGGCCCTTGCAAGGGCACTGGAGATGCTGCGCGAGGGCGACGTGCTGGTGCTGTGCGGAAAAGGCCATGAGGATTATCAGGCTGTGGACGGCGTAACGCTGTATCTGGATGAACACCGCATTGTGCACGACTGGCTGTGCGAAAAAGGCCTGATAGAGGGGTAGGCGCTCCTCGCAAGGCGGAGGGAGATGCAAGATGCAGCCGATTCGGGCAAATATATTGTGCCGCGGCCTGGGGCAGGTGGAAGGCGACCCTGTTGTGACGGCGGTTGTGACAGATAACCGCGCTGCCGGGCCGGGAAGCCTGTTTGTGTGCATCCGCGGCGCGCGCGCAGATGGCCACGACTATGCCGCAAAGGCAGTGCAGGCGGGCGCCTGCGCCGTGGTGGCACAGCATCCTGTGCAGGGGGTGCCCTCGGGGCGCTGTGTGCTGGTGCAAAACCCGCTGGATGCCATGATTCGCATGGGGGCCAATTACAGGGCAGGCTTTTCACCGGTGCTTGTGGGCGTCACGGGAAGCGTGGGAAAAACCACCACAAAAGAGTTTTGCTATGCGGTGTTCTCTGCGTTTGGGAAAACGCTGAAAACCGAAGGAAACCAGAACAATGAAATTGGCATGCCCAACACCCTGTTCCGGCTGGACGGCACCACACGGTATGCCGTGGTGGAGATGGGCATGCAGGGCCTTGGGGAAATAGAAAAGTTAACACTGGCCGCGCGCCCGTGCGGTGCTATCATCACATGCATTGGGCAATCTCACCTGGAACAGCTTGGCACGCGAGAAAATATTCTAAAGGCCAAAATGGAGATATGCGCCGGCCTGCCGGACGGTGCGCCGCTGATTGTGAATGCCGATAACGACCTGCTTTCCCACGCGCAAGTTCCCGCGAGGCTTCGCCGTGTCAGCTTTGGCATAGAAGCAGACGCAGACGTGCGTGCCAAAGGCATATCCACCGGGCCAAATGGAACAGATTTTACAATTTTGGATAAACAGCGCGGAGAATTTGCCGCGTATATCCCTGCCATGGGCGTGCACAATGTGTACGACGCCCTTTCGGCATGGGCGCTGGCAGTGTCGCTGGGGCTGGATGCAAGAAAAGCGGCTCAGGCGCTTGCCCATTACAAAACTACCGGCCACAGGCAGAACATTGTGCAGTTCCGCGGCCTTACGATGTTGGAAGACTGCTACAATGCCAGCCCGGACAGCATGCGCGCCGCGCTGCACACGTTGCAGGCCTACCCGGTAAAGGGCAGGCGTATCGCTGTGCTGGGGGATATGTTCGAACTGGGCAGTGCACAGCGCAGCGCGCATGAGCAGGTGGGGCGCCAGGCAGCTGAGGCCGGGGTGGACCTGCTTATCACCGTGGGGGATGCCATGCGCCACGCGCATGCCTGCGCCGAAGCCCTCGGTGTATCTGCTGTTCACTGCGAAAACAGGCAGGAGGCCTTGGAAAAGCTGCTGTGCACCTGCCGCACGGGCGATGCCGTTTTGCTGAAGGCCAGCCATGGCATGCAGTTTGAAAAGATACTCAGCGCGTTCTATGCGCAGTATGAAGGGAGGCAGCAGCCATGATGGAAAAGATGTCCCTGCTTACAGCGGCGTTTACAGCGATGCTTGTCACGGCCGTCAGCGGCTTTGCTATTATCCCTGCACTGCACCGGATGCATTTTGGGCAGACCATTAAAGAAATAGGGCCCACATGGCATGCCGGAAAAAACGGCACCCCCACCATGGGCGGGCTTACATTTTACCTGGGTGATGTGCTGGGTGTGGCCGCAGGGTATGCCGTGCTGGTGCTGTGTGCCCCTGCGCTGATGGGCGGATATTTTTCTGTGCAGAGCATCACGCTTTATATCTGCATCCTCACGGCATTTGCATTTGGCGCAGTGGGGTTTGTGGATGATTATATCAAAGTGGTAAAAAAGCGTAACCTGGGCCTGCGTGCCCGTGCTAAAATTGTGGCACAGGTGATGATTACGGCGGCGTTCCTGTGTGCGCTTACCCTGAATGGAACGCTTACCACCTATGTCACGCTGCCGGTGCTGGGCACGGTGGATTTTGGCTATGCGTTTTACCCAATCTCGTTTCTTCTCATCATCGGCATGGTAAACGCCGTGAACCTGACGGACGGCATTGATGGGTTGTCCTCCAGCGTGACGTTTGTGGTGATGCTGGGTTTTTTGTTCGTGGCAAGCTTTTTGGGAAACACTGCAGTGGCGCTGTTTGCGGCGGCCATTGCGGGTGGCTGTGCAGGCTTTCTCTCCTGGAATTTTTACCCGGCAAAAACCTTCATGGGCGACACGGGCAGCATGTTTCTGGGGGGCGCCGTGGTAGCCGCGGCATATGGCCTGCGCAGGCCAGAGCTGCTCATCTTTTTCGGTGTGGTATATCTGGCCGAAGCGGGCAGCGTGATGCTGCAGGTGGCCTATTTCAAGCTGACGCATGGCAAGCGCATTTTCAAAATGAGCCCTATCCACCACCATTTCGAGCTGAGCGGCTGGAACGAAGTGAAAATTGTCTATGTGTTCAGCTTCGTGGCGCTGACGGGCGTGGTGCTGGGGTGCATGCATATCTATCTTTCCTGAAAACAGGCGATTGGAAAGGGGGCTGGCTGAATGCCGCCACAAGCAAAAGCGCTGCACGCGCTGGCAAAAAAGCGGACGGCCCGCCCGCCGCTGGATTGGCCGCTGCTTATCATTGTGCTCACGCTGGTGGGCTTTGGGCTGGTGATGCTGTTCAGCGCCAGCTACCCGGCAGGGTATTACCGCTTTGGTGACAGCTATGAGTTTATACGCCCGCAGATGTTCTACGCGGCGGTGGGCATCATTGCCATGTTTGTCATCTCGCATATCGATTATCATATCCTGCACCGCTTTGCCTTGCCCCTGATGGCGCTTTCCATTACGCTGTTGGTTTTGGTGCTGATTATCGGCTCGGAATATAACGGTGCCAAGCGCTGGATCAATCTCGGCTTCGGCACGCTGCAGCCGTCAGAGATTGCCAAATTTGCGGTGATAGCGCTGTTTGCGCATATCATTTCCCTGAACCATGACAAAATGAAAACATTCCGCTATGGGGTGCTGCCCTTCCTGCTGGTGCTGGGCACCATTGCGGGCCTTATGTTGCTGGAGCCGCATCTCTCCGGCACCGTGATCATTTTGGGCATTGGTGCCATTATGATGTTTGTGGGCGGCACAGGGCTTGTGTGGTTTGGCCTTGGCATTGGTCTTGGCGCCGTGGGCATTGCGGGCGCCGTGCTGCTTGTGCCGGACCTTGTGCCCTACGCCATGACCCGCATTGAAATGTGGCAAGACCCGTTTACCGACCCCAACGGGTACCAAACCGTGCAAAGCTTGTATGCCATTGCCTCCGGTGGGCTGACGGGCCTGGGGATTGGAAACTCCAGACAAAAGCACTTGTATGTGCCCGAACCGTATAACGATTTTATTTTTTCCATCACCTGTGAAGAGCTTGGGTTTATTGGCGCGCTGCTGGTTATTTTTCTGTTTGTGGCCCTTTTGCTGCGCGGCATCTATGTGGCTGTAAATGCGCGGGATAAATTTGGCTCTATGCTGGTGGTGGGCGTCATTGTGCAAATTACGCTGCAGGCGGCGCTGAATATCGCCGTGGTAACCAACACCATCCCCAATACAGGCATCAGCCTGCCGTTCTTTTCCTCGGGAGGCACTTCGCTGGTCATGCTTTTGTGTGAAATGGGCGTAGTGCTGAACGTGTCGCGGCAAAGCGCGGTGAAACGGCTGTAATATCTGCCCCGAAACGGCCAAAAGGCCGTTTCGGGTTTTCGTGCTTTTGAAACCCGGGCACATGAGGCCCGGTTGCCTTTTTGAAGGAGGAACAATTTATGAAGGTATTGATTGCGGCCGGCGGCACAGCCGGGCACATCAACCCCGCACTGGCCATTGCAGGCGAGATAAAGGCGCGGTGCCCGCAGGCAGAGGTGCACTTTGCCGGGCGCAAAAAAGGCATGGAATATGGCCTTGTCACCAGGGCAGGCTACCCGTTCCACCCCATTGAGGTGAATGGCATTCAGCGAAAACTCACGCCGAAGAATGTGGTGCGGAACGCGGTGGCTCTGTATCATCTGGCGCTCAGTGCGCCGCGTGCCGCCGCGATTTTGAACGAGGTGCAGCCGGGCCTTGTGATTGGCGCGGGCGGCTATGTCAGCGGGCCGGTGGTGCAGGCTGCCCAGCGGCGCGGCATCCCCACGGCCATTCATGAGCAGAACGCGTTTCCGGGGGTGACGAACAAGATATTGGCAAAGCATGCCAGCGCAGTGCTGGCCGCCATGCCGGATGCGGTTGAACGCCTGGGTGCGCCGGAAAGAACCGTGGTGGTGGGCAACCCTGTGCGTGCGGAAATGTTCCGTGCCGACCGTGCGGCTGCGCGCCGGGCTCTGGGGGTGCAGCCGGGGCAGATTGTGATTGTCTCGTTTGGGGGGTCACTGGGCGCACAGGTGCTGAACGAGCGCGTGGCAGACCTGGCCGTGTGGGAACTGGCAAACCGGAATTTCCGCCACATCCACGCCACCGGCAGCATTGAAAAAGCAGATTTTGCCGCTTTAAGTGAAAAGCTTGGCATTGCGCACGACAAGCGCTTTGAGATACGGGAGTACATTGATGATATGCCCGCCCTTCTTGCGGCGGCAGATCTTGTCATCAGCCGCGCAGGCGCCCTGACACTGGCAGAGATATCTGCCGTGGGCCGGGCCAGTGTCCTGATTCCATCGCCCAATGTGGCAGAGAACCATCAATACCACAATGCCATGCAGCTTGCAAAGCTGGGTGCAGCTGTGGTTTTGGAGGAAAAGCAGCTCACAGGCGATGTGCTGGTTCAAACGGTAGACAGCTTGACGCAGGACCCCGCCCGCCTTCTGGAAATGGGTGCCAAAGCGCGGGCGCTTGCACAGCCGGATTCTTTAGAGCGCATTTGGCGTGAATTGGAGAAAATTTGCAACCCCAACACTTGAAACAGCGCCATTTTCACCGAAATTGCCCCGTTTGCATAGAATGGGCTAGCACCGGCGGAAAAGCACGATTTTCCTTGCCGGTGCCGGCATCATGGCATGTGGGCAGGCCCTCGCTTTTCCCGCTGCGCATGATGCGCATCAAGGGGGAAACGGGGTGTTCGGATGCAAGCGCTGAACGTTTGGGGGGCACATGGGCTTCATGGCACTGTGCGGGTGCCCGGTGCGAAAAACAGTGCATTGCCGCTTTTGGCGGCATCCCTTCTTTGTACACAGGCAGTGGCTCTGGAAAATGTGCCGGGCCTGACAGACGTGGCGTGTGCCGTGCACATTTTGCGGGCACTGGGCTGCGGGGTGCGCGGGCCTCACAAAGGCGTGGTGGATGTGCTGCCCGCCAGCGAGCCAGGCAGCACTGTGCCGCAGGAAGATATGTGTGCCATGCGCTCTTCGCTGTTCTTTCTGGCACCCATGCTGGTGCGGGCCGGGCAGGCGTGCATTGGCCTGCCTGGCGGCTGTAAACTTGGCGCGCGGCCCATTGATATGCATCTGAAAGGCCTTGCCCAGATGGGTGCACAGGTGGAGGAAAATGGTGCCTCACTTTTCCTGCGGGCCCCGCGCGGGCTGCAGGGGGCAGATATCACATTGCGCTTTCCCAGCGTGGGGGCCAGCGAAACGCTTCTGATGGCCGCTGTATGTGCAAAGGGAATGACGGTGCTGCGCGGCGCGGCCACAGAGCCGGAAGTGCAGGACCTTGCTCATTTCCTGTGCAAAGCCGGGGCCAGCATAGAAGGCATTGGCACACGCACCCTGCGGGTGATGGGCAGGCCGCAGCTGGGCGGCGCAAGGCATACGGTGTGTGCAGACCGCATTGTGGCCTCCACCGCCCTGTGCGCCGTGGCAGCATGCGGCGGAGATATCTGCCTTGTTGGCGAGAACGGCACGCATATCGCGGCGCTGCTGCATATTCTGCGGCGCATGGGGTGCGATGTGTGCCGCACCCCCGGCGGCCTTTTGATGGCAAGGCAGGGGCGGCTTTGCGCGGCGGGCGCCCTGTATACCGATGTTTACCCGGCGCTGGCCACCGATGCGGCGCCATTGCTTGCAGCCGCATTTTTGAAAAGCGAGGGCTTTTCTGCCGTGACAGATACTGTTTTTGAAAACCGCTTTGCCTGTGCGGAAGGGTTTTCCGCCATGGGCGGCAACGTAAAGGTGTCGGGCCGCACCCTGCTGGCAAAAGGCAGGCGCAGGCTGCATGCGGCCGATGTGGCCGCGCCGGATTTGCGCGGCGGCGCGGCTTTGTGTATTGCGGCGCTGTGTGCAGATGGGAAAAGCACCATCCGCCAGGCACATCATATTGCCCGCGGCTATGAAGATATGGCGGCATTGCTGAACGGAATGGGTGCGCGGGCCGAATGGTGTGAAAAAGAGGCCCCGCAGATGGCGGCAAACGCCTGAATGCAGCCCAAAAGGCGGGCAGCGCCGGGCCCAAACACAACATCAGGAAAGGAGGCATGCGCATGGCACAGCAAAAACGGCCCCAAAGGCCAGTATATCCGCAGGAAGAGCGAACGGCCAAGCGCATGCCGCAGCGCCCGGTATACAGTGGGGAATACCCGCCGCCGCACCAGAGGCGAAAGGCGCCAACCCGCGTGGATTACAGCGGCATTTCCCCCATCATTACCAGGCGAAAAGAACCGCAGGCAGCGCCGTTTGTGAATGACCTGCCTGCCCGCCGCACCGCAGCGCCACAGGCGGCACCTTCGCCCACTCCGCCACCTCGCAGGCAAACGGGCTCCGGCGTGCAGGCGCCCTCGCAGCAGCGCGCTTCCCGCACAGGCACAGCGCAGCAGGCGGCAGCTGCCACGCGGCGGCAGCCAGAGCGGCAGCGCACCTGGCATGATGATGCGGCCCCACCGGCGCGCCTTAAGCCGCATGCCCCTGTATATGACCAAAACGCCGGCCGCTCTGCGGCACGGCATGACCGCCCGGCACCGAAAAAGAAACGCAGGCGCAAACGTCCGCTTACACCAAGGCAGAAAAGGCTGCGCGGCGTTTTGATTGGAGGCACCCTGTGCCTTGCTGCTCTGGTTGCGGGTGCCTTGTTCAGCATGAAAGTGTTGTTCAAACTTTCCAATATTGAAGTGCGCCAGCCAGAGGAAGAAACCACGGTATACTCTGATGAACAGATTACGGCCGCCCTTGGGCTGGAGATGGGCACGCAGCTTTTTTCCATCGACTTGGAACAGGCAACACAAACGTTAAGTACGGCACTGCCCTACCTGCGGGAAGTGCAGGTGAGGCGCAGGCTGCCTGCCACGCTGGTGGTCAGTGTGCAGCCCGCGCACGAAACCTATGCGGTTGCTTACGAGGGCGGCTGGGCCGTGGTAAGCGAAGACCTTAAAGTTTTGCGCCTTTCGGCAGAGCAGCCGCAGGGCATAGCCGCTGTCACCGGGCTGGAGGCTTCGGCGCCCGCGGAAGGGCAGCCGCTGCAGGTGGCCCAGGCAGATAAGCTGGAAGCCCTGCAAACTCTGCAGGCCCAGGCCCAGGCGGCCGGGCTGGAACAGCTGACAGCCATCGATATGACAAGCCTTTCGGAAGTGAGCGCCGTATATGCCGGCCGCGTAAAAATCACCTTTGGAACGATGAACGATATCGAATACAAGTGCAGCTGGGCGGCACGCCTTCTGCTGGGAGAAGATGACAGTGCCATGATTGGAGAACATGAGACCGGCACGCTGGATGTGAGCCACCGCACACAAGATGGAAAGGGACAGGCTATTTGGCGCGCAGGCGCCATTTGACATGGTTGAAAGGGAAAACACTTTACAGCTTGACGGCCGCAAAATGGCCTGAAAATGGAAAACCCTTTACAGAAAATCGGAAAAGTATTGAAATTGCGTGTGAAATCTGCTATCCTTATAAATAATGTAAACTACACGAGTTGTCTTTTAGGAGGAGTACCTGTGGCTTTCATCCTGGATGTAGAAAATGAAAATATCACTAATATCAAAGTGGTAGGTGTTGGTGGCGGCGGCGGCAACGCGGTGAACCGGATGGTTACCAGCGGCCTGCGCGGCGTGGAGTTCATCAGCATGAATACGGACCAGCAGGCCCTGTACGCCTCGAAGGCGACGCAGAAGGTTCAGCTTGGCGCCAAACTTACCAAGGGGCGCGGTGCCGGCGCGAACCCTGAGATTGGCCAGCGCAGCGCAGAAGAGAGCCGCGACGAGATCGCAGCCGCGCTGAAAGGCGCGCAGATGGCTTTCATTACGGCAGGCATGGGCGGCGGCACCGGCACAGGTGCGGCGCCGGTGGTTGCAGAGGTTGCCAAAGAGCTTGGTATTCTGACGGTGGGCATCGTCACAAAACCCTTTGCCTTCGAGGGCAAGCGCAAGCTGAATATTGCCGAAATTGGCATTGAGGGCCTGCTTGACCGGGTGGATTCTTTGATTGTCATCCCGAACGAGCGCCTGAAACTGATCAGCCAGGAAAAAATTACCCTGCTGAATGCCTTTGAGGCGGCCGATAATGTTCTGCGTCAGGGTGTGGAGAGCATTTCTGCCCTGATCAATGTGGCGGCCTTCATCAACCTCGACTTTGCCGATGTGCGCAGCATCATGAAGGATGCGGGCTATGCCCATATGGGCGTGGGCCGCGCAAAAGGTGTGAACAAGGCGGAAGATGCAGCCAATGCCGCCGTGTCCAGCCCCTTGCTGGAGACAAGCATCTCCGGCGCGCGCGGTGTCATCATCAACATTACTTCCTCGCCCGATATTGGCCTGGATGATGTAGAGCGTGCCGCCACACTCATCACAAATTCGGCGCACCCGGATGCGAACATCATTTGGGGCGCGGCTTTTGATGAATCTATGAAAGACGAAATGTGCATTACGGTAATCGCCACGGGCTTCGAAGCGGGCGCGGGCGAGGCCGAGGCTGTGCCTGCCGTCGCGGTTGCCGGCCATGAAGCGGCCCAGCAATATGCCTTTACCAGTGAAAAAGCGCCCGTGCAGCAGGCACAGCCTGTAGCACAGCCACAGCCGGAGCCGGTGGCGGCGCCCGCCCCGGTGGCACCTGCGCCGGAACCGGAGGACGCTTTTAACCTGGATGATATCCTTACGGTGTTGAATAACCGGCACTAACCGCATTGAGCGGGGCGTTGCGCCCCGCTTTTTGCCTTGCTTTTACTCTCTTGGCAAAGGAGGTGCGCGTTGGTGGACGAGCACCTGTTGACGCAACAGCAGATGGAGGCCATTCAGAAAAATGGCTTCAAAACAGAGATGTTCGGTTTTCACCGGGCACAGGTACTGTCTTATCTGGAGAGTCTGAGCCAGCAATACGCGCAACAGGAAGCGGAGCTGCGTGCGCGTGCGGAAGAATTGCAGGCTCAGGTTTTAAGCGCGCAAAATATGCTGCGTGAGAGCTCGGCACGGGAAAATGCCCTGACTGTCTCGCGGGATGAACAGGCGCGCCGTGTGCACATGGCACAGGCAGAAACCCAGGCTTTCCGTGCTGAACTGCTCAGCACGCGGGAAGAGATTCATACGCTGCATGCAAAGCTGGAGGAAACCGAAAAAAGCCTGACGGCCCTTCAAAAAGAGCGGGATGAATTGCTGGCTTCCAACGATGGCATGGCAGCCCAGCTGCAGCAGGTGAGAGATTCGCTTGCCCAGCAGCGCGCCCGTGCCGACCAGGAAAGCAGGCGCGCCAAGGAAGAAATGGTATCTGCGCAGATTCGTGCGGCTGAATTGGCTCAGAAAGCCAACGCACAGGCGCAGAAGACTTTGGAAAAGGCCAAAACGGACGCCGAGCAGCTTTTGCAGGACGCAGACGCGAAAGCTTCGGTGCGGATGGAGCAGGCGAACGAACAGGCGGAATTGATTGTGGCGCGCGCCCACAGCGAAAAATCGCAAATGCGCGATATGGTGGCACGCTCGGCAGATGATATTGCCGCCAGTGTAAAAGTGCTGAAAGCACAGCTTGCCGCGGTGGATGAGAAAATTGTCACCGCAGCCAACGACCTGCAGCGCGCAACCGATGGCATTGCTGCAGCGCTTGCAAATGCGGAACGCGATTTGCAGACGCTGGGGGCCAAAATGAAAGAGTTCCCCGGCCGCGCGCCGGAACGGGCCGCGGTGGAAGTAAAACCGGCTTTTTCGCAGCCTGCGGCGGCAGAGCAGGTGGACGTGCAAGCCCCTGCCGCCTCTGCTGCGGCACAGCCTGTGCTTTCCGAAGAAAGGGCAGAGGCCTCTGACGCCGGAAAGCAGCCGGATATTTTTGAGCAGCCTGCGGTTGCTGCATCCGGAAGCGCAGCAGAAGACCCCTTCTTTGATGTGCTTTCCAAAATAGAAGAAACGCATGCAATGCCGGAAGAGGCCGACCCCGTGCCCTCTCTTTCCCGGCCGGTGGAAAACCGTGCCGCTGTGCAGGCGGCGTCTGCTTCCGCAGGGCAGGAAGCATGGCCTGGTGCGCGCGTGCGCCCTGCCGGGCAGCGGGTTCCGGGCCAGCGCCCGGCAGCTTACCGGCCCGTACACGCCCGCAAAAAGCGCACATTTTTGGACACCTTGGCCGATTTGCTGCGCTGAACCGTATAAAAAGGAGAATGAGATATGTCGATTGAATTGTCGGCTGCAAACTTTGAACAGGAAACCCAGGTGACTGGCCCCGTTATTGTAGATTTTTGGGCACCGTGGTGCAACCCGTGCCGGATGCTGGCACCTGTTTTGGAAGAGCTTGCGAAGGACAAGCCAGAGGTAAAGGTGTGCAAAGTGAATATCGACGAAGAGCAGGCCCTGGCCGAGCGCTTTGGCGTGATGAGCATCCCCACTGTGGTGTGCCTGCGGGATGGCGTGGAAAAAAGCCGCAGCGTGGGCCTGATGCCGAAGGACAGGTTGATTGCCGCTCTTGGGCTGTAAAGCTGTAAGAAATAAAAGAAAAACGCCGCCTCTTTCCAATTGGAAAGAGGCGGCGTTTTGTATGCGGAGAAGAGGAAAGGGGCCTTTTTTCAGGCAGGAAATAACAGGCGGCGCCTGTGGCACGCCGTCAATGCCTGTTCACACTGCTGGTGCCCTTTTCCAAAAGGTAAGTGGCTTCTAAATCTGCCAGATGCAGTTTGACCGCCAGGGGGTACTCATCGTAGGCGTTGGAAATGGTAAAGCTTCCGCCGCGCACAGCATCGTCAAAGCCTCCCATATGCCAGCGGATGGCAACGGCCTCTGCCGGTTTCAGGCGAATGAAGCGTTCAATCAAATAAACACTTTTTTCCCCATGTCCATAGGGAAAGGCGTCCTGCACAGTAAAAGTGGGCACGCGTTCCCACTGGCCGGTGGCGTCATTTTTTACGTTGCGAAACCCCGGTTTGTAGTAATTGGCCTTGCACAAGTCGTGCAGAAGGGAAACAAGCGTAAAGGTTTCTTTGCTGTCCTCCGCTTCATCAAAATACCGTTTCATCAGCACATGATATACATTCAGGCTGTGCATCACAAGGCCGCACTCACATGCTCCGTGGAAGCGGGTAGAGGCGGGCGCCGTGAAAAAGTCGGTGGTGCAAAGCCAATCCAGCAATTTATCTGCACCGGGCCGTGCGACATTTTCACGAAAAATGCTCAAAAATTCTTCTTTATAGTTCATCACTCAAATTTCCATTTCTTCTAAAATGCCTTTTAAAATAGCAATTTCGTCGTGAGAAAGGCTGATGCCCTTGCCCATTTTGCTGCCATCGGGCGCCCAATCGCGGATATCATATTTGGGCTCGCGCCCATTCCAGCTCACCATATTCAGCTGGCGCTCCCAGCCGTTCGGGCTCTGTGAAAGCACTGCGATGCGCTCTGTAATTTCATACTTGAATTCTGCCATTTTGTAAATACACCTCACAATGTAGTCCAGCACGTGCCCTTTTAAAGCACTCGGGTACGCGCGATGCCTGTTTTTTCATTGTAGCGGAAAGCAATGGGAATTGCAAGCGCAGGAAAAGCCTGCCTGGCTGTGCGGCAGCTTTCTGGCACAGGAATTTTTCTGAAAAAGGGGTTGACAAGGCGCGGCCTTCTTCGTATAATAATAAAGCACTCATTTGAGGGCGCTGCGGAATTGTGTAATGGTAGCACCTGCGACTCTGACTCGTATTGTGAGGGTTCGAATCCTTCTTCCGCAACCATAACGGCAGCCTGTGCGCTGCCGTTTTCTTTCGGGGTATAGCGCAGATGGTAGCGCGCTTGGTTCGGGACCAAGAGGCCTGGAGTTCAAATCTCCATACTCCGACCACTCCGCCGCAGGCAGCCGCCTGCGGCGGATTTTTTATACACTGCATGAAAAAGGGCAAAAGCGGCCCTAAGAGGCCGTTTGCTGTGCCCGCAGAAATGCCAACCTTCATGCAAGTTTACCACGGCAATATGTGCAATTGGGCCCAACAGCAGCCGGCTGTGGCACATGTGCTTGCCCAGACAGAGCAGGGGAATTTGGCATCCGAGCGCGTTTTGCAAAAGTGCGGGTTTCGGAAATGTGCAGCAGGGCCTGTGGTATGGTGGATCTTATCATGGGAAAAAACCAGGCCGCCAGGCATAACGCCTGGCAGCCTGGTTGGATTCTGCAGAGCATCATTCCTCCTGTGTCAGCCGGACAATCAAAAGCTCATACAGTTCATCGCCATGGGCAATGAACTGTTCCCGTGCAAGTTTGGCGGAAAACTTATCCGGCATGGCCACCGTCAGCTGGAACAAAGGGGCGGCACCCTCTTCAATGCTGCAATGAACGAGATACCCGCTGGGTGTCTCTTCCAGCTGCACTTTGTGCTGGGCGCTTTTTCGGGCAAACAGCTGTGCGCGCACCACCGCGCGGGAGGCGCACTCTCGCACAGTAAGCGGAACATCGTCCTGCAAAGTGTCTGCCACTTCCCGGCCCTTGGGAAGAATGTGATAGCCATCTTCCCGTTTTTCCACAAGGCCTTGTTCACATAAATCGGAAAGGCATGCCGCAAATTCAAAGTAGTTTACCAGCGCCTCATTCAGAAGGGCGGCCTCCAGCTCTTCGCCCGTGAGAGGCGAGGCGGCATTTTTGATAAGATAACACAGCAGGATGCGTATTTCCGTGGAAGAATTCAGCCCGCCCGGTTTGACACCGGCAGTGAAGGCGTTTCCAGCCATCCGGCGGCCTCCTTTTTGGGTGCCCGGCAAAAACAGCATTTTGCAAAAAGGCACATTCTATTACTTTTTTTCATTGTACCCCAAACCGGGGCACTTGTAAAGAACAGAGCACAGGCAGGTGCAGCGCGGGGAACATTGCAGTCAGGTAAAAACAGTCTTCATCTGCTTTGTGCTCTCTGGGGTGGAATAGTGCCATACATCCATGTGGCTGCCATGAAAAAAACGGCGAAGCGGCAGGCGAAGGCCTTGTTCTTCCAACACCTGCGTCACAGCAAGTTTTACTTTCATACGCTGCGGGCAGATGCTTTTGATGTATACGCTTACCAGCTGGCCCGGCGCCAGGGTATCGTCGGGCTCAGCCAGCCCAGCCAGGTTCGGCGCAAGCTCTATAAACACGCCATAGCTTTCCACACTGCGCACCACGCCGACAACCGTTTGCCCGGCAGCAAAGCGCGCGGCATTTTCCTGCCATGTGCCCAGCAGTTCTTTCATGGTAAGCACAAGGCGCCCGGCCTCATCCCTGTGCGCGGGAAAGCGTGACCACGGGCGGCTGCGTTGTCTCGTCCAGTGCCTGCACAGTAAAACACACGGTACGCCCTACGCGGGTAATCAGCGCCACATCGCGCACATTGCCTCCCCGCACGCCCCACGCACACTCTTCATGGGGGATAACGCCCAGCGCCGAACCCAGATTTAGGCGCAGGGCCCTGTTTTCGTCAAACATCAGCGCGCGCCCGCACAGGATATCCCGCGCCCGCAGCGCGTTCTGCAGTGCGGCCAGGCTGTAGCCATCGGGGCAGCGCATGGCCCCCTCGGCGGCAAATTTCATGTAGTCCACCATCCTTTTCGGCAGGCGGCTTGCCGGCCGCCGCCCGCGCTGTTTCTCGCCGCGGCATTGGCGGCGCAGTAAAATATATGTGAACTTTGCGCCGATTATTTGCAAGCTTAAGGGTTTTAGGCTATACTATAAAAGATATCGGGCGAGAAATGGCCGGTGTACGGCTTTTGCCCTATTTTGTACCCAAAGGAGGCCGTGGGATGGACGTGCGTGTAGGCGACCATATTCTGACCAAAAAGCCGCATCCCTGTGGCGCCAGCGAATTTGCTGTTCTTCGCGTGGGGATGGATTTTCGCATCCGCTGTGTGAAATGCGGCCGTGAAGTGATGGTGGCGCGAAGCAAGATTGAAAAAAACATTAAAAAAATTGTGCGTGAGGCTCTGCCGCTTTAGCAGGGCTTCTTTCTGTCCGTGCAGAGGACTCTGCACGGAGATTTTTCAGATAAATCAGGAAGGAAGCTTTGCACATGATGGAAAAACTGCGCGCTGTGCGCGCGCGATATGAAGAGCTGGGCCAGCTTTTGCAGCAGCCTGACGTTGCGGCAGACCCTGCGCAATATGCCCGCTTAATGAAAGAATATAAAAACCTGACGCCGCTTGCGCAAGCATGCGATGCCTATGCGCAGGCCCAGCACACTTTTGAGGGGGCCAAAGAGCTGCTGGAAGAAGGTGGCCTTGAGCCGGAATTGAAAGAAATGGCCCAGCAGGAATATAGCGAGACCAAACAGCGTCTGGAACAGCTGGAGGAAGAGATTCGGCTTTTGCTGCTGCCGAAGGATGAAAATGACGAAAAAAACGTCATTGTGGAAATACGCGGCGGCGCGGGCGGTGAAGAGGCGGCGCTGTTCGCCCACAGTTTGTACCGCATGTACAACATGTACGCAGAGGCGCGCGGATGGAAAACCGAGCTGCTGGGCGCCAATGTCACCGAGCTGGGCGGCATGAAGGAAGTGAGCTTTTCCATTGACGGTGCGGGAGCCTACAGCCGCATGAAGTTTGAAAGCGGTGTGCACCGCGTGCAGCGCGTGCCCGAGACAGAGGCCCAGGGGCGGGTGCATACGTCCACTGTCACGGTGGCCGTGATGCCGGAGGCGGAGGAAGTGGAGCTTGAGCTGGACCCTGCGGATTTAAAAATAGATACGTTCCGTTCCTCTGGCGCGGGTGGGCAGCACATCAACAAAACGTCCTCTGCCATTCGTGTTACGCACCTGCCCACAGGCATGGTGGTGGAATGCCAGGATGAACGCAGCCAGTATAAAAACAAAGATAAGGCCCTGAAGGTGCTGCGCAGCAGGCTTTTGGCACAAAAGCAGGCGGAACAGGACGCACAGCTTGCCGCGCAGCGGAAAAGCCAGGTGGGCACGGGTGACCGTTCCGAGCGCATCCGCACTTATAATTACCCGCAGGGCCGTGTGACAGACCACCGCATCGGCCTTACCCTGTATAAGCTGGACGCCATTTTGGACGGTGCCCTGGACGAAGTGATAGATGCGCTGGCCACGGCAGACAGGGCCGAAAAGCTGAAGGCCGCAGGGGAGGAGGGCGCGCGATGAAAACAGAGCTTCTTGCCCCGCGGCCGGACGCCATTGAAAAGGCGGCGGGCATTTTGCGCGCAGGCGGCCTTGTTGCCATTCCCACCGAGACGGTGTACGGCCTTGCGGCAAACGCGCTGGACGGCGCAGCCGTAAGCGCTATTTTTGCAGCCAAAGGCCGTCCGCAGGATAACCCCCTGATTTCCCACATTGCTTCCATGGATATGCTGGGCATGGTGGCCGGCAGCGTGCCGCCGCAGGCGCAAAGGCTGGCAGAGGCCTTTTGGCCCGGGCCGCTGACCATGGTGCTGCCGCGCGGCGCTGCTGTGGCACGGGAAGTATGTGCCGGGCTGGAAACAGCTGCCGTGCGCATGCCCAGCCACCCTGTAGCCCAGGCCGTTATCCGCGCGGCAGGCGTGCCGCTGGCGGCGCCTTCGGCCAACCTTTCCGGCAGCCCAAGCCCTACAACCGCACAGGATGTGCTGGCAGATATGGACGGGCGCGTGCCGCTAATTCTGGACGGCGGCGCCTGTGAGGTGGGCGTGGAATCTACCGTGGTGTCTTTGGCTGGGCCTTCGCCCGTGCTGCTTCGGCCGGGCGGCATTACAAAAGAACAGCTTGAGGCGGTTTTGGGCTGTGAAGTGCAGCTGGCCCATGCGGTGCTGCATGGCTTGCGTGAAGGGGAAAAAGCGGCTTCTCCGGGCATGAAATATAAACATTATGCCCCCAAAGCGGAAGTAACGCTGGTAAAAGGCCCTTTCCGCGCATATTGTGATTATGTGGCCGGGCGTGCCGGGCCCGGTGTGTTTGCCCTGTGCTATGAGGGCGAGGAAACGGAACTGAGCGTGCCTGCCGTCACTTATGGCCGCAGAGAAAGCGCTGCCAGCCAGGCGCACGCCCTGTTTGGGGCCCTGCGCGAGCTGGACCGGCGCGGCGCGCGCACAGTCTATGCGCGCTGCCCGCAAATGGACGGCATGGCGCTGGCGGTGTATAACCGCATTTTGCGTGCAGCGGCGTTCCGGGTGGTGGATGTATGAAGACGGTTGCCATTACGGGCCGCTCTGGCTGCGGAAAAAGCACCGTGGCGGAATACTACCGAAACAGAGGGTTTCCCGTGCTGGACGGCGACGCCATAGCGCGGGAGGTGACACAGCCCGGCAGCCCATGCCTTCCGGCTCTTGCGGCGGCGTTTGGCGCCGATATTCTGGATGAGGCCGGGCGGCTGCGCCGCGGCTTGCTTGCCCGGCGCGCCTTTGCCACAAAAGAAGATGCCCGCCGCCTGACGGATATCACGCATCCGGAAATTGTGCGAAGGCTGCTGGCCGGTGTGGCAAAGGCGAAGGCCGCAGGGGCGGCTCTGGTGTTTGTGGACGGCGCCGTGATTGTGGGCGCGCCCTTCGAGCCATTCTGCGATGCCATTATTGTGGTGCGCGCGCCACAGCATGTGCTGGAGCAGCGCATTGTGCAGCGCGACGGCGTTTCTCTGGCGGCGGCGCGGGCGCGGCTGGGCTCTCAGCTTGCGCAGGAAAAGCTGGATGCTGCGGCCACTTATATTCTGGAAAATAAAGAAAGCGAGCAAGCCCTGCTTGCTCAGGCCCAGACTGTGCTGGAAAACCTTCTAAAAGAGGGGATGACATGAGCAGACGACGCAAGCGCTTTTGGCTTTTGGCGCTTTTGGCCGTATGCGTCTGTGTGTTTCTGTTTTTTGCCCGGGTGGGCGGCAATATCGAGCGTGCCATATACCCGCGCACCTACCGGGCATATGTAGAATACTATGCAGATAAATATGGCCTGGAATACGCACAGGTGTATGCCATCATCAAAACGGAAAGCGGCTTTAAGCCCAACGCACTCTCGGGCGTAGGGGCGCGGGGCCTGATGCAGATTACCGAAGAGACATTTGAATGGATCAAAACGAAAATAGCGCCCAGCGAGCCTGTCACCTTTGACGACTTGTATGACCCGGAGGTAAATATCCGGTTTGGAACCTATTACCTTTATTATTGCATGGACCGGTATGCAGGTGACTTTGCCACGGCCAGCGCAGCTTACCACAGTGGGCAGGGCCTTGTAGACCAGCTGCTGGAGGACACCCGCTATTCTGCGGACGGCGTTACGCTGCACACGTTCCCTTACGAGCAAATGAACCTGTATGTGCACAAGGTGCAGCGGAATTATGCAAAGTATCAAGAGCTTTACCCATAAAATTAAAATAGTCTGGATGAAAAAGGAGAAACGGATATGGAAACAAAAGCGGCAAAAGATTTGGAAAAGGAGCTGCTGTTCAGCCAGCCGCACATTTCGGACGAGTGGCCCGCGGCGCGCGAAGAGGCTGAGGCATTCTGCGAGGATTATAAGGCCTTTTTGAACAATGCCAAGACGGAACGCGAGGCCGCGGCGGAAATAGAAAAACGCCTGGTGGCAGCAGGCTACCGCCCATTCGGCCACATGGCCAAAACGGCGCTGAAACCGGGCGATAAAGTGTACTATAATAACCGCGGCAAGGCCATTTTAGCGGCCACCATTGGCACACGCAGCCTGGAAGAGGGCGCGCACTTTATGATTGCGCACATCGATTCGCCCCGGCTGGATTTGAAGCCGAACCCTCTGTATGAGGAGGGCGGCCTTTCACTGTTTAAAACCCACTATTATGGTGGTGTCCGCAAATATCAGTGGGGCGCCACGCCGCTTTCCCTGCATGGGGTGGTGTACAAGCGCGGCGGCGAAAAGGTGGAATTCTGCGTGGGCGAAGCGCCGGGAGACCCTGTGTTCTGCGTGACAGACCTTTTGCCGCACCTCAGTGCAGACCAGAACAAGCGCACCCTTGGCGAAGGCCTGAAGGGGGAAGAGCTGAACATTGTGGTGGGCAGCATTCCCTATGCGGACAAAGAGGCGAAAGAGCGCATCAAGCTGTATACCATGCAGCTTTTGAACGAGCGCTATGGCATTACAGAGCGCGATTTCACACGCGCTGAAATTGAAGCGGTGCCGGCGTTCAAGGCGGCGGATGTAGGCTTTGACCGCAGCATGATTGGCGCCTATGGGCATGATGACCGTGTATGCGCATACACGGCCCTTCGCGCCGAAATCGACGCGAAGGCGCCCGCATTCACCACCCTGTGTGTGCTGACCGATAAGGAAGAGGTGGGCTCGGAAGGCACAACGGGCCTGCAGGGCGATTACACCTTCCACTTTTTGAAGGCGCTGGCGCGTGCGCAGGGGGCAGATTATGAAGAGATGCTGCGCCGTTCGGTGTGCGTGTCGGCAGATGTGAACGCAGCGCTGGACCCCACGTTCCCCGAAGTGCACGACCCGCGCAATGCCGCCCGCATGAACTGTGGTGTGTGCCTGACAAAATATACGGGCGCGCGCGGCAAGGGCGGCACGAACGACGCCAGCGCCGAGACGCTGAGCTATGTGACAAATGTGTTTGACGACGCGGGCGTTGCCTGGCAGACGGGCGAGCTTGGCAAAGTGGACCAGGGCGGCGGCGGAACCATTGCCAAGTTTGTGTCGAACCGCAATGTGGACACGGTGGACATTGGCGTGCCCATGCTTTCGATGCATGCGCCGTTCGAGCTTGTGGCAAAGCAGGACGTGTTGATGACATACCGCGCATTTTTGGCGTTTGCTACAGCGAAGCAGTAAGTTTTACATTCATCAAAGGGCAAGGTGTTCATCAGCCATACGGCTGGCGCGCACCTTTTTCCTTCACGGTTCGAAAAGGCCCGTCCCCTGCTTCGCAAGGGGGCATTGCTTTGGAAAAGGGTGCCCTTTTGCGCTTTGCGGGCGGCGCAGCTTGCTTTTCCGAATGGGGTATGGTACAGTCATCTTATCATGTTTGCCCGTGCGTGGAAAACCTGCGTGCGGGATGTGGAAAGGGTGGACAGGCATGCAGAATATCAGCTTGGCAGATTTTTTGGAATACCGCTTTCTCTCAAAGCTGCAGCTTTCGCCGGACGGCACGAAGGCGGCCTTTGTGGTGAGCAGGCAGAACAAACAGGAGAACAACTATGCCGCAGATATCTATTTGGCACACTGTGCGGCCCACAGCATCAAACAGCTGACGCACACCGGAAAAGAGCACGATTTTGTGTGGGACGACGCCGATACGCTGCTTTTCCCTTCGTGCCGCTGCAAGGAGGATGAGGCCCCGCGCTTTTACCAGAAAACGGTGTTTTACCGCCTTTCGCTTTCCGGCGGCGAGGCATACCGCGCCTTTGAGGTGCCGTATGATGTGAAAGAGATATGCCCCTGTGGTGATGGGGTGCATTACGCTATGGCTGTGCGCATAGACCACACGAGGCCAGACCCGCGCACCCATACCATGGAAGAGTGTGAGGATGCAGAGGATTATATTCTGCTGGAAGAAATGCCCTTTGCCACAAACGGCGAAGGGTATACAAGCCGGGTGCGAATGACACTGGCCCTGTATAACGCCGAAACGGATGAAACCAAGCTGCTTACGCCGCCGATGTTTATGCTGGGGGCGTTCCGGTGGGCCGGAAAGCAGCTTGTGTATACCGGGCACAGTTACACAACAGTAAAGGCGAAAACAAAAGGCATGTATGCCTACAGCCTTGCCACGGGTGAAACGCGCACCCTGGTGGAAGACGGCGCGCTTGCCATTTACCATATTGGGGAAGAAGAGGGCACGGTGCTGTTTACCGCGTCGGATCTAAAGCAATATGGCAGCGCTTCCGGGCAGGATTTTTACAAGCTGAGCCTTGCGGGCGGCGGCTGTGAAAAGCTGTTGGCACATGAGCTTGTGCCGGGCACAAGCCCCATCACCGACAGCACCTACGGCAGCGGAAACGCGTTTGTGTGCGCACAGGGCGCGGCGTATTACATTGTGCTGGACCGCTTTCAAAGCCATATCCGCAGCATAGATGCGGCCGGCGTACAGCAGGAGATATTGGGCTTTGACGGCGGTATTCAGATGTTTGACATGCGCGGCGGGGCCACCGTGTTTGTGGGCATGCAGAAAAACAGCCTGCAGGAGCTGTATGTGCTGGCGGGTGGCAAAGCCGTGTGCATTTCCGCTTTCAACAGCCCGTTGCTTTCCGCACGGGCTGTACAGCCCGTGCATTACACGCCGTTTCAAAACCGTGCAGGGCAGCAGATAGACGGCTGGGTTCTTATGCCGTCTGGCTATGAAAAAGGGAAAAAATACCCCGGCATTCTGGAGATACACGGCGGCCCGAAGGCGGCCTATGGCGAGGTGTTTTTCCACGAGATGCAGGTGCTGGCAGGGCGCGGCTATTTTGTGTTTTTCTGCAACCCGCGCGGTTCCGACGCGCGAGGCGTGCAGTTTGCGGACGTGCGAGGAAAGTACGGCACCATTGACTATGAAGATTTGATGGATTTTACAGACCACGTCCTTGCACAATACCCGGACATTGATACCGCCCGCGTGGGCGTGACGGGCGGAAGTTACGGCGGCATTATGACAAACTGGATCATTGCCCACACGCACCGCTTTGCGGCGGCTGTAAGCTGCCGCAGCGTGGCAAACTTCGTAAGCGATTTCGGCCAGTCGGAAATCAGCTATGACGACGACCTTGCGCCGGATTCCACCCCCTGGAACGCGCCGGAGCTTTTGTGGAAGGAATCGGCCATGCCGTATCTTTCCGGTTGCAAGACGCCTACGCTGTTTTTGCATTCCACCGAAGACCACACCTGCTGCGTAGAGCAAACGAAAGAAATTTTCGCCGCTTTGACGCTTCTTGGCGTGCCTGCAAGGGCGTGCCTGTTCAAGGGGGAGAACCACGAGCTTTCCCGCAGCGGCAAGCCTCGCCACCGTGTGCGCCGGCTGAAAGAACTGGTGCAGTGGATGGATGCCTGGCTGAAACCACAAGACGGCCCAGCAGCTGCGGAATAAAAGCTGGCCGGAAAACTTCCACAACAGCCAGGAAAAGGGCCCCGGAAATTCCGGGGCCCTTTTGTTTGAAAACGACGGGTTTCGGGGGGGAAGCCCTGTTTTCCAAAAAGTTTCAACAAAAACCACAAAAAATGCAGTCTTGTTACCCGCATTTTGCTTTCACACACCGGGTATATGTGTTATGTTATAAAATATAGACGTGCGGGCTTTTTGCAGATGCCCTTCACAGAAATGGAGAAATATGAACGCAGACACATCTTTTTGGGCGGCGCTTGCAATTTATGCGCTTCATATGTATATGGCCACTATGCTGTTGGTGCTGCCTTTTGGCAAGCGCCATGCGACCAGCTATTGGCGTGTGGCGGTTTACTGCATTGTGGCGGTGGCTTGCTGCATGGTATTTTTTTGGCCCGCTTGCCCTGTGGTGCGCATGCTGCCGCCGCCTGTTTTACTGGCTGTGCAGGCATTGTGGATGTTTATTGGCTTTGGCGCCGCATTCTGGCTTACAAAGGCTCCGCTTTGGCCCATGCTGTTTGCCTCGGCCCTGATGGGGCAATATTTGAATGCCGTATATACCATGGCCAATGTGCTGGAACAAAACTATTTTCCGGCGGATGAAACAAAATGGGTTTATTTTGGCCTGTTTGCCGCCGTGCTGGCACTTACGCTGCCCATTGTTCTGCCGGTATTTTTGCTGGAACTGCGCCCCCTGGTGCAGCAGGGCGGGGCGCGAGTTTCCTGGCAGTGGCTGTGGCCCGTTCCGGTGTTGTTTAATATCGTGTTCCATGTGAAATTTTACAGCGGAAATTTTACCGCAAAGCTTATGGATATCAGGGCAGACCTTAGCGCGGCGCTGCTTTGGCTGGTGGCCACGTTTGCGGCCTGTATGCTGATGCTGCACGCGGTGCGCAAAGGGCTTGCCGGCGCGCAGGCTCAGGAGGAACTTGGGCTTGCGGCGCTTCGCTCGGACATGCAGCGCCAGCAAAATGAACAGCTTTTGCGTCATATGGAGGATGTGCGCAGGGCAGAGCACGACCTGCGGCATCATTTGCATGCCCTGTATGGCCTTGCCCAGGCAGATGGAAGCAAGACGGTGCAGGAATATATCAGCGCGCTTCAAATGGCAGAAGAACCGCAGGGCATCCTGCCCTGTGCCAACACGGCGTTAAGCGCCGTGTTGAATTATTATTTATCCGGCGCGGTTGCTGCCGGTGTGAAAGTTTCAGGCCATGTGGCGCTGCCCGCGGCACTGGGCAAAGCAGAAAGTGATGTGTGCCTTGTGGCAGGCAACCTGGTGGAAAACGCAGTTGCGGCCGCCTGTGGGCAAATGCAGGGCACAAAGTTTATTCAGGTGGATGCCCGGATGCAAGGCGGGCTGTTGTCTTTGTGCATAAAAAACAGCGGCGCAGTGCCGCTGGTATACCGCCATGGGGCGCTGTGGTCTACCCGGCGAAATGCTGCCTGCACACAGCCTCTGTGGCTGCTGTGTGCAGGCAGCGGCAGGGGTTTGCACGTTACGAGCAGAAAGACGGCGTGTTTACGGCCCTTGCCTGCATGAATATTGAACAATAATTTTCCTTCAGCGGGCCTTGGCTGTGTATGCCGGTTACCTGCCGGAGAGGAGGGACACGGATTTTGAGAATTGCTATCGTAGACGATGATGCATCTGTGCGCGCCACGCTTGCTCAGGCTGTGCGCCGTTATGCAGAAAATGCGCATATTCCTGCAGAAGTGGTGACGTTCGAGACGGGTTCGCAGTTTTTGGAATATGCCGGTGCAGACGGCTTCAATGTGGTTTTTCTGGATGTCTATCTCGGGGACGAGAATGGAATGCAGATAGCGCGTATGCTGCGCCAGCGGGGCAATACAAGCCTGCTGGTGTTCATCACGGTCAGCGCGCAGCATGCCGTAGAGAGCTATGAAGTGGGGGCCTTTTACTATTTGGTGAAGCCTGTGGAAAAAAGCGCTTTGTTCCGCGTGCTGGATAAATGTGCTGCGGCCCTGTATGATAAAAAGCTGCACATTCAGCTGAAAGAGGGCTGGTCTTATGTAAATATCCCGCTGGATGATATTTTATTTGTAGACATGTATAACCACTATGTTTTGGTGCATACAAAGCGAAAAATCAACCGCAGTCATATGCCGTTTCAAGAAATACGGGAAACTTTGCTCAAATACCCTCAGTTTGCCTGTTGTTACCGCAACTGCATTGTCAACATGGATAATGCGCGCGGCATGGAAAACCGGGATTTCGTGCTGGAAGGCGGCGTGCGGGTTCCCATCTCGCGCAAATTGTACACCGCTGTGCAAAAACAATATGCCGATTATCTGCTTTTTAAGCTGAGCACCAACAGGCCATAAGCAGAAATTTGGGCAGAAACCACCCAAAAAAGAGCTTTTTTACTGAAATAGATGCAAGCGCCGAATGTGCGGCATGCTATAATAAATTGGTTTCTGCACGGTTGCTCGGCGAAGCTTTCCGCGCTCGTGCCGGGCTTTTTGTCACAAGGCCATAGCGCTGAGCGGGCAGATGGGGCGAAGGCGTCCTTGGGCCTTGCGTGACGGCCTGCACAGCATTTGGGCACAGGTAGAATATGGGCGGTTGCAACGGCCCGCTGGCGTCTGTGGCAAGCGCCCTTTGTAGAGCCAGCAGCCATGAAAAAAGGAGGAAACAGAAATGAAGTATTATCTGAAACAAAAACTGGTGTCGCTGCACCACGCACTGAAAATTTTTGACGGGCAGGACGACGTGGTGTATGAAGTGGAAAGCAAAATGTTCTCTTTGCATGACAAAACTTACCTGCGGGACGCTGCGGGCAACGAAGTAGCCTACCTGCATGCGAAGGCTTTCAGCCTGCACGAAGTGCACTATGTCGATATGGCCAGCGGCCTTTCGTTTGAAATCAGCACAGAGCTGTTCCACCTGACAAAAGATATCATCCGCATTGATTCACTGGGCTGGGAGCTGCACGGCGACATCACATCACACGATTATCAAATTATTGACGAGGCCACGCACACCATTTTGGCCACCGTGCACCGCAAGTTTTTCTCGCTGCACGATGTGTATGAAATAGAAATTAACGATGAGCAGCAGCGGGATGTTTTGATGGCGGCCATTATTGTGCTGGAACATATCCATTCTCAGCGCGATGCGGCGCGCGTGGGCGCGGCGGCCGGTGCCGGCACAGCGGCAGTGGCTGCCAGCAATGCCGAAAAAAACGATTGATCTCTCAGCACAAAGCGGCAATCTGCCGGCTGCATGAGGACGGAAACAGCAAAGGAGGGGCAGCCGCAGACGGCGCTTGCCCTTGCAACGCTTGCGCTTATCATAGCGTCTGGTGTAATTCATATCATAATGAATTTCAAGCTGGCCAGGGCATTCGGCCACGGTGTGCTGTTTGGCATTGGGCTTGTGTTTTTCCACACGCTGTTCATTATGATACTGGCTTTCGGTGCTTCCAGCTATGTAAGTGCGGCCCGGCCCAACGCGCCGGAAACCTGAGGCGTGCGGCGAAAGAAACCCTCCTGTGCCGGAAAACGACCAAGGCAGGTTTTATCACGCCTTGACGCCTCGTATATAAAAATATGCCCCCATGGCGGCCCTCAGGCCTGCCAGGGGGCATTTCTGTTTTTGCATGGAAACTTGCAGAAGCTTTATGATGCGTTGCAAAATGGAACCGCGGCGCTGTATGCACCTGGCGCTGGCCGCACACCGCCCATTGCTATCTGCCTTTTGCGCAAAGCCTCCCGTAATAGAACATGTATTGTTGTATTACGCCCTCAAACCCGGCATAGGGGGCAAGGTTAAAATGGCCGCCGTATTCTTCTTCAATGACACGGTTGATCCACACGTCCCGCGGGAAGCCGTCCAGCCGGTGATAACCGAACAGCATTACGCAATTTGCCACCTTTGCCCCCACGCCGGGCACGGCAAGCAGGGCCTGCTGCAAGGCAGCATTCTCTGCCCGGCACAGTGCGGCAAGGTCCAGTGCGCCCGAGGCGGCAAGACGTGCCGCCGCATGCACATAACCCGCACGGTAGCCAAGGCCGCAGGCCGCCAGCTCATCCATGGAAAGGCCCGCAAGCCTGCGCGGCGTGGGAAAAGCGAAGAAAACATGGCCTGCATGCCGGATGGGTTTACCCGCGCGCAGGCACAGCTGCTGCACACACCGCTTGATGGCAGGGATGCTTTTGCGCTGTGAGATGATGAATGTAATAAGCATTTCCCACGGCTGCTGCCGCAAAATACGAATGCCACGCCCTGCTTCGGCCGCTTTGGTGAGAAAACCGTCGGACGCAGGGATGGCGGCGCGGAAAGCGGCATAGTCCGTTTCCATATCAAAATAGGCTTTCCATATTTCCTCATATTGTTTCACAGTGCAGTGAAGCACGCAGCCCCCTGGCAGTGCGTCCATCTCTAACACATGCCCCATAGCCACCAGGGTATAGTGCCCGGCGCCGGTTTCATCCATGCGAAAGCACTGGCCGCTTTCGGCTATTTTTTTTATATCGAGGTCGGGGGAATGCAGTGTCACCATAAGGGGTCCTTTCTGCCCATGGGCGGGCGCTAAAATTTGAACCGGCCGTCCTGTGCGAAATGCCGCCGGGCCGGGTTGCCCTCTGCGCGCCAAACAGCGTGGCATTTTACATCGTAGATAGCGGCCCACACAGTGCCGCGGCCGCCACGCTTGTCGTATTGGCAAAGAAACCCTTCTTTGCCGGCCAGCAGGGCCATGGCCCCCGGAATGTCCATCCCGTCGGCCTTCGCCTGCAGGGTGTGCAGCATCGTCTGATAACGCGGCTCTGAGGCCCAGTCATCCACGCCTGCCCGGCAAGCATAGCGCATGGAGGGGGAGTGAAACGTGTTGGTGGCACACACAAACGGCCTGCCCGGCGCCGGGCGCACCACTTCCAGGCGGCTGCTATTGCATTCTAACACAGCAATGGCGCCGCCCGCATCGGCCAGCGTCAGTGTTTGTGCGCTGGCAATGGGCACGCGGCGCGCCAGTGCCAACGCCTGCTCTACCGTGCGGCAGGTTTCCAGCATCAGGCGCAAAAGCATCCCTGCATTCAACCCGGGCTGAATGCGGCCGGGTGAAACAGAGGTAAGGCCCGCGGCAAGGCCGTGCTCGTTCACGCCGTCCTCTATTTCCACAAAGGCTGTGGTGTTACCCGTGAAGTGGAAACAGCGGCCGTCCAGCCGGTAGATGACGTTTCCGTTCCAATGCTGCAGCGCAAGCAGAAAATCGCTGTTGCGGGCAAGGAACACCTGTGCCCCGTTGGAAACAGCAAAGCAGGAGCAACAGCTGGCAGGCGGCATGGCATACATGCTGAACAAGATGGCCTGTAGGGCCTGTGGCGCACAGCCCTGGCCCTCGGCAAGGCCCTCTATCTCTTGCAGCACAGCGGGAAAAAAGCGCCGGTAAATGGGCACACACTGCTGTGCAAACTGCAGGCGTGCCTGTGTGACGGGAAATGGCGCATTCTGCAAAATAAAATTGCCGTGTGAAGCCAGAAAGCGCCCCCGGCGAAGCCCGGCCTCGCGGTGGGTGCCACGAAATGTGACATGATACATAATAGATGCCCTCCTTACATGTTGGGAGGGCTGCCGGCAACCCTGAACGCAGCCGCACGTTATAAAGCCATGCGGTGCTTTTTCAGCATAAAGGAATAAAAAATACTTGTCAAGGCAGCCTGCCCGGCAGAAAGAACGCCGCACAGGGCTTGCCGTTGCGCACAGCATGCAAACAGGATATAATGAGGCTAATTCAACCGATTTTGACAGAGGGTGCCAGCAAATGTATCTTGCCGATCTTCACATCCATTCCCGTTTTTCGCGCGCTACCAGCCGTGACGGCGACGCGCCGCATCTGGATTTCTGGGCCCGCCGCAAGGGCATTGGGCTGGTGGGCACGGGAGATTTTACCCACCCTGCGTGGCGCGAAGAGCTAAAGCGCCACCTTGAGCCAGCCGGGCCGGGTTTCTACCGGTTGAAAGAAGAACTGCGCCTGCCCGGGACAACGCCGGGGCCCGCCCCGCGCTTTGTGGTGACGGGTGAGATAAGCTCTATTTATAAGCGCGGCGGGAAGACCCGCAAGGTGCACAATGTCATTCTGCTGCCCAGCCTGGAGGCCGCAGACGAGCTCTCGGCCCGGCTGGAAGCCATTGGCAATATTCATTCTGACGGCAGGCCCATCCTTGGGCTGGACAGCCGGGACCTGCTGGAGCTCACCTTGGAGGCATGCCCTGAAGCAGAGCTTATTCCCGCCCATATCTGGACGCCGCACTTCTCGATGTTCGGCGCCTTTTCGGGCTTTGATACCATAGAAGAATGCTTTGCCGACCTCACGCCCCATATCCATGCGGTAGAGACGGGCCTCTCATCCGACCCGCCCATGAACTGGCGTGTATCCATGCTGGACGGGTTGACGCTGATGTCACATTCTGATGCACACTCGCCTGCAAAGCTGGGCCGCGAGGCAGACCTGCTGGACACCGGCCTCTCTTACCCGGAACTGGTGCACGCCATCCGAACCGGCGAAGGGTTTCTTGGCACGGTAGAGTTCTTTCCCGAAGAGGGGAAGTATCATTTGGATGGGCACCGAAACTGCGGGGTGTGCCTGACGCCCGCCGAGGCCATGCAGCGCGGCGGGTTGTGCCCGGTGTGCGGCAAAAAGCTGACCATCGGTGTGGAACACCGTGTGGAAGAGCTGGCAGACAGGCCTGCAGGCTTTTGCCCCAAAGGGGCAAAGCCGTTTGAAAGCCTGGCGCCGCTGCCAGAGGTAATAGCTGCATCCACGGGCCTTTCGGCAGGCGGCAAAAAGGTGGCGCAGCAATATGAACAGATGCTGGAACAGCTTGGGCCAGAGTTTTCCATTCTGCGCGAGATGCCGCCGGAAGAGATTGAGCGCGTGGCAGGCCCATGTGTGGCCGAGGGAATTCGCCGCCTGCGCACAGGCAGGGTGCAGCGTCGCGCCGGGTTTGACGGGGAATATGGCATGATTTCGCTGCTGACGCCCGCAGAGATTGAGCAGTTCAGCGGGCAAACTTCCTTGTTCGGCTTTGAGGCGCCGCCCCGGCAGCAGGCCCCGATGCAGGCGGGCGGCGCGGCGGAAAAAGCGGCGCCAAACAGAAAAACAGAGCCAAAGCGCGGGGAAAGCCTGAATGAACAGCAGCTTGCCGCCGTGCATGCACAGCAGCCCTGCGTGGCCGTTGTGGCAGGCCCGGGCACCGGCAAAACAAAAACACTGGTGGCGCGCATTGCGTGGATGATAGAACAGCAGGGCGTGCGCCCGGAAGAGATTACCGCCGTCACCTTTACAAACCAGGCCGCCGCCGAGATGCGCCAGCGCCTGTGTAAACAGCTGGGCGGCAAGCGTGCGGCGGCACGCCTTACCATTGGCACGTTTCACGCCATCTGCCTGGGCCTTTTGGGCAATGTGAAGCTTGTGAGCCGCGGCGAAGCATTGGAGCTTGCCGCCGATGCCCTGCAGGCTGTGCAGCAAACAGCAAGCCCGGCAAAACTGCTGCAGGCGGTGTCCCGTGTTAAAAATGGCGCTTCCGTGGAACAGGCGGGCATCAGCCCTGAACTATACGAGGCATATCAGAACAGGCTGAATCAGCTGGGCGCATTGGACTTTGACGACCTGCTGGCCCAGGCGCTGAAGCTGGATGTGACAGGCAGGCGCTGTTTTACCCATCTGCTTGTGGATGAATTTCAGGATATCAACGACACGCAATATGAGCTGGTTCGCGCATGGAACAGGGCGGGCCGCACCCTGTTTGTCATTGGTGACCCGGACCAGGCTATTTATGGCTTCCGCGGCGCAAGCAGCCGCTGTTTTGCGCGTTTGAGGGCAGACGTACCCGGCCTGCAGCAGATATGCCTTCAGGTGAATTACCGCTCTACCCCGCAAATTTTGCAGGCGGCTTTGCCCGTTATTGAACAAAACCCGGGCGGGCCCCGGATTCTGCATGCAAACTGCCTTCCGGGCACAGCCGTGCGGCTGGTGCAGGCGGCAGACGACTTCAACGAGGCTGTGTTCATTGCCAAAGAGATAGGGGCTATGGCCGGCGGGGTAGATATGCTGGATGCCCAAAAACTCTCACACGAACGCGAAGCGCGCGCCTTTTCCGATATTGCCGTGCTGTGCCGCACACACCGCCAGCTGGAATTGATTGAATCATGCCTGCGGCACGATGACATTCCCTGCCTTGTCAGCGGGCGGGAAAGCTGGCTGGAAAACGACAATGTGCGCGGCTTTCTTGCCTTCTTCCGCTGGCTGCTGCGGCCGGACGACGCAGCGGCGCTGGAAACAGCGCTGCGCCTTGTGTGGCAGTGCCCGCAAGACCTTATCCAACAGGCACAGAGGGCCTGTGCGCGACAAAACCGGCTGGACCTTACAGCCTTGCGGCAGGCTCTGCCCGAGGGCGGCCACGCCGGGCAATGGCTTGCCTGTGCAGAAACATGGCTTGCCGCGGCGAAAACCGAAAAGCCGTGGAAGCTGGCAGAGCGCTGGGCACAAGAGCATGGCACTTGCGACGCAATGGAGAAATTGCAGCACACGGCTGTGTTCTACACACAGATGCCTGCGCTGCTGGACGCGCTTGCCCTTGGGCAGGAGGCAGATATTTGCCGCGCTGCAGGCAAGGGCTGGCAGGCAGGCGCTGTGCGGCTGATGACGTTGCACGGCGCCAAAGGGCTGGAATTCCCTGCGGTGTTCCTTGCGGGGCTCAGTGAGGGTGCCTTGCCGCTGGAGGCCAAGGGACGCCCGGCAGATGTAGAGGAGGAACGCAGGCTGTTTTATGTGGGCATCACGCGCGCGAAAGAAGAGCTTATCCTTACCACAGGCCCGCATCCATCTGCCTTTTTGCAAAGCCTGCCCCGCACGGTGGCACGCGAAAGTGCCGCGCGGCGCACCCGGCAAGTGGAACAGCTTAGCCTGTTCTGAGTACGGCCGGGCAGATAAAAAGTAAAAATCTCCGGCATAGGCCGGAGGTTTTTATTTGAAGTCGATTTTCAGGGCGATGCTTTTCCAAAGGCATCTATAATGGAAAATTCTGATTCCACTTGTTGACAGACCAGATGACCTGCCCTCATCAAACTCGCCCGGTTTCCCAACTGTGCGGGAAGCAGACGGCAGGTGCGGAAGCTCTTGGCTTGAGCAGGGGATACAGCTGGACGGACAGGCGCTGCCGGATATACTGCTGCTTTATCACGCCGCCGCCCAGCACACGTCATTTTCTATCGCCACGGGAAGATGCAGGCGCTGCTCTAGGCATTGCTTTGGATTCATGCCGGTATAATGGGGAATGTTGCAGGAAAAACGGATGCATCCAGTATGCGGGTCTACTTCGCCTGCCGTAGAGATTCCCACACACTGTACCTCGGGCATGCTTCGTATCAGACTCTCCACTGCTTGAAGCATTCGCTCTGCTCCCGCAGAAGCATTGGTAGGGATTTCCCGCCGAGAGAAAAGATGGCCTTCTTCCAAAATTGCCATTTTGATATAAGTTCCGCCGATATCTATACATGCAGTTTTCATAAAAGCCTCATTTTTATGAAAAGAAAGCGCCATCTGCACTGGCCGACTTCGGGAAGGATATTTCGCCTAAACGCGCTCTGCGCGTGCTGCGCTTATAAAATAAGCCAGAGCAAACGCTACAACGCCTGCTCTGGCGTGGTGCGGGTAACAGGGGTCGAACCTGCACGCCGTGCGGCACCAGATCCTAAGTCTGGCGCGTCTGCCAATTCCGCCATACCCGCCTATCAGCCCTTTGTGGGGGGCGAATCTTATTGTACCTGCACAGAAACGCTTTGTCAATCACACATTTTTCTTGTGTTCATCGACAGATTCCCTTATAATAAAAACAAATAAAGCCGTGCGGTGCGGCGCTGCCTGACAGGGCAGGGGGATAGGAGGACGACATGGATTACATCATCGAGATGTGCGGCATCACCAAAGAGTTCCCGGGCATCATTGCAAACGACGATGTAACGTTGCAGCTCAAAAAGGGCGAGATCCATGCGCTTTTGGGCGAAAACGGTGCGGGAAAATCTACGTTGATGAGTGTGCTGTTCGGCATGTACCAGCCGGAAAAAGGCGTGATTAAGAAAAACGGCGAAGTGGTGCAGCTGAAAGACCCGAACGATGCCAACCGCCTTGGCATTGGCATGGTGCACCAGCACTTCAAACTGGTGCACAATTTCACTGTGCTGGAAAACATCATTCTGGGTGTGGAGAGCACGCAGGGCGGCTTTTTGAAAATGGACAAGGCCCGTGAAAAGGTAATGGCCCTGTCAGAGCGGTATGGCTTCCGGGTAGACCCGGATGCCCTGATTTCCGATATCAGCGTGGGCATGCAGCAGCGCGTGGAAATTTTGAAGATGCTGTACCGCGAAAACGAAATTTTGATTTTTGACGAGCCCACAGCCGTTTTGACGCCGCAGGAAATTGACGAGCTGATGAAAATTATGAAAGAGCTTGTCAAAGAGGGCAAAAGCATTCTGTTCATCACGCATAAGCTGAACGAGATCAAGGCTGTGGCAGACCGCTGCACTGTGCTGCGCAAAGGCAAATGTATCGGCACAGTGGATGTGGCCTCTACCTCGAAAGAGGAAATGAGCGAGATGATGGTGGGCCGCAAGGTGAACCTTGTGGTGGAAAAGGGCCCCGCCAAGCCTGCGGACGTGGTGCTGGAGGCAAAGGATATCTGTGTGCGCTCGAAACATACGGGCAAAAACGTGGTGGACCATGTAAACTTTCAGGTGCGGCGCGGAGAAATTGTGTGTGTGGCGGGCATCGACGGCAACGGGCAGACAGAGCTTGTCTACGCCCTGACCGGCCTGCACGAGCCGGACAGCGGGCATGTCCTTTTGAAAGGGCAGGACGTGACGCACGCGCATATCCGCACGCGCAACACCAGCGGCCTGGGCCATATCCCGGAGGACCGGCACCGCCACGGCCTGGTGCTGGATTATAACCTTGCCTATAACCTTGTTTTGCAAAGCTATTTCGAGCCGCGGTTCTGCCAGCACGGCTTTTTGAAGTATGACGCCATTTACCAGTATGCCGACGAACTGATTGGAAAGTTTGACATCCGCTCGGGGCAGGGGGCGCGCACCATTGCGCGCAGCATGTCCGGCGGCAACCAGCAAAAGGCCATTGTGGCGCGCGAGATAGACCGGAACCCGGATGTGCTCATTGCCGTGCAGCCCACACGCGGGCTGGACGTAGGCGCCATCGAATATATCCATAAGCAAATTGTGGCCGAGCGCGACGCAGGCAAGGGCATTTTGCTCGTCAGCCTGGAGCTGGACGAGGTAATGCAGCTTTCAGACCGCATTTTGGTTATTTATGAAGGCCAGATTGTGGCAGACCTTGACCCGAAGGCCATTACCGTGCAGGAGCTGGGTCTGTATATGGCCGGCTCGAAGAGGGGGGCAGGAAAATGAACAAAAAACAAAAGACGCCCCTGACCCAAAAGCAGGGCTTTGTCAGCTTTATGGGCTCTGTGCTTGCTATTTTGTGCGGGCTGGTGGTAGGTTTCCTTGTGCTTCTTCTTTCAGACCCTGCCAACGCGGTGAACGGTTTCATCTCTATTCTCACCGGCGCGTTTTCCGACATGAAAAACCTGGGGCAGGTGTTTTATTCCGCTACTCCCATCATCCTCACCGGCCTTTCGGTGGGCTTTGCCAACAAAACGGGCCTGTTCAATATCGGCGGCCCGGGGCAGTTCGTGGTGGGGGCCTATGTGGCGGTTTTAATCGGCGTGAAATGTACGTTCATTCCCGGGCCGCTGCTGTGGATTACCTGCCTTGTGGGCGCCATGCTGGCAGGGGCGCTGTGGGGTTTTGTGCCGGGCTTTTTGAAAGCCGTGTGCAATGTAAATGAAGTGATTGCGTGCATCATGATGAACTACATCGGTATGTACGGCGTGAACTTCCTTGTGGTAGAGACCATTTTCGATTCCCAGAAAAACCAATCGTTGCCCGTGGCGGCCAACGCCAATGCACCCAAGCTTGGTATGGACCAGATTTTCCGTTCCGGCGCCTCGGCGTCCAGTGTGAATGCGGGCATTTTTGTGGCTATCCTGGCCGGCATTGTCATCTATTTCCTTATTGCAAAAACAAAGTTCGGCTACGAGCTGAAGGCCTGCGGCTATAACCGCGATGCGGCGAAATATGCGGGCATCAACGAAAAGCGCAGCATCATCCTCTCTATGGCCATTGCCGGCTCGCTGTGTGCGCTGGGCGGCGCATGCCTGTATCTGGCCGGTGCCGGCAAGGGCATTGAAGTGGTGGACACGCTGGCTGCAGAGGGCTTCAACGGCATCCCGGTGGCGCTTCTGGGCCTGAACAACCCCATTGGCATTATTTTTGCGGGCCTGTTTATGGCCTACCTGAACCAGGGCGGCTTCAACATGCAGCTGTACGGCTTTGCGCCGCAGGTTATAGAGATTATTATTGCGGTTATCATCTATTTTGCGGCCTTCTCGCTACTGCTGCGCGGCCTTGTGACCAAGGTGGTCAAACGGGCGGGGAAAGGTAAGGCTTCAAGCCAAAATGCCAATGCAGAGCCCGCAAAAGACGGGGGCACCGTGAAAGGAGGCGGCGAAGAATGAGCACAATCTACTTTCTTGTTCAGCAGATGATGTTCTTCTCCATTCCGCTTCTGGTGGTTGCCCTGGGCGGCATGTTCAGCGAGCGCTCGGGCGTTGTGAACATCGCGCTGGAAGGCATCATGATTATGGGTGCATTTTCCAGCATCCTGTTTATCAATGTCATGCAGGAAGCCGGCGTAAACATTCCGCCACAGCTGCTGTTGCTGCTTGCCATTCTCATTGCTGCCGCGGTGGGCATTGTGGTGTCCCTGCTGCATGCTTATGCGGCCATCAATATGAAGGCCGACCAGGTTATCAGCGGCACGGCCATCAACATGTTTGCCCCTGCGTTTGCCATTTTTGTGGCGCGCATGATCCGCACGGTGCAGCAGGTGCCGTTCACCAATACCTTCCGGATGGAGAAGGTGCCTGTGCTTGGCGACATCCCTGTGCTGGGGCCGCTGCTGTTCCAGAACACCTATATCACTACATACCTTGGGTTTGCCATTTTGGCTGTGTCGGCCATTGTGCTGTATAAAACCAAGTTTGGCCTGCGCCTGCGCGCGTGCGGCGAACACCCGCAGGCGGCAGATTCGGTGGGCATCAATGTGTACAAGATGCGTTATGCAGGCGTGGCCATTTCGGGCGCGCTGGCGGGCATTGGCGGGCTTGTGTTCGTCATCCCCACCTCCACTCAGTTCAACGCCACGGTGTCCGGCTACGGCTTTTTGGCGTTGGCGGTGCTTATTTTCGGCCAGTGGAAGCCAGCCCGCATTCTGTTTGCGGCGTTCTTCTTCGGGCTGATGATGACCATTGCTTCGGTGTATTCCGGCATCCCGCTTTTGAATGGCCTTGGCATCCCCAGCGACATCTATAAAATGGTGCCCTACGCGGCCACGCTGGTGGTGCTGGCGTTCACCAGCAAAAACTCGCAGGCCCCCCGGGCGTCCGGCGTTCCGTACGACAAGGGCAGCCGCTGAGAGAAAACTGCAAAGGGCGGGTGCGTTTTGCGCCCGCCCTTTTTGTTTAAAGGAGAAAGAATTATGTTGAGAATGTACGATATCATTGCCAAAAAGCGCGATGGCGGCACACTGACGCAGGAAGAGATTCAGTTTTTTGTAAAAGGCTATACAGAGGGCTCTGTGCCAGATTACCAGGCAAGCGCTTTGCTGATGGCCATTTATCTGAACGGTATGACCGCACAGGAGACCGCACAGCTTACGGCAGCCATGGCGCATTCGGGCGACATGGTGGACCTTTCTGCCATATCCGGTGTGAAAGCAGACAAACATTCCACCGGCGGTGTGGGGGATAAAACCACGCTGGTGGTGGCGCCCATTGTGGCGGCATGCGGTGTAAAAATGGCAAAGATGAGCGGCCGTGGCCTTGGCCATACCGGCGGCACGCTGGACAAAATTGAGGCCATACCGGGCTGCACCGTTTCTTTGACGCCGCAGCAGTTTTTCCGTCAGGTAAACGAGATAGGCCTTGCTGTGATTGGGCAGACGGGAAATTTGGCCCCGGCAGATAAAAAAATGTATGCGCTGCGCGATGTGACGGCTACCGTGTCCTGTGTGCCGCTCATTGCCTCCAGCATCATGTCCAAAAAACTGGCCTCAGGGTCAGACTGCATCCTGCTGGACGTAAAGACGGGCAACGGCGCTTTTATGAAAACGCTGGAGGATTCCATTGCACTTGCCAAGGCCATGGTGGCCATAGGCGAGCACAATGGCCGCCGCACAGCGGCCCTTATCACGGATATGGACGTGCCTCTGGGCCACCTGGTAGGCAACAGCCTGGAGGTGCAGGAGGCGGCCGAAACGCTGATGGGCAAAGGCCCTCAGGACCTTTTATTGGTGTGCAAGGCTCTGGCGTCGAATATTCTTGTGCTGGCGGGCAAGGGCACCGGCGCGCAGTGCGAGGCCATGGTGGAACAGGCCCTTGCCAGCGGTGCGGCGCTGGAAAAATTGTGCCTGATGGTGCAGGCGCAGGGCGGCGATGCGGGCTATATCCGCGCCCCGCACACGCTGCCGCGTGCGAAATATGAAAAACAGGTTCTGTGTGAAGAAGAAGGGTATTTGTGTGCTATGGACACCGAGAAAATCGGCATCAGTGCCGTGCTTTTGGGCGCAGGCCGCGAGACAAAGGAAAGCACCATAGACCCCGCCGCAGGCCTGCGCATTGAAAAGAAAACCGGTGACTCGGTTGCACCCGGCGATGTGCTGGCGGTGTTGTATGCCGAGGACGAGGCGAAATTTGCCGCCGCCGAGGCCGAATACCGCAGTGCACTGACATTTGGCCCCAAAGCGCCTGCGCCCATCCCGCTGGTATATGCATTGGTAGAGAAAGATAAGGTAACAATGCTGTGATTCGCCGCTGTTTTCTGTCGCTGTGCCGGTGGAAGTGGGAAGGACGAGGCCTTTGAGAGGATGGAACTTATGAAAAAGGCGGGCACGCGGAATTTACCGCGTGCCCGCCTTTTGGTTTTGCCCTCAAGAGTCAGAATCGGCTTTTCGTGCCCGGCCCTCTTCCAGCAGCGGCTTTAAATACATGCCGGTAAAGGAGTTCTTGTTTTCCGCAACCTGCTCTGGCGTGCCCTGTGCCACAATGCGGCCGCCCTCGCTGCCGCCTTCGGGGCCCAGGTCGATGATGTGGTCTGCGCGTTTGATAATATCCAGGTTGTGCTCAATCACAATCACGGTGTTGCCGGCGTCCACCAGCGCATCCAGCACTTTTACCAGCTTGTGTACGTCCGCCACATGCAGGCCAGTGGTGGGCTCATCCAGAATATATACGGTTTGGCCCGTGCCGCGGCGCGCAAGCTCCAGCGCCAGCTTTACACGCTGGGCCTCGCCGCCCGAAAGGGTGGTGGCACTTTGCCCCAGTGTGATATAGCCAAGGCCCACGTCGTACAAAGTTTGCAGCTTGCGGTGAATGCGCGGAATGTTGGCAAAAAAGCCGCAGGCTTCCTCTACCGTCATTTCCAGCACATCGTGGATGTTTTTGCCCTTGTATTTCACTTCCAGCGTTTCCCGGTTGTAGCGCGCGCCTTTGCACACCTCGCACGGAACATAGATGTCCGGCAAAAAGTGCATCTCAATTTGCAAAATGCCATCGCCCTCGCATGCTTCACAGCGGCCGCCCTTCACATTGAAGGAAAAACGCCCCGCGTCATAGCCGCGCAGCTTTGCCTCCTGTGTTTGGGCAAACACATTGCGAATATCGGTGAACACGCCGGTGTAGGTGGCCGGGTTTGAACGCGGGGTGCGCCCAATGGGGGATTGGTCAATGCCAATTACCTTGTCTACATATTCAAGCCCCAGCATATCCTTGTGCGCGCCGGGCTTGATGCGTGCGCCATTTAAATCGCCTGCAAGGCGTTTGTACAAAATTTCATTGATGAGGGAAGATTTGCCAGAGCCGGAAATGCCCGTCACACAGGTCATGACACCAAGCGGAATTTTGACATTGATGTTTTTCAGGTTGTTTTGTGTGGCGCCCAGTATCTCGATGCAATGGCCGTTGCCCTTGCGGCGCTTTTCGGGCACTTCTATCTGCTTTTTTCGGGAAAGATACAGGCCCGTGATGCTGCGCGGCGCCTTGCAGATATCCTCCACGGTGCCCTGCGCCACAAGCTCGCCGCCGTGGACGCCTGCCCCGGGGCCGATATCCACAATATGGTCTGCCGCGCGCATGGTGTCTTCGTCATGCTCTACCACAATGAGGGTGTTGCCCAAATCACGCAGGCGCTTCAGCGTGGCAATCAGCTTTTCGTTGTCGCGCTGATGCAGGCCGATGCTGGGCTCGTCCAACACATAGAGAACCCCCGTGAGGGCGGAACCAATCTGTGTGGCAAGGCGGATGCGCTGGCTTTCGCCGCCAGAGAGGGTAGCGGCGCTGCGGGCCAGCGTAAGATAGGCAAGGCCCACATTCTGCAAAAAGCCCAGCCGTTCGCGAATTTCTTTCAAAATGCCGTCCGCAATCATGTGTTCGCGCTGCGTCAGTTCCAGGCTATTGAGGAAGGCAAGTTCTTCCCGCACGCTCATCTTTGTGAAATCACTGATGTTCACGCCGCCCACAGTCACGCCCAGCACGGTGGGCTTCAGGCGGTCGCCATGGCAGTCGGGGCAATTTACACCGGTCATGAAACCGCTGATTTCGTCTTTCATCCACTGGGAATTGGTCTCGCGAAAACGGCGCTCCAGATTGTTTACAATGCCTTCGAAGTCGTTCACGTAGCGGCCGGTGCCGCGGTCTGTCTCCCGCGTCATATTCAGCTTTTCGCCGTTTGTGCCGTACAAAAGGGCATGGATGCCCTCTTTGGAAATGTCCTTTATCTTTGTATCCAGCGTGAAACCATATTTTTCGCCCAAAGCCTTGTAGTACATCTCGCTGATGGAACCGGGCGCATAATACCACCCGCTGGCTTTGATGGCGCCCTCGCGAATAGACAGCTTTTTGTTGGGAAGAATGAGGGCCGGGTCCACTTGCATAAAAGTGCCAAGGCCCGTGCACTTTTCACAGGCGCCCAGCGGGTTGTTGAACGAAAACATGCGCGGCGTCAGCTCGTCAATAGAGCTTCCGTGTTCCGGGCAGGCATAATTCTGGCTGAACATAATTTCTTCGCCGCCAATTACGTCGATGGCAACCAGCCCGCCCGTCAGGCCGATGGCAGTCTCCAGGGAATCGGCAAGGCGCGTCTGGATGTCGCCGCGCAGCACAAGCCTGTCCACCACAATCTCTACGGTGTGCTTGCGGTTCTTTTCCAGCACAATTTCTTCATCCAGTTCGTAAAGGTTTCCGTCCACACGCACGCGCGCAAAGCCGCTGCGGCGCGCGGCCTCAAATTCCTTCTGCTGGGTGCCTTTGCGCCCGCGCACCACAGGGGCAAGCACCTGAAACCGTGTGCCCTCGGGCAGCTTCAAAATTTCGTCTACCATCTGGTCTACCGTCTGCTGGCTGATAGGCCGCCCGCATACCGGGCAGTGAGGCACGCCGATGCGCGCATACAGAAGGCGAAGATAATCGTAAATTTCGGTGACAGTCCCCACGGTAGAGCGCGGGTTTTTGGAAGTTGTTTTCTGGTCAATGGAAATGGCGGGGGAAAGGCCGCTTATCTCGTCCACATCCGGCTTTTCCATCTGGCCCAGAAACTGGCGCGCATAACTGGACAGGCTTTCCATATAGCGGCGCTGGCCGTCGGCATAAATAGTGTCGAATGCCAGGCTGGATTTGCCAGAACCGGAGAGCCCCGTCATCACGATGAACTTGTCGCGCGGCAGGGTGATATCAATGTTTTTCAGGTTGTGCTCGCGGGCACCCTTAATCACAATTTTGTCGTTTGCCAAAGTGTTTCCTCTTTCCGGTGTCAAAGTTTTGTTTTGTGCTCCAACTGTTTGCGCAGTTTGTCGATGCGGTCGCGCAGGAAGGCCGCGTGCTCAAATTCCAGTATCTTGGCGGCCTCTTTCATCTCGCGCGTCAGCTGCTCAATCTTTTTCTGGCATTCCGCACGGCTCAGGCGTTTATCCTGTTTGACGTCATCGTCTTTGCGGGATATCTCCAGCACACCGCTGTCATGCAGTTCTTTCACAATGGTTTTGGGTACAATGCCGTGCGCCTCGTTGTATGCCTGCTGAATGCCGCGGCGGCGTTCGGTTTCCATAATGGCGCGCTCCATAGAAGGGGTGACGCTGTCTGCATACATGATAACCATGCCATCTGCGTTGCGCGCCGCGCGGCCGATGGTTTGTATCATGCTGGTTTCGCTGCGCAGAAAGCCCTCTTTGTCGGCATCCAGAATGGCAACAAGGGAAACTTCGGGAAGGTCCAGCCCTTCGCGCAACAGGTTGATGCCCACAATGACGTCGATGGTGCCTTTTCGAAGGTCCCGCATCAGTTCCACACGCTCGAAGGTATCTACCTCGTGGTGCATATATTTTACTTTCACATTGTGGTCAGAAAGGTAATCTGTCAGGTCTTCTGCCATTTTTTTGGTCAGCGTTGTCACCAGCACACGCTCGCCGCGCGCAGAGCGCATGTTGATCTCGCTCAAAAGGTCTTCTATTTGCCCTTCCACCGGTTTTACCACTACACGCGGGTCCAAAAGGCCGGTGGGCCGAATAACCTGTTCCACAATCTGCCCGGAGTGCTGGCGCTCATATTCGCCCGGCGTGGCAGAGACAAAAATGGTCTGGTTCAGGTGCGCTTCAAACTCTTCAAATTTCAGCGGGCGGTTATCAAAGGCAGAGGGCAGGCGGAAGCCATAATCCACAAGGCTTTTCTTGCGCGCAAAATCGCCGCCGTACATAGCCCGAAGCTGTGGCAGCATTACATGGCTCTCGTCCACAAAAAGAAGAAAATCGTCCGGGAAATAATCCAACAGTGTGGTGGGGGTAGACCCCGGCGCGCGCCCGGCCAGCACTGCGGAATAGTTTTCCACCCCTTTGCAGGTGCCAACCTCCTGCAGCATTTCCACGTCGTAATTTGTGCGCTGGGCAATGCGCTGTGCTTCAATGAGCTTTCCCTCCGCGCGGAAGCGCTCTACCTGCGCATCCATCTCCATGCGGATGCGGCGCAGGCCCTCGGCTTTCTTTTCGTTCGAGACAATATAATGGCTGGCAGGGAAGATTGCCACATGGCGGATAGACGCCTTTTTCTCACCCGTCAGCGGGTTCACCTCGCTGATGCGGTCTACCTCGTCGCCAAAAAACTCTACGCGGATAGCCGTCTCACTGGCATAGGCCAGGTTGATCTCTACCACATCGCCCCGCACGCGAAATTTGTTGCGCACGAAGTTTACGTCATTTCGCTCGTATTGCAGGGTTACCAGGCGGCGCATCAGTTCTTCCCGTTCCATCTGCATGCCCTCGCGGATGCTGATGACCATGCTGCGGTAATCAATTGGGTCGCCCAGGGAATAGATGCACGATACGCTGGCCACGATGATGACATCGCGCCGCTCGCTCAAGGCCGCTGTGGCCGAATGGCGCAGGCGGTCAATTTCGTCGTTGATGGCGCTGTCTTTTTCGATATAGGTATCTGTGGAGGGAATGTAGGCCTCCGGCTGGTAATAGTCGTAATAGCTTACGAAATACTCCACCGCATTGTTGGGAAAAAACTCTTTGAATTCTGTGCAAAGCTGTGCGGCCAGCGTTTTATTGTGCGCCAGCACCAGCGTGGGGCGGTTTACCCGCGCAATGACATTGGCCATGGTAAAGGTTTTGCCAGAGCCCGTGACGCCCAGCAGCGTCTGGCCGGAATAGCCTGCGCGCAGGCCGGCAACCAGCTTATCGATGGCCTGGGGCTGATCGCCCGTGGGTTGATAGGGGGAAACAAGTTCAAAGTGTTCCATGGGGTGCGGCACCTTTATATCCTTTCACGGAATCCATATAGTTTGAACCGGCAAAGCTGAGGTAGTCTGCATCGCAGAAAATGAAGTGGTCTACCAGCTCGATATTCACTACGCTCAGTGCCTGCAGAAGGTTTTTGGTTACAGCGAGGTCGCTGTTGGATGGCAGAGGCACGCCGCGCGGATGGTTGTGCGCAAGAATGACGCCTGTGGCCCGCCAGCGCACGGCAAATTCCACCACCTGTGCTGCGCTTACGCTGGTGGTGTTGGCAGTGCCGTAAGAGAGCCGCTCGAACCGCAGCAGAGTGCGCCGGTCATCCAACGCAGCTACATAAAATTCTTCGGCCGTTTTGGCAAAAAAATATGGCATCAGGAATTCAGCGGCAGCCGCCGGGCTGTTCAATGGCTGGCGTGCATCCCGCTTGTTCTCGAGATAGTATGCGCACATCTGCGGGATGAATTTCAGCACGGCGGCACTGGAAGGCCCAATGCCAGGCACTTTTATCAGTTCTTCATACGGCGCGTCCAATGCGGCGGAAAGACTGCCAAATGTGCGGATTACACGGTGCGCAAGGCTGTTTGTATCCCCGCGCGCATGCGCCAGAAACAGCAAAAATTCCATGGCGTTGTGCTCTTCAAAGCCCATCAGCCCTTCGCGCAGAAACCGGTTATACACGCGCTTTCGGTGCTGGTCGTGCTCACCCACGTTGACCCCTCCTGCTGACATTCTCTATTTTACTACTTAAAGTAGTAAAAGTAAAGCGAGATGTAAAAAAAGTTGTAATTGCGAAACTTGCAATTCCACTGGGGAACCAGTAACATTATACATAAAGATGTGGGCTTTGGAAAGGGCGAGCAAGAAGATGAGGCAGTTTACAGCAGGAAAAAACGAACAGGATATGCGGCTTTCACGCTTTGTGCAGCGTGTTGCGTGCCAGTTGCCGGCTTCCGCCATGTATAAAGCGTTTCGAAACCACCGCATTAAAGTGAACGGGCATCGCGCCGCGCCGGATACCCTGCTGTGTGAAGGGGACGTAATCGAGCTTTACCTCAACGATGAGTTTTTTGAGGGGAAAAAGCCGCAGCCGCGGGCGCAGCAGGCGAAAAAAAGCCGGTTTTCGATGCGGGTAATCTATGAAGATGCGGATATTGCCGCCCTTTATAAACCGGCACACCTTTTGTGCCATTCAGACAGAACGGGTGACGACAGCCTTGTGGGGCAGTTTGTGCGCTATCTGGAACAGAGGGGGGAATATGCCCGCGAGAGCGAGAACGGCTTTGCCCCTGCGGTGGCAAACCGCCTGGACAGAGGAACCGAGGGGCTTGTGCTGGCGGCGAAGAACCGCCCCGCCCTGCGCGCGCTGAACGAGATCATCCGGCAGGATATGCTGCGCAAAGAGTACATTTGCATCACCGTGGGCCGCCCCCCTCAGGGGCTTCACGAGGCATACCTGCGCCATTTTGAAAAAGAGAATAAAGTGCGCGTGCAGCTGCAGGCAGCGCCGGGGTATAAAAAAATTATCACACAGGTGCAGGTGTTACGCACTTGCGGGCCATACAGCCTGTGCCGCATTGGGCTCATCACCGGGCGCACGCACCAGATCCGTGCACATCTGGCCTTTTTGGGCACACCGGTGCTGGGTGACATCAAATATGGAAACCGCAAAATGAACGCACGTGCAGGGCTGAGCACGCAGGCGCTGTGCGCCGCGCGTGTCACATTTGGGCAGTTGCCAGAGGAAAATGTGCTGGCACGGCTTTCCGGTAAGTGCATTGCGCTGCCGGGCACCGAGGTGGAAAAGCGGTTTGAGACGCTTTGTGCAGCGGGAAGATAAAAAGGGCGCGGGGTGAATTCCATGTTGGTTCAAGGTCCTTCCCATACGATGATGCAGGCGAGGTGAGGTGTATGAAACTTCTGCTTGTGGAAGACGAAACAGGCTTGCGCGCAGCCCTTTGCCGCATTTTAGAAAATGCACATTATGATGTAGAGCAGGCGGCCAACGGGCCGGAGGGCTTGGAGCATTTGCTGACGGGCCTTTATGATGCCGCCGTGCTGGATGTGATGCTGCCGGGGCTGGACGGCTTTGCGGTTTTGCAGCGTGCACGCGCGGCCGGGGTGCGCACACCTGTGCTGATGCTGACCGCGCGCGCTGAACTGGAAGACCGCGTACGCGGGCTGGATGGCGGGGCCGACTATTACCTGACAAAGCCGTTTCAAACCCAAGAGCTGCTGGCCTGCCTGAGAGCTATTCTGCGCAGGCCGGGCGAGACGGCCCAGTCGGCCCTGTGCTTTGCCGATTTAGAGCTGAACCTTCAAGGGGCACGCCTGCTTTGCCACCCTGCGGAACAGGCTGTGAAATTAAGTGCAAAGGAATTGCTAAGTGCAAAGGAATTGCGCCTGATGGAATATTTTCTGCGAGAGCCGGGCCGTATCTTTTCCCGGGAATTGCTGGCCGAAAAGGTGTGGGGCCTGGAAAGTGAGGCGGAGTATAACAACATTGAAGTTTACATCTCTTTTCTTCGCAAGAAATTGGCATTTTTAGGCTCCCGCACAAAGTTGAAGACAACGCGTGGGATTGGGTATTCTCTGGAGGATGAAAACACGTGATACGAAGCCTGAAACGAAAATTTACGGCAGTGATTATGGCGGTGATGCTCGCCGTCACCGCGGGCACCGTGGCAGCAATCAATGTTGTGAATGGAAGGCTTATGGAAAGCCAGGCCCGGACATTGCTTCGCCAGATGGTTCAGACAGAAGGCATGCGCCCACCGCAGCACAGGCAGCACACCACGCCCGAAGAAGAACTGCCTGCCGGGCGCGCCCCAAGGGAGGATTTTTCTGCATTGGAGCTATCTAATTTTGTGACAGTGCGTGTGGATGAACAGGGAGAAGTGACCCAGTGGTTTGGAGACCGCACAAACCTGTACGCAGATGAGGATATTCGGGCCACTGCTTCACAGGCGCTTGAAAGCGGGCGAGAATTCGGGCGCATAGGCAGCCAATATTTTATGAAAGAACAGCAGCCGGACGGCTGGCTGTTTGTTTTTTTAGACAACAGCCAGGGCTTTGCCAACGCGCGCCGCCTGCTGCTGATATCCATTGCAGTAGGGGCCGCGGCAGCGGGGGTGCTGTGCATTTTTTCTGTGGTACTGGTGGGAAATATGACGCAGCCGGTGCAGGAAGCATTTGAGAAACAGAAGCGCTTTATTTCCGATGCGGGGCACGAGCTGAAAACCCCGATTTCGGTTATTGCGGCCAATGCGGACGTTTTGCAAAGCGAAATTGGCGAAAACCGGTGGCTCGCCTGCATTCAAACGGAGAACCGCCGCATGGAAGCGCTGGTGAAAAGCCTGTTGTCGCTGTCCCGCCTGGAACAGCAGGCCAAGCCTGCCCACCTTCCGGTTGATTTGAGCAGTGCGGTGGTGGGTGTGGCGCTGGCATTTGAAAGCGCCGCCTATGAGGCGGGAAAAACTGTGGATATGCGGGTGGAGGATGGAATCTGGTGCCTGGGGGATGTGGAAAAGCTGAAGCAGGTCACCGCAATTTTGCTGGATAATGCCATCAAATATGCTTCTTCCGGCGGGCACATCACGCTGTCGCTTGCCAAAAGCCACGGAAAATGGGCCCTTCGCGTGCACAACGGCGGCGTTTGTATCCCCAAAGAAGAGCAAAAACATGTGTTCGAACGCTTTTACCGTGCCGACGCCTCGCGCAGCAGGCAAAGCGGCGGCAGCGGCCTGGGCCTTGCCATTGCAAAAGCGATTGTGGATGAACACAAGGGGAAGATAGCCGTAGAAAGTAAAACAGAACAGGGAACAACTTTTACCGTTCTGCTTTCTGCCTGCGACCCCGCAAGCAAAAGTGAAAATAAGGCAACCTGAATCATGTTGACCATAGATGCCCAGACGAATGGCCTGGCCTCATGGAACGGTTACAATCTGTTCTGGAACCATTACCGTACGGGCACAGGAGGACGGCATTGCAGCCGGCGAAAGCCTTGTGGTGTCGGGCGGGGCATTGGATATTCAAACTGGCCAGGGGCACGAGCAGCTGGCAGATGAAACCGTCAGCACCAAGTGCCTGAAATCGGATGCTGCCCTTAGCATCACCGGTGGAACATTTGTGCTGGACAGTGCCGAGGATGGTGTGCACGGCGTGGAGGTTCAGCTGTTGAGCGGCAGTTTTTCCATTGCAGCAGCAGATGACGCCATCCACGCGGACGAGGCGCTCACCATTGGGCAGGCTTCAGGGGAAGGCCCTACCATCGACATCAGCACCTGCTATGAAGGGCTGGAGGGGGCACAAGTTTATTTGAACGCAGGAAGTGTGAATTTGTGCGCCACAGATGACGGCATCAATGCTGCCGGGGATGAAAGCGGAGCGGCAGGTTATCTGATTGAAATATCCGATGGAGATTATTGGATTGATGCGGGCGGTGACGGCCTGGATTCAAACGGAAATATTGCGATGACGGGCGGGACAATGGAAATTTACGGGGCGCCCAACCAGGAGAATTCCGCCCTGGACTACGAAAACAGCTTTGACTATCAGGGCGGCACTTTGCTTGCGGCGGGAATAACGGGGATGACGCAGACGCCCACTGGCTTATGCGTGGTGTTTGGAGAAGATGGAAGCATGGGCGGCATGAGGGGCAGCGCGCAGCAGCCGCCCGACGGAGAGATGGGCGGCCAGCAGCAACCAGCGGGCGCGGCGCAGACGCCACTGGAACAGCCCGATGAGCAGACGGACGGGCAGACGATGGAAGAAAGCGATGATGTACCGCGCGGCGGCCCGGCGGCAGCACAGATGGAAAATGCTTTGCTGGAAGAGGGCACGGCCTTTTCCATCCAGGATGAGGCAGGCAACGTGCTTTATGAGGGCGCGGGCGTAAAACAGGCAAATAGCATCATTTTTGCCTGCGGCCAGCTGACAGAGGGGCAAACATATTCCCTGGTTGTAAACGGGCAGGCTATTGCCACTGCACAGGCCGCGCAGCAGCAGGGCACAGGCGGCCGGATGGCCGGGCCCGGTGGCCTGGGGCAGGCGTAAGACGGCTGTTTGGTGTGCGGCGGCGCATTGCCGTGGCAGAGAAGTTTTCTCTGCCGCGGCAATGCTTGTGGCGGGCAGGATGATTTTCGGCCCGGGGAAGAAAAAAGTGAAAAAACCTCTTGACGAAACACAAAAAATTCATATAATAGATAAAGACGCTTGTTGCGCCCCAAAATGAAGGTGCTACTGTGGCTCAGCTGGTAGAGCAGCTGATTCGTAATCAGCAGGTCGCCGGTTCGAATCCGGCCAGTAGCTCCAAATGGAAAGCTGCATTTTGAGAAATCAAAATGCAGCTTTTTCTGTTGCCTCAACGGCCGCTTTTTAGTTTTTGGTGGTTTGGCCGCAAAGAAGAGAAGGCCGTTTTGCGCCGGTTTGCTTCTCTGTTTGCGGGTTGCAATTGGGGCTAAGCGCGCTGGGAAACGCTTGTAGCGAATGCAGATATCGACTACAATAAAAAGGGCACAAAGCAGAGGGGAGTAATGATTCCAATTCTCGCCGGAACTGAAATTTTCATGGGGAAATGCTGCATTGAAAAAGAAGGGTTCGCCTGCATCCTGCACAGCCCGTCCCCCAAAAGGCGTGCCATGCATATAAAATCATAGCGCCTACCGCTGATAGAAGGAGAATATGATATGAACCTTCATGATGCTGCACAAAACAGGAACGCCGCAAAAGGGCTGGGCTTTATCCGGCTTGGATTTTGGCTGAACAAAAAACCCAATAAAACACCGCAGGAAAAAGCAGCAGCAAAAGCGTTTGTGAAGCTATTCTGGGGTACATTGGGAATTACTCTGCTGTTTGTTGCCGTTCTTTTTATCTTAACTGGATATGCGATGTCCGGTGCAGATTTAAGATATAATGGCATCTATGAGGAATCCCGTACTGGCACCCTGGAAAACGGGCAAGTTCGCTATGTCAAAAATGAGCTTTTTTATCTTGACCCCAAAGCCATAGGGTTACCGGCAGATCTTCCTGACGGCACACATGTGAACTTGTATTTTGATGAAAACGGCGCCGTAATTGCGGGCGAGAATGCAGACGAAATTGATGCTGCGATAGAGGGCAGAGTGGTTTTGACCATGGTGGCCATGGGGGCGATGGTTGTTGTGCTGGTTACATTTGCCATTGTTGCTTGGAAAACATTTGGAAAGCCATGGTACCTTTGGCTGCAAACAGGAAAAGGGGCAGCTTCGAATAAAAGTGAGTAGTGGCTAAATTTGAAGAATCAAAAGAAAGCCATTCAAACCTAGCTGCTGTTTCTACACTTGAAAATTCCTTTTCTGTTATGAGGCTGGAATGGCCAAAAAGGAATGCTCTTGTTTGCACTGCAGGGTTCCAATTTTAACAGGGCTGCCTTTTGCAGCGCAGCAGAAACTCAAAAAGCCGCGAACATTTTGTTCGCGACTTTTTCCATTTCGTTCACAGTGCGGCCTGACGTTGCGAACGGGAAGAAAATATGCCGGAAAATTATTGCCACACAACATTTTCTTTGCCGGCGCCAAGTTCAAAATGATATTTTACAATGCCCAGGTCCATCTTGCTGTAAAAGCCCAGCCCGGCTTTGGCGCGAACCGTGCCGTTCTCGTAAGAAAAATAAAATTTTTGCTGATTCATTGCAGTGGGGGCAAGCAGGGCGGCATCTACCCCGTTTTGAAACCACTGGGGCGTGCCTGCGCCCGCATTGCTCACCGCATCGCGGCTTTTAGAGCGATGGGGGCTCCCGTTGGAAACCCCGTGGCCAAGGGCAATCACAGCGGCCAACTTTTCGTGGTTGCCAACCTTGCATGCATCGGGTGTTTTTCGGTATGTCAGGCCTACCCAGCAGGTGTTCAGGCCAAGTTGCTGGGCCCTCAACACAAGTTGCTGCCCGTAATAGCCGCATGTTTCATCCAAGTTGCTGCTCTTTGCGCCCACCAGGGCGATATAGTTCTGCACGCCGGAAAACTTCCCGTAGTGTGCCAGAAAGCCGTCAAATGCCCTGGGCTCGTTGAGCACCAGCTGGATATGAAGGCCGCTTGCCTGGTTGCAGCGCTCTATTTCCTGGCGTAAAGTTGTTATGGCCTCTTCGCCCAAAGGCTCGGGTGTATATTGGCGCACACTGTGGCGCTGCTCCATTGCTTGCAAAATGTCCATATGTTCTCTCCTTATTCTTTTTATTCCGCAACTTCCTGGCTGGGAAGCTGCCTCATCATCTGCTTTGCGTGTTGCAGCATGCAAAGCAGGGCATCTATCTCTTCACAGTCAGGGCGAAAGGAATAATAATTTTTGGTTCCCTCCCGGCGCACACGAATCATGCCGGCATCTTTCAAGATGCGCAGATGATGGGATACCGCCGGGCGGGAAAGATGGGTTTTTTGCGTAATTTTACCAACACGAACGCCGCGGCAGTCTTTCATTTGCATCATTTCCAGAATGAGATGCTGCCGGTTTTCATCGCCAAGGGCGAGCAATGTGCGGCGGCAGGACGCAAATTCTTCTGCCAGTTGCGTTATCTCGTTGCCTGAGCCTGTCATGTGCATCCATCACTTTCGTTCATTGATATGAACCATTTTACTATATTTTCGAGGCTGTGGCCGAATGAGAAAGAAAATCGAGACAAAGTTTTTTGCCGCCCAGGGGTGACGAAAAATGGGTAGAAAAAAGGCGGGCCCAACAGGAGTTCCCGCACAAAATCGTTTTTGAAATGAGCATTTATGCCCAAAGTCTCCAATCGCCTCGATGCCATCAAACACTTTTGCACACAGGGGAGGCTTTTAGAAACGCTTGAGGGCTGTGGCGGCATTGCCCGAATGCTGCGCGCAAAGCACAAGTAAGAATGGGTCAAAGCGCAAAATCTTCCGGGGAAAAACTTGGCAATTTCGGGGCCCGCTTTGGCACACGGCGCAAAGGGTCATACCGGTAATGCCGGCACTTGGGCATTTGGCGCACAGGCCCTTTTTTCTCACAGTAAAAACAACCGGGCTGCGGGGCTTTGCGGCCAAATTCGCAGTATTCGCAGCTGGGGCTGATTGTGGCGCCGAACAGAGGTTTTTCGAACATGGCGCTTGCTCCTTTCCATTGGGCTTTTTGTTTATTATACCAAAGCGCGGTTCCTGCTTCAACTGTGTACTCTTAGGCATGGGAGCTGCGCCGTGGGCAAATGGCCAGGGCGCACATGCAGAATACTGCGCACACGGCGTCCGCCGGCATGCGCGAAACAAGTACGGCTTCTTCCCATGCGGCGGCAGGCTGGATGACGGGGAACAGCCGCATCAGCACAGTAAGCACAGCAAGGCTCAACGGCAGATGTGCGATGCGCGAAAGTGCTAGGGGAACAAGAGAAATATCGGGGTGCGTAAGCGCCCGCACTTGCAAAAACACGCATGCCCCCATCAGGCTAAGGGCGGCCATGCATAGCGGCACACGATATGCGGGTGCACAGGTGCTGGCTTTCTGGCACGCCGCTGTCACCTCTAGCGGAAGGTTTATGGCATACTGCCTCAGGGGTGAGGCAGTATTGGGGGTAAAGAGAGTTCCCAGAAAAGAAAACAAAATAATATAGCCGCATAAAATTGCCATGGAGAATACTGCGCCGCGCACGGCAGCGGCGACGCCTTTTTCCGGCGGGGCAGGGCGGCAAGAAGAAATCCGTTTCCCGGCTGGTGTAAGCCGGGCAGCGGCAAAACCGCAAATGAGGCTGGCCGTGAATTGGCCCGCAAGCAAAAACCACCCTGCTTTTACGCTGCCCAACATGGCATAGCCGGCACTGCCAATGATGAAAGCTGGGGAAGAGCCCACACAGCACACCAAAAGCACAGAGGCTTCGCGCTGGCTTATCTCGCTCTCGCGGTACATTCTGTCCACACTGCGCGCTGCAGAGGCAAAACCACCCAAAAGCCCGCAGAACAGCGCGGCTGGCGCCCGCCGGCTGCGGATGCCCAGCGCACGTGCAAGCGGAACAAAAGGAATGCCAAAAAAATCTGCCAGCGGGCTTTGCAAAAGCAGTTCACACAAAACCAGAAAGGGAAACAGAGAGGGAATCACCGTCTCGCAGCACAGCTGCATGCCATGTGCTGCCCCCTGCATGGCGACGCCGGGCCGCGCAAGGGTCTGTGCCGTGCATATAACCAAAAACAGGAACCATGCAACGCGCAGAACGCCCCCTTTTTGCCGCAGAGAACTCATAACGCCACCCCCTTTTCGATATATATGAATGACGATGGATGAAAGAACAGGGAGGGCGCTATGAAAAGAAGAAAAAAGCGCGCGGAACCATTTTCGCTTTCGCGTGCGTTTGGCGCCGCCGGGCGCACGGAAGCGGTGCAGAAACTATTATATGGGAAACCGGCGCTGCATATTGATTGTGCCGGAAATATCTCCATAGAAAACTGCCGGGAAATCGTACAGTATAATGAGGCCGAGCTTTTGCTGGATATGGGCGTGTGCCGTGTGGCCTTCAAAGGAGACGGCATTCTGGTAGATACCTACCAGAAAGACAGAATCACCGCACACGGGCGGGTGTTTTCTGTCTCTTTCCAGGGGAAAGATGAGGTGAATGGCCGGTGAAAAGAAGGCCTTTCCGCTTTGTGGAAGCCACAGTACGTTTTGAAACAGAAGGCGGGCTGGGGGAAAAACTGCTCAGCCGGTGTGCACAAAGCCAGATAGAGCTGGAGGCCGTGGTTCCCACGGCCACAGGCTTCAAGGGGCGTGTGCGCGCCCGTGATTATGCAGCGCTGGCGAAACATGCCCGGCGCTGCCACTGCCGCGTGAAGGTGCAAGAACGCTATGGCATTATGTTCTGGCTTGCCGCCTACCGGCGCCGGGCGGGCCTGCTGGCCGGTGCAGCGGCCGCCCTGCTGTTACTGGCACTCAGCCGGCAGCTTGTGTGGAATATCACCTTTCTCAACTGTACCCAGGCCGAACAGCAGCAGCTTCGAAGCCAGATGTACGAGCACGGCATCTATGAAGGGGCCTTTGTGGATGCCCAGAAATTGAAAAATGCTGCAAACGAAATGTTTCTTTCTACTGGCGATTACAGCTGGGTCACATTGAACTTTGTACATGGAAGACTGGTGGCGGAAAAAGTGGACAGGACACAGCAGCCTCAGGCGCTGGAACAACAATACTGTGATTTTGTGGCCGCCGAAGACGGGCGCATTACCAGGCTGGATGTATCTGGCGGTTTTGTGCGCCGCCGCGAGGGAGAAACTGTGTCAAAGGGGGAGGTGCTTGTGTCCAGCGGCCGGGTTGGGCGCAGCGGGGAGGCATTGCTTAGCCCGGCGGCCGCAAAAGTATACGCCGAGGTGGAGAAAATTTACACCTGCACCCAGCCTTTGCAGGTGTCAGCCCAATGCCCTACGGGGGAAGTGCAGACGGCGCGGCGGCTGCTTGGCCCCTGGGGAAGCCTGCCGCTTTCCCGAGGCCTGCAGGCAGGCATGCAGGGCGTCACCCAGGTTGAAAGGCAGGGCGTCTCTTTGTTTGGCCTGCATCTGCCCGCCACAGTAGAGACTGTCACCCTGCGGGGCACCCAAACCGTACAGGCACGGCTTTCTCAAAAGCTGGCTGCGCAAACAGCACGCATGAAGATTTTTGATGAGATTGGCCGGGAATTCGGCGTGTATACGCTGGTGAGCAGTGAGGAACTGGTGGATGAAGGGCCGGACGCTGTAACGGTTACCCTGCATGTGTGCATTGAAACGGATATTGCCAGAAAAGCCGAGTTCGGCGGTTTTACATGAAAAGACATTGAAAATTTGTAGGACTTGTGCACAAAATACTCTTTAATATTTTGATAAATCTGCTATAATAAAAGAGAATGGAAAGCGAGGCAAACGGATGGCAGAAACAAGGATGGAAGTGGATTCCATGGATACCGCGCTGGCGGTTTTCGGCAGCTGCGATGAGAATATCCGCCTGTTGGAACAGTCGCTGGGCGTTACGGCGGTTTGCCGCGGCACAGAGCTGAAGTTTTCCGGCCCGGAGGATGCTGTGCAAAAGGCGCGCCGCGCCGTAGATGCCATGCTGGCATTGCGGGAGGGCGGCACGCCGCTGGAAGAACAGACGGTGCGCTACTGCATCTCGCTGGCGGATGCGGGCGAAGAAGAAAAAGTGCAGGAATTGGCAGGCGGGTGCATTGCCATTACGGCAAAAGGACGCCCGGTGCGCCCCAAAACCTTGGGGCAAAAACAGTATGTGGAAGCCATTTTGAAAAATGCCGTTACCTTCGGCGTGGGGCCCGCGGGCACGGGAAAAACCTACCTTGCCGTGGCCATGGCGGTAAAGGCGTTCAAGGCGCGGCAGGTAAGCCGCATTATTCTCACGCGCCCTGCTGTAGAGGCGGGCGAGAAGCTGGGCTTTTTGCCGGGTGATTTGCAAAATAAAGTGGACCCATACCTGCGCCCTTTGTACGACGCACTGTTTGATATGCTTGGGGCAGAAACCTACCAGAAATTGCTGGAAAAGCAGCTGATTGAAGTGGCCCCGCTGGCCTATATGCGCGGGCGCACGCTGGATGATGCCTTTATTATTTTAGACGAGGCGCAGAACACAAGCCCGGAACAGATGAAAATGTTTCTCACACGCATGGGCACTGGTTCAAAAGTGGTGGTGACGGGCGATGTCACCCAGATAGACCTGCCGGACAAGGCCCGTTCCGGCCTTGTGGATGCACTGCAGGTGCTGAAGAATGTGCAGGGCATTGCCATGATGTTTTTCTCGGAAAAAGATGTGGTACGCCACCGCCTTGTGCAGGAGATCATTCGGGCATACGAAAAAGCACACGCTGCCAGGCATAGGCGAGGTTAAGTGGCCGCCCGCCTGCAGCGGGATGTTAGGAATATCAAAAGAAAGGAATGTGAGCACCATGTCGCATAAAGTGTACATCACCAATAAACAGAAGGCTGTAAAAGTCCCGTCGGGCCTGCGCATCCTCATCCGGCGTGCGTGCCATGCCGTGCTGGAATATGAGCACTTTGAGGGCCCTGCCGAGATCAGTGTCACCTTTGTGGACGATGAAGAGATTGCGCGGCTGAACGAACAATACCGCAATAAGCCGCAGCCCACGGATGTGCTTAGCTTCCCGCTGGGCGAAAATGGAAAGTATGATGTCAATCAGGAGACAGGCGCAGCCATGCTGGGCGACATTGTTATCTCTATGCAGCGCGCGATGGAGCAGGCTTCGCTGTATGGCCATTCGCTTCAGCGCGAGGTGGCCTACCTGACGGTACACTCCATGTTCCATCTGTTGGGGTACGACCATGAGGCGGGCGGCCTGGAGGCAGTGCGCATGCGCGAGAAGGAAGAGGCCACGCTGATTCAACTTGGACTGCCGCGCACGGTTTCTTACAGTGTGGACCAGATATGAAAAAGCAGCCTTTTCTGCACAGTTTCCTCTATGCGGTGCAGGGCGTGCGCACAGCGCTGCGGGAAGAACGCAACCTGCGCTTTCACGTGTGCACCGCATTTTATGTGTATGTGTTCAGCCTGTTTTATGAGTTCACACGCACAGAATATTGCCTTATCACCATGATGGTGGGCGGCGTGATGGCGCTGGAGCTTGTGAACTCCAGCCTGGAGCGCGCGGTGGAGCGCCCTGTGCCCGAACGGTATATGACGGCCGGGGCGGTGAAGGATATGGCGGCAGGCGCTGTGCTGGTGTTCAGCATTGCCAGCGCCGTGTGCGGTGTGCTTTTGTTTTGGGACCCGGCGGCCTTTGCGCGCATGTGGCGCTTTTTCCTGCGCTGGCCCGCGCTGGCCGTTGTGTTGGCGGCTACGCTGGTGCTGGCGTTTCGGTTCATTTTTGGCAAAAAGGGAGAATAGACTTTGCAGACAAAAACGGTGTTTGCCGCCCTTGTGGGCAGGCCGAACGTGGGAAAATCCAGCCTTTTGAACCGCCTGGTGGGCGAAAAGGTGGCCATTGTTACGGCCAAGCCTCAAACAACGCGCACGCGCATCACGGGCATTTTGACAAAAGGCCCCACGCAATATGTGTTTTTAGATACGCCCGGCATCCACGCGCCGCGCACCAAGCTGGGCAAGCGCATGGTGAAAACCGTGGCAGACAGCGTGGCCGAAGTGGATGTTGCGGTGATGGTGTTTGAACCCTATGGGCAATTCACCCCGCAGGAGGAAGAACTGCTGGCAGATATCCGCGCAAAAAAAATGCCGGCGATTGGCGTGGTGAATAAAATGGACGCGCTGCGCCGCCCGGCAGACGGTGCGGCACGCGTGGCACAGCTTGAGGCCCTGGGTGCTTTTGCCAGGGTGCTGTGTGTCAGCGCGCGCGAGGGCGACGGGTGTGAAGCGCTTTTGGCGGCCATAGAGGCCTATGCCATAGAGAGCCCGCATTATTTCCCAGATGACGCATACACAGACATGCCGGAAAAGGCGCTGGTGGCGGAAGTTGTGCGCGAGAAGATGCTGCTGTTTCTGTACGATGAAATTCCGCACGGCACAGCTGTGACGGTAGAGCGCTTTAAAGAGCGCCCCGGGCAAGACCTTGTGGATATTGACGTGAACATCTATTGCGAAAAGAAAAGCCACAAGGGTATTATCATTGGCAAGGGCGGCGCCATGCTGAAAAAAATTGCCAGTGCGGCCCGCTTGGAATGTGAAGATTTTCTGGGCACACGGGTGAACTTGCAGTGCTGGGTGAAAATCAAGGACGACTGGCGTGACAGCGATGTTCTTTTGAATAACCTGGGCTTCCGGCAAAATTGACACGGGGGCAAGCCTGATTTGCTCTTTCGCGGGGTGCGGGCTACATCGGTTTGCAGGCGCGGCTGGTATCTTGCCCCAAATCAAGAAGGCAACCCTTCAGCGCACGAAGCGGGCGATAAACCGGTTGGCCGGCTTTCGGCCCGCAGTATGTTGCCGCCCGGGTTGTGTTTGCCATAATAACAAGTTGAAAAATTAAAATGCCGCCCGCCCCTGCATTGGGGCGGGCGGCTTGCGTTATTGTTCGCGCCCATAGGGTAAGTTGCGAATTGCGATATCCTCCAGAAAGCCTTCTTCCGAAAAACCAAGGCGGTAGTATGAGGTGGCGCTGCCTTCCTCCTGATATGTATACAGGCGGTCATTCACGGCCTCATACGGCCTGCCATATAAGGCGGCGATGTCCTCTTTTGTTGACCAACCCAGCATCAGCCCGCCCGGGATTTGTAAATCGGCGCCGGAAAAATCGAGGTTGCCATATATGACATGCAAGTACCCCACAGTGCCCTGCGTAATATCGATGGCGTTTTTGGTGGTGTTGCAGACGGAAACGGATATTTTCTGGCCGTTCTCGTTGGTTAGCCAGACAGATATGTCATCATATGATTCATAGGGTTCGTCCGCACCCTGCAATTGCCGGCCGGCATATTCCTTTTCCATCGTCCAGCCGGCTTCTAAAAATGTTGACAGAGGCGTTGGCACAGAATAAACCTGGTTGCAAATCTGAATTGAAAAACTATGCCAGTCATCTGAAAGCAGAGAAGGATATAAACGATACGCCTCATCATCAATCGAGTCGAGAAAATCAACCGACATGACAACACCGGTGTGCGGCAAATACTTAATTTTGGCGCGCAGGTCAAAGTTTTCGTACCACATTTCCCGCCCCTCTGTATATGTTTTGCGGCCTATGTCAAAAGAATGCCGTTCGCCGTCAATTCCCATCCCCTGCACATAATAGCTTGCAGGGCCATCGCCAATGGTGCTGCTATCAAATTCGAGGTGGTTCAGGTAGGTTGTTTCAGGGCGGCTCAGGTATGGAATATCCTGAACCAGAGCCCGCAAAAGGAAAAACGAAAACACAGCGCAACCGATGGCCCCGGCAACATAACCGAAGACGGCCAATAGGGAAGACGCTTTTTTTGATTTAGCCAGGCAGACAATGAAGATGACGGCAGCAACAACGGACAAAATAACCCGCCATATCGCTTCCTGCACAAAGCCGGTTGTTCCTATGTCAAAGTTTGTGTTGTATTGGAAGAATAGAAAGCCGATGTTCAGAACAACCCCCAAAAGAAAAACTGCTAGAAAGCCGGCAAACAACAGGGTTGTGGCCCGGCCTGCCGGTTTGGAATTATGCTTGTGCATAGGGCACCCTCTTTTTGTATGTGTTTTTAACATGATTATCTTCCCATATCTGCAAATACGGCAATCAAATACAAGTAAAAATCCTGTAAACTATAGGCGCCTGCCAAATTGTTTGTCATACGGCAAAAATTATGGTATACTAAATGGGCAATTATGGCTGCGCGGCAAATGTTCGATGTTGCCGTGTGCCAAAGATAATTTGTGTGCTTGCAGGGTGCAAAACGGCCTGCCAAAACAAAAAAAGTTTGTTTTTGGCACATATACGGGTGGGGCAGCACAGCGGTGAGAAAGGCCGGTGGAACGTGAACCGGCATGTTGTGCAAAGGGGGCGGTATCTCCGCGCCACCTGCTTGCGGCGGGAATTGATATGGGCCAATGGCAACCGGCTTTCTTTGCACCTTCAAGCGGCTACACTGAGCCGTATCTTCTGATATTTTGATTTGTGCGGGGATAATTGGTGCGTTTTCCCGTACATATTTTTTCATAATACGGCGAACAGTACCGCTATAATGATAGCGGAGGTGTTTGTCATGCAGGAGAACGGTTACTGGAAACGCTTTGAAAGCACAGGCGCGGTGGGCGCTTATTTGGACTACAAGGCCCAAAAAGAGCGCGCGGGCGAAAAGGAGGCTCAGCATGCAGACAACGACCATGGGGCTGGTGCTGCGCGCGACGAAAACGGGTGAGGCGGACAGGGTGCTTTCTGTGCTGACGCCAACGGGCATTCTTTCCGCCATTGCCAAGGGAAGCCTGCGGCTGAAAAACAGGTTGCATAGTGCCACGGGGCTGTTCTGCTATTCCGAATTCACTCTGTTTGAGGGGAAAACCATGTATGTGGTGGACGAGGCAGAGGTGCGCGAGGTGTTTTGGGGCGTGCATGAAGATGTGGTGAACATGGCGCTGGCCATGTATTGCGCCGAATTTGTCACCACGCTTTCCCCCACGGGCGATGAAGCGGATGCCCAGCTGCGCCTTTTGCTGAACAGCCTGTATTACCTCAGCGAAAAAAAGCGCGGGCCGGCGTTTATCAAGCCGGTGTACGAGCTGCGTGCTTTGACGCTGGCCGGCTTTTTGCCCGGCCTGGTGGCCTGTGCAGACTGTGTAAAATATGAGGGCGGTGCCTTTTGTTTTGATGCTGCCACGGGGCTTTTGTTTTGCGCAGAGTGCGCGGCAAAACGGGGCCTTGCGGCGAACCTGGATGCCGCGGCCCTGGCGGCCATGCGGCATATTACTTACAGCGAGGATGAAAAACTGTTCGGCTTTTCCATTGGGCCAGAGAGCCTGGCGCGCCTTGGCAGCGTGGTGGAGCAATATGTGCGCTATTGTGTGGACAAGCCGTTTAAAACATTGGAGTTTTATCACAGCGTCCTTGAATAAGGGCGCATACGGGAAGGAGCCCCATGCAACCAAAATATTTGACCTCTCTTGAATTTGATAAGATTCTTTCGCGCGCCGCGCAGGGTGTTGTGTGCCCGGAGGCGCGCGGTTTGCTGTTGGAAGAACAGCCGGGCGATACCCCGCAGGCCGTGCGCGACAAACTGGCCGAGACGGACGCCATGACGGCGCTGCTGATTAAAAACGGCACACCGCGCTTTGACCGCGTGGAAAATATGAAACATGTGGTGAACCGCGCGTGCAAAGGCGGCGTGCTCTCTATGGCAGAGCTTTTAGAGCTTGCGCGCACACTGCGCAACTTCCGCGAGCTGACGGCATGGTACCATATTACAGAGCACGATGCCCTGTGCATCGACGACCACTTTTATGCCATGACGCCGCAGCCTGCGCTGGAAAAGGCCATTGGGCAGGCCATTGTGTCACCCACAGAAATGGCGGATACCGCCAGCGATACACTGTACGATATCCGCCGCAAAATACGCGGGGTGGAAAATTCCATTCGCGATAAGCTGGATGCGCTGACCAAATCTCAGCAGGCGGGCAAGGTGTTACAGGATGCCGTTGTTTCCATTCGCAACGGAAGGTTTGTGGTGCCGGTAAAGGCGGAATACCGCGGCGAAGTGGGCGGTGTTATCCACGATGTATCCTCTTCAGGTTCTACTTTGTTTGTAGAGCCCACGGCTGTGGTGGAGGCAAATGCAAAAATTTTGCAGCTGCGCAACCAGGAACAGGCAGAGGTAGAGCGCATTCTGGCGGCGTTCAGCGCGCAGGCGGCAGAGCTGGAGCCCATGTTCAGTTTGGGCTATGACGCCATGCTGCAGCTGGACGTGCTGTTGGCGAAGGCAAAGCTTGCCCTGGAGCAGAAGGCCATGCTGCCCGTGGTGCGGGAAGACTGCGCCTTTCACCTGGTGCGTGCGCGCCACCCGCTTATTTCGCCGGATACCGTGGTGCCCATCGACGTAGAGCTTGGCAAAAGCTATGACACCATGATCATCACCGGCCCCAATACAGGCGGCAAGACGGTGACGCTGAAAACAGCGGGCCTGCTGTGCACCATGGCCTGTTATGGGTATCTGATTCCGGCGCATGAAACAAGCGAGGTTTGTGTGTTTTCCGATATTCTTGTGGATATTGGGGACGAGCAGAGCATTGAGCAAAGCCTTTCCACCTTTTCGGGGCACATCAAAAATATCACAGAGATATTCGGCGCTGCGGGCCCCGGCACATTGGTGTTAATGGACGAGCTTGGCGCCGGCACAGACCCGGCCGAGGGGGCCGCCCTGGCTGTGGCGGTGATTGAAGCCTTGCGCGAGCGCGGGGCCAAAATAATGGCCACCACGCATTATTCCGAGCTGAAAGTGTTTGCGCTGGAAACGCCCGGTGTGCAAAATGCCTCTTGCGAATTTGACATTGATACATTGCGCCCTACCTATAAGCTGAGCGTGGGTGTGCCCGGGAAATCGAACGCCTTTCTTATCAGCGAAAAACTGGGCCTTTCGCCTGCGGTGATTGAGCGCGCAAAACAGCACCTTTCGGCAGAAGACCAGAAATTCGATACGGTGCTTTCTCAGCTGGAAGATTTGAAGCTGCAGCTGAAAGAAGGGCAGGCAGAGGCCGAGCGCCTGCGTGCCACTGCACAGGATGCGCTGAGCCAGGCAAGGGAAGAGCGCGATAAGCTGATTCGCCAGGGCCAGGCAGAGCTGGAGGCCGCAAGGGAAAAGGCGCGCAGAATGGCCGCGGACGTAGAGCGGCAGGCGTATGATTTGCTGGATGAACTGCGCAAACTGGAAAAAGATAAAACACGCGCCGCCAGCCAGCGCGCCGCACGCGCACGCGAAATTGCGCGCAAAGACTCTGAAAAACTGTTTTTGAAAAGCGACGTGGTACATACTGTCCAGCGTGAGTACACGCCTTTGAAAAAAGCCGAGCCTGGCCAGGAGGTATACCTGGTGGAATTGGATAAGACGGGCATCGTCTCATCCCGGCCGGATAAGGACGGCCTTGTGGAGGTGCGCGCGGGCATTTTGCGCACGAAGGTGCCGCTTTCCAAACTGGCGGCACCGCCTAAATTTCAAAAGCAGGAAAAAACGTCTATTTATACGCCGCGCCCGCGCAGGCAGACGGACGGCGTGCGGGAAGCGGCACGCCGCACAGCCAGCATGGAGGTGAACCTGCTGGGCATGACGGTGGAAGAGGCCCTGATGGAAACGGACCGTTTTATCGACAACGGCGTGCTTTCGGGGCAGACAACGCTGTACCTCATCCACGGCAAGGGTACAGGTGCGCTGCGCAAGGCCATTCATGAACATTTGCGCCGCCACCCCAGCGTGAAAAGTTTCCGCCTTGGCAATTATGGCGAGGGTGAGGCAGGCGTCACCGTGGTGGAACTGAAATAAGCACAGAAAAAGGAGATTTTCATGGAGAATCAAAACCAGGGAAACCACAAAAGCCGGCCGGGGTTGGCGGCCCGGGCGGGCACCTTTGCCAAAAAGGTGCTGACAAACCCGCTGACTTATGTGCTGCTTGCAGCCATCCTGTTCCGCATTGTGTACTTCCACACGCTGCGTCCTTATTCTGAAACGGCCGATTCCCCCACATACAAAGACCTTGGCAATATTCTAACCGGTTTGCGCACGCCCATTTATCCGCTGCTTTTGGCAGGGTTGAATGCTCTGTTTGGCGAGCCGCTGATGAATATGGTGCTGGTGAGGCTGCAAAGCCTGGTGGCGCTGTGCGCGCTGGGGGCCTTCTATTACACGATGGTGCGGCTGACGCACAGGCGATATCTGGCCGTTATTTTCACCCTGCTGTTCGGGCTGCAGCCGGGCGTAGTAGGGTATGAGACCTCTGTGATGACAGAATCGCTCTCCATTTCCGGCGTGGTGTTTCTGGTGTTTCTGCTGGTGCGCTATTTGGATGACCGCAGAAAGTGTGATGCGGCAGGCCTTGGCGTGCTGGCGCTGTTTCTGGTGCTGCTGCGCCCGGCATTCCTCTACCTGGTTGGGGTGTTGGCTGTATTCTGGGTGCTGCAGTGGTTTTTGGAGGCGCCCGAAAAAAAGAAAAACATCCTGTGGGGCTTTTTGGGCACTGGCATTTCCGTAGCGGGCGTGCTGGTGTGGTGTGCGTTCAACTTTTTCAACTGCGGCCGTTTCACCCTCAGTGTGGTAACAGACATCAACCTTCTGCACATGCTGGTGCTGAACGGGTCGGTAGAAAACCCGGAATACCCGGAAATGTCAGAATATGTGTGGAACAAAATGGTGGAAAACCAGGAGGACGAGGCTTATCTGCCCTGGGGGGCCTACAATGACATCACAGCTGCGTACCCCGACGAGTGGGATGAATATGCTTCCTCTACCTTAAAATACCATGTGGGAGATATGCTGGATTACACGGTGACAAAAGCGGCCGGGCTGCTGAACCAGCCGTTTTTGAACGACCAGCCGTATGCCCATCTTTGGTATTATAAAAGTTTTGGCTCGGCTGTGCGAAACCTTTTGTTTGACGCAAAAGTGGTGCAGGTGCTGCGGTTCCTGGCAGTGGAATTGATTTACAGCTTTACCTGGTGGGCGGTAAAAAAGCGTATCAACTGGATGGGCCTGGGCCTTGCCGGGTGCACGCTTGCCACAATGGCCACTTCTGTGGTGGGGGCGCAGGCCGAATGGTACCGGCTGTGGCTGCCTTCTTTCCCGTTCCTCATTCTGCTGGGCAGCCTGTGGGCGTACCGCCTGTGTGTATGGCTGGGCCGAAAGGATGAACAGCCCTTGGCATAATCGAAAATAAGCAATTGGCCAGCGCGCCGCCCGGTAAGGGCGGCGCGCTTTTATGATGCCCCGGGCTGGCCGGTGCGGCAAGGCGGCACGGAATGCTTCGCTTGCCATAGGGAAGAAAAGGCCGGCCGCCCTGTATTATGGGGCAAGGCTTTCCCTTGCGCATTGAATAAAGTGTTTGAGCAGGGGGTTGTTTTGCAGCGATTTGTAGTAGATGCCAAATGATACAGGGCTGACATCTGTCAGGGGTACCCTGGAAATGAGAGGCATCTCGGGGACAAGAAAATCTGGCAAAACAGAAATTCCATACCCCGCTGTGACCAGAACGGTAATTGCCTCTGTCGATTCACAAAAATAAAACTCGGATGGCGGGCGTTCTCCCATTAAATGCCCCTGTAATTGAACCATGGAAAAAGAAGATTTCGGGGGTGCCAGCAAAACAAGACGCTCGCTTTTCAAAGTTTCCAAAGCAACGTCTGCCCGTTTGGCAAGCGGGTGCCGAACCGAACAAACGCATACCATTGGCACTTTCACAATTTCTTTATAAACAGCAGAGATTTTAACGGAAGAGGGCTCTTTCAAACCAACCACCGCGTCCAAATCTCCTTCACTCAAAATTCGGTAAATGTGCTGAAAGGGAATCACCTGAAGGCGGGGATGCACTTCGGGCCTGATTGTGCGAAGATGTTCCAGTGCATCGGCCAGCAGGAACATGCAGGGGAAATTGTAAAACCCCAGCGTCAAAAGCTGTATGCTTCCGGGCATAGCGCTGTCAAAGCGCTTTTTGGCCCGCTCTGAAATTGCAACAATTTGCTGTGCGTCTCTCAAAAAGGCTTTTCCCTCTTCGGTAAGTTTGACAGACCGGGTTGTCCTTTGAAACAGCCTGGTGTTCAATTCTTTTTCCAAAGATTGAATTTGCTGGCTGACCGCCGGGTGTGTCACATGAAGATGCTGCGCTGCCTGCGCAAAGCTTAAATACTCTGCAACGGCAAGAAAACATTGAAGCTGGAATGTGTTCATGGTGGAACGCCTGCCTTTATTAGTAACCTTTTCTTTCTAATAGTAACATATTCTGAATTCAATTTCCACTCGGGAAAGGTATAATCGTATTGAGGCTGATGGGCCTTAAAACCGGCCTTTCCCAAAGTGTTCACAACGCGGCCGCACAAAAGCGCCGCGCGACGGAGGCCGGCATAGGGTTTGCCGGGCCGGCAGTGACGGGAAGGGTAAAATGGATCAAGACAGGAGAAAAACAGATGATGAAAGTAATTTTGGCGCAGGTTCAGCAGTATAAGGCGCCGACACTGCTTGCGCCGTTGTTTACCGTATTTGAAGTGCTGATGGAGGTACTCATCCCATTTGTCACCGCCTCTATCATCGACAAAGGTATTGAAGCCGGGAATATCCGGCAGGTGTATTTCTACGGCGGAATTATGCTGGCTATGGCACTGTTAAGTTTGATATTTGGCGTGCTGGCCGGCCGCTATGCAGCAAAGGCCTCTTCCGGCCTGGCCTGCAATTTACGAGAGAGTATTTACGAGAAGGTTCAAACTTTTTCCTTCTCCAATATCGACAAATTCAGCACGGCAGGCCTTGTTACCCGCATGACCACCGACGTAACCAATGTGCAGAATGCAGCGCAGATGGTTTTGCGGGTGACGGTTCGCGCGCCGCTGATGCTGGTTTGCAGCATGGTACAAAGAAACAGGATATGGAGTTGTAAGGTATCTGATTTCCTGCGGAAACCGGGTGCCTTTTTCTCTGTCTGGAGGTGAGAAAATCGAATGTGTTTGAAGCGGTAAAGCAGGCTGTCCCCACACGGCAGGCTGCGGAATCCTACGGAGTGCAGGTCGGCAGGAACGGGATGGCCTGCTGTCCCTTCCATGATGACAAACATCCCAGCATGAAGGTTGACCGCCGGTTCCACTGCTTCGGCTGTCAGGCGGACGGGGATGTGATCGACTTTACCGCCCGTCTGTTCGGGCTGAACAAAAAAGAGGCGGCCTTGAAGCTGGCGGAGGATTTCTCGGTCAGCTTTGACGCCAAAGGCCATGACCCGCCCCGCAGGAGGCCGGTCAAACGGAAAATCAGCGAGGAACTGCGCTACCGGCAGGCAGAGCAGAAATGTTTCCGGGTGCTGTGCGATTACCTGCATCTGCTGGAACGCTGGGAGAAAGAGTATGCCCCACAGACGCCGGAGGAAACATGGAACCCGCTGTTTGTGGAGGCCCTGCAAAAGAAGCCGTACACCGAGTATCTGCTGGATATTCTTTTGTCCGGCAGTATGGAGGAACGGGCCTGCGTGGTCGCTGAATACGGAAAAGAGGTGAGGAAGATTGAGCAGCGAATATCAGAGTTTATCGTTCATAATTCCTCCTTCGCAGAACATGTTATGATTTTTTACGGTGATACCAGGCCATCATTATGAGAGCAACAAGCAAGGTGCCGGTTTCCGCGACTGGGAATGCAAGCCAGATTCCGTTCAGATGGAACAATTTGTCCAGACACCATAAGGCGGGCACAAGGAAAAGCATCTGCCTGCATAATTGAATTGCCATGCTGGAACCTACTTTTTCTGTGGCCTGAAAATAGGTGGAAATCATAGTAGAAAGACCGCAGAACAGATAGCTTGCCGCCATAATCCGCATAGCGGAGATTCCAAAGGAGCGCATAGCTTCCGACGCCGTAAATAATCCCAAAATCTGCGCCGGAAAGAGGAGGACGGCCA
>PPYF01113980.1_pt1 | contig 126205 bp, 99 predicted proteins | sample 1559871 | NCBI WGS metagenome assembly PPYF01 (sample SAMN08240021, study PRJNA423297) | Human gut metagenome, whole genome shotgun sequencing project.
TTTTGAGCCTCTTGTCGGATTCGAACCAACGACCCCGAGATTACAAATCACGTGCTCTGGCCAACTGAGCTAAAGAGGCAAACTTACTAAAAAATGCAACCGTCACGTTCTAACGCGAGCGAAACGGCTGCAAATTTAGTTATTTATTTCTTTCCCGCAAAATATTTGGGATTTTTTTATTTGCTACGTTGCTTTTCCTTGTATTTAACCAGCTGTTTTACGAGCGCTTCCACATCTAAATCAATTGCCTCTTCAAATGTATCGCATACTTTGCTTGCATAAAACTCTCCATTGGGGATTAATATTTTAATGCCTGCTTCTTTATTTTCAGCAACTTCTGGTTTTACTACCTTTAATGACACCTCTACTTTCTTTATATCTTCGTAATATTTTTCCAACTTGGACACTTTCTTCTGAATAAATGCCTGCAATTGCTCTGACGCATCAAAGTGAATTGATTGAATTCTAACATCCATACTTACCTCCTTTTTTTAAGCTCTTGGATGAGCTTGTTTATACACTTTTTTAAGTTCTTCAAATGTGGCATGCGTATAGATCTCGGTAGTCGTAATGCTCTCGTGACCCAAAAGTTCTTTTACCGCGCCCAACTCTGCTTCATTATTCAGCATTGTGGTAGCAAAAGTATGCCTCAACACGTGAGGACTCCTTTTCTTCAGCGTTGCCACCTTTGACAGGTTCCGTTTCACTAAATTATAGACCAGATTCTTATAAAGCCGTTCGCCATTCTCTCTAATAAAGAAAGCCTCCGACCTTTCCGGAATCGTTTCGTTTCTTACATTAATATATTCAAGCATCAACTCCCGCAGTTCATCACCAAACGGTATCAGTCGTTGCTTATTTCTTTTCCCGGTCACTTTCAGAAGAGAAGCCGAAAAATCCACATCCCTATCATCCAAACCTATTAATTCTGAAAGTCTCATGCCAGTAGCATAAAACACTTCAATCACCAACCGGTCCCGACAACCTTTAAATCCTTCGCCAAAATCCGTATCATCCAATAACCGATTCATTTCGTTCTCTTTTAAGAACACAGGCAACGGCTTTTTGTTTTTAGGTCCTTTTATTTTACGCAAAGGATCTATAGTCGTTTCTCCCTGTCTTATGAGATACTTGTAAAACGTTCGGAGCGAACTTAGCTTACGATTTACAGAAGTTGAGGTATACCCTTTATCCATCAATGAGACAATCCATTCACGAATCAGTTCCGCCTCGACCTCTAACGGATTAAACTTTCCATACTCTTCCTGAGCAAACTCCTGCAGTTGCTTTATATCTTCACCGTACGCAAGAACGGTTTTTTCAGAATAGTTCCGCTCATACTGGAGATAATCAAGAAAAGATTCTATCAACATAATATCGCTACATCTAAAATCGTGCAACGAATGTATGAAAAGAATTCAATAATTCAAAGGAAATTACGAATTATTAATCTTCTACTTGCTGAAGTTGTTGTACGTAAACTGCGCGTTCTTTCTTAAGTCTTTTAGTTACAGACGGTTTATCAAACTGCTGTCTGCTTCTCAATTCTTTTACGATGCCAGTTTTCTCAAATTTTCTTTTGAACTTCTTCAGCGCTTTTTCAATGTTTTCGCCTTCTTTTACAGGTACTACAATCATTTTGTTACTATTAATATGTTATGATTAAAAAAATTCCGCAGTCAAATTGCGCCGCAAAATTACACATACTTTCTTTATTCACAAAACTTTCGGCAAATATTTCTCAAAAACTATTCATAAACAAGTCATTAAATGCAGAAAGTTAGTACCTTTGAAACACTTACATGTCTATAATAATATAATAAGGTATGAAACAGAACATAAAAGAACGAGTACATGCTTTGCGCATGACATTCCATCCCAACTACATCAAAGCATTCGTTATCCCCAGCACCGACCCTCATCTTAGTGAGTATGTGGCTCCCCACTGGATGTCACGCGAATGGATTTCCGGTTTTACAGGTTCTGCAGGAACAGCGGTCATCCTGAAGGACAAAGCGGGATTATGGACCGACTCACGTTACTTCCTTCAGGCAGCGAAAGAACTGGAAGGCAGCGGCATCACACTCTACAAAGAAATGCTGCCGGAAACTCCAAGCATAACAGAGTTTCTCTGCCAGCACTTAAAACCCGGAGAATCCGTAAGCATCGACGGGAAAATGTTCTCCGTGCAACAGGTAGAACAAATGAAAGAAGAACTAGCAGCACATCAGTTACAGGTAGATATATTTGGAGATCCATTAAAAAACATCTGGAAAGACCGTCCCTCCATACCTGACTCTCCAGCCTTTATTTATGATATCAAATATGCAGGAAAAAGCTGCGAAGAAAAAATATCCGCCATCCGTGCGGAGTTGAAGAAAAAAGGCGTCTATGCTTTATTCATATCTGCACTGGACGAAATAGCATGGACTCTCAATCTACGAGGAAACGATGTACATTGCAATCCAGTCATAGTGAGCTACCTTTTAATTACACAGGATGAGGTAACTTACTTTATTTCTCCGGAAAAAGTGACGCCGGAGGTCGAGGCTTATCTGAAGAAACAACAAATAGGAATACAGAAATATGATGAGGTAGAGGCATTCCTGAATTCTTTCCCCGGAGAAAATATTCTTATTGATCCACGGAAAACGAATTATGCGATTTATTCGGCCATTAATCCGAAATGTTCCATTATTCGTGGCGAGTCTCCCGTCACATTATTGAAAGCCATTCGTAATGAACAGGAAATAGCCGGCATCCATGCTGCCATGCAACGGGATGGAGTGGCACTTGTCAGATTTCTCAAGTGGCTGGAAGAATCTGTTTCCACCGGAAAAGAAACTGAATTAAGTATAGATAAAAAGCTGCATGAATTCAGAGCAGCACAGCCTCTCTACATGGGAGAAAGTTTCGACACCATTGCAGGATATAAAGAGCACGGAGCAATCGTGCATTATTCGGCAACGCCGGAAAGCGATGTAACTCTTCAGCCTAAAGGATTCCTACTCTTAGATTCAGGGGCACAATATCTGGACGGAACCACTGACATCACTCGTACCATCGCATTAGGCGAACTGACGGAAGAGGAAAAGACGGATTATACCTTAATATTAAAGGGACACATAGCATTGGCTATGGCCAAATTCCCAGCCGGAACCCGTGGCGCGCAACTCGATGTACTGGCGCGTATGCCTATCTGGAATCACAGAATGAACTTTCTCCATGGCACAGGGCACGGCGTCGGGCATTTCTTGAGTGTACACGAAGGCCCACAAAGCATTCGTATGAATGAGAACCCTGTAATTCTCCAGCCCGGCATGGTTACATCCAACGAACCAGGTGTTTATAAGGCAGACAGTCACGGAATACGTACGGAGAATCTGACGTTAGTCTGCAAAGATGGAGAAGGAATGTTTGGAGAATATCTTAAATTTGAGACTATCACTTTATGTCCTATCTGTAAAAAGGGGATCATCAAGGAGATGTTGACAAAGGAGGAAATCGAATGGTTGAATAATTACCATCAGACTGTTTACGAAAAGCTATCTCCAGATCTTAACGAAGAAGAAAAAACTTGGTTACAGGAAGCAACTACTTCTATTTAAGAAATAAGATGTCTGACACCCGGGTGTCAGCACACCCAACACCCGGATGTCAAGCTTACCAAGACCCGGGTGTCAGGACGACCGACACCCGGGTGTCGGACAACATAACATAGTATCAACTAAAAAACATTATTAAATCAAACAAATCTCATGGCTTTAATAAAATCAGTACGCGGATTCACTCCCGAAATCGGAGAAAACTGTTTTCTCGCAGATAACGCAACTATTATAGGAGATGTAAAAATAGGAAATGATTGTAGCATCTGGTTTAGTACCGTTTTGCGAGGTGATGTCAACTCTATACGAATCGGCAATGGCGTTAACATCCAAGACGGAAGTGTCTTGCATACATTATACCAGAAATCGACTATTGAAATAGGCGACCATGTATCTGTAGGACACAATGTCACGATCCATGGGGCAACCATCAAAGACTATGCTCTAGTTGGAATGGGATCAACCATTCTGGACCATGCCGTAGTGGGAGAAGGCGCAATTGTTGCTGCCGGTTCGTTGGTATTAAGCAATACCATTATTGAACCCGGAAGCATCTGGGGAGGAGTACCTGCCAAGTTTATCAAAAACGTAGACCCCGAGCAAGCCAAAGAGCTTAATCAGAAGATCGCTCACAATTATCTGATGTATTCTCAATGGTATAAGTAGAAGATAAACATCAGATAACTAAACAGTTATAAGATGAGAGATACATTTCAAAACAAGTATCTCTCATTTTTTTATCCACCTAATAACATTCATATAATTATTTCTCATTCTATTTTTAGCTGTCTCCCATCATTCTCCCGCTATATTATTCAACTCCAATCAATCCATTCTGTTGAGTTATTCGTAAATTTTCCGTATTCAAGTTATTTAACCTATTGGATATAGATAAATTACGAATTATTCGTAGATTTGTAAATATATCAAAGTAACACATATAATATAGAAACATATAACTCTACATCACTTATGAGAATCAAACTACTACTTATCATCTTCTTTCTTACGGCACTGCCCACCATCTATGCCCAAAACTCCGGAAAAGAATATTTAAAGAAGGTACTTACCAAACTGGAAAAGGTTGAATCCGCCACATATAACATCACTAATGAAAGCTGGCAGCATGGCGATTCAACAGCATTGTCCATCCTGCATGGATTCGTTAAAGAATACAATAATCCCATGGACTCGACCATAGGTGCAAGTTATGTTTCACTGGATGCCAATGATACAACAAAGATGGATTTTTATTATGACGGCAACATAAGAGCATTGACCTATCATGATAACAAGAAATTAGTAATTGATGATTTTACATTCAGGCCACTTCCTTTCAGACCTGTGAGCCCTCCATTCTTCAACCACGCAAAGAACATCATTCAATATGCACTTACTACCAAAGATCATACTACACTAGAACTAAAAGACGAAGGCAATAATTACTATTTCAAATTAGTAATTGATGAAAATCAGCAGGTTGAATTCTTTGGGAAAGCTTATCACCTGCCTCTTCCTCCATTCGACATTGGCAATACGACTTCCATATACGAACTATGGATTGATAAATCGAACGATCTACCTTATAAGAAACGAAGAGAAATGTCCCATGACATTAGCGTTTCAACGTGTTCGGATCTTCAGATTAATAATTTAGCAATCAACGACTTCAATACAGCTCATTATTTCCCGGAAGATTATGAAATAGTAAAATACAGCGACCTCCATAAGAAAGACGGAGATCCATCAGCCTCCGAACTTATCGGTAAAAAAGCTCCCACTTGGATATTAGAAAACATAGAAGCACAACCCGTATCATTAGCCGACTACAAAAGCAAAGTCGTACTCATCAACTTTACTGGTATCGGTTGTGGTGCTTGTCAGGCGGCTATTCCTTTTTTAAAACAGTTAAAAGATTCATTCAATAGTGAAGAGTTTGATCTCATTGCCATAGAATCCTGGAGTCGAAAAACATCTGCTATCCGGAACTATGCAAACCGAAAGGAACTGAATTATACCATTCTAAATGCAACCAATGAGGTTATCAAAGAATATCAGACAGGTGGTGCTGCTCCTTACTTTTTCATTATGGACCAAGAGCGAATCATACGAAAAGTAATCAGAGGTTATAGTAAAGAGAATACTGATAAAGAAATAATAAATGCAATAAAAGAACTACTATGAGAAAGTTAGAAGTCAACAAATAAAGTGCTTGGCTACCAATATAGAAAAACAATGAGGAGTGTACCTAAACTACCTTATAAATGAAGAATCACCTTTAGCACAGAAGTTGTGTTAAAGGTGATTCTTCATTTATTTATAAGTTTTTTGCACTGCCCTCTTATATCAGGGCTTACGTTAATCGATACAATATATTTAGAAATTAATCATGTGCATAATCTTCTCCGTCGCACCGGCATTGCTAGTCACATAATAACCGGCATTCGTTCCGGTTTCCCGCAAAAAGACCTCATCTGTCAGGAAACGATCCAGCAAAGTTTTCAGTTCATCATAGTCTTTGATAGAATAAGCACCTTTTGCTTCCAGCAATTGAACAGCCTCCATGAATTTCTGATACTTCGGTCCGAAAATCACCGGAATACCATATACAGCCGCTTCCAAGGTGTTGTGGATTCCTACCCCGAAACCACCGCCGATATAAGCTATTTCACCATAGCGGTAAATAGAGGATAACAGACCGAAGCAGTCTATTATAAGGCAATCCGCTTTCAATACATTTCTTTCATCAGCACGGGTGTAGCGCACATACGGGCGCTTCAGTTTACCGATGATCTCAACCAGGTGATTCTCATCGATCACATGCGGAGCAATAATCAATTTCATTTCCGGATGATTATTGAAATATTCGAGGAATAAATCCTCATCAGGTCCCCATGAACTTCCGGCAACAAAAGTAAAAGAATTGTTTCCTTTAAACTTCTCCACCAACGGGAGCTCTTTAGCCTCTTCGCGGATTTGCAGTACACGGTCAAAACGGGTATCCCCCACTACTGTCACACGACTGATGCCGATTTTCGACAAATAACGTTTGGATGCCTCATTCTGAACAAACAGATGATCGAAATCTTTCAAGACATTGCGATAAGTGCCACCGTACCATTTAAAGAATATTTGTTCGCGACGGAAGATAGACGACACACTATATACCGGAATACGGCGCTTGTGCAGCTCATCCAGATAATTCTTCCAAAACTCATATTTGATAAAGAACGCCATGCAAGGATTTGCAATATCCAGGAACTTCTTCACATTTCTCGGCTTATCAAACGGCAGATAGCAGACAATATCCGCCCCCCGGTAATGCTTGCGCACTTCATAACCGGAAGGAGAGAAAAATGTCAGCAATATCTTATAGTTAGGATATTTCTCACGAATCATTTCTATCAGAGGGCGTCCTTGTTCAAACTCCCCCAGTGAAGCAGCGTGAAACCAAATATACTGTTCCCCTTTTTCCACTTGTTGGCGTAAGAGTTCATACACCACCCAATGCCCCTTCATCATCTTCCGGGGCTTGCGGCTAAACGGAGCAGCCAAATGGACGATAAAGTCATAAATGACTATTGCCAGGTCGTAAAGCATAGTACTGTGTCGATTACTTCAAAACCTCTACCGCTCGTTTCATACGAGCTATCGTCTCCTCTTTGCCCAATACCCAGGAAATATCGAACATGTGCGGGCCTTTTCCTTCACCCACCAATGTCAGACGGAAAGCATTCATGATATTACCGGTATGGTAACCTTTCTCTGCAATCCAGTCCATAACGACTTTTTCCTGTCCTTCAATGCTAAAATCTTCAATACCGGCAATCACTTCCGCCAATTCGGTCATACATTTTGCAGAATCTTCTTTCCAGCGTTTCTTCACCGTCTTTTCATCATATTCGGTAGGAGCCACAAAGAAGAAGCTACATACATCCCACAGTTCTTTAATGAAACTTACCCGGTCTTTCATCATGCCAACCACAGTCACTACCTTTTCGAAAGGAGCCTCTACGCCTTGTTCTTTCAAGAAAGGCAAGAACAGTTCCGCAATTTCTTCGTTAGGTTTCTGCTGTATATATTGATGATTGAACCATATTCCTTTTTTATAGTCGAACTTAGCTCCCGACTTGCTGCAACGGTGAAGATCAAACAATTTAATCAATTCATCCATCGACATCACTTCCAGATCATTACCCGGATTCCATCCCAATAAAGCCAGGAAATTAATCACAGCTTCGGGTAAATAACCGGATTCGCGATAACCAGAAGAGATTTCTCCGGATTTCGGATCGTGCCATTCCAATGGAAATACAGGGAATCCGAGACGGTCACCGTCACGCTTGCTTAATTTTCCATTACCTTCCGGTTTCAATAACAAAGGCAGGTGAGCAAATTCCGGCATCGTATCTTCCCAACCGAAAGCACGGTACAACAACACATGCAAAGGAGCGGAAGGCAACCATTCTTCACCACGAATCACGTGGGAAACTTCCATCAAATGGTCATCCACGATATTTGCCAAATGGTAAGTAGGCAGTTCGTCAGCCGATTTATAAAGCACTTTGTCATCCAGAATAGATGAGTTGATTACTACTTCGCCACGAATTAGGTCATTTACATGTATATCTTCATTCGGTTCGATTTTGAAACGAACAACATATTGTTTGCCTTCAGCAATCAGTGCATCCACTTCTTCTTTCGGCATAGTTAATGAATTGCGCATCATACCACGGGTAGATGCATCATATTGGAAGTTAGCAATTTCAGCACGCTTAGCGTCCAGTTCCTCCGGAGTATCAAAAGCGATGTATGCTTTTCCATTTTCCAGCAAAATCTGCACATATTTCTTGTAGATTTCGCGGCGCTCCGACTGACGGTACGGACCCTGTTCACCACCGAAGGTCACTCCCTCGTCAAAGTGGATACCCAACCACTTAAAAGATTCGAGTATATACTCTTCCGCTCCCGGAACGAACCGGTTAGAGTCAGTGTCTTCAATACGAAATATCAAGTCTCCGCCGTGTTGACGTGCAAATAGATAATTATACAAAGCTGTACGCACACCACCGATGTGCAATGCTCCCGTAGGACTTGGAGCAAAACGAACTCTTACTTTTCTTTCTGCCATAATTTGGGTTAGTATAGGTAAATCGTGGCAAAATTAAACCTTTTTTTCCACACTATTGTTTTTTTTTGTACTTTTCGCAAAAATTTCAGTGGATATGGAACATTTGAAGAAGAAAAAAAGATTTTCATGGAGAGATTTACTATATAAATCACTGCTATTTGTGGGCACTGTGGCACTGATTGTTTATTTCCTGCCACGTGACGGAAAATTCAATTACCAGTTCGACATCAACAAGCCCTGGAAATACGGACAGTTGATCGCGACTTTCGACTTTCCTATTTATAAAGAGGATGCAGTGGTAAAAAGGGAACAAGATAGCCTGATGGCTTTCTTCCAACCTTATTATCAACTGGATAAAAATATAGAGAAAGACGCAATCGCCAAGCTGAAAGAGAATTACCATACGAATCTGAAAGGCATTCTCCCTTCCATCGATTATTTGCGGTACATCGAACGCACTTTAAAAGAAATCTATCAGGCAGGTATCGTTTCGACAGAGAATATACAGCAGCTTCACAAGGACAGCACTTCATCTGTCATGGTGATTGATGATAAACTGGCTAATCCACAGGCTACCGAGAATCTTTACACGGTACAAAAAGCCTATGAGCACTTGCTGACAGCAGACTCCACTCATTTCAACCGGGAAATTCTAAGGCAATGCTCCCTGAACGAATACATCACTCCCAACCTTACCTTTGACGAGGAACGTACCCAAACTGCCAAAGAAGAAATCCTGAACAACTATTCCTGGGCAAACGGATTAGTAGTCAGCGGGCAAAAGATTATTGACCGGGGGGAAATCATCAGCCCGCATACCTATAATATCTTGGAGTCATTACGCAAAGAATCCATCAAACGGAATGAGTCCATGGGACAAAACCGTCTGATTCTCGGCGGACAGATTCTGTTTGTAGGAATGCTGATGCTTTGTTTTATGCTTTATCTCGACCTGTTCCGAAAAGACTACTATCAACGGAAAGGTAGTCTGTCATTGCTATTCACGTTGATTGTATTTTACAGTGTCATAACCGCTTTCATGGTAACACATAATCTATTTAATGTGTATATCATCCCGTACGCGATGCTACCCATTATCATTCGCGTCTTTCTTGATTCGAGGACTGCTTTCCTGACGCATGTCATCACTATATTGATATGCTCCATATCCCTACGCTTTCCGCATGAATTCATTCTGACACAGTTGGCAGCAGGATTGGTGGCGATATTCAGTCTAAGAGAGCTATCGCAAAGGTCCCAACTTTTCCGAACGGCTTTATTGGTTATACTGACTTATGCAGCCATTTACTTCGCCTTCGAATTAATGACAGAGAACGGCCTTTCCACCGACTTTTCGAAGTTGAACATACGAATGTACACTTACTTCATCATCAATGGAATTCTGTTATTATTCACCTATCCTTTACTCTTTTTATTGGAAAAGACTTTCGGATTTACTTCCAATGTAACGTTGGTAGAACTTTCGAATATCAATAATGACCTTTTGCGGCAAATGTCCGAGACGGTTCCGGGAACATTCCAACATTCCATGCAAGTAGCCAATCTTGCTGCAGAAGCAGCCATCCGTATTGGAGCTAAAAGCCAGTTAGTACGTACAGGAGCTTTGTATCATGATATTGGTAAGATGGAAAACCCTGCTTTCTTCACAGAAAATCAGTCAGGAGGAGTTAACCCGCATAAGAACCTGAATTACGAACAAAGTGCGCAGGTCGTCATCAGTCATGTGACGGATGGATTGAAGTTAGCCGATAAACACAATCTGCCTAAAGCTGTCAAAGACTTTATCAGCACGCATCACGGACGGGGAAAAACAAAATATTTCTATATTTCCTGGAAGAACGAGCATCCGGACGAAGAACCGAATGAAGAACTGTTCACCTATCCCGGCCCGAATCCGTTCACCAAAGAACAGGCTATCCTGATGATGGCGGATGCCGTGGAAGCTGCCTCACGCAGTCTTCCGGAATATACAGAAGAAACAATCAGCAACCTAGTCGATAAGATTATCGATTCCCAGGTCACTGAAGGTTATTTTAAAGAATGTCCTATCACTTTCAAGGATATAGCAACAGTGAAAGCTGTGTTCAAAGAAAAACTAAAGATTGCTTATCACACCCGGATCAGTTATCCTGAGTTAAAGAAGTAAGCAAACCTGCACAAGCATCTTCAAGAACATCAAGTACATATTCAAAACCCTCGGCCCCTCCATAATAGGGGTCGGGGACATGATCTGCAGGAATACGGGTGCAATACTCCGTCATGCGATGAATCTTCTTCCATTCTTCGGGAGAAGGAGCTTTGTCTTTCAAGTCATCTATGTTCCGGTCGTCCATACCGATAATCAGATCAAAATTATAAAAATCTTCTGTACGGACGGGGCGAGAACGATGCACCAATTGATAACCGCGACGGGCTGCATGAGCACGCATCCGGCTATCCGGCAATTCCCCCTGATGATAAGACAGGATTCCGGCAGAATCTATCACAAATTCTTTTTCCAGTCCCGCTTCTTCTATTAAATGAAGCATTACGCCTTCAGCCGTAGAGCTACGGCAGATATTTCCTAAACAGACAAATAATATTTTCTTCATATATACATGATTATTTCTCAAAATGAGTTCAGTATCTGATTAGCCCGGTTCACGGTTACTGCGGCCGGGATTTCCGGCATACTACCCAAATTGAACGGAGCAAGCATTTTTTCTATTTTCTTTAATCCGGCCTTATTTCCTTTTTTCTCAAATTCCTGACGAAGGATATTGATCTTCTCATGCGCCTGTATGCCTTCAATCAAACGCTCGAAACGAATACAGCTACGAGCTCCCGGATATACAAGGTAAGTATCTCCGCCTGCCCAACTGCGGAAACGGGAATCGAGCAGCGGCTCCAATGGCCAGCTGTTATATGCCCAACGCAGATAACCATCCAGATGTTTCTTAGATGAATAATAACTCATCCAGGCTGCTTCTGCAGGATCAGAGAAAGTAAACGTGTTGGGATGGGCTTCCGTACAGCAGGTATAATAATTAGTACGCTTGTTCTCGGCTACACGACGCAGGCGCACTTCTTCCGGGAAGTTCTGTCCGATAACAATACAATAATCATATAACTCGGGCTCAATCTCCTCATGATAGTTTCCGGCCAACGATACTTTAAAATCCGGATCAGCTTTACGAATCACTTTCAACGTCTTCTGCATTACTTCCATCGGACGTTCGTCCATTGCAATAGCACAGATATCAAACCATCCTTTTTCTTTCAGATGCTTGGAGAAAGAGGCAAGCATCGCTCCCCACATTTCTTCATAAGCCGCTTCACCCGGTGCAGTTTTCACGAATTGCAAAGAGTTGGTTGCCTGATCGTAGTATTGGAATGACAATTCCCATGGAACCATTGAGTAACAATTAATCTGTTTGTCAATGCCTACACTCATCATAAATTCCACCCAGCGGTCAAAGATAGTATAATCAAAAGCCCATGTTCCATCTGCCCGTTTCATCCAAGTGACCATTGTATCAAAATAATCTTCTGTCTGACCATTCCAGGGTTTATGCGTCAAAGTAGCCGTAATAATCTTCTGCCCGGCATCTGCCAACATTTTCATTAAAGGACGCATGGCGTCAAAATGCTCCTGACTCCATAAAGGAACCTGATAATAACGTGCCACTGCATAAGGACTTTGCCATAAATCCAAGTGATAAGCCCATTCCGAAGGTTGAGGAAGTTCACGGGAAGAAACGGTAATTTCGAGATTCAGGCGTTGCAATAAACGCGAGCCGTCATTGATTAACAGTTCCCCTTGATAAGTTCCGGGAGTAGCCGATTGAGGAATCCAACACTGCACCCAAACCGGTTGAACAGTACGAGCGGGCAAAGCCATCGTTTTCAGGTTGGTATCAATAGGATCGGCCACCAATAATGAATCATAATCTATGGACTTCCGATGTCCGCAGGCACCTCTCCCATCCTTATTCAATTCATCCGTCATCACATAACGAACAAAACCACCTGTAAATGCATCTTTGGGAAGAACATTTCCCTTTTTGTCTTTAAAATCACCAAAGCTGAAATTCAGGTCTTTCAGTTCTGCGCCTGTCCACACAACAGCTTGCGCGTTCACACGTTCGCCACGCCAGCCTTTCAGGGAAACAGTCTGTTGTTTCTTCAACTGCGGGAGTTGATGTTTTGCATACCGTACATCTGTTGTACCCCAAGAAACTTGGGTGGAAGTCACCGCTGCCCACTCTTTATCAGAAGGTGCAGTAGGATCAGGCAACTCCTGATAAGTCAGTAAAGGGAACTTCGGTTGTCCTGTCGGAACACCACATTGAGTTACTCCCTGCTGGGCAAAAACTGCACCCATGCTAAAGAGACAAGTCAGAGAAAAAATAGTAAGTCGTTTCATGGTTAGTTAATTAAATTAATAAAGGTTATTATATGGGGGAAAATTATTAAATCACATAGGGTCTACATCATAATACACAATCAAAGATTTATAGCGTTCGTCCGCCAACATCTCGCGCTGGATACGTAACAACAATTCCCGTGCACGTCCCATCGGGGCATTCTGCTCAATCTTGACAACGATCTTCTTGATAAACAAAGTCTGGATACGGGCAACAGGAGGTTTATCCGGGCCTAATACCCGATTGCCAAATACAGCCCGCAACTTATCCGCCATCACTGCCGCCATCTGATCCAGCAACGCTTCATTATGATTTTTCAGATAAACATATACCAGCCGGTAATAAGGAGGATAATGGAACATCTGACGTTCCACCAATTGTCCGCCTACCATATCTTCATAATCATTGGCAATGACCTGATGAATGATAGGATGATCGATACTCTTGGTTTGCAATACCACCCGTCCGCGTTTGTTCTTACGTCCGGCACGTCCCGCTACTTGTGCCATCAACTGAAAAGCACGTTCATAGGAACGGAAATCGGGATAATTCAACATGGTATCGGCATTCAATATACCTACTATACTTACATGATCGAAATCCAATCCTTTTGATACCATTTGCGTACCAATCAATATGTCCGTCTTTCCCTGCTCAAAGTCCGCAATAATCTTCTCATAAGCCGAGCGGGTACGTGTAGTATCCAAGTCCATCCGGGCTACGGCAGCTTCCGGGAAAAGGATTTTGATATCATCTTCAATCTTTTCCGTACCGAAACCACGGTTCACCAGTTCTGTTCCCTCGCAGGCAGGACAGGATTTCGGCAGTTGATACGTATAACCGCAGTAGTGACAGGTTAATTGATTAATTCCTTTATGATAGGTAAGGCTTACGTCGCAATTCTTACACTTAGGCACCCAACCGCAGGTACGACACTCCACCATCGGAGCAAACCCACGACGGTTCTGAAAGAGAATCACTTGTTCTTTCTGTTCCAAAGCCTCTTTCATATATTGTATCAGGAGTGGCGAGAATTGTCCGACCATCCGCTTTTTACGATGCAGTTCCTTGATATCCACCGGAATAATCTCCGGCAACTGGATTTCTTTATATCGTTCTTTCAGTTGTACGAAACCATATTTTCCCTCTCTTGCATTCTGCCATGACTCGATAGAGGGAGTAGCCGTACCCAACAAAGTTTTAGCTCCGTACATGGCAGCCAATACAATAGCCGCGCTACGCGCATGATAGCGGGGAGCGGGATCTTGTTGCTTATACGTATTTTCGTGCTCTTCGTCCACAATCACCAATCCCAGATTTCGGAAAGGCAGGAAAATAGAAGAACGAACACCCAGAATAATATCATACCCGTTCTCTCCCAGTTGCTTCCGCCATATTTCAACCCGTTCGGCATCGGGGAACTTAGAATGATAGATACCCAGACGAGCACCGAAGACCCGTTGCAAACGCTCCGTAATTTGAGTGGTCAATGCAATTTCCGGCAACAAATATAACACCTGCTTTCCCTGACGAATCGCTTCTTCTATCAGATGGATATAAATTTCAGTCTTACCGCTGGACGTTACCCCATGAAGCAGACAGACATTTTTCTCCTGAAAAGACTGCACGACTTCATCAAATGCACGCTGTTGAAACTCATTCAAAGGATTTAATTCGACAATCTCCTTCTCCTGCTTATCCAACCGGCCGATTTCATGGTAGTAGATTTCAAAAATCTTCTTATCCACCAATCCATTCAATACAGAAGGGGCCACATTAGTCCGCTGCAACAGTTCTTTCTTGGAGACTTCTTTCGGAGTTCCCGCTCCTAAAACACCGGAACACTCCACATATTTCATGAGTAATGCCAACTGCTTCGGAGCACGAGACAGAATATCAAACAGGATATGGAGCCGCTTTTCATCCGCTGTACCCGCAAGCCGAACCCGTGCCTCTGTTTTAGGTTTATAAGTACGCCTCAACTCCTCCTTTACGAAAATCGCTTCTTTATCGAGCAGAGACTTGATGACCGTAAGAATATTTTTGATGCCGCTGTCCTTCTCCAATTTAGTGACGCACTGTTGCGAATCTACGGCAAGTAAATCCAAAATACGTTGCTCACGTTCCGGCAATGGCGCATCCGCTTCAAAATCAGGATTATATTCAACGATCGTTTCACTCTCCAGTTTCAGGCCGGAGGGAAGTGCCGCTTTATAGACATCGCCTTGTGTACAGAGATAATAATCAGCTATCCACTCCCAAAATTTGAATTGAGCGGGTAACAGAATGGGAGAAGCATCCAGCAATGCAGATATATCTTTCACTTCGTACTCCGTTGGAGCACAATAATGAACGTTAAGGACGATAGCCGTATAAAACTTCTTCCGCCCGAAAGGAACTACCACCCGGCAGCCTATCTTCACATCTTCCGCACATTCATCCGGCAAAGAGTAAGTAAAACTCTTCGGAAGCGGAAGCGGTAATATGACATCTACATACTTTTTCATTGCAGCTACAAAAATACAATAAAAAAATGGGGATTTAAAAGAAGGGAGAGAGAACACTTAAAAAGAAAACTCTACTTCATACGAGAATTGGAAGAAATATATTCGAGAGCGCAACAGGACAATCCCAAACAAAAAAGAGTTTCCGGTTATCGGAAACTCTTTTTCATATACTATGTAAAGTGATAGACTACTTAAAAAATATAGGCCACAGATACTTGCCAAGTCTTAGTTTTATAAGAACCGCCAGTGTCAATATCAGCTGTATCGCCCAATGGGATATTGTAATTAGCACCCACCTGCAAATGGTTCAGCAACTTCAAACCGGCGCCCACATTGATACCTACTTCAGCTTTCTTCTTATCAATTCCCGATTTCTTTTCAAAATCGAAATAAAAGTCAGGACCTGCAGCCAGATAAATACCTGCCAGACTTCCCAAGCCAATGGTATATTTCAGGTTTACAGGAATATCAATACCGTTTTGTTTAACAGTAATATCATCATTTCCTTCTGAAACTTTGATACCCCGTTGAGCAAAAAGCAAAGATGCATCTACTCCCAACCCTACGATTGGAATATTAAACTCGGCCATCGGACCGATAAAGAAACCTGTGAAATTATCCTTTTTAAAGTTTTCGCTCACATTAGAGAAACTCGCCTTTGACAAGTTCAAACCTCCCTTTACACCAAAGTGTATCTGCGCCTGAGCAGGCATTGCCATAGCTATACATATAGCAATCATTAAAGCACCAAAAATCTTTTTCATAAATTTACGTGTTTATAATTCGGGACAAAGATATATATTTAGATTAAATAAACACAAATTATTGGTTTTTTGTTCGCTCAAAGTCGTTGTTGTTCACCCAATCCTGCTCCCGTACCTTTATATTTACTTTTCTGCAAATTAAACTTATAGTGAACAGTCAGTTTCACTTCCTGCGTATTCCGCTTTGTCTCCCGGAACATTTTAACCCGATCATCATATTGAGTATTAGCATCCCTCATCGAATGAAACAAGTCGTTCCCCTCCAGCAAGCAGTCCACACGTCCGTTGAAAAACGATTTATAGAAACTTGTGCTCAAGCAACTAACGGGCCTTGTATAACAGTTCTGATACACTCCCTTACCTGTATATTCACCATTCAAGCGAAATATATATCCGGCAGGCAATTGAAATGAATTATTCCACCGGACCCCGAATGTCGTTCCGTTCATATTCTTCATTTCATTCAGATAACCGATTTTGAACCATTGAGAGTTGAGGGAAGCCGTCCACTCCGGTTTCCAGCATCCGATACTTGGAGCAAAGACCAGAGAAGCAGTCATTTCATCCCGATGGTCGACATTGCGAAACTTAATAAGAGAGATTTTCGGATCGGAAGTGATCTGTTCGATAGAAAACAGGATATCATCATTATACCGATTGTAGCCGACGGAGAGTTGCAGATCCCGATAGATAGCCCTCATCTCTGCCGCATGAATATAGGTAGGTTGCAAATTGGGAGCTCCTCCCAGATAGGTAAACCGGTTCCCGTAATGAATGGCATTTTTCAACTGTTCATAATGAGGGCGGGCAACCTGAATATGATACCCCAATGCCCACTGCACCTGCCCCATCGCCCCTTCCAGTGACAGGGACGGAAACAGATTGCGATAGTGTTTGCTCTCATCCGACTGATAAAGACTGTTTTCATAGAAATCATAATACACATCTTCATAACGAAGTCCTGCCGAAGCATTTACACCACCCAAACGATAAACACAATCAAGAAAAAAAGCCAGATTCTTCTCTCTGATTTTATCACTGGTTCCCTCTATTTCATCACCGAACCCCGAAAAGTCGCTGGTGCGATGCGTATAACTATATTCACTGCCTCCGGAAATTCTTCCACCTGCCAGCGGATAAGACAAAACTAACTTTCCGGCATACAACTTATTATCGGTTCTGCTAAGAGTCGTTATGTAGAAATCATCGTAATTGCGGCTCAATTCGCTAATATGCTCCTCTTCCTTATTCTTGCCAGCCAATACATCTACATTCAAATCCATTTCCAGACTATTCACTTCTCCATGATAATATACATTGGAATGATGGCTGGGATATTCTTTCTCAATCGCAAAGGTATACGTATTCCACACATCGTATAATGCTTGCCCGTCATAGACCTCCGTCCGGTTGTCATTGTTCATCTTATTGCGTGGGGCAGAAGTCAATTCATAAGTAGCACCCAGAGAGTGTTTTTCATTTATTTCATAATTAAATCCTATCTGACTGAAATAACTGATATTTCTTCCTAAATCCGTTGTTTGAGCTTTCTGCTGCCACGAAGCATCCACATACGTATCTTGTACCGATTCTCCCGTTTCCTTGAGATGCTCCAGACGATATTGAAAAGCTCCGAACACATCCAGTCCCTTCCGGTGATATTCCATATTGATCTGATCGTTGTTTCCTACCTTATGCGCATAATCCACTACCGAGCGCACTCCTACTCCAAAGCCATCGTTTTTATTCCCGGTTGTTTTCAATTTCAGGACAGCTCCTACCGATGCTCCATATTCCGCTCCGGGATTGGTTATCAATTCAACCTGCTTGATATTTTCAGAGCTCAAACGGTCGAGTTCGTCCAAGTTGCGGACTTTCCTGTTATTGATATAGATAAGCGGAACGCCTTTTCCCAACACTTCCAACGTGCCATCCTGCTTCTTTAGCACTCCCGGCAAAAGCCTTACTACGTTCATGGCAGTACCTGCCTTACTTAATATTGTATTCTCCACTTTCGTAGTCAATCCTCCATTATCCAACCGGAACTGGGGAAGACGCTGCGTAATCACCACTTCATCCAACATCAAATCATCAGGAATCAGCGTGATATTTTCCTCCACAGAGGACGTAACCCTCTGAACACACTTCTTATAACCCACAAAAGACACGGACAACAAATAAGGTCCGGCATCCTGTGCCATTATTTTAAACACACCTTTGCTATCCGTCACAGTTCCGCCCACAAGTGCAGAATCCGGCACGGACAATAGTGCAACCGTGGCATACTCCACAGGAAGCTGATTTTCACCAATAACCCGGCCGCTAAATATCTGTGCAGAAGATTTTAAAGACACCATCAACATCAGCGCAAACAGTAAAATATAGTTTGTTTTCATTTTTTCTTTTCGTTTATGTAAGTGATTAGTAAGTACCCGGTAGGGCATAGAATTCCCCCTACCAATATCCCACAAGGGAGATTGATATAACTATTTGCATAGACAGGAGTTTTCCAAACTATCCGCCGGACGGCAGATAGGAAAGAGAAAGTAATTAATTAATAGAAATCATCAGTAAGTAAGAATATCGTTATACAGTCCTTCCAGTCGTTTGCGCAAATGCTTGACGGCATAGTGTTTGCGCGAAAGCGCCGTATTTGCAGAAGCACCGGTCGCTTCGGCTACCTCTTTTACAGAAAGTCCTTCCAGCTCCATCAGTTCGAAAACCGTCCGCTGTTCGGTAGGCAATTCACCAAGAGCCGCTTCCAGTTCCTGCCACACCAGCGAACGCATATATTCCGTTTCAGGTGAAGGAGCCATATCATCATTGGCAAACAACACTTCCGAAAATTCACTCAAGATGCTTTCTTCCTCTCCGTAAGCAGAAACAGGCCATTCTTCTTCACTTTTCTTTTTTCCCTTATTGATAATCGTGTTTCGTGTCACTCTGTAAAGCCACGACGTCACCTGCTCAATCGGATTCAAAGTGTTGCTGACCGCTTTTACCAACTGATAAAATACATCCTGTAGAATATCTTCCGCATCTTCCTTACTGGAAACCCTCCGGTGGATAAAGGCTTTCAGTTGCGGCTGATGTTCTTCAATCAGCCGTTCCACATCGCCTTCGTGCCCTTTTTGCTTATTCATCTTTTTTCGAAGAGTCTACATTTTCATCCATCTCGAAGTCTTTATCCATCTCAAAACCATCCTTGTTAAAGAAGTCGTCTCTACCCCAGGGACCGAATCCCATTTTCTTCCTTTTATCAATAAACTCCTTGCGTTGTTCCGGAGTCATCTTCATCCATTTCTCACGAACCGGATTCATTCCTCTTCCGTGCATTCCATGCATTCCCCCTCCGGGCATCCCTCCTCTACGGCCGAAACCGAAACTTCCGAAAAAAATACGCATCAGGACGAGCAAACCCAATGCCTGCCACAGACTAAGTGCAGGCAAACCAAAAATCACGGGCATCAGCCAATTCCACAATAACATGACTATTGCTCCTATTCCCGCAGCTACAACCAGCCAAAGAATTACAAACACAAATGGATTTCTGAAAAAAGAAAACTTACCGCCACATCTCCCATGAAATCTTCTATTAAAACTTTTTGTTACCATTATACTTCATTTTTTAATTCATCATTCTTATTAGTTAAAAGAGCCCTCTACTCTTATAGACAATCGAGATGAAGAAATATTTTATGAAGTTACAAAAAAAATAATAGTACCTGCAATTTTTTGTATAATTGCAACGATCCATGCAGTAGTTTCACCGGTCGTTGATATTCCCAGTCCCGGCTATTCAGCTTTGATTTTCTCCATTGCCGGCAGGAAAATGACAAACCGTGTGCCTCCAGTGTATGACGAATCAATTTCAATACTTCCCATCAGCCGGGAGATAATTAGCTTGCAGAGAAACAAACCGATTCCGTTGCCTTGTGTAAAAGAGTCGAGCTTGGTGAATCGTTCAAAAACCACTTCTTGTTTGTCGAGCGGAATACCGCAACCCGTATCACAGATTTGTATCCGGATACCATCGGGACTCTCACTCTTTTGAAGTTCCAAAGTGATGCAACCTTCCTCTGTAAATTTGTACGCGTTACTTAGCAAATTTTCCAGAACGATAGAAAGATATTTCGCATTGGTTGAACACACCACCTCTCCTTCCGGAACATTCAGCACATATTTGATAGGCTTCCGGTTCCTTTGTTCAAACTTCCCGAACTCTTCCCGGCAAATGTCACTGACATTCACCATTTCGCAGGGAAGCAATTCTCTGGACGAGTCGAGATTAGCGACCACCAGCATATCATCAACCAATGAAGTCAACACTCCTGCATTCGTTTTAATCAGTTCGCGGAATTCGGCTTTCGATTCATCATCGCAATCCTCGTCCAGGATAATCTCCGAAAATCCTACGATAGAATTCAGCGGTGTACGTATCTCGTGGCACATGGAGTTGATAAATTCGGCTTTCATCCGTTCGCTTTCTCCTGCTTTCTGATGAAGAATGAAGAGCTTCATTTTCATCTGCTTCTCCTTTTTCCAATGATAGTAGAGGTAAATGCAGGCGGTAATAGTCAATAACAGAATGATAGAAAGCGTAATGAGCTGCATCCGCTTATTTCTGCTTTCAAGGTTTGCTTTTTCATATTTCAGTTTGTCCACCTCATATTCCACCTGTAGCGTATTAAGTTGCTCCTGCCTCTCTTGTGAAGCAAATGAGTCTTTGAGATGTACGTAGATTCTATGCTTTTCCAATGCATTCTGGTAATCGCCCATTTCTTCATAAATGTCCGATTGCAACTTGAACTTAAAAGGTAAATACTTAGGCATAAGTGTGCGGATGATTCCTATTTGCTCATTGATAATGGCTAATGAACTCGGATAATCTTCTTTAAAAAGATAGTAATTATTCATAGCCAACAGATAGCTGTATCGATCACGCGGATCGGTAACGGTCGCTCCTATCTTTTTAATTTCATCGATGTAATGTTGCAATTTCTCTTTAGGCAATGTTGCGGCAAGCATCAGCAATGATGCATAACACTGGAGATAATTGCAGTCAACGTTATAGTAAATTCGTTTTCCCTGATAATTATCCTCATAATTCTTTTTGTACAATTCTACCACACTTTCAAGTGCTTCTGCACATTCATCCATCCTTCCCTGATCTCTAAGATTGTTGGCATACAGCCACTTGGTAGCGATACGGTATCTCATGTCGTCCCGGTCGGACAGCTTATTGGCTAATTGGCATGCCTGTTCCAAATGAACGTTGGCTTCCTTGTACTTTTGAAATTCAATCAAGCTGGCTCCCGATATATAGGCTCTTTCTATCTGGATGTATATATTATCTTTGTCTGCACTCTTGAATAAATCAAGTTCATAGTCAAGTGCATCTTTCGCTTCTTCCTTTCCTTTATTTATTCTGGCATCGAAGAGTTTCATCCGGAGGTAAGACAGACGTTTATTTTCTGTTTGCACATCGACTTCCTTTTTAATTGCATTTATGTAATAAAACACTGAGTCGAAATCCATTTTGGCGGTGTGTGAAGAAGCCAGATCAGTCAGGGCATCCAATACCAATTCTTTGTTTTTCGTTTCCTTACCCAGCTGGTACAATAGTTTGAGATAGTATGTCTCTTCAGACTTTTTTGCATAAAAGTCTGCCAGATCTCTGTATATATGTGCTTTTTGACTTTGATCCGTTGTAGCTTTTGCTATGCGAATTAGGCTATCCTTATTTATAGTCAATGCCATTGCCGAAGTAGTATAGTAACATACTACGAGTAGAAATATGCCAAATGATTGCTTCATAGTCTGTGTGTATAATTTCTGCGAAGATACGATAACTAAGCAAATAACAAGCGAAGAAGACGTTAATTTATTCTTTCTGTGTTGTTTGAGTTTTTTCGAAGAAGATAATCCGATTTTACTTCCTGATTTTCATACAGATTCTTTTCAGCCAACAGGTATGGCAAGTCGTCTGCCCCAAGACGAGTTCTTTTTCCAACTTCTGCACCCGGTCGCATTGTTTCAGCCATTTAATTTGCAATGTATCATACAGGATTCCGGCCCCTTTATATATGGTGATTTCTTTATCCTGCTTTCCCAAGAGTGATAGGTATATTGAACAAAGTTTTGATTTATCTATGCAATAGCGTTCCAGTTTTTCGATATACATCAAGGTAGCCCCCTTCTCATTTCGACTCATAAACTCCTGAACACTGTCATCATTGATGATGTCGATGCCCGGCCTTTCGTAGTCCACAGTGATTTCTCGCATTTCTATCAAGACCCAGATATACTCTGTCTCGAATCCATACTTTGCGGCTGCCTCTTCTATACTAATCCATTGTGCCATAGCGTTTGTTTTTTATGTGTGATACAAATAAGGGATGAATAATATTTTATTCATGTATATTAGTACAACGAGCATCCACGCTTTTTGCAGTCCGTCGGGTGGGGATTGGCTAGGTTAAAATGGGGCAATTTATTACCGACCGAATACAAGAAAGACGTAGATGCTGCCGTACCATTATCCGACCTTAAGGCTAGCAATACCTTTGAAGAAGATAATGATAACAGCAGACACCCACGTCAATCGTTTATATATATAACACATCTCTTACGGATATGTTGATATACAGCCGTTCACGTGGAGTATCTACCGTATCATCTCTCTCTTTTGAAAGTTTGCTATTTTTAAGGTCGAGAGATAATACGCTTTTACTCCATATAGGAAATAAAAACCGCTTTCTGCCTATTTCATCACGCTGATGGGCTGAAAGCGTACGGCAAAGATATATATTTTTTTTGAAACGCAGTCGAAAATATGGGAATAAATACTGGAAGTTATGTATTAAAATGAATCTGACAAAAGATGGCTCTACTTCTCATTCTTGATTACTGAAATATTTCTCACAAATAAAAGTTATAGCAGTTTTTACCCTCACACCCTCACCCTTGGTTCAATCCCTTTATTCATCGGCATTACAGGTGTGAGGGTAAAGGTGAGGGCATGGTGAGGGTAACTTTTTACCCTCACCATGCAACAGGTTTCTCTATACGAAAATTCCAGTCCAATAGTACGAATTTTAGTTTCATACGGTGAAACTAGCAGTTTCAAGTATTGAAACTAAAAGTTTCACACCGAGAAACCAATAGTTTCATGCCTTGAAACAAAGTGTTTCAAGCCTATAAACAAAGAGTTTCAAGCGTATGAAACAAATTGAAACTGCCGTTAATCAAAAATTAGGCTACTTATTATAGGATTAAGAAGTCAGATCAGTCAACCAAAATCAGGACGAGACACTTAGCACAAGTAAATAAAAAGTTGTCCATTCTCCGCCAATCCCCAACGACACATAAAACGAACTAATTCACAAAATTCGAGTCGTAAATAATCGACAGGTTCCTTCTTTAAAAAGACTGTTCCCTTTTTACATGAGACGGGAGCACCACTTTCCAACGGCTTCAAATCAATAAAATAAACTTCATCATCCGGGTCACCGTACAGAGTTACCCTCGCGCAATCAGCTTTATCAAATTCTTCGTGTCCGGCGAAACTTGCATTTCCACAAAACGTATGCACGTGCCCCACCAGTTCAAGTTCGTCCGAATAAATGGAACATCCTGACGACCATTCTTTGTCCGCAAACATTTCATCACGTTTGTCAGCCAGCCAATATTGAAACTTAACAGGATTCAACTGTCTCTTAATATCGCTTTCGATGATCGAAATCCATTCCAACAGTTTCTTCGGATCGACTTCTTTTTTCTCATCCGCATTTTTAGGCTCTAATCTTATATCGGGGGTATAACCTTGCGGAATATAATGGGGGAAATCGGAGGAAGGGTAAAAATAACAATACTTATCCATTGGGTAAGCAGGAAAAACAATATCAAAAGATACGCTATCAGTATCATCCGGCGAGGTTATATATACGAGTTTAGCTTTCATATCCAAATAACGAAAAGGAAGTTTCAGAGCCTCTTCTTTAAATCGAGCCATTGCGGATGAATCCAAGACAAAGCTAAAACCCACTTTATAGGGATTATCCGTAAGGCTGTTCAACCCCTCTTTCGTATGCGTTCCACCGCCACCAATGAGTTTTAATAATCTGTTAATCATACGCTTCGTTTTTCAGATATAACCATTTTCAGGAACATTCTTTTTAAGAGCAACAAAGATATGATATTCTAAAAGATTAGCAATTACTTCCATATCGAATAAAAGCAGTACATCATCAAAATCGCCGGAACAGATCAATGATCTGCCCGGCGATTTCTCATCTTAAACCAATCTCCACTTACTATATATCAATCAACGATTCGGGTGAATGTCCAACTTCACCGGCTTAATCATATTTTCCGGTTTTAAGATAGTATCCAAGTCTTCTTTGGAAAGAATGTTATGTTCCAAAACAAGTTCATAAACTCCCTTCCCGGTTTCCAATGCTTCTTTGGCTATTTTAGTAGAGTTCTTATATCCGATCACCGGATTGAGGGCTGTCACTACTCCAATGCTGTTATGCACATCTCTCCGGCATTTTTCTTCATTAGCCGTAATGCCGTCGATGCATAAGGTGCGCAAAGTGTCAAAACCATTCATCAGTAAATCGGCAGACTCGAAACAGCATTGTGCCATCACCGGCTCCATTGCATTCAGTTCCATTTGAGCTGCTTCACCGCTCATGGCCACACAAAGGTCATTTCCTATTACCTTGTAGGCCACCTGATTCATCACTTCAGGGATCACCGGATTCACTTTTCCGGGCATGATGGATGAGCCCGGCTGCATTGCCGGCAGATTGATTTCTCCCAATCCGCAACGCGGACCGGAAGCCAGCAACCGCAAATCGTTACATATCTTATTCATTTTAACAGCAATACGCCTCATCGCTCCCGAATAACCTACCATGCAGGAAGTGTCCGAAGTGGCTCCCACCAAATCGTCTGCTAGTTTGATATCCAATCCCGTAATCTTGCGCAAAGCGGCGATGCACTTCTCCGCATATTCCGGTTCGGCGGTGATTCCTGTTCCGATGGCCGTTGCTCCCATATTGACTGCCAGAAAATCCTGTGCAGCAAAATCGAGATTCTTTACTTCATGTGACAAAATACTTGCAAAACCATTAAAGGTTTGCCCAAGAGTCATCGGTACGGCATCTTCCAGTTGGGTACGCCCCATTTTGATGACATGTGCAAACTCATTCGCTTTCTTCCGGAAAGACTCGATCAGAACCTCCAAATGCTTAACCAATTTCAAATGAGTATAATACAGTCCAATGTGGATGGCTGTAGGATAAGCATCGTTGGTAGATTGCGAACGGTTGACGTGATCGTTAGGCGAACAGAATTGATATTCTCCCCGCTGATGCCCCATCAGTTCCAATGCCCGGTTGGCAATCACTTCATTGGCATTCATGTTGGTGGTCGTACCGGCTCCTCCCTGAATCATATCTACGGGGAACTGCTCGTGATGCTTTCCTTCAAGTATTTCTTTACAGGCTCTCAAGATAGCATCCGCTTGTTCTTCTGTTAATAAGTCCAGTTCACGGTTGGCAACGGTGGCTCCCATCTTCGTAATGGCCAATGCCTGAATGAACAAAGGATATTCATTCAAATGAAACTTGCTGATGCGAAAGTTTTCAATGCCACGGAGTGTCTGTACTCCATAGAGTGCACTTTCCGGCACTTCACGACTACCTATCAGGTCACTCTCTGTACGAGTTTTTTTTGATAAATTTTGTTCCATATCGGTTGTTTTATAGTAATAACGTTTTCGTTAGTTCTTATAATAACCAACCAGCGATGTTATTGTTTTAATAAATATGCAAAAACTATTCAAAGACTTTTTTGTTGTAAATAGAAGAAAAAGAAAATACAAAGACAAGAATCGTTTATCTTTGTTTTTGAACTTAAAACAGCAATCTATGATATTACAATTAGCATTTGTTCTGACAGCCATTATTATTGGCGCACGCCTGGGAGGTATCGGACTTGGCGTAATGGGAGGCGTAGGGTTGGCAATACTCACGTTCGTTTTTGGTTTACAACCCACTGCGCCTCCCATCGACGTTATGTTAATGATTGCCGCCGTAATCTCTGCCGCTTCCTGCATGCAGGCAGCCGGAGGTTTGGACTATATGGTGAAACTGGCAGAACATTTGCTTCGTAAAAATCCTTCACACGTCACTCTGCTTAGTCCGCTGGTGACTTACCTCTTTACTTTTGTAGCCGGAACCGGACACGTGGCTTATTCCGTGCTGCCGGTGATTGCAGAGGTTGCCACCGAAACAAAAATCCGTCCGGAACGTCCGTTGGGTATTGCCGTCATCGCTTCCCAGCAGGCCATTACGGCAAGTCCGATCTCTGCCGCTACCGTGGCACTTCTCGGACTTTTAGCCGGATTCGACATTACCCTGTTCGACATTCTCAAAATTACGATTCCCGCCACCATCATCGGAGTGTTGGTAGGTGCTTTGTTTTCCATGAGAATCGGTAAGGAACTGGTGGAAGATCCCGAATATCAGAAAAGATTGAAAGAAGGTTTATTCAACAATAAAAAGGTGGAGATTAAAAATGTCAAGAACAAACGTTCGGCAATGATTTCCGTTATCATCTTTATATTGGCAACTGCTTTTATCGTGCTTTTCGGTTCTTTTGAAGGAATGCGCCCCAGTTTCCTGATTGATGGGGAAATTGTCACCTTGGGAATGTCTTCCATCATCGAAATCGTGATGTTGTCGGCTGCCGCAATTATCCTGTTAGTAACGAAGACGGACGGGATCAAGGCAACGCAAGGTTCTGTATTTCCGGCAGGTATGCAGGCGGTGATTGCCATCTTCGGTATTGCCTGGATGGGAGATACCTTTCTTCAGGGAAATATGGGACAGTTGACTCTCTCTATTCAGGGAATTGTGCAACAAATGCCGTGGCTGTTCGGTGTCGCCCTGTTTGTGATGTCTATCCTGCTATATAGTCAGGCTGCCACTGTACGGGCACTCGTCCCTCTGGGCATTGCGTTGGGGATTTCTCCTTATATGCTGATCGCTTTATTCCCGGCCGTGAACGGATATTTCTTTATTCCGAATTATCCTACCGTGGTGGCTGCGATTAATTTCGACCGTACCGGGACAACAAAAATCGGCAAATATGTGTTGAATCATTCGTTCATGATGCCCGGTCTGGTATCGACCGTTGTGGCTATTGCACTGGGTTTGCTTTTTATACAAATATTCTAATAGATTCATATTATTAACCTAAACATCATTCAGTTATGAAACAATTCAAAAGCTTTGGACTGGTAGTAGTCACACTACTGTTTTCCGTAACTATGGCATTCGCCGCAAAACCGAATATTCATATTCTTGCTACGGGAGGAACCATCGCGGGTACGGGAAGCTCGGCTACCGGAACCAGTTATACGGCAGGACAAGTTGCCATCGGCGCACTGCTCGATGCTGTACCCGAAATTAAAGACATCGCCAACGTAACCGGAGAACAGATTGTAAAAATCGGTTCGCAGGACATGAACGACCAGGTTTGGTTGACGCTTACCAAGAAAATCAATGAACTACTGAAACGCCCGGACATTGACGGCATCGTGATTACTCACGGAACAGACACCATGGAGGAAACTGCTTACTTCCTGAATCTGACTGTCAAGAGTGACAAACCGGTGGTATTAGTAGGCGCCATGCGTCCGTCTACCGCTCTAAGTGCCGACGGCCCGTTGAACCTTTACAATGCCGTTGTTACCGCAGCCGCAAAAGAATCGAAAGACAAAGGGGTATTGGTTGCCATGAACGGCCTGATCCTCGGAGCGCAGAGCACGGTTAAAATGAATACGGTCGATGTACAAACTTTCCAGGCTCCCAACTCCGGCGCACTGGGTTATGTACTGAACGGAAAAGTATTCTACAACCAAGTAACGCTAAAGAAACATACTACCCAGTCCGTTTTTGATGTCACTCATCTGAACGCGCTTCCTAAAGTAGGTATCGTGTACAGCTATTCCAACATTGAGGCCGATATGGTAACTCCGATGCTTAGCAACGGGTACAAAGGCATCATCCACGCAGGAGTAGGAAACGGAAATATTCACCAGAACATCTTCCCGGTACTGACGGATGCCCGTCAAAAAGGTATTCTTGTCGTTCGTTCTTCCCGTGTCCCGACCGGACCTACCACACTGGATGCAGAGGTGGACGACGCCAAATATCAGTTTGTGGCTTCGCAGGAACTGAACCCGCAGAAATCTCGTGTTTTGTTAATGCTTGCACTAACAAAAACTACAGACTGGAAACAGATTCAGCAATATTTCAACGAATACTAAAAACCTGACTTACTTATGAAAAAATGGATATTCATGCTGCTCCTCGCGGGCAGCATACAGGGAATATATGCTCAAAAAACAGAGAAAAAGGAGAAATTCAATCCGAACACTCCCCTGTTTGAAGAGCTGACAGACGTGAAAAAGAAAACAGATAAATTCAATCTTTATCTGAATATGCAAGGGAGCTTTGACGCTCATTTCCAGAATGGTTTTCAGGAGGGTGACTTTAATATGCACCAGCTTCGTATCGAAGCGAAAGGAAATATCAACAACTGGCTGTCTTACCGCTATCGTCAGCGCCTCAACCGCTCGAACGATGCAAACGGAATGATTGATAATCTCCCGACTTCTATCGACTATGCCGGAATCGGCATCAAGCTGAATGACCAGTTTAGTCTTTTTGCAGGAAAGCAATGTGCCGCATACGGTGGTATCGAGTTCGACCTGAATCCGATTGACATCTATCAATACAGTGATATGATTGATTACATGAGTAATTTCATGACCGGATTGAATGTGGGTTATAACATTACTCCCGAACAGCAACTTAACCTGCAGATATTGAACAGCCGTAACAGTTCTTTTGATAATACTTACGGAATCACAGAGGATGCCGAAGGTAATCTCCCCGATCTGAAATCGGGCAAAATGCCATTGGTTTACACATTGAACTGGAACGGTAATTTCAATAATGTATTTAAAACCCGTTGGTCGGCTTCGGTCATGAACGAGGCCAAAAGTCACAATATGTATTATTATGCTTTAGGTAATGAGTTGAATCTTGGAAAATGGAATGCTTTTGTCGATTTCATGTATTCAAAAGAGGATATTGACCGCAAAGGAATCATTACCAGTATCGTAGGTCGTCCGGGCGGACATAATGCTTTTGATGCGAACTATCTTTCGGTTGTTGCCAAATGTAATTACCGCTTTCTTCCGAAATGGAATGTTTTTGTGAAGGGTATGTATGAGACGGCTTCCGTAGGCAAGGCGTCCGAAGGTATAGAGAAGGGAAATTACCGTACTTCCTGGGGATATCTGGGCGGTATCGAATATTACCCGATGGAAACCAATCTGCACTTCTTTGTTACCTACGTAGGACGTTCGTATGATTTCACCTCCCGCGCCAAGGTGCTGGGACAGGAGAATTACAGTACTAACCGTATTTCTGTAGGATTTATCTGGCAGATGCCTGTATTCTAATTCTAAAGCTAGAAACCGTAGCTGACAACAAAAAAAATGCCCGATAGCCTTCTTGCAAAGGTTATCGGGCATTCTTATATGTTCGGTCTTTTTAAATCAATACTCTTCCTCGTTAAAGAAGAAATCCTCCTTACTAGGATAATCCGGCCAAATATCTTCGATACTCTCATAGATTTCGCCCTCATCTTCCATCTCTTGGAGATTCTCAATAACTTCAAGAGGAGCACCCGAACGCATGGCATAATCAATCAATTCGTCCTTGGTTGCCGGCCAGGGAGCATCTTCAAGTTTTGATGCTAGTTCCAATGTCCAATACATAATCTTGAGTATTTAAAATGAATACTAAATTTGTCTCGTTTTCTATTTTTCGGCAAAAGTATAATAAAATCTATCATTTCCAACTATTATCCCAAAATATTTCATTATTTTGCTCATCAAAATTAATTTTTCGGGATAATACAAACAAATAATCTGATAATCTGTTGACAAATGCTAATACTTCGGGAGAAATTGTACAAGTTTCGGATAAAGTCAGAATACGCCTCTCGGCTCTCCTGCAAATAGTACGGCAAACATGACAAACGGCTGCTCCACGACTTCCGCCGGGAATGATGAAAGCGCAAAGTTCGGGCAGTTGCTCGTCCAGCTTATCAATCTCCCGCTCAATATTCTCCACGTTTTCGGGAGTTATGATGCTGGCTGGTTTCAGTTGCGTTTTTTCCTGGTCGGTGGCCAGGTGTGAACCGATGGCAAATAGCTTATGCTGAATGCTCAAGATGAAATCACGGTCTGATTCATCCTGCAGATAGGTGTTCAACCATCCTAAATGAGAATTTAGTTCATCCACAGTTCCGTAAGCTTCCAGACGGATATGGGTCTTTGGAACGCGACTTCCGCCGACAAGACTGGTAGTTCCTTTATCTCCGGTCTTTGTATATACAAGGCTCTTTTTCATAATCTTCTTTTTACAGTTATTATAAGGTAAACGTACAAAGGTTCCTAGAAGTTGACAATATATTGCTGTTTTATCTTCGTTTTATCAAAAAATAGTAAACCGACGTCGTAGAGGTCGAAGGTGATGCCTACTCTTTCATCAGCCTGCAGCTTTTTCCAAAGTGCTTTCATCTCTTTGGAATAGCAGATGCCATGGACAACAAATACACTTTTAGGAGTGGTGCGATGTGCACAGACCCGGAAGACTTCTTCCAGTAAATCGGGATTCCGGTAGTCATTCAGATACAGAAAGTCGACTGAAGTGTCTGCATCCAGAAACAGTTCTGACAAGTCGGAAGCAAAGAGGTAGGAAGCCGATGGTTTAGCGGATTGTAAGTAGAGGGTTGTGGAGGAAGGACGCCCAACTTCTATAATCGTAGCAGGCTGCACTTTGTTCACCAGCCGGAACAGGAAACGGTTTACCTTTTGAGAACCTTTAGTCCACCCACGCTCTTTTATCATCTTTTTTTGTTCTTTTTTCAAAGAAGAATAGGCATAGTAAGGCATCTTCTCATAAATCACATCGGTAATCAGACTAAAAGCAAAAGGGGAATGTACGCCATATCCGCAACGATAACGAAAGCGGGAAAGCCAGATAAAAGGTCTTTTTATACAGAGTAGAAGATTCATAAAACAATCATTCGTATTTTTATTCTCCCGACAAAGATATATTTTTTTATTGAAAAAGGGTCGGTTCCCATAAAGAACCGACCCTCATACTCATTTATTCCAAGTTACTACTGTAGTCTGAATGATACCGGTACAGTAAATTTCACTCGAACTTTCTTACCATTTTGCACTCCGGGAGTCCATTTCGGCATAGAACTTATCACGCGGATAGCTTCTTTATCCAAATAAGGATCAACCCCTCGCACAACTTCAGGATTGGAAATCGTTCCGTCTTTGTCTACAACAAACTGAACAATGACTTTTCCTTGTGAACCTGTTTCCTGCGAAATCGTTGGATATTTGATATTACTACTTAAATATTTCATTAAAGCAGCTGTACCTCCAATAAACTCCGGCATGACTTCAACACTTACGTGAATAATGTCTTCAACTACCGTTTCTGTTTCTACCACTGGGGGTATCCAAATAACGTCACGAACTGCATTCATATCCTCTGACACTGTAGAAACGTTATCCGTCACCTCCATATTGTTTTCCACTATTTCGAACAATTCTGTTACCTTAGTTTCGGGAGGAGGAGGCGGTTCCAGTTTCTCGTCTGGGAATGTGATTGGAACTAGCTCTGTTACAAAGATGGATTCATCATCTGGTGATAGTGCTGCAACTCTGACATCATGTTGTGTCCATTCGAACGAAACGAACATGAAGGCTAGCGCAACAACCAAACCCATCAACAACCAAGAACCCCGTTGATTCTCAATTGCAGCCTTTTTTGATTTCTTGGCTTCCATAAAAAATGTGTTTAAGTAATTAATAATAGAAAATATATAGTATATATACTACTTTTCGTTTTTCCTCTTAAGCATTACTTAAAGTGCTCTCTCGCTGCAATAAATATAATCTTTTTATGGATAGGTTGTTACGACGTCTCTTGTTTATTTTATTCTTTTCTCTTCTTTTGGATAAAATTTATGAATAGATCAGTCCCATTCATTCACATTCTCGTCTTTTCTATCCAGTATGACAATAGCCTCACCGGACAGCTTACACCAGTACCAGCCTAACCAATCAAAATCGGCCTCATACTACATCATTCTTCATGCGAACTGTGCTTATCTATCTTCTTAAGCCTCTTTGAACGAAAAAATGAGTAATATTTATCATATAAATAAATGGGTAGAATCAGTGATAAAACAAAGACGAAGATACCTGACATAATGGAAATAGAGGTATTTAGTTTTGAAACTAACGAAAAAAGACTCCACCCAATAAAGAATAATACTCCATAAATACTTACGCCCCATTTCATACCCTTTTGAGTAATGATAAACCTTTTTAGGTGAAACTTTTCATTCATAAATATTTTAATCATTTGCATATAGTCTTTTTCAGTATTTTGGTATTCAAGAATCTGTACTCTTTTATTCTTTTCAGAGAAATAGGAGAGCGTTCTTTCCTTAAGTCCAATTGGAAAAGGATAAATATACAATTGATTTAAATCTTTGCGAATGTTTACCAGTTTATCGTTATTATTTGAAATAAAAATAACTTTTTCCTGAAACTGATGAGCTTTACATATTTCCCATATACAACTTTGACTATCATTCAACAAGACGACAATCAAACGGGCTCTTTCCATCAGCCCCCACACTTCATCCTCCCATTCTGTATCATTCAAATATATGCGTTCAGCTCCAATAGGAGAATTTAATTCTTTTGTCATTCCTACCGCATAAACAGGCATGTATTGTTTTAATAAATAAATAAAATGCCCTTCAGAGAAAAAAGTTAAGTTATTGCAATTTCTCGCTAAATCTTTCGGAGTTAAAGAATAATCATCGCATATAAAGCCTCTTAGATATAAAATGAAATTATCGCCTCTGATATCCTGTGGCCTCTTACCTGAGAGTGGCAAACTTTGTTTATTTTGATATGCCCCCCAAGCCATAAGCAATCCTATCATACTAGAATTAACTCCAGTATTCCCTGATGATAGGATTATGAATAAAGCGATTATTCCAAATATGATACTCGCAGAAAGTCTAATACTAGCAAATTGCTTACGATATACGCACGAAACATCTGCATTGCTACTATTTTGGATATGTGACAATGCTTTTCTTTTAGCAAACTCTATGACAAAGCCATAGGTCAGTATTAAAGTGAATAAAATAATGCTACTCATAAAGCCAGTAAAAAATATTATATATCAAACTCTATATTCCTTTATCTTTAAAACACCTTTCACCAATCTCAAAATATCACCTTGAGGCTCATACTAAGATTGGGTATCTATATATTCCCAAGTACTAAATGTGATTCTTACATTTATTCATATCGCCCATATTCTAAGCATAAGTTGTAAAAGAGCTTTAAATTCTCATCACCTCTTCAGCTACTTTAATATAATTCCACCAACGCAAATATACATTATTAAGAAACACACTGAAACCACTCAGACAAGCAAATACATTCAAATTGATAGAAAGCATGACTATACCTCCAAAAAAAGTGTTTATCATGCACATTTTTTATTTGATGGTAGGCACAAAAGTAGAAAACTTCTTTAAAGATGAAGATATATAAAATCTTAAATTTTAGGAGATTATGAATACACAAAGAAAACACGAAATGGGAGATGGCTTCTACATCATTACAGAAAAGGGACGCAACGGAATGGGAGGATTCTGCTGGTATAATGTTGAGCTTCGTACTCTACTCAATCTTCCAAAATATTTCCTATGACAGAACCTGTGGAATCATTATCGCCTCTACATCACTTGCATATGAATTACCTGTAGATTCTATCATGTACTAAACAAGGCCCTCAACCAAACGCCCTATAATCTCCTGTCCAGAAAGTTTTTCGTTCGATGTTCTTTCCGATTATATTTATCATTTATTTATATCAAAAGAAGGAAGATCATTTGCATACAGGACTTCTATACGAAAAAGTTCCGAACAATCTTTTCCATCATACCAAAAATTCTTTTCTTCGGATATCAGGCGCAAAGCATACATACGTACCGATTCAAATTCTTCTTCAAAACCAAATAATAACAAAGAAGAAGCGCATTTATACAAACGAATAGGCCAGTCCGCCCAATCCTGAAAAAGATCCGGATTATCTACCATCTTGTGATCTTTCAATTTCCATCCCCACGATAACAGGAGTAATTCCACTCCGCGCAGATAACGACGTACAAAAATCGAATCCTTTTTCAATAGATTGACTTCATAATCATAGACCGTATAGGCTTCCCCATACGAACTTGGCTGGTTATATGGAAACATCCACCAATCATAATGATGACGGTGGAATTCGTTCCATTTACCTGATGCAACCCAGCATTCAAAGTTATAAAGTTGTTCCCGTTGTTTGCGCTTCAATTCTTCCAAACCTACAAAATCCGGGCTATCATTTCGTTTCATAACATTTCTATTCTTCTTTCAAAGCAGCATAAAAGCGTTGCCGGGCCTGATACAATGTTGAAACGGCGACCGGAGCCAGATCTTCCATCTTGTGATCTTTATCCAACAGATTCTCAAAACATACCCACACACTATCGTTACTGATAACGAGTTTGGCAACTTTCATTGAATTGTTCACATTGTTGATAGCACGCAGTACTTCCAGTTCATTTTCTTCACTCACATCATAGATATTCGGAATCAACAGATTGAAGAAACTTTCATCATTTTCGTCCTCCATATAGACATAGTTTGTCATCTGGAATTTAAACGAGATACCAAAGTTTTCCATTACAGGGACTAAACCTTCATTTTTCAGCGCTTCAAAAACTTTTTCTACTGTTTTCATCATTCTAATTATTTAAGTTGAACATTTTATTTGTAGGTGGCAAAACCTATTCTCCTCCGTTCCTCTATCCTGCCCGATTCCAGTCTGGCATACATAGACTTGTAAACTTCGATCTGCTCCTTATTCACAGATTGTCTGGCCTTTCCTATTTCATCCATCAAAAGTTCCTGTGAAATTGGAATATCTTTCATGGCCGCTGTCAATGCCGTTTCATTAACTATAAACGTGATATCACTGGCTACATGCCCTTCAGTCTTATCTGCTAATATTTCGCAATCGATAGTTTCCTCACACCATCTATCTTTCAGTTGAAAGACAAACAACGATTTTCTTGCTTCCTTATCAGGCAATGGAATGTAGATTAGTTTATCTATTCTACCTGTACGAAGCACAGCCGGATCAATCCTGTCGGGACGGTTGGAAGTTCCTATCACAAATATTCCTCTTTCCGCACAGTTGTTGAGTTGGCTTAAAAATTCATTTACTTCTCCGGATTGCCCTACATTATCCATCCTCGAGCGGTCTGGTACCATTGCATCAAATTCATCGAAGCAAATCACAGTCGGTGCCTTCTTTTCAGCTTCATCAAATAATTCGGCTATCTTACCTTGCGTGCCATGAATATAGATAGAACCAAGATCGGACGCTTTTACCATCATGAAATTCAAACCGGACTCTTGAGCGAATTTCTCTGCAATATATGTCTTTCCGCATCCCGGAGGACCATACAGTAATGCACCATTCGGTATTTTCAGTTTGTATCTTTCTACTTTCTCTTTATTCTTGAGCAAGAACAATATATCCTTATAGAATATCTGTTTCACCTCCTCCATTCCGGCCACATCTGCAAATCCGTTTCCTGTCTGCTTTTTTATCTTTTCATCCCAAGAAGAGGCGTTTTCGTGCTCTACTGGTATCGGGGACGTCTTTTCAACGACCGCTATCTCTCCGTCAATCCCTTTTTTAAAGGCTTCCACATTATAATATCTTTTTTCATAATCCAATGCCAGTGCTTTTTTCAGCGTGTTTTGCTGTTCATCGGTTAGCATCAATTCTTCCGGGAACAGGAGTTCTGCTTCACGGGCTTTTTTGACTATTTTCTTATAAAGCCTGGTATCGCAGGAACAATCCGGCAGTTCTGTCTGCCAAGGAGCTTTTCCTGTCAGCATCTCATACAACAAGGCACCTACGGAAAATAAATCAGACTGTTCATCATACATCCCCGTATAAGTTTCCGGTGCACGATACCATGGATTCAAGTCATCGGTAGGGAAAGAGGCTACTCCACTTCTTCGATAAGATAAATGTCCGGTACCAATGATATATACTTTGGTCTCGTGTTCTCTACTTTCATAAAGCAATATGTTACGAGGCGTCATATCATTATGGATAATTGCCCGTTCTTGCCGATGCAGACAAGACAATCCATTCAACACTTGGTGAATAATGGGCATTGCCTCATCCCAAGAGTAACGTTTTCCTTCAGCCAATAAATCGGAGAGACGCTTGCTTTCTATATATTCACGAACCAAGCAATGGTATTCTTTCCCATCCAATAATACAGTATCATACAAATGTATAGGGGCAAACCAATGATACATTTCGTTTCGGATATTCCCCTCCATTAAAGTACCGCCTTCTGACAATTGCCTGGATGGAAATTCCATCACATCATACAATTTCAACAAAACTTTCTTATGCTCTTCCTGTACACTGGTAGCCAGATAAGTTTGCTCATATCCGTACATTGATTTCAAGAATGCATCTACTCGAAAATCATGAATCTGTTGTCCTACATTTAATGCACTCATATCCTTAGTTATTTAGTCGGTTCTTATTCGTTTTATATAAGAGAGTACATAAGGATCAAGAATCTATCAATATCTCAATTCAATTATTAGATATAAAACTCACTAAGAAGAGAAATATTCTTCGGATTGAAGTAGGCTTTAAATTAAAATCATTTTCCATCTAATACCTTCAACCCTGGAATCTCTTTTTCAATCTACAAACCAATTAATTATTCTCATCACTATCAGTTCGTCCCTCTCCCAATATTCACACTCAGAAACTCGGATACTTTTCTTTGAGCTTCCTCAAAAAAGGAGGGGTTATCTGTAATGTTTCCACAGTATTAAAGGGAGGAAGCAAGACACAATTATTCTCCTTTATTAGTACCAGATAACTGATATTTAAAATAAAAGATTGGCTAATCTGTGTCAAAAAAGGATGATAGTTCAAAATCATTTGTGAGTTTACACTTCTTTTCAACTTTAAGACATGCCCATCATACAACATGGCTTCCCATTGCCTTCCTTTTGAATTATAACGAAAATACCCAATCTCACCTAAACGGATCAATTGCAAATTTCCCGTTGCAGTCGTACATAAAAAGATATCGTTCTGATCCCCAACTACAGAAGAAATCCGTATGGCAGCAAACTCACTGCCTGAAATAAAATTTCTCATTGTCTTTTCCCGTTGACTACGATTATTCGTTTCCATAATATACATCTATTTTTATATTTTCTACTTTCAAACTACTATACTTAATGCAAATCAGCTGCTTCATTACGAATAACGGTTCCCTGTCTGTTTATGATAACACTTGAATAGCTATCTTTTAGTGTGCACAAAAACAGGTCTTTATTAATAGCCGTAATATTATCATATAAAACCGGAGTTATGGGTTTACCATTTTGTCCCATCAAACCATAGCTATTATATACACTATAACTATATAATCCCGTAGATTTCCTGATCGTTTCCCCTCCCTCTTTCGTTTTCTCAAAACTGTCATATTCCAATATGGTAACACCACTATAAATATTCTCATTTAGCACTTTTCCATCATAGCCAATCTGCACCTGACTTCCATCCTGTTTATCAGCAATTATATAATGCTCTAATAACTGAATATATTTATATTCTGGAGAGAGAAGTATCTGTAAAGAATCGTCAAGAACGCCACTAAATTTGCCAACATCAAATATTCTCTTTCCATATTGAGGAGTATGTATGCAATCATAAGCAGGTTCCAACACCCATTGCCCCTTCTTGTCTATTATTCCACATTTACCTGACACATCGTACATGCTACTATATCCATTGCGAAAAACAAACGCAACACTTTTCGCATTATCTTTCAAATAAGGAAAGTGAAAGTCGATGACTGTCTTTCCTTGACGGTCTATAAATCCAACCTTTTCATTCGACACAACAGCAGCCAATCCCTCGGAAAAGACCCAAGCATGTGTATATTGTTCCGGAATTACAGCCTCACCAGTGAAACGATTGAAATAACCACGTTTCCTATTCTTCGAGAAAACCACTAGCGTGTCTTTACAAGACTCCGCACTCAACAACCAATCAATATCTTTAATCGTAGTTTTGCCAGTAACCATATTTTCAATTCTATATTTTCCATCTTTTATATAAGAATGGCACTCACTACTATAGATGTCACCCAGATATTCTGTACTTCCACGTCCCAAACGAGATTCGCTAGTAATGAGAATAGTCACCCAACTTAGACACAGTACTGCGACAAAACCCAAAACTCGTCCAAATGTAATTTTCTTTAATGCTTTCATTGTTTCATGTATTATTTTTATTACCTCAAAAAAGATTTATACTTCTTTATAAAGTATCAATCCTCATCCTTTCTCTAGTTATATCTATATAGATGAAATACAAGAGGTAAATCTAGCACCATAAACAAAAAAAAATAGGAATCATTTCGCAGAGCAATAATCTAACAGATTGAGTCTGCAAAATGATTAATGGACAAGTTGTACTATTAGTCGGGAAAGTACTCCTTCATTTTGTGGGAACAAATTCCCATAAAATAAGAGGATAGTCTTTGTTTGTTGCCTTTCCTCTTCCTCCTGGACTCTTGATAAATAGGACGTTTATAGATGAAGGAAACTCTTTCACCACCTCTTTCACTTTGCTTGAAAATGGGATATGCTCATAGATTATTATTTTCATTGTGATGTTTTTTTAGAACATTGAGATGATTTAAAAAAACATCACAGTGTTTTTTACAATTGATACAATGATTTTAGAAAGTATTGTAACGACATTCTTTCGATATGAATGCAATGGTGAAGATTACCCCTTCACCTGTCCCCCCCCTATTCATCAAGCGTTCAGGAGAAAGGTGAAGGGAATAGAAAGAATTATATCTCTGTAGGGAAATCAAATATTGTCTTACCAATTCTCTAAAGCACAGTTTTAGGTAGGCTAAAGCTGTGCTTTTCGTTCCTCAAAGCTATGCTTCAGGTAGATAAAATAACCTATATCTGAAATAATAGAGACTTTCGAAGAATGGCTAATTCAGTAAATCCAGTTCTAATAAAAGACGTTTGATCGTTGCCTGAGCGGTTTCGCTCCTGTCTTTTGAAATTTCAATCTGTTTGACAAGTGCCATTCCTTCTTCTTCTCCTACTTGTTGTAACCACTTAAGAAGAACACCATCGTAAATTAATGGAACAAGCCAATAATTCAAAGCCTCAAAATCATCTTTAATGCTTCTTATGGAATTAATAAAGTCTTCTATATTGAAACAGAATCGATTATTGACAAATAATAATTCATTATGCGAAATACATTCCTCCATATTTTTCTCAATTAATCTTTTTTATTTGATGCAGATTTAAAATGGTAACACTCTTGAATCTCCAGTATTCTCTCAACATTCGTTTTTTGTCCTAATTTTCCTTTCTGATTAGCCATAACAGCATCTTTCATTGATGCAATTACAGATAGAAAATCATCCACTTTAATTGGCACACGATGTTGACTCGACATACCCAAATACTTGATAAATGCATTCTCCATAACCATAGAAACAACCGCTTCAATCTCCGAACCGGCAAAGCCACCATAGACACCACCTTGCATAGCTAGTGCTATCTTCTGATATTCTCCTTTTGTTAGTGTTTGAAAATCAAATATTGAATCGGGACTATTATAGCGGCTAAGCTTCTTCAATAAAATATCCACACACTCTGATTCGGTTGGAAAATTCACAAAATAAACTTCATCAAAACGCCCTTTTCTCATGAATTCCGGTCTCATTGTATCATTTGCTGTGGCAACAACATATATAGGCGTTTTCCTTTCTTGCATCCATGTTAGAAAACATCCCATAAGACGAATAATCAACGAATCATTTCCACTCGAATTTTGAGTTCCTGCAAAAGCTTTTTCAACTTCATCAATCCAAAGGATACAAGGATGTGTAGACTCGGCTGTTTGTAAAGCCTTTCGAAGATTTTCTTCGCTCTCTCCCACATATTTCCCCATAAGTTTATTAACGTCAAGTCTTAAAAGAGGCATTGCAAATTCATCCGCTATTGCTTTAGCAATCATACTTTTACCACATCCAGGCATTCCAAGAATGAGTATTCCTTTCGGCATCTGCAATTTAACAGAATGACTTGTAGCGAGAGATAAATTTTTAAAAAACTTCGCTTTTTGGAGAATATCCTTTTGGAGAACTTCCAATCCCCCAATTTGCTTCAAAGTAATATCTGTCTCTATTATTTCAAGCGTATCTGTTTTCTTTACCAAATTTTTCTTCTCTGTTTCAGCCATATTAAGAGCCACTTTTGAAAGATAACCTCCTGTTCGTACCAGAACAGACCTCAGTATATTTATTATCTGAAGTTGATGGAGACCTTGAAATGTGCGAATAAGTGATGTCAAATAAGCCTCCCTCTCATCAGTTAGAAAAATCGACTTAGAAAGAGGAATAGGTAAAAGTAGTTCCTCGATTATTTCTGCAGAGGGAAGCAAAATATTGACAACTTGAGTATGTGGAATTAAGACTGACGGAAAAGACGAGATTGGAATATCATCTATAAATATGAGAGTTTTGGTTCGTTCCAATACTCCCTTTTCATATAGAGTGGCAAACTGTAATAATTGCAGTATACATTCTTCATCAGAAAACAGAGATTTCAAAGCCCCTTTAAAAAGATAAATCTTCTTATTACCTAAACCATTCTCATTGTCTAATAAATCAGTCAAAAAAGATGGTAATTTATAGCATTCGTCCTTTTTTTTAGTATTAAAATCAATACTTCCACGTGCAATGTCAAACTCGACAAGATCATCGTAAGAAATGTTCAATCCACAATGTGTTTTTTGACTAGTAGAAATTAATTGGACTAACGCATTATCCAGATAACTATAATGATAATGAGGCACAAAAACAATTGGTACCGATAATATCGCAGTCGTAATTTCCATAAGGAACTGCGGTTCTATTATTGGATTAATAACTATTTCCCTGTTAGCCATTTCCAGACTTTTTTTGCTCCTTGTTTAACCTTTGCCCCCACCTCTTTAACCTCTTCTACTATTGTATGAGCTACAGATTTTATGCAATCAACCACAGGAGCAGCATAAATACTTATTCCTTCAGCCACATTTTCTGCAGCCTTTACAACCTTTTCAGCTATACGAGAAGCAATTTTTTCTCCTTTGCGATATAAGTTAATGACACCTTGTGATATAGTTTCAGCAGCTTTCAATGCCACTTCTTTTACTTTTTTACGTATCTTCTCTTTTGTTTTTTTGGGGATGATTTCAGAAACAAGCATGATTCCACCTGCAATTAAACCTGCAGGCCCTCCTACGAGTCCTAGCGCAGTGGCCAAAACTCCTTTTACTAGTTTTCTACCATAACGTTTCTTTATACGTTTGGTCGTAGAAACGACTTTTGAAACAAAATTGTTTTCACATTCTTCTTTATATTGCTTGGCTCCAATCTTATTTGACTCATACAGAGTAACTAAACGTGCATCCCTTAAAGCTTCCGCGGCAGCTTCTGCCAACTGTTTTGCTATTTTTCTTGGTTTCCATTTACTACGTTTAACAGAAAGGTAAACTGCTGCTTTTATCTTATTTTCAGTTTCAACATCCAGTTGGACATTTTCACCCAATGGACGCTGTAGATAGTCAATTATTTCTTGACTCTGAAACTCACCTTCATTCAATCCTAACTTCAGCCAGTTATTGCTTTTCCTCAACCTCTGAATACCTTGTTCTAAGGCTATTAATTCACGAGTGATATCTTTTGCTTCCATTATATACCTATTTATTTTCCAAATGAGTATCTTCTTCATCAAGAGTATCTTCCGATTGACATTCAAAAGCGCCAATGGAAGTCATATGCTCATCAATTATCTGTTCTCTGGTTTCTTCATCAGTCGCATCAATCCGTGCTTTCAGGCGTTCAAGCGCCAGATCATCTTGCCCATCTTTTATCAAAGCATCCATCTCAATAATAATACTTTCGGACAGAATTGCATTCATCTCTTCAACTGCTTTCCGCCTATCCTCTTCTGACGCTCCCAAATGTTCTTGTTCCCAAATCTTAAGATACTCTCTTTCCAAATAAGCATGTGGTGGCAACCCTGATGCTTGAAGAGCTTCACGCTCAGCATAGAAATCTTCAGTTGCTTGAAAAAGCTCCTCAAGATCCATTCTTTCCTCTTCATCTACAGTAATATTAAGGATTTCTTTCTTGTAATCCTTTCCCTTAAATAAAGAGCATTTTTTAAAGAACTCAATAAATAAGTCTTTCACTCTTTGAGGTACATAATCCATTTATGTCAGTATTTTGATTGTTTTTATAAAATCTTAGATTTTCGCCTGCCTATTATATTTGAATCGGGAAACTCAAAACCTAGTTGAACTACACGGTTTATCCGGTAATCAGGCATGATATCATCTCCAAGAAGATGTTCGTCCCATGTTCCATCAAAGTTTTGATTCAAAGGAAACCTCACACAGTCTTTCCAATCTCTTCCTTTTGCACTAAGAAAAGATACTATTTGAGACCGGTAATTCATATTAAATAACGAGATTTTACTCTTGAGATTATTTATTAATTCCTTCTTATCTTGTGCAAGTGAACTGAAATCAATCGTCGGATTTTTATCCATCACCAAGGCCTCCATCAACACCATGCCGATCTCTGGCAACTGTCTTAATTCGTATAGCTCGTTATTGATATTGTTAAATGCAATAACAGCATCATTATAGGCTATCTGATCTACTGCAGAGGATGAAGAAGCCGAAACATCATGAGACTTCAATAATAGTGTCAATTCATCAAGTCCCTTCTGGCATTGCTCAACATTAGAAAATATTAACTCACTGAATTCTTTCCGCTCACTTATGGATTCTTGATACCCTTTTTTAATATCAGCAACCTCTTTTAAAAGAGCCGAGAGACGATCAAAAAGCTCATGATTCTGTCTGTTAATTCGAACTACGGGATTGTCACTTAACACTTTCTCGAATATATTAATCAAATACAGAAGAATAATTACAAGAAACACAGCGTTAAAAATCACCACAAATAATATGAGATATACATTCATTTCTACAATCATTTTTTAGACTTATTCGTAAGGGAAATATTTCCCTCTTTTATAAGTTCGTTTGACTCTTCTAAGGTAACATAATAATGAAGATTCCCGGTATTAGTCTCATTAAAATCAACAATACAAACGTAAGATTTATTTCGATAATTTGGAAGAAGAGTACTCCCTAGTTCCCACGCTAATATATTATCCTGAGGATGAACTATTATCTCATCTGAGCCATAAAAACTCAATTCTATAGACTTTTGTTCCTCTCTTACAGCACAGAATGAGCATCTATAATCTAAAAGGTCTGCTCCTTTTATAGCAACAGGAAATCCACAGACCTTATCATTAGACGCCTTTCTTTCTTCAACATCTTTCTGCGAAATAGCATTCAATTCTCCATATTTCATCAACACACCTTTCTCCTTATATGCTTCTTGTAAAGCCATCAAATTGCTCGTAGCACAATCGTAAATGTAGAAAGGAGCTTCCCGCTGAATGAAACGTCTCCAAAGTAATAAATAGGATGCTCCATCCATAATGCTGCCAGAGGCACGAAGTGGGGTATTGGCAATATTAGTAGAGACATTTATGGAAAACATCGCATTTATTTTACACATAATTAAATCACGAAGCTTTTGATTAAGAGACAGCCCTCCTGCAAATATTAAAGATAGATTTTCAACATCATCTTTTATTAAATGATTATGAGTCTTTAGAAAAGACTCCACACATTGAGAAATTTTATTAAAAGTGGGTGCAAAAGCTTGTTCATACAACTCCGCCGCGTCAAACGAAGTTTGTCCAATGAGAATATCCGTTACACGGTCTGCAACAGAGCTGTGTCCGTTATTTATTAGCCATTTTCGATAATCTTTAGGAATCGTGAAACTCTTGACTACTTTATGCTTAAAAGCCAACCATGCATTTTCCATTTCTATAGCATGATCAAGATCATCAATATATGGCTGCAAAAGAATATTCTTTAACTCATCATCTGAGAGTTTATCATAAATAATTCCATTGGTAATTCCTTTAGATATAAACCGAAGAAAATATATCCAAAAATCTTTATCAATCATATTTCCTCCCACCCCTATGCCATCACATGAAGCAAGAAGTTGAAAGTGAGAGTCTGATTCGGAAATAACTTCCTTATCTGCTAACAGACAAATATCAGTAGTTCCTCCTCCAATATCAACTACTATTGATTTTTTTCCAGGAGAGTGATCCAATTGTGCATTATTAGATGCATGGATTCTTTCAGAGACTACGGGTCCTTCAGGTTCAGAGAGTACTCGAACATGGTCACCAAAAACATTCTGGCAAATATCGCTCATAAGTCTTTGATTGTCTTCAGTCCATATTGAAGGAATTGTCACCCCCCATTGAATTTCACTGGAAGAAATAGTCCGGCCTTTGAAAGCACTCTCAACAGATATGCACTCTATTTTGAGAATCCGAAGAAAGATTTTCACAATTAAAGAGATTGGATATGATTTTAATTTTGCAGGATATGACACATCAAGATATATCATCATCTTAAAATACTTAAATTCCACCCAATTTTCCTGCTTAATTTTTTGATAATTTGCAGAAATAAGATCTCGTCCCCAAATAATATTCGGTTCTAAGGTATTCATAAATACTCGCGAGAGTATTCTAAAATCATCGTCATGCAATGACTCGTAATTTATTTCTGCCCTCTCAAGCAATTTCGGATGAATAAAGAACCAAGTTGCATCTTTGGCATAATAACCATCAGAATGGCAAAATTGAGGTGTAGAATATACCAATCTACCATCTTTGTAAGTATCTATACGAGCCGCACCAGAATTTGATGAGCCAAAATCAATTACAATTGCTGAAGTATACATAAAATGTGATTAGTTAATGAGTGTGTGCCGGAAATGACACACACTCATAAGTTTTCAGAGCTTGCTCATTTTTTCAAGGAACTCATCTGATGTCTTGTCGAGAATACTAAAAATAGCCATAAATTCGTCAGAAGAGGTATGCTCAGAAGGGTTAAATTCATAGCTACACCATACACGTTCACCACGAAGAATAAATTTTGTGACAAACTTATCAGAGTTCAGTTCATTACATATTTCCAGAATCTTAGTCTTATCCTTATTGGAAATATTACAAACGATCACGATTTGAAGGAATGGCGAATCATTCGTAAATGCGAAGTAATTTACACCTTGAATCTTAAAAGAGAGGATACCCTCTTCTTCCTCATAACGAAAATTTTCACTTTGAAAAAATTTCTTTAAATACTCGAAGCCTGCCATAATTAATGATGTTTTATTAAGTTATTATATAAAGTTGATATCTACCCTATATAGATGGAATAAATATATTATTTCTATCATATAGAACCATTATTATTTCATCTCCCATATTTTTGTTTGTGATATTCATAATACACAAATGTATCGGAATAAATCTACAAAAAAAACCGCGAAAATGGCAAAACGTGCTTAAACGGTCCTAACGACAGACTATCTTCTTTAAAATCGTGCTTATTACGTACATTTTTTATTTTCCCTTCAGCATAGTGAAATATCGTATTAATCTTTGACCAATATCCTCCAAACCATTTGTTTATAATACTTTCAGTACTATAAAAGCCCTTTTTATAGTTTCGCAGGTTTCATACAATTACGACGATCCTTTTCACGCTTCAAAGCTATTGCATTATATTCCGGATCATACAAAAGCATGCCATACGCAAGAATGATTGCAGGATTCTTCATGTGAAGTTCATCACGAAGGAACTTCAGGTCAATTCCCCCTATTGATTCAAATTTCTGAATCTTGCCAGTTTTTAACCATGTGCATAACATCTCATATGCAGCTTTATTTTCTAACTTTTCAAGATTAATGAGATTCTCAACTGTTCTATCAAGGCCATATTCCTCAATATAACCTTCGTCTATTAGACGTTGCTTCAATTCGTTTTTATTTATAATACTCATATTATGCATTATTTAAAACATTATTAAACATTTGGCTCGATACATTACGTACCACTGTATTACCAGCATAATTAGAATCTATCTCGAGAGGATTATAAATGTATCCCCAAGGATCATAACATGATGGTTGATCGTAATTATAGATTGCAGTTGCCACAGCCCACTCATTACGTACTTCATCAGGAACATCATGATAACCGCGAATACACTCATTCTGATATTGGTGACGAAGCTCATGGGTAATGGTGTCCATAATCAAAAAAGGTGTAGTATCCGACGATAACAAGTCATTTGTCAGATGTATCGTACCGTCACCATTATTATAACCTAACGTTCCAGGCTCTAATTTTTCGATATATACTCCTTCATAATTAACTAACTCAAAAGCTTGAGCAACTCGCTCTGCATATTCTAAAGCAATAGCTTTTCTCTCCCTCTCAGTCATACTACCCCAGGCATCAATTACGCCAGGATTGAATATCTCCATTGCAGCTTCGGAACATGCATCAAGTCCAAATTCTCTAGTTTCTTGAATTCCTTCTTTTGCATGTATTGAAGAAAATTCAGCAAATGGAACTTCTTTGGGTTTCGGGTTTACAAATATCTCTTTTACATCTTCGTAGGCACCCACAAAAAAATCTTTAATGCCATCCGTGAGCTTCTCCGCAAACCCGGCAATTGCCTCCTTTGCCTCTACAGCCTTTTCGGTTACAGTTTCCTTAGCATTTTCCAATACCTCGGCAAATGCTTCTTTGCAGGATTCTACTTTATCACTCACAGCTTCGCGCACCTCCGGCATCTGTGATACACGGTATATGCCATAACCTACAGCCGGAGACAAAGAAGCAAACCTTACATCAGTTTCTTGAACCTCATTGTTCATCTCGGGAGTTTGAGCAACTTCAGACGTACCGAGTTCATTAATTAAATTCGTATCCATATTTTTTATCCGTTAATGATTGGTCTTACCAGACCTTGTTCAAATACTTCATTTTTATATATCCAGCAAGGAGAAAGTACTTCACATACATCGCCGACCTCTATTTTGGTCAATTGGCGATAATGTTTTGCCGCATTTTCATTCCATGTCAATTTTAGTTCTGTGGATTGCTGTATTCCACATTGTTTCAATAGACTTAGGATTTTTACAGCTTTACTTCTATAGAGTTCAGCATCCCATCCTTTTCTAGCATCAGTGAATGAAGAAAACCATGATTTTAACATTTCACTACCTCTACTATTAATTACGGCATCAAGATTATCAAATATAACAGAGGCTATTTGGGGTACAGGATCGCTAACGACACTAAATAACGCACCCATATCACCATTAAAGTATTCTAGCATCTTCATCATTTGGCTAATTATTTCTTCGTCAGAAAAGATAATATTACTACCTTGACGATTAAGATCATCAGCTTGCTGATTCGATATACTTTTCAACAAATTATTTTGCTGAGATCCAGAATTAATCTTACCTTCACTCTTTTCCCTCTGTTTTGAGCGATATATTATAGATACAATTGTACCACCAACTACCACTATACCCAATAGAGCATAAAGCAGAATTCTTGAATTTTGTTCCATATTATATAATATATTAAATTTTACAAGTTAATCACAGGGCGACTTATCTTAACCCAAGATGCAGCATCATCCAAATCACCGGCAATAATAGCATTTCCCTGTTCCAAAGTAGGAATAATACCTCGTTGATCATCACGAAGAGCAAGAGCTTGAGCAATTACAGCACAATCATCAATAGAGGTCATACGATGACATATTTTATAGTTTGTGTTTTTTATAACATCCGGGATTAGTTTAGTCGGTACTTGATCTATAATCATAAATCCTTCGCCAAGTGAACGAATTTCAGCTAGCATGTTGGAAAACAAATCTGCCACTACTTGTTGCGGATTACCTGTACCTTCGGAAGCAGCACTTGGCTTCGACAATACATTATGAGCTTCTTCTATGACAGTCAAATGCATTAATTCATTTGCTTGTGCATGTTTGCGATACTCTTTATCATAAGAATAGGCAGACATTCTATACTCATATTGAGCCAATAATATCATAGACATGATGAGAGCTTTATCTTTTACATTGGGGATCTTGCTTAAATTGATAACGCAATTCTTATTAAATAACGTATCATAGGAAGTAGATTTCAATTGATTTAAAATGTTGCCCCGTTTACCACGAGTCAGATATTTGAAACGTGTTTCAAGTGCCGCAACAAAACTATCAGTCACTCTCTGTTCATACCCTCTATTTGTCAGTAACTTCTTTGCTACACCAAGTGCTCCTTCGAGAAGAGGATAAGAAGACAACTGTTCCATTTCTTCTTCTTCAAAATCCTCGACCTTTTCTTTTAAATATGTATAAAGAGCCTCATCCATAATAACCGGCAAGATATCACCTGTAGGCAAGGTTGCGTTAATGAGTGCAGTAATTTTTTCACATCTTGTTTGCATATCGATCGGGGCTCCCGCTATTGCGGCAGGCTGAAATGGATTAAGCATAAGATGAGACAACAGTGTCCCCTCGAATGAAGACAGTCCGGGTTCAAAGATATGTATCCTTTCTGATTCCGGAAGATGCTCATTTTGTTTGATAGCCCAACGCACCCATTCATCCTTAGCAGGTTCGATAATAAGCACCGGTTTCTTCTTTTCCAGTACTGCATTTATCAGCGTTTTACATGTTGTTGTCTTTCCACAGCCTGTAGAACCAACAATAAGAGCATGTCTTACCAAAGAGTTGACAGAAACTGTATATGGGTTATTTTGTTGAACTCCGGTATCGACAATGTTCCCTATTTTCACCAGATCGTCCGCATTCAAATTCTTTCCCGGATTATTTGCGAAACGGGCTACATTCTTCACAAACCGAATTCCCGGAACGTCTTTTCGGGGAAGCGATGTGTACAATGAAAGTTCCTCCGTATTTACAGGAGTACTAACATATTGATACGGAGCACCTAAGATATGCCATTCTTCCGCCGCAAATTCATTAGCTTCAGGATTTATTAGAGGAACCAGATTAAAGTTCTTTATTGTATTCAAAGCATTTGGAGAATGGAATAGATGAGTACGGATTGGCTCTATGTGGGTATAATCACCAGAATATACGGAGCGGAGTATTCCGGTGATAAGATTGACGTTATCTACAGAATCGGCTAATACATATACTCCCGCATTCCAAAAGCCAATATCACGGCCAGAGCGTAGACGCTGGCAATGTTTATCCGTCAACTGTTCTGTATATTGAGCAAATTTATTTAAATAATCTTTTGCTACAGATTCCCCATACGATACACTGTCATTTGATGAAATAGAACGGCTAAAACCAATATTACCGGATAATCCTATAGCTGACATGAGAGCTTTTGCACCCATACCAATGGGAAGACTCACAGGAGTGGCGGTATACATTGCTGTTTTAAGTAAGCTCGACACCACATTCATTGTTCCTTGACCGGCTCCCATGCCAATACCTCCATGTACACCTGTACTCGTCCCTTCCCCGTGCTGGATGGTTGTACTTTCAGTAACATGTTGTGTTACTTCGGAGTGAATATCACTACCAAGTTTCTGATATCTGTAAATCACTTCAGATATTGCATTGTCGTCAAGTGGTTCTGCTATAACAATCATTGAATAATTAGCATCCATTCCTCGCATATCCTTAAAACCAAATGCTAATTTGTCCAATGTTTGAAGAACCCCATATTGGGTATTAGCACGGAATGACGGTATACCCGTCACAGCACCTCCACAGACACTTCCGCTTATTTGATTATTAATTCCAATAATTTCTTTCAGGTCTTCCTTCCCTCCAAGATAATGCAAATCGATTCCGGGCATCGAACTAGTGAGGGCACATTTACATTTGTTTGCACATTCTTCGCCATTATAACCTTGCACTCCTACATAAAGATGTGTCTGACCATTATGCCGCTGTAACAAGAATATCAGTTTCTGCTCCCATGCATGCAAAGAAGAAAGTACTCCTTGCCAGCGGGATAACAAATCGTAATCATCAATGCGCAATGGAGAGACAGGAAGCCTGTCAATACGAAGCCAACTTATATCTGTTTGCAACTGCATTGGGATCTCGTTAAAATCAGATCTACCCGATATGTCTTCCAAGTAGGAGCGCTCAAGCATGTAATCCATCATTGGATTAGCCAGATCAGAAGGAAACACAAACAATGGTTTATGTCCTTCTCTTATCTTTTGCAGATTACCGTCAACGTTGAATTGGCTTCGTCCAATTAGTCTTTTTATAAAATTGCTCATACTTCTTGCATATCTTTAAGTGAAAATTCTTTTCTGGTATTTTCCCTATTATCCATCATGCAATCCCCACTCACATCTAATGTTCCATCCTCAAGAGCATCCACACACAAGTTTATTTTAAATTTGTAGTTTACCGGAAAGAATATGGGAAGCACCATGATTGCAACAATCAATGCACCCAAGACTGAATTTTCATCCTGTCGTAACTTTAATATCTTTCGGTTTGCCGTTTCAATATTCTCTCCTGTATAAAGTTCTATGGTTATATTAAAATTACAATCTCCAAATACTAGATTCCGGGAAAGAGTTACTTCCAGACTTTGTTTGTTTTGCACCGGCAATAAATCCCCTACTCTCAAAATTTGAATATAATCAGAAGATTGCTCGTTTACTGTTAACCTGACCCATACATTATTGGCTGTAGGTGTTGTAATCTTTATATTTGAATCTTGAAGGCAAAGACCGGTTGCTACACATTCGTGAGGTAAAGCATCCCCAAACATACGCCACGGTTCTTCTCTCAATTTCTTGAAGTTCAAAGCTTTTACGATACCTTGCCCATTATTTACATCTTTCCCGATATACCCATTGATTCCTTCGCCATTAAACAAATTTGGAATACAATACCATTGAGAATGACCTCCGGTCAAAAATAACAGATCAATATCTTCTGCTCCCTTTACTTCTTTGCCATATTTCTCCTTATATATAGCAACTGCGGATTCTATCAGTTTATATAATTCCAGCCAATGCTCTTTTGTCTCATTCTCAAAAATTTGACGATTAAATCTAATCATCTGCAACGCTTGTTGAGTACTTACTCCCGACATCTTTAGAAAAGGTAAGAAATCATTAGGAGTATCAATAGTGATGTTATCCTTCAGTCGGTAAGATAAATATTTATCTTTCCAGGATTTGGCTTTGTCCACCGAATAGATACCCCATTGCTCAAGTTCTTCTTTACTTTTCCCTGTACCTTTAACAAGCGATTCTAAAATATAATTATACAAAATTGAGTCTATTTCTCTTCCACCACAAAGAGTTCTGTTATCCCTAGTTGGGTAGGAAAGTACATTATCAGTCGCGACTCTTCCTTCGGAATCAACTTTAAGTCGAAAAATAACAATATCAGTTGTACCTGCTCCCATATCCAGCATAAAGACATGCATCGGTTTTTGTACCGTAAGCATTTTAGTCTTCTGAAAATCGTTCAGGTGCTGGTGAAGCATCGTATATGCCGCTGCTGTTGGCTCATTCTCGCAGATGATATTCTCTCCGAATCCCGCTTTTTTTACGGTTCTCTTCATAACCTCTCTGGCATCTGTATCCCATTTAGCCGGAACACTGACATAAACATCCATAGAATCATATCTAATTCCCCGAGTCTGATTCCAAAATTGCTTATATATATAAGTGAAGAATTCCTCAATATAAGCCTCCTTTATCCTTCTCTCCTCCGGATTTACATCCAGCAATCCCATCTTGAAATTAGTAATAAGTTCTCCCTGCATACCGCCTGTTTTAGCATTAAGCGCACCACAGCCATACAAGGTTTGGTTTTGTCCGTCAACTCTGAAAATAGCAGACGGTATAATATCACTTACACCATCTGCATCTTTTATCGGCTTTATAACATCTGTACCTTCTTCCTTGTAACGTACCACAGTAGTACTTGTACCAAAATCAATACCAACTATCAGTTTCATATTCACATTTATTAGATTTTATATTATTTAGATTCAATTGATCCGTCCGAATTAAAGTTTGCGGAAATAACATTCGAGATTTTTTGCATAGAAATTGTTGATTTCAAGTTTCCATCCTCATAAAGTGCAAGCACCTTATCATTAAAAGATTTTACATATACAACCTTCCCTTCACTCTTTAACAGAAATCTTGGCGTTGACTCTGACATCACGATTAAACTATCCTGCTTGTCAACAAACAGATAACCATCATCAACGAGAGCAAAGGATATTACCCCATCCCATGAGAATTTTGAGGCATTCTTTTTATCATGTATTACCAATGTAGAGTAAAATTCCCCATTGGCACTCACTAGACTTGCGTCATACCTGTCATTATTGATATGATTGGGTAAAACCTCTATATATTTGCCTTCTATTTCCGTGACATAAGCTACTTCTCCAGATTTCAACTTTGCTACAAATTCACCTCCTATGCGTATTTCAGCTTCCTGGTCCATATTCCCTTCAATCTGTAACTTACGCAATTTAATTGTAAATGAGGCATTGGAAGTTTTTTTGAATTTGGGTAAATCAAATGTTGCAGGTGCATTAACAATAATGATATCCGAGTCTATTGCTGTTGGATGGAAAAATGCTTCAACCGCCTTACGATCAATCTCATACCCCAATAGTTCTTCAAGAGCATTGCAGAGTAATGTTTTATCGCTATCTGTATCTGCCTCCCCTTCTTGAATCCATTTAGATATCTCTGCATAAGCTTGCTCTTGCTCATGATTCAAGTAGTACACTTTCTCCGGACATAAGTCGCGTACAAACTGTTGCCTGTTTGTCCAAAATGCGGGGAACGTAAAGTGACGTGCAAAATCAGAGAGCGTCACAATCAGGATATTATTCAATTTCATGATTTCTTGTTTTTACAAATTCTTTGCATATTGATTAATAGCTCCTACAATAGTGTAATATAACACTTGATCGTATGGGTTGGGCCATCTGTCACTTGCCGGATTATGCCTATAAATGCACTTGTCTTCATCATATCGCTCAAAGTCGAGAATACAAGTTCCACTTGCCGGAACAAACTCATTCTCATGCAGTTTCAAAAAACACCGCACAATATCTTTGAGATTCGTCTCCCCATAAGGCTTAAATGTACGACTTCGCATCATCTGTTCCACTGCATTTTTCATCTGATATTCACCATAGATAACCGTTTGTATAGTATCGCTATTCCCCAATGGACGTATGAGGAACTTTGCTTCCTTTATCAAGGCAGAGATGTCGGCACCTGTCATCAGTTTGTTCTTGGGGCGTGAAGACGATGACCACACATAAACATCATCTTCTTTCTCGCTTTCATTTACATCATTTCTCTCTTTAAGTTTCAGATGACAAGCATCCATATTGGCAGTACATTCTTGATTGATAATGTCAAGCCAAAAAGAATCCTTTTCCAAATTAGTCGCGAACAGCTGTTGTGCCATTTTTGCACGCTTGGATACTGGCATAGCTTCCAACTCCTCCCGATATGACTTGTTTTGTGCCTTGATATTAGAAGCGAATATTTGGGCACATTCTTCTGCCTTAGGCATGAAGGTAAAATATTTCCTATCAAAACGTTCGGAACGGAATAATTCCGGAGGAAGACAAGTAATGTCATTGGACGTGGCAAAAACGAAACAAGCCGCTGTCTTCTCCTGCATCCATGTGAGGAACTTTCCAAACATTCGTCGTCCCACTCCCCCATCACTCGATGATGAGTTTTGCGAAGATCCACTGAATGCCTTTTCTATCTCGTCAATCCATAAGACACAGGGAGCCATATTCTCTGACATGCGTAGCGCATTGATCATGTTATGTTCTGATTCGCCCATCAGACTATTAAGCAAAGCCCCCATATCCAACGAAATAAGCGGAAGTCCCAATTTGTAAGCTGCAGTCTTTGCCATGAGTGATTTGCCGGAGCCCGGTATACCCGAAATAAGTAACCCATTCGGAATGTCCGTATGACACTGTGCCGCACGTTCAGGATCACTAAAAATATCAATGCGCTCCTCCAACCATTTAGAGATACTGTCAAGACCAGCTGCATTTGTTGCGTTCGTTTCCTCCCATTTCAAGCCATTACAATTTTCAAGCATTTGCTTTTTTGACACCCTTATGGCTGCAAGAACTGCATCTGCATTTACATGATTGAAATCTATTGACTGTGAAGCAATCATCTGTCGCAACAGTTGCCTGATACGTAGCACACTGAATCCGCGAAGACTAACAATCATCTGGCTATATAACACCTCCGACCTCCTCAATACAGATATATCCATACTTTCCGCATTGAATTCAGAAGAGATGACCGCCTCAATCTCTTCATCAAGCAAAGCAGGAACCCGCACGGTCATCACATAAGGAGCAATATTCTCTGGAATCACTTGTTCTGTCGGGGTAACGACAATACATAAAGAACGGCTGATATTAGCAACATGATATGGATTTGGATTATTATCCTTTGAGCGCTTCACCCCCATATAGTCACTGATGAAGTTACGAATGCCAGTTTCCACTTTATCCCATTTTGTCGTATAGGTAAGCAGAATCGACGGACAACGAACTACATCGGAATCAATACTGTTAACAAAAATCAGATAATTGTCTTTAATACTCGAAAAAGTTCGTTTTTCGTCGTCTTTCACACCATACTCCTTGTTAGCTAGCTTTACAACTGCTTTCTTCTCACTGTCATATTTAACTCTTGGCACAAGGCTGTCAATGGTATTATCACTATATAAAATTTCATGTATCAGTTCCATCTGGTCAGTTGGAATGTAGATGACTGGGATATGTGCCAACATAGCCAACTTCATCTGCTCTAACATACGACCAATCTGTGTTTTTCGAAAGTCCATATTGTCTAATCTTCTATGATGATATCTTCTTTGGTTATTTGCTCTACTTCTTTCTGTTTGGGTAAACCTACCATTACAGAACGATAACGTTCAGCAGCCATGTAACGAATGGCAACAGCAGGTTCACGCCGCAACCAATCCAACATAAGAATCGCACGAATGGGTTTCATACCATCATTTTCTGTCAGCTCTCGAAAACTTACACCTTCAATCTCCATGTCGGGGACATAAGAAGAAAGAACATCAAAGACAGCTTGTTTGAACTCAGGCGGCAACATTCTAATGCGTTGTATATTTCGGTAAGCAGACATCGGATTCAGTCCTTCGTCCTCAATCAAATATTTGAATAAACTAATGTATTTTATTATTTTCATAATCGGTCTACTTCAATATTAGTCGTTCGTATAATAATCTTCTTTGAGGAGTTCCTCAAATCCGAAAGTATCCATCTCAAGAGGTTGCTTACGATAGGCTTCATCATTCTCCCGATAGGTAATATAGTTTTTCATATTCTGCTCCCATGTTTGCATCAACTCCTCAGAATATCCATAATCTTTTTTACGTTCCACAGCAGCGTATTGACGTGCATGCTTTAACTCGTGGAAAATGGTGAATATCTGTTCTTTGATTAAATCAATATTGCCAGAGTATAGAAAAGCTCCATTGATACACAGCAGATTATTTTCTATATTATAAAAGCCACAACCATATTTCATTATTTCCTCCTCTGTTTTAGGATAGATTATTACAACTTCTTCAGTGGTTACATCCATAATTTCCTCAGCATCCTTTTCTATCTCCATAAAGAAATCCGGTAATTCGTCAACAGACATCTGGAATAAACGTTCTTCTATGCCATTAGGAAATTTCTCCTTCAAATATTGCCGTACCCGAAGTGCCAGTTCTTGATCTGGCACTTCGGGGCAGTATGTGGATTCAAAATCTTCAATCTGCCGGATATAACTTGAACGTTCTCTCGTTTGTTGTCTCCGCTCATTCCAAACGTTAACACGTTCAGAAATACTATTCATTATAGAACTGATGAAGTTCTTGACACCCTCAATTGCAGACGATATGAAGCCCATGATTATTAGTCTACGCTTGGGTTGTTACTAGCGTAATAGGAGAGATTTCCGCTGTCTGCTCAACAGTCTTGTTAGAAAGCAAGCTGCGAATCCATGAAATAAATGCCTCTGCTCTATCCTTGATTACAGGCCATACGGTCTCTCGCCAAAGAATTACAATCTTATCAAAGATAGTACCGGCACCATCCACTATTGAATCTACAGTATCAAATAAACTATTAGAAAAACCAATGCCAACCATTGCTGCTATTCCACCGGCTATAATCATTGCAAAGATAGAAGTTCCAAGCAGACCAATAAACGAGCCCATTGTAAACATCGCCAGATTTACAGCAACATAAATGACCCCTGCCATTAATGTAGTCCAAAGAGCTACACCACCAATAATCTTTAATACTTTGATGGCTTTCTCAACAGTAATCTTACCTGTACGAGTATCCTCTATCACATGAGCCTGTTCAATACCGGCTGCCGCTGCAATTGCAATAGCTTCAGGGGAAACATTTTGTCCTTTGAGTGAAGTAATGTCTTCGTTTTGATATGCAATATAAATAGCAAGTGCATTCACAAGTTTGGTATGCATATCATTTTCACTTCCACATAATTCCTCTTTAACAGCTTCTGATCCATCAGGGAGTACCTCCATCAAATCTCTCATTTTATCAATTGATGTCATGCAGAGAGTGTTATTGTTGAGAGCATCAGCTATTTTCCCGATGACTTCATCAAGCATCTCATCGGTAATTTCGCCGGTAGGAGCGAAACCTTGCTTAATGGTCACAAAGTCTTCTATTTGCGAAGCTTTTTCTGCACTAAAGTTCTGAACGTTGAGAACATGAAGAGCTGAAAGAAAGTTGATATAAAGTTCAAACTTTTGTTCATTAGTAAGATCCTGCCCCAATTCTTTCAACTGCGATATGTAGTCTATATCACCATCTTTAAGTGCTGCGGTAAGGTTGGCATTGAAAGTCTCAACACCTTTTCGAATACCTGCTATGACTTCATGTGCATCCTCTGCAAAGGTACCCGGACGCTGTGCTAGATAGAAGTTAACAAGATTTTCGTCAATATTCAATTCCGAATTTTCAAACTCGTTGTAAACTGTGGAGAGCTCCTGAACTTTCAGTGCTTCTTCTTTTGTAAGATTGATATTCATATTAGTACTGTTTTTAAATGTTATTATTTCATCTTGTACCTCTATAGAGTCATCGCTCTCCTCTTTTCTATCCTCATCCACCATATTTTTTTCTTGATTTATAAAATCAGACTGCTCTTCGTTCACACCAAGCATCTCACTAGCTTCTTCCGTATTCATTTCATAATTAAGGATAGAAGCATGAAGAGATGCAGGTATTTCTTTGCTTTCAATGAGTTGCTTCTCTACTTCAACCATATCTGATTGAGAAAGAGTATTGCACACGAATTTATTAAAAATAATATCATCAATACGTTTCATTTTTCTTGCTTTTTTTGTTCATTATACTTAATAAGTAGATGCTTCAATGCATATCCTTTCATCAAAGACATTGCATCTTGGCGTTGCTTGACTGTCCAATTTAATTTCACTTGGTCGCTCGTCATCCCATCTTTTGCAATAGGATGAATCATCTTCTCAACCATCGGATATGCTTCGATAGCCGGCATCTTTGCTATAACAAGATATGTCAAAACCAACTTATCACGCTCGCTCAGCTGTGCAAACGCTTTTCTCATGCGAATTTGAGTTATACTTTCACCCTCTTCTTCTACTTGATCACATAACAATAGAGACTCATAATCTTTATATTCGAATAATTCATCTTCTTGATTTCTTCTCATTTTTTCCTTATTTGCCAATTTATAAAAATATCGGCATGCTATAGTAGAAGTATAAGTCTGCAATTTGCAATCCTTGGCATCATAAAGAGATACACGATGCCATTCGGGCTTTGGGCCATTATCTGTATCAACTATTGGATAAGATAAGAATAGGTAATAGTCTGTATATGAATTTTCTCCCATAATCTTATTAATCCTTTCCACAATTTTTGTACACATCGGACCCAGATAATAGTTAACCACTACTTCATAGTTGTTTACTACACGGCGTGCCAGTTCGACATTTGCCTTATACTCTGGATCATCGGTAAGCCTTTGTTTTAATTCATCCCAAGACATCCCTTTCCAATTACAATCATTCTGTATCATTACCCGACCTTCCATACGTACTTTATTTATACTTAAATACTTGTTACTATACATGAGAAAATTATTATAATCTGTATAATATAGCCTGAAAAAGGAGAGTCATTCTTTTATCTCTATTGAGGGAAGTTTGAACTATCTCTTAAACTTTATACCTATCACTATTTATTACTCATGCTTGACCTATTCGCTCCCTCAAAAAAAAGATTTATATGCACTAAAATGAACTTTTTATAAACATCCAAATTTAAGAATTAACATTATATAAAAAAAACACTAAAACTGGCATTTATGCCTAAGTGGGCAAAAAGCGAAACTATTATTCCCAAAATAATGATTATAATATCTTTTTTTTGCAATGCGTTCATTATTCAAATTAAATAGCAGTAAATTCATTCCCAAAAGCTCACTCGCTAATCTCAAAGCTTCCCTGCAATACCCCCTCCTTATTCAAGTAACCTATCATCCACGTGTCTGGCTCAACTCCATAGCCATCTTCATCTCCATTATATCCTTCCGCTATGCATTCCTTCACTTTGATCTTATTTTCTGAAATCCACGATAAGCTCGCATAAGCCTGTCCCCTTTCCAATATCTTCTCTAATTTCGGATAACGATGCTCCAACGATGGATCAGCCAGGTCACTGCGATTTACACAAACATACATCAAGTGACTACCTCCTCTGAACAAGGACAACAAACCATATTTTTCCTCCCATGTTGCTTCCCCAGGTTGAGAAATAGAGCCATTCCAGAAATCAAATCGCCCATCCAGGTATTGCTTAAAAAGATTCCTTACTTCTTCTGAATTTACACAATTCATCAATTCCTCCACCCAAGGCCGACCTTCAAAAATAGTCCCAACGGCAGTCCCGGTCAAAGAACTTGCCAACCAATAATCTCTTTCCATATTACTCTTTTTATAAGTTCTCAAATTATAATATAGTAGAGAAGATAATTGCCCAATTCTATCACTGCAAATGAAAAATCATACAATAATTGAGAAAAATTCCCTTATATTTGTCCTAAATGGAAATTCCTATATAAAACCTGGTAAAAATCCGATTGTGTTTATTCAAACGAAAAGAATGACTATTGCATCAAAAAACACGCTTATCATCAACATATTTTCAAAGCCATATTATCTCATAAAAAAATCGCTCCACCTAAGTTGAATATATGCTTTCACCCTAAATAGAGAACATACATCCAACTTTAGTAGAACGAAAACTAAAATGTAGATTAAATAAATATTTATGAAAGAACAGGAAATAAACATAGCCTCATAACAGACAATCTTTTATAATCATCCATATGATAAGTTTAGCTTAAATTCACAGTACTTATTTTGCTTTTTTCTTTTTCTTCGCATTATCCTTCTTACGCATATCCTGATACTTCTTATATTGTTCATCGGTCAGAATGCTTTTTATTTTAGCATCGACTTCCTTCTTTTTCTTTTGCATTTCTTCTCGTGAAGGTTTTTCATCCGATTTATTTTTTGCAGGTTTCATCTCTTCCATTGCAGCTTTAAAATCTTTGGCCTGCTTTTCATTCAGTCCCAAATCGGTAACCATTTTTTCTATGCGTTTCTCTCTATCAGCTTTTCCTTTCTGATGATTTTGAGCCATACATACAGTTGAGCCAATCAATAGTGCAACTGCCAAACTTAAAATTTGCTTTCTCATAATTCTAAATATCATATTAAGTGAGTAATGTATGTTAGACCTCACAAAAGTTTGAAAGTTAATTCTACGATGAAAAGAAAATCTGCTTTTTTACATTATTTATTGTTTCTCCACATTATAAATATTCAGCCGGATATGAGTGTCATTCAATTATTTCCATTACTCTTCCCTACCTCCTCCTAGTGCCTGATACAGATTGATTATTCCTTGTATTTCCTGAAACCGGTTACTCACCTGTGTCAACTGGGCTGTCAGTAGAGTTTGCTGGGCGGTGAGGACTTCAAGATAAGTGGAATTTCCATGTTGCATAAGCAGCTGTGTGCTGGTAACAGCCGTTTGTAGAGAAGAGATCTGACGCTGGTAAAGATCGGATTTATCCCGGGCCGTTTGATTTTGCTTCAAAGCATTGTTCACTTCAGCACCGGCATTGAGTAGGGTCTGAGTGAAAGACAACTTCGCTTCTTCCTGTTGCGCTTTAGCTATTTTTAGACGGGCTATATTCTGCCCCTTATTAAATAAGGGCTGCGTTAGGGAGCCAACAGCTGACAGCAACAACTTACCCGGATTCATAACCACCTCACCTACTCCATTTGTCCACCCGGCAGAACCGCTGAGGGTGATGGATGGATAAAAGGCAGAGCGTGCCTCATTAGTCGTGTAAAAGGCTTGCGCTAAAGCCAATTCTGATGATCTGACATCAGGACGATTAGCAAGAAGTTGTAAAGGGATACCTACGGATAAATCCTGTGGCAAAACCTGTCCGTCCAGTGTGCCACGACGGATAAATTGCGGAGTTTCTCCCAGCATCAGACAAAGACTGTTTTCCGCCTGCCTGATTTGTTCCTTTAGATCCAAAACAGTGGTACAGATGGAATAGTAGGTGGCTTCGGTTTGTGCCAAACCTGCTTCGTTACCTTGACCGGCATTCTTCAAAGCTTGCATAACGCGTACACTTTCTTTCCATTTTACTTCTGTTTCCTCGGAGATGGCCAATTGAGCATCCAGCATTAAAAGTGTGTAATAGGTATTCGCCAGATTGGCTATCAACTGCGTCTTAACAGCGAGTTCATATTCCTGACTTTGAATATAAAGAGCTTTAGCACGACGGTTGGCATTCGTCAGCCGACCGAAGATATCAATTTCCCAAGAGGAAGTAATAGGCAGGGAATAGCTCTGTCCAGCTTTCCCCTTATCGAAACTACTTACAGTGCCCTGCGGTGAAAAAGCGAACGAGGGCAGATAAGCCAGGCGGGCCGAACTAAGCGAAGCACGGGCTTCTTCCACTCGCCAGTGAGCGGACTGTAAATCTATGTTATTCCGCAACCCCTGCTCAATGAGGGATTGCAGATGAGGATCGACGAACAATTGACGCCAATTCAACTTGGCAATATTATGAATTGTATCAGAAACCGTTTCCGCCGCCCCAAAAAGATCTTCGGGGACGGTCGTTGCCGGTTGATATTTTGTATAGATGCCGCAACTACTCAGCATGAGCGTCGTTATGGCAAGGGTGATGATATTTCTTTTCATTTCTTCTTATTCTCCAAATATTGTTTTCTTTCTTCATCGGCTTTCTCCACCTCTTCCTTTATCTGCCAGTCGGCAACAGTGGCATCAAACTGTATCGGTCGCACTTTCTCCTGTATTGCCTGGAAGACAATAAACATAGCCGGCACAATGAATAACAGTGCCAATGTACCCACCAGCATACCGCCTACCACACCCGTACCGAGCGAACTGTTTCCATTGGCTCCTACGCCAGATGCTAACATCAAAGGTACCATACCGAAAATCATCGTCAGTGCCGTCATAAGAATAGGACGCAAACGATCTTTAGCAGCAATAAGCGCAGCAGACGTCAGACTCATACCGGCACGACGGCGTTCGGTAGCATATTCGGTGAGAAGAATAGCTGTTTTTGCCAACAGACCGATAAGCATGATAAGTCCCGTTTGCAGATAGATATTATTCTCCAATCCAAGCAATTTGGCAAAGAGGAAGCTACCCATCAATCCGGCCGGAACACTAAGCAGGACGGCAAACGGAACGAAGAAACTCTCATAAAGCGCACTCAATAGCAGATAAACCATCAATAGGCAGATAGCAAAAATCACGATGGTGGTATTACTCTGATTGCTCTCCTCTCGCGCCAGTCCGCCAAAATCGAAATCATAGTTGGCGGGAAGCACACGGGCAGCAGTTTCCTGCACGGCACGGATGGCTTCACCCGAACTGTACCCTTCGGCAGGCATGGCATTGAGTGCAATGGAGTTATACATATTAAAACGGTTCAGGCTCTCGGCTCCATATACTTTGGTCAGTGTGACGAACTGACTCAACGGTGCCATCTCTCCATTGCTCAAGCGGACAAAATGACGGTTGAGCGAAGCCTCATCCAAACGATAATTCGGATCAGCTTGCACCATCACACGATAGACGCGCGAAAAGCGGTTAAAGTTACTGACATAGCTACCTCCATAATATCCCCCCAAGGTAGAAAGTACCTCATCAGGCATGATTCCGGCACGCAGACACTTAGCAGCATCCACATCGACCTGCCACTGGGGATAGTTGATTTCGAAAGATGAAAAAGCCATTGCCAGTTCAGGCCGCTGATTCAACGAGTCGATAAACTGGCGAGTGATGCTGAAAAACTCTGTGAGATTGCCTCCAGCCTTGTCCTGCATTTGGATATCGAGCGCATTACCCATATCATAACCAGGTATCATACCCGGAGCCATAGCAAAAACTGTGGCATCCTTGATATCTCCGGTACGGGCATAAATCTGTCCGATTACTGCCTGCACGTGATCTTCTTCCTCCGGTCGTTCATCCCACGGAGTAAGGCGAACAAAGAAAATACCGGAAGAATTACCCGCACCACCCATTGACCAACCGGTTACTTTGAGTACCTGTTTCACCTGTGGGATTTGCTGAATACGTTCTTCTACACGGTTCATAATGCCATCGGTAGCATAGAGTGAGTTACCCGGCGCAGTGGATACGGCAACAAACACCAGTCCCTGATCTTCATCGGGCACAAGGCCTGTTTTGGTGCTGTTCATCAACAAGGCAAGGATTACGACTGCCCCGGCAACAAAGGCGCCTGTCAACCATTTGCGACGGATAAAGAAGAGAACTCCTTTTTTATACCGCTCTGACAATGATTCGAACGCAGTGTTGAACGCACGGCGGAAACGGGCTGCGAAGTTTTGCTTCTGTGTGCCGTCCTCATTGGTATAGGGACGCAGAATCAAGGCGCAGAGGGCAGGACTTAGTGTCAATGCATTGATAGTAGAAATACCTACCGCCACAGCCATTGTCAGACCGAACTGCGTATAGAATGTACCCGAAGTCCCACTCATGAAAGACACCGGAATAAATACCGCCATAAACACCAGTGAAGTGGTAACGATAGCACCCGACAATCCTTTCATTGCATCCACACTGGCCATATAGGGCGAACGGTAGCCGGAATCGAACTTGGATTGCACTGCCTCGACCACAATAATGGCATCATCCACCACTGTACCGATGACTAGCACTAATGCGAAAAGCGTAATCAAATTGATACTGAATCCTACCAACGCCATGAAAGCGAAAGTTCCGATAAGAGAAACCAAAATACCCACCAGCGGAATAAGTGTAGAACGAATATCCTGTAAGAAAACATATACCACAAGGATTACCAGCAGAATCGCTTCGATCAGTGTCTTCAATACCTCATGGATAGAGGCGAAGAGAAATTCGTTAGTACTCATCAGCTGGGTTATTTCCGCCCCTTTGGGGAGACGTTTGGAAGCGTCTGCCAGAAAAGCGTCAATCTCACGATTAATCTCTGTGGCATTAGAACCGGCAGTCTGATAAACCATACATGACACACCGGGTTTACCATTGAAACTACCTTGATAAGAATACGATTCTTGTCCGAGACTGATGTTGGCAATCTCTTTTAAACGAAGTACCTCACCATTCTTAGTGCTGCGGATCACGATCTCTCCAAATTCTTCGGGAGTCATCAATCGACCGCGGTATTTCATGGTATACGCTTTAGCTTCCTTGGAATTCTCACCAATAGAGCCTGTTGCAGCTTCAATGTTTTGTGAGGCCAGTGCAGCAGTCACGTCGGAAGGAATCAGCTTGTACTGTGCCATGACGTCAGGTTTAAGCCATACGCGCATGGAATAGACACCACCCATCACCTGCACATCTCCCACTCCGGAAATACGCAAGATGGCAGGTTTCAAGTTAATATTGATATAGTTCGAGAGAAAGTTCTCGTCTAATGAGCTATCGGGACTATGCAAGGTAAATATCTGGAGCATACCGTTCTGTCGCTTATTGACACTGACACCCACACGGGTCACTTCCGCAGGAAGTTGTCCGGCAGCTTTTGACACACGGTTCTGTACATTGACAGCGGCCATGTCCGGATTGGTACCTTGCTTAAAGTAAATGGTTATTTCGGCTGAACCGGCATTGGAAGCACTGGAAGTCATATAAGTCATGTCTTCCACACCATTGATGGCTTCCTCCAACGGAGCGATGACACTCTTCTGCACCGTTTCAGCACTGGCACCGTCGTATGCAGTGTACACCTGAACAGTAGGCGGGGCAATATCAGGATATTGCTCCACAGGTAGGGTGAATAACCCGATAATCCCCACCACTACAATCACAATGGAAAGGACGGCGGAGAGCACGGGGCGTTCTATAAATATTCGTAAGTTCATTGTTTTTTCAATTTTGAGTTAGTTACTTCTTCTTTGTTATCGGCATTCCATCCTGTAGTAGTCCGACACCTTCTGTCACGATTTCATCCCCTACGGAAAGTCCGTTCGTCACGATGTAATCCTGTCCACCGTCCACACGCTCCACACTTATTTGGGTAGAATGCGTTTTGCCATCCACTACCTTATAGACAAAGACCTTGTCCTGCACTTCGTAAGTTGCTGCACGAGGAATGATGATACCGTCTTTGTAGACCGATGGAACCACCACATTTCCCGAGCTTCCGCTATGCAGCAGTCCGTTCTTGTTGGGGAATGCTGCCCGTACACTGACGGTTCCTGTCGAAGCATCCACTACTCCGCTGATAGTTGCTATAATACCTTTTTCTTCGTAGGTAGTCCGGTCATTCAGCACCAGTTCGATGGCAGGCATCAACTGCAAAGCCTTCTCTTTAGAACCATATTGGCGAATGAGTCCTAAGAGTTGATTTTCCGTCATTGAGAAGTAAACATACATGTCCGAGTTGTCTGATACGGTAGTCAGTGGTTGTGCCATTCCGGCACTAACAAGTGTACCAACGCGATAAGGAAGTGTACCGATCACTCCATCCGAGGGACTTTTCACTTCGGTGTAGGAAAGGTCATTGGCAGCACTCAGCTCCTGCGCTTTGGCTTGTGCGCGTCCGGCTTTTGCCATCAACAGATTATTCTCGGCCATTTTCAATTCATAAGACGAAATGACGTTTTGAGCAAAGAGTTCTTTCTTGCTATCGTAAGTCAGTTGTGCCGTAGCCAATGTTGCATCGGCTGCTTCCATATTCGCCCGGGCTGTGGCCAAAGCTGCCTGATAGGGAACCTGGTCGATGATGAAAAGCACTTGTCCACGTTTCACTGCCTGTCCCTCGTTTACACACAATCGGGTGATGGTTCCCGTCACCTGCGGAAAGATAGCAATATCCTGCTTACCCTGGATAGCCGCCGGGTATTGGGTAGAAAGAGTTTTATTGACTGGTGCCACCTGCATCGTCGCATATTCCGATACAGACTGCGAATATTCTCCTCCTCCGTTCTTGCATCCGACAAGAGTAAGGAGTGTTGTCAGCATGAAGATTTGCCACATTTTGTTTGTTTCCATTTTCATAAAATTCAATGTATTATAGTGATTGATTAGTTCTCACAAGAGCGGTGCAAAAGTAGGTGTCAGCGCCTGCTCCCGCAATGTAATTCTGGTCAAAGCCGGATTTTTGGGGGACGAAACCGCAGAGATAAGTGGTGAAACGGAATGAATGAAGCCAAATACCTATCCCCTCCATATAAAGTTGTGATGAAGATGTAATGCTATTTGGTATTATTTACTACTTTTGCCCAAACAAAGATAAGAGTCCATCCTAATAAATAGACTTGCATTTCAGACTTGATTACGCAGTTATGATAAGAAAACATATTTATCTCACAGCCGCAATATCCCTGCTTGTGGTAAGCTTTTCCGCTTACTACCTCTATCGCGTGAACCGCTCCGCACGCAGCCGCCTGGAGTATGCCAACGGACTCATTGAAGTGAATCCACGAAAAGCACTGGCAGATGTGGAACAGATAAACCGTACTTTCTTGAGCGAAAGGAACTATATGATGTGCGATTTAGTAAAAGCCGGTGCTCTCATCGGCATGCAGGAATATCTTGTGCCGGATTCACTACTTAACATCGTCAGTCCTTACTTCAAATATAAAGCGGACTCACTACACCTGACAGAAATATATTACTACCGGGGCGAGATAGCCCGTCACTCTAATTTCCTGCTTGAAGCCGTAGAATATTTCACCCTCTGCACACAATACAACAACGATGTGTACGATCTTCGCGAACTAAACTTCTACCTCAACAACTTCAAAGGGCAGGTTTACCACACTAAACACATGATGAAAGAAGAGAAAGAGGCCAAACTCGCCGCCCTCTCTCTGGCCAGGGAACTAAACAATCCCTCTCTCATTGCCGAAGCCTACTCTGAACTCACCCACTATTACGCCCGGACAAATGATGGCGAAGAGAGTATTCCTCTGCTCAAAACTGCTTCTATGAAAGGTTACTCCGGCTCCTTGCAAGCCCGGTTATTATTCCTCCTTAGCGAAAAATATGCCGACAAGCACATGCCCGACTCCGCTCGTATCTATGCTCTGCAAATCCCGCATTTATATCAGGACTCAGTCGACTATCTGCTCGGCAAGATACATTCCGATCTTCAACAAATCGATTCCGCTCGTTTTTACCTAAACCGAAGCAGTCAGAGCAACAACCCCTTCATCTGCCTGAAAGCCTATCGCCAGTTGACAGATCTGAATATACGTACCGGTTCTCTCAATGGTGTATCAGACTGCTTGGAAAGACTGACGCATTATCAAGCACAGATAGACAGCATCGCTTATAACGAGGACCTTGCTCAAATTGAGAATGTGGATAAACTTCGAAAAACAATCCGTGACTCCGAAGTCGCAGAGGCAGAATACTACCGGTACTGGGTCTTCTATTGCTGGATTATTGTCATTGCTTTTACCGTCATCCTCATTCTAATGTCTATCTCCATCATTCTGCAAAAGAAGAAAAAAAAACTGCAACTGAAACGTCAGCAATCACGCCTTGACGCACTGAAGATGCAGATAGACCCGCATTTTATATTCAATAATCTCAGCATCCTGCTCGACCTGGTAGAGACGGGAGATGTCACAGCTCCCATCTACATCAAATGTCTTTCCAAAGTTTACCGGCATATCGTAGCTAATGTAGATAAGAACCTTTCATCCGTTGCCGATGAATTATCCAGTCTGGAGGCTTATATCTTCCTACTCAAAATACGGTTTGAGGATGCCATACAGGTAGAAGTACAAGTTCAGGACGCTATCCGCGAGAGACAGATCCCTCCCATTGTATTGCAGATGTTACTGGAGAATGCTATCAAGCACAATCAAGTGTCGGAAGAAGCACCGCTATTCATCCGTGTATATTCTGATGGGAACAAATTGGTAGTGGAAAACAACTGCAAACCTCTTACTCCGAACTCTTCCACCCACCACATCGGGCTGCGAAATATCAAAGAGCGGTATCAGCTCACTGGTGCTCCCGCCCCTGAAATCTATCAGGATGAACACATCTATCGTGTCACCCTTTCAACGCTTTAAACGAAATGATAAATTCCATGAAAGTTCTGATTATAGAAGACGAAAACCACAGTGCCGAACGCCTGCAACGTTACATCTGTGCACTGCACCCTGATTACGAAATTTCCGGCATCACCAAAAGTATTGTCCAAAGCATAGATTTCCTCCAACGGGAACAGCCGGACCTGATATTCTCCGATATCCGCCTACAGGATGGATTAAGTTTCGACATTTTCCGCCAAGTGAAGATAGTCTCGCCCATCATTTTCACCACTGCCTATGACCAGTATGCTATACAGGCATTTAAATTCAATAGTATCGACTATTTGCTGAAGCCTATCGACTCGGATGAATTGGAAGTAGCTATACAAAAAGCGATAGAAAGAATATCCCCCTCATCTCCTACTACCACTGCCCCGAACCTGGAACAGCTATTGGAATACCTGGGTGGGGCTATTCCCACCCCTCATTATCGGGAAAGATTTCTGGTATCTCGCAGAGATGAGTATATCACTATCGAAGTCCAAAACGTCTGTTTCATCCACTCTCAACAGAACATAACCCGCCTTTATCTGACGGATGGCACTTCTGCCACCATTCCTTCCACATTGGACCAACTGGAAAAGGAAATGAACCCTGCTTCTTTCTTCCGTGCAAACCGTCAGCATATGATACAGGTGGGACACATTAAGAAAGTCAGTAACTGGTTCAACTATAAATTAAAGGTAGAAATGAATGGGTATCCGCAGGAGGAAATTTTGATAAGTCGGGAGAAAGCTGCCACATTCAAGAAATGGCTGGACAGATAGTAACGGCATTAGTGTATTGCTAATTGTGGAAAAGTAAGAAAGTCAACAACAGGTTCAACTATAGATTAAAGGTAAAGGTGATATGAAATAAATATGCTATCGCGGATAATTATTCGCCACGATGTAATTCTTATTTCGCCTTCTTGCCTATATTATCCTTGTCATTGACTAATGAGCTTGCGTTCGACTATAGTTGAACGAACGCCCCACTTAAGTTGAACTATCGTTCGACTTAAGTCGAACGCAAATTTACTAGGTAATAGAATACATATCAATAAGAAATTAATTATTAAAAAGTGCCTAATAAGATCATTATATATAATTAATTCATACCCCTACGAGAATGAGGTAAATCCAACAAAATGAATGTTTTCTTACCGTCATTTTACACATGTGGGGAAACTTAAATAAAACAAGAAAGCTAAGTAGTTGATTACTCAATACTTAGCTTTCTTTTCTGTACCCAGACCCGGTACAAACCATAGAAATCATAGGAAAACAAAAGAGTTTATATTCCTTATTATCAATTACTTGAATATTTCCTATTTTCTCTATTTTTGCCATATTTTGCCCATTTTCTGTTATTCAGTACACTTTTAGTACACTTTGAAATATCATTTTCTTTTGTACCTTTGCAATATCAGAAAACAAAAGAAAATCAACTATTTAGCGTAATCACCCGGTTATGGTACCTAAATCGGGATAAAACCTCTAAACAATGGCAAAGTTAGAAAATAAAACGAAAGAAAACCCCAAGTTAGAGCAAAATAAGCTCTCGGATGGTAGAATTAGCCTTTACTTAGAGTATTATTTAGGTAGAGAGGAAAAGCCCGTATTAGATGAAAACGGCAATCAAGTGTACTATGATAGTGGAAAGATGCAAGGCAAGCCCAAGTTTGCAGTAAAGCATAACAGGCGAAAAGAAAATCTTAGCTTGTATCTGATAGACAAGCCTCGCACCCCTGCCGAACGACAGCAAAACAAAGAAACGTTGGAACTTGCCACGAAGATACGTGCAGAGCGTGAACAGGAGTTTAAAGAAAGTATGTTGGGCTATCGGTTGAAAAAAGATAGAACGGTCAATTTCTTAGACTATTTTCAAGCCTATATCAACAGCTATACCAAGAAAGATATTCGCATGGTACAAATTGCGCTTAGCCGTTTTAAGGACTTCTTAAAAGAGCAATACCCCATGAATGAGTTTAGTATCAAACCGGAACTTATCACCAAAGAAATGATGGAGCAGTTTGTAGCCTACCTGCAATCCCGAAGTGTGGGTGAGGGTGCTAAAAGCATTTACCAGCGTTTCAAGAAAGTTATTCGATATGCGATTGACCACGATGTAATGTTGAAAGACCCATGCAAAAGTGTTACTTGTAAAGTGGATAGCCAAATGCTTCGGAAAGATGTTCTTTCTCCTGAAGAAATACAAAAGTTGGCGGCTTGCCATTATGACAACGAGAACCCGAATGTCAGACGGGCTTTTATATTCTGCTTATACTGCGGTTTGCGTTTCTGTGATGTAAAAGACCTTACCTATAAGAATGTGGATTACGCTAATCGGTTATTGAAGTTTGAGCAAAGCAAGACAAAGGGACATTCTGCCAATAGTGGTGTGGTTATTCCCCTGAATGATGGTCTATTGTCTATCATTGGTGAAGCTCCAACAGATAAAAACTGTTTGATATTCGATTTACCAACTTATGAAAGTTGCTGTAAATCAGTAAAGCGGTGGGTAAAGAGAGCTGGGATAGACAAACACATAAGCTGGCATTGCGCCCGACATTCGTTTGCCGTGAATATTCTGAATAATGGGGCAAATATCAAAACCGTAGCCAGCCTTTTAGGACATAGCGGATTAAAGCATACGGAGAAATACACCCGTGCGGTGGATAAATTGAAAGAGGAAGCTATAAACAGCCTACCCGAACTAAAGTTTTAACCATAAAAAACTTATCTTTGTAACTATGAACTTTGAAGCATTAGTAAAACATATCAGCACGATACAGAACACGTTGCAGGCACAAGCCGCACACGCTGTAAACCTTGCCCTCACTTCCCGTAACTGGCTTATGGGGTGCTATATCGTGGAATTTGAACAAAACGGGGAAGACCGTGCCGCATACGGTGAACAACTGTTGAAGAAGCTGGAACAACGGCTGAAAATAAAAGGTCTGAACGAACGTAGATTTCGTGAATTTAGGCGGTTATACCTTGTTTATCCACAATTAAAAGTACCTGTCACACAATACATTGCATCACAAATTCAAATTCGGCAGTCATTGACCGCCGAATTCACCGAACCAATTCGGCGGTTGGTGACCGCCGAATCTGAAAATGGCGTTTGGAAACTATCAACAGAATACCCACAAACCGAAACGTGGATGATTCCGGCTGATAGATTATTCAACAGATTATCTTCCACCCATTTAAATACCATATCGGGAATTGAGAACCCGGTAAAACGTGCTTTCTATGAAATGGAAACTATTCGTGGCTGCTGGTCTGTAAAGGAGTTGGAGCGACAAATCGCATCCTTATATTACGAACGTAGCGGACTATCCAAAAACAAAGAAGCTCTCTCCGCTTTAGTCCAGCAACAAGCAACCTTATTACAACCTAAAGATGTTATCAATACACCTGTTACTTTGGAGTTCTTAGGGTTGAATGAACGTGCATTAGTGACGGAAAACGATTTGGAACAATCCATTCTTGACAACTTGCAACGCTTCCTATTGGAAATGGGACATGGCTTCTGCTTTGAAGCCCGGCAAAAACGCATCTTGATTGATGAAGATTATTTCTTTGCCGACCTTGTGTTCTATCATCGTATTTTGAAATGTCATGTTATTGTAGAATTGAAGATAGACAAGTTCCACCATGAGTATGCTTCGCAACTAAATATGTATCTGAACTATTTCAAAGCAGAAGTGATGCAGCCGGATGATAATCCACCTATCGGTATTCTGCTTTGCACCGAAAAGGGAGATACATTAGTTAAGTATGCCACTGCCGGATTAGACCCGAATATCTTTGTACAGAAGTACATGATAGAACTTCCAACCGAAGAAGAAATTAAGGAGTTCATAGCTTCCTCAAATTATTAAAACAAGACACTCTATCATAAAAGTAACACTGGCGAAAATAGAACTTTGTTTCTTTTCGCCAGCATACATACTTTGCTGCCAATAGAAATAGGTTTAGTCCGTTTTGGCTATATAGACAAAGGCACAAACTAAACTTGGGTTTATGACTTTAACCTATTATTTTCTCTATCAACTAAAATTGCATTCATGTTATCTTTTGCCCAGGTTATCAAACTGTTGATATGTGGCAACAAAGATATAGCTCTATCAGTTAGTGAATATTCAACTCTTGGCGGCACTTCTGCATATACCTGTCTTTTGACAAATCCGTCCTCTTCAAGAGTTCTCAAAGTAACAGTCAGCATTTTCTGTGAAATATCGGGAATATTTTTTTGCAAGGCATTGAAACGCATTAATGCGGACTGGTTTAATGTAAAAAGGACTAATATAGACCATTTATCGCTTATACGAGCAAGTATATTCCGAATAGGGCAATCGGGATACAATTCATTTTGAATTTCTGTTCTTACCATAATATATTATATTTCTGCATTACACTACAAAAGTAACTAACCTCCTTCAAATAAACAAGGGCAAAATGTAACTACTCAGCTATCTAAAATTCGATGTCCAATAACTCTTCTCTGATTTACAAAGTAGCCATAGCTGAGACACCATTATAAACGCCTTGAATTTCTTCAAAATAGCTGAAAAATTGTTGGACTTTTTCTTGGCCAATTCAAATATTTTTGCTATCATTTGCATCAATGAATCAGAGAGTTGACATAGAAAAGTATCTTGAAGAATTCCGTTCTTCAATTACTCGGTTGGAAGGCAATGTTGCCGAACTGACCGAGGATAACGCCCGTCTTAACCGGCGTGTGGAGGCTCTCAATATCGAGAACCGCTCTCTCAAATCGGAGAATGCCGAACTCAAGGAAAAACTCTCAAAATACGAAGCCTCTGAGCCGCCAAAGCCTACTAAGAACTCGCAGAACAGCAGTGTGCCGCCATCGAAAGAGACGATGGGTGACGAGATCAAACGGCGCACAACATCTCTAAGGGAGAAAAGCGGAAAGAAGCCGGGTGGTCAGCCCGGGCATGAAGGCAACACCCGTATGATGCTTGATGTGCCGGATGCAATCGAAATTCACCAACCCAATTATTGCAAGGAATGCGGCCGCGACCTGTCGGATATAGAGGGGCAACTTGAATCGGAGGAGGAATGTGTGGGTTTCAGAATTATCCCGCTCACAACCCGCCATCGCTATCTGTCTAAAGTTTGCACTTGCGGTTGCCATAACAAACTTGACACACCCAAGAAGAAGAACCCCGTGTATCTGTCAAAGGATGTCAGGGCGCTTGTCGTATATCTCAATGTCGTCATGTGCATGCCTTACAATCGGATTAAAAGCTTTCTTGCGGATGTCATGCACGTGGATATCAGCGAGGGAAGCATCCGTAATTTTATAGAAGCGGCAGGAGAAAAGGCCAACCCCATATGTGAAAAAATATCCGAGGGTCTTCTCAAGGGACAAGTCGGAGGAGCCGATGAGTCCGGATTTTACGTAAATGGCAAACTCAAGTGGGCATGGATATTGCAGAACCCACTATTGACTCTGACATGGATAGCGAAAGGCCGAGGAGCGAAAGAAATGGACGACAAGTTCGGCAAGGACGCTTTGGAAAATATTGTCCTGACCACCGACCGGCACTCGGCATATTTTTCGATGAAAGTAAAAGGCCATCAGATTTGCATTGCCCATCTGTTGCGGAATCTCAATTACCTCCATGAGCTTGACAAAGGCCAAAACTGGTCGCAACGCTTGCAGGAACTTCTGAGAAAAGCAGTTCATTGGCGCAACGAGAACCCCGACACGCCAATGGACACTTCCACATGGCTTGAAAGCCTTGACAAACTGCTCAATGAGAGCCTTGACAAGATGAAAAAGCCATTTAGGCAACTCAGAAACAGTCTCCGGAAGTTGAAAGACCACATCTTCACCTTCCTTGAAAATCCGGCGGTTCCCTCCCATAACAACGCCTCAGAAGGTGGTATCCGAATATTGAAGGTCAAGCAAAAGAGAAGTGGAGGCTTCCGCAGCAATAAAGGTGCCGAGGATTTTATGGCGATACATTCGGTTGCCGATACGGCTAAGAAAAATCAATTCTCCCGTTGGGATGCAGTTCTGGCATTGGTCTGACAGGCCAATCGCTAAACTGTGCCGCTATGGCCGCTTGGTCATAGCTGAGTAGTTACAATCGAAAAATATTAGCCACCATGACAAAAGCAGAAATAGTAAATGAAATAAGCCGTCAGACCGGCATTGACAAAGCAAGCGTCCTCTCCGTAGTGGAAGGCTTCATGACCGCCGTAAAAGACTCCCTCGCACACGGGGAAAACGTTTACCTCCGTGGCTTCGGCACCTTCCAGATTAAGCAGAGAGCCGAAAAACTTGCCCGCAACATCTCCAAGAACACAACCGTCATCGTTCCTGCCCACAACGTCCCGGCCTTCAAACCAGCCGACACTTTCAAAGAGCAGGTTGCAAAATAAACATCATGAACAATAAGGTCAACAAGTGTATTTTTGCTTTTGTGCTATTTCTTATCATGGGAGGGGCGTATGCTGGAATAATGTCGATTGGCAACCGGTATCTCCACAATCATGATTTATTGAACCCATATACAGAAGGAGTGATTGTATTCATTTTATATATGGGTATGTATTTTATCTATCGCTGGTTTTCAAAGCGGCTTGACAGAATATCCAACAAAGAGTGAACATTCTTCTCAACATAATATGGGTGGTTTTTGGCGGTCTGATGATTGCCATTGAATACGCCATATCCAGTGTGCTGCTGATGATTACCATCATCGGCATACCCTTCGGCCTCCAGCACTTCAAACTGATGAAACTCGCGTTGCTACCTTTCGGCAGGTCAGTGAGTTAAGAATCAAACAGTTCGTTGAAGATTTCTCCGTCGATTGAGACGATGTCCTCAATCTTGATAAGAGTATTATCGGTGAGTATGATTGTTTTGTCATACTCATCGTATTTTTTTATTATGCCGCTGACGCTGATATAACGGCCTCCGGATTTTAACGAGTCGGGCTTAAATACGGTAAATTCCATGGTTGGCTGATTTGGCAATAGTTCAAGGGCTGTGTTCAGTCGTGAGGAAAGAATATGCTGTTCTTCAACTGACAATTCAATCTTTTCAGTTGTCAGCCGGGCGGTCTCGTTGATTGCGGCATCGTGACCTGTCAGGGCTGCGAAGGGTGCAAACTGAGCCGCACGGTTCTCCGGACTCATACGTTTGTGAGTTGTCGAACCCTCATATTTCCGGTCGATTATGTCATCATATTTACTCATGATGGCCTCCTATCTGTTTATTGCGGTCTTTTTGGGTGGCACCCTCGGCATAGTTCAGCCCCTTCAGAATGGCGTTCTTGCCAAACCGTTTCTTGATATTCAGCACGGCCTCCTGACTGCGTCGTTCCCTTTCCAGCCGTGTCGCCTCCTCCCTTTCCTTCCGCTCGATCTCATCATAGTCGGTAAAAAGGTCGAGCTGCAAGGATTTAGGACGGGCTTTCGCCTCTTTCTCGCTTACGAGATGGTTGGCGGATATTGTTATACGTCTGACAAGCAAGATAGGATTCACAATCCTATCAAACAGCGCGTCAACATTCTCCGTGAGAATCTTTGAGGAAGATGTAGGATAATTCACATTGGCAGTGCCATGGGCATGGAACGGCACCTGCCGTCCGTAGTAGTCGGTGGTGACACGTCCATGATAACGGCTTCTGATGTCGGGATTGGTCAACGATTCGATGTCGTAACCTATTTCAAGCACAATCTGGTCAGTCACCAGACCTTTGTCAATGAGGTCGAGTGCAAGTGCGTCCACCATTTCCTCCACCACTATCTTTGCTTTCTCAACGGTGTAAGCGCATGTCAGCACCTGACCGCTGCTGATGGAGTGTGTCTCCGGACGGTAGCCTCTCACCAGATCCATTGTCACAGGTTCCCAGCCCCACGCATGGTCGATAAGCAATTCGGCATTGATACCGAACAATCTGTAAAGCAAATCCTCATGCTCAATCGAGCATCTTGCGATGTCGCCCATGGTCAAAATGCCATATTGACCCAGTTTGTTTGCGATTCCACGCCCAACCCTCCAAAAATCGGTAAGAGTGGTGAGGCAGCTTACTTCCGTATCAGGTCTTCGGGATTGAAGTCATCGAAATTCTCCGATATGTGGAAGCTTTTCTTCTTGGAGGGGACTTTTTGAAGAGGTGAGGTTCCTGCCTTAGATGTAGGCTTGACAGTCTTTTGGGATTTCTCGGCAATCCCGTCTCTGACATACTCGCGGAAGCATTGGATAACCTCCTACCGTATTTTGTCAGCAGCCTTTTCAAGAAGATTGGTGTCAAGCAGCGGATACAGAACCTTTCCTGCCTTCTTCCTCTCGTCGGGAGTGGCATTGGGATTGGTCACCGCCTCGCAGGATTCCTCGATGTCCTCAAAGGTTGAACCTGACGCGGATGGTGATGAAACGGTGTCGCCGTCAACCTCATCAATCCTCACATCCTGAAATATTTCGTCCAGTTTGTCAATGGGAACCTTAGCGTCATTCACTTCCTTGCCCGCATCGAGCAATGACTGACGCGCTGACGGCATGGCAAACGGCCAATGGACAAATCGCAATAGCCGACAGCCAAGTTGATACGCTGAAAGAAGCGGTTAATAGATTTGAATTATGTTATAGCGTTATGCTGTGGCTTTTTCTTATTGCATAATCCAAAATGTGAGAATCGATTAAGAAAAGGGTGTGATTCAAAATCTATTAAATACATTCAATTAATTTGGTTTCATTGGGATGCAATTCGATTTTTTTTGATTTGCCATTGTAATTAAGCATGGTTTTCCCTCCTTTTTTGGAAAAAATTCTGATTGAAGTAGTCCTACCATCTTTCCATTTCATATCAAGCGTAAAACCACCCCGAGTGCATATACCGGAAATTTCACCATCAGACCATTCGTCAGGAAGTGCGGGCAATAAGTTTATGTTTCCAGAGGTTGATTGTACGAGCATTTCGAGCACTCCGGCACATCCTCCGAAGTTTCCGTCAATCTGAAAAGGAGAATGGGCATCAAGCAAATTGGGGTAAGTGCCTCCTCCACGGATGGCATCCGTTCCTTTATATCCGTCAGGACTGATATATTTCAGCAATCTTCGATAGGTGTCATAGGCTTTGTCAGATTCACAGAGTCTGGCATATAAGTTCATTCTCCACCCAGTGCTCCACCCAGTGGTCTCGTCTCCGCGAAGTTCAAGGGTCTGAAGAGCTGCTTTGGCAAGTTCGGGTGTCTTGTCAGACGTTATCTGGTTTCCCGGAAAGACTCCATAAAGATGTGACTGATGCCTATGGTGGGGTTCATGATCAATCCAGTCATAATACCACTCCTGAAGATTTCCGTTTGCCCCTATTTTATAGGGGGCCAATTTAGATAAAGTGCAGTTGATACGTTTCACAAAACTTTTCTCCATACCAAGTACATCAGTTGCCAATTTCGCATCATTCAGGCATTCCCGGATTATTGCTATGTCGGAAGTGTTGCCGTAAAGTGTGCATCCTATGTATTTGTCGGGAGTGATGTAGCGGTTTTCAGGAGATGTGCCGGGAGAAGTCATGAGTACTCCGTCCTTTTCAACCAGCCAATTCAAGCAGAATTCAGCCGCACCCTTAAGGACTGGATAATATTCCTTTAGAAAATCAGTATCAAGTGTATAGGCATAATGTTCCCAGATATGGACTGCCAACCACGCTCCACCCATTGTCCAGTTTGACCATATGGGAAGCGCATGACCATCGCCCGAGGGGCATGACATGGCCCATATGTCGCTGTTATGTCCCGCGCACCAGCCATTTTCAACCCCATAGAAATATTCAGCGGCTTTCTTACCGTTTATACTCATGCCTGCGATAAATTTCAGTAGGGGCATATGAAGTTCACTGAGATTCGCCGCTTCGGCAGCCCAATAATTCTCCTGAAGATTTATGTTGGTGGTGTAGTTTGAGCACCACGGCGGAAGCAGCTTTTCATTCCACAATCCCTGTAAATTTGCGGGAACTCCGGGTGTGCGTGAGGAAGCAATCAACAAATATCTCCCATATTGAAAATAGAGAGTTTCCAGTTCAGGATTACGTTCGTTTTTCAAAGTATAATCGCGCAATTGCCGGTCAGTCGGCTTTGAAAGCACTTCGGCATCTGATTTGCCAAGGGAGATTGATAATCTGTCAAACAAAGACTTGTAATCTTCGATATGAGTGGCACGCAATTTTGCGAAGCTTTTTTGAGACGCACGATTTATGTTTCTGTCCACACTGGCTTTATAATCAGTCCCGTTTGTCGCCGGATTTTTGTCGAAGCCATTGAAACTTGTCGCATTTGACACCAATAGCAGAACCTCGTGGCAATCTTCAATCTTTATCTCCCCCGACTGATAGTTTGTCACTTTGCCATCTTTTGTAACAACGCGCAAAATGGTCTTGAAGCGAATGCCCCTGTCAGGATCATAAAAATGTTTGCCTCCATGGCTGACTGGCTGGGAATGATAGGCGGCATAACCTTCCATTGATATGCTGTTTGCAGCGGTTGTACAGCCGTGCGGCAACAACGAGTGCAATGAAAGCACGGCATTGAATGCCGCCGGGCCCTCGGATTTCATCCGTATGGCAATTACGGAATCGGGTGCCGAGGCAAAATATTCAGTTGAAAATCTGCTTTGCCTACGTTCATATTCGGTTTTTGCCACAGCTGTGCTTATGTCGAGTTCACGCCGGTAATTATGTATCTCTCCGCTTTGGCCGAGATACTTTATCTTCAGTGTGCCGAGCGGCTGGTAATTTTCACTGTAATGCCCTTGCAACTCATGTTGAATCGAGTCGGCAGCCCGATAATCATCCCGGTCAAGAGCACTCCTTACTTTTGAAAGGCTTTTCCATGAATCGGCAAAGCGGTCCATATTCTCCGGTTCTCCGGTCCAAAGAGTTATGTCGTTCAGGGACACAATATCCTCGTCAGTACCACCATAGACAACAGCTCCGAGATGACCGTTTCCGATAACCAGCGCCTCTTCGAAATATGACGCGGGCCGGTCATACCACAATCTAAGGTTGTCAGCCATGCAAGTGCCCGATGATATTATGACAAGAAGTGCCATGCGAACAACCGGCAATATCTTTCTCATTATTTGCATATCAGTTCTTTTATTTTCCAACTAATTTCACATCAGCCTCCGTTCCCTCCACAGATAAGCGCACACAATTACTTTTATAATCTTGTTCCCATTGGGTGGCTCCGATGACTTTGTGCAGTTTTGTCTTGACGTCATGTATTACAATGTCGAAATCCATAGGCTTTTCCGATGTCATTCTAAGCACTCCGCCATCCTCATCATACACAATCTGGCATGTCACGTATTCAATGCCATCTCCAGTCGGCAAATGAAGCGTTTCAAATGATTTGCCATCCGGGTATATGACAATGGTGGTTTTGGACGATGCTTTAACACCCATATTGTCAATAATCTTGTTGTCACCATATTTACGTATCGGAATTATGGCTCCTTTCCTTATAAATACAGGGAATTCACTGAGTGGATATTTCCTTTCGAGGGAGGCACCACCCGAATGTTGTTCATTGCTCCATAAATCAATCCAATCCGAATTTTCCGGAAGGGTGAATTTCACGTTGCCTCCGGCGGAAGTGATTGCTTTTGTGAATATGTTTCGGCCAAGACAATGGCTTTCCTCCTGAAAATTCAAGTCCTTCAAAAGACTGCCTCCAAAGTTGTGATTGTCAACAGATGACGAGAAGAGATATGGAATGAGGCTTTCATGTAGAGTTACGCATTCGCGATATATCTCAGTCACATCATTGCCATGATACCAGGGCAAATGGTTTGAGAAAGCACCGTTCTCTCCACCGTTCACCATAGTCGCAGTCATACATCCGAACTGCGCGTAGCGTACAAATTCTTCCTTACCCGCCCGCTTTTGATAGAATCCTGCCACTTCACAAGCTGGAGATCCGTATCCTTTCTCGGCAGATTGATAAATATTGTCAATCTGATTTTTCAACCCGTTCCAATCTCCGGAAAAATCACCGCTCCAGCCAAGATTGAGCTTATCAACGCTTGCTGCATAACCGCCTTGATGCGAGTATGGCCGGGCCATTATGATACCTTCGGGACGATGGCTTACCGTATAGTCGTACATCGCATCATAATAGTATGGACGAAACTCGGCATTACTCATTTTCCCTTTATAGGTCTTAATGGTGTCTCCAAACCAATACTCTCCCTGATCTACTTTCCAACCGTACACACCATCGACAAAAACTTTGTCAAGCTGTGAGTTCCACCATTCGACAGCCTCCGGATTAGTAAAATCAATGTGAATGCCGTCTCCTTTCCACCAATGACCGGGCTGACTTTCGTTGATACCGTAGTTTTTACTTACGGCATAATCATATTGCTCGCACTTGTCCAAGCGCGTGTCTTTCCCTTTATGATTCAGTGCGCCCGTAAGCCAGAGCATAACCTTGACATTTTTGCCTTTAAAGTATTCAATCATGGCTTGTGGATTACCATAACGCTCCAAATCCCAATTGAAATCATTGTAGGCAGTGCTCCATGGACTGTCAATAATTACAGCTCCGACAGGAATATTGCGTGAGAGATACGCATCGACTATTTCGGTGGCGCCTTTTGTGTTGTTAAGGCTGTCTTCCCAAACGATGTGGCTGAAAGCCCATCGGGGAGTAATGGGAGGATTTGCCACTGATTTGGCAAATCCTCCTATTATCATTAGTATAATGAATAGAAATCTGACAGGTTTCATTTCAGAGTTTCAGAGTTTTCTTTTTTCCGTTGTATTTCACTGATACAGTATTATCCGATGCTTGGTCGGCGGCATTTGAATCGGGAGACACGACCACGACATTGAATCTTCGGTTTTTGAACATTCCCGGATAGTTTCCTTCCCGGTCCGTAATGGTCAGAGTCTTTGTCTTGTCGTTCCAGTCAAAACGAATGGTTGAATATAGTCCCTTCTCATAGTTGTAATTGTCATTCTCATCTTCATAAAGTGTGAATGAGGCATCCGCGCCGGGATAGATCCGCACTTCAAGATTATCCCAGTTCTTTTCTGTGGAATACTGCACCGACGGTCCCCAAGGCACTATCGAACCCGCCTTGACATATATCGGCATGATGTCGATGGGCACTTCACGACTAAGTGTCTGTCCGCCTTTCAGGGTTTCTCCTGTCCAGAAATCAATCCAGTCGGCACCCTTGGGCAGATAGACATCTGTTTTGCCAATCTTATCAAGATCCTTCATATGTCCGTTCTGCTTGTCATCGCGCCATGTATAAAGCGAATCGGTCACCGGACGGACGAGGAAACTGCGCCCGAACATATATTCCGTATCCATGTCAAGCACCTTTTCATCGTGGGCGAAGTCCATCATGAGAGGACGGATAATGCTCCCCGCATTGTTGGTTACCTCCCACGTGGTGCTGTATAGATAAGGGAGCAGCTTATAGCGAAGATGCGTATATTTTTCTATCGCGTCATACGCCCAGTCGCCTTTCTTGCCGAACTGGAAAATCTCGACAGCCACGGGGCTTGAGTTGTGCGAGCGCATTATGGGCTGGAATGCGCCCCATTCATACCAACGCACATGCAGTTCGTGATAAGCGGGATTGTCGACGGTGTTGTTGTATCTCCAAGCGAAGAAACCGCCGAGGTCGGTGCCCCAATAAGGAATTCCGCAAAGCGAGTAGTTGATGCCGGCGGCGAGCTGCTTGCGCATCACGTCCCATGTCGACACCACATCGCCGCTCCATGAGTGGGAGCCGTAGTGCTGTTGTCCGAGGAAAGAGGACCGAGTGAGCAGGAAAACGCGCTTGTCGGAAGTCGTCTGACGCTGATGCTCATAGACTCCCTTGTTTGACATAAGGGGGAAGGCGTTGTGGACCCGGCGGAAAGAGCCAAGATAGGTGGGAGTGTCAAAATCTTTGTCCTTTATATTCAGATGGTCTGGCTCGGTCGAGTCGAGCCACCATGCGTCCATACCGAGGTCGAAGATGTTCTTCTTCATTTCCGACCAATATATCTCGCGGGCCTTGGGATTGAACGGATCGTATGGTTTCGCACCGCCTTTGGGTGGCCATGTCTCAAAATGAAGCAGAGCGTTAATGCTGTCCATGCGCCAGTACATGTCGGACCAGGGACCGAAGGAGGCCCATACGGAAATCATGATGTGCGCATTGTTCTTATGCACGTAGTCAATCATCTCCTTGGGACTTTTTATGCGCGGATTGGCGGATATGTTTTTGAGGTCATCACCCTTTGGCAGGAATTTCATATGCTCCTCATCACCGATTTTGTTGATATATCGGGGATTCTGGAAATTCATGGAGTTCCAGTTGGAGTCGCAGCCCCAATACTGCCAGTCCTGTATTATGCCGTCGATGGGCACTTTCAGCTCGCGGTACTTGTCAAGGACACCGCACAGCTCGTCGGGACTTTTATAACGTTCGCGGCTCTGCCAGAAACCGAGTGTCCATAGCGGATACATTGGTGCCTGGCCGGTGAGCTTGCGTACACCCGCTATCACCCCGTCGGCATTGCCGCCGTAGATGAAATAGTAGTCGGCACAGTCGCCCACTTCGGAATCAAACGACATTTCCTGACGGTTGTCGTTGAAAGTAGTCGGGGAATAGTTGTCCCAGTAAAGTCCGTAGCCTTTCACTGAGTGGATGAACGGGATGCAGATGTGCATGTTCTGGTTGCGGAGAAACAGTTTCTGGTTGCGTTGGTTCACCTTGCCGGTCTGCTGCTGGCCGAGTCCGTATATCACCTCGTCCTTGTCAAGAAGGAAGGCTTGACGCACATTGTAGGAGGGTGTGCCAGCGTCATTGAAATCGGAGAACTGAGTACCATGGTCTTTGTCACGGAGCAGGACGGAGCCTCTCTTGTCCTTGAATACGATTCCTCCCGTCGATTTGTTGACGACAACGTCCAGACTGTCTGAAGCAAGAACAACATTGCCGTTCGACACACTTTGACGGACATTGACATTTTCAGGCTTCATGATTACAGCGAGGCTGTTTTTCTCAGCTTTGGAATTATCAGGGGTCTTATACACTCTAACAATGGTGGGGGAATAGAACTCGATTGCCACGTCCATCCCCTGTCCGTTGAACTTGATTCCGTTTGCGGATTCTTTTGCAGCCGCCGACGCAAAAGACGCTGCAAACAGCACAAGGACTGTCGTTATTTTAGAAAAAGGGATTATCATAATGTCATTTTTTGGAAATATCGGATGATTTGGCCGTGTTTGCGAAAAGTCGCGCGTCCGGGCCGACATAAGTTTTCTTCAGGCCACCCCAGTCGATGACGATACGCTGGATCATCTGACCCGGGTCGCCGCACGACAAGGTGAGGGAATGAGACGGGAGAGATGAGTCCACCGGGAATTTAGCAGTGAATATACTGCTATTACGCAACACTTGGTCTTTCCACTCATTGGAATACTCCTTTACAAGGTTCTCCATAACTGCAACTTCGCCTCCATCTACTGAAACACCGAAACGATTGCTCATCCCTTTGTAAATAGGAAAGAACGGAAGCGCATAGACTGTCACGGTCACACTGTCGGTGTCAACTTTTCCAAAATCATATGTCACATTCAGCGCATCTTTTGATGTTGGGTCAGTTGATTTGCCTGTGGCTTCGCCAAGCTGGAGCAATCTCCAGTCGAAACCGAGTCCATTGACAATGCGCGCCTTGTTGCCTGCTTTGTTTTTGCCGGGTGTGAACTGAGAGAGGTCAATCACAGTGAACCCCGTGGTGTCAGCCTGACTTTCGAGCGGACTCAGGTCATATTTCTGCGGTTCGAAACCTGTGATGACACGGAGTTCGGGCATAAACGAATGTTTGGCGCACCATCCCGGGCCGATGGCCATCATATGGTTCCATTTTCCGTCGAGCAGTGCATTGTATCGGTCAGTGAGCGTGTTTATGCTGTCGTAGGCGAGCTTTGATTCTTCAGCAGCCCAGTTTGCCTCATTGAATCTGCGGCGTGAGTAAAGCTGATGATTTAGGGTTGACATCATGAACTTGCGGTTCATCTGATATGCCGCCATCATAGGATAGCCTACCATCTCAAAGAATGAAGGACGCAGCTTTGCGGGCAGCTCATTCATGAGTTGTGCGGCCTTGTCGGATATGGCCTCGTAATCTGCAAGGCGATAGCGGGCGTCATTGTGGTTGTCGAAGGAATATTCGGCGTCACCGAGTCGCTCAAGATTCTTATTGGAATCCCATTCGCGTTCCCATCCCATGAATTCCGGCTTGCGGCTCCATGCCAGACGATAGTAATTGTCGAGCATCCATTGGAAGGTCTTACGGTACTTGTCGCCATAGATGCTGCACAGCAGATCGGTCTGATATTCATTGATATTGTCAAAACTGAATTTTTTCAGGTCGTAGGCCATGTTGAAGAAAGTGGTTACTCCGAGTTCCATCGGCTTTATGTCTCCGACATTCAGCAGCCAGTAACGGTCGGCTCCGAGGTCGTATGCTTTCTTCAGTTCTTCATACATGAGAGCGGGAGGGGTGGTGTTGAGCCAAAGATAGTCATGGGGCGCACCCAAATAGGAAAGGTGATAATACACACCGGCATGGCCGGAACGTTTCTGTTCTTCCGGATTGCTGAGACGTTTTATGTATCCATAATTGTCATCGACCCATACGAGAGTCACATCATCGGGTACTTCAAGACCGGCTTCATAGAGATCCTGTGCTTCCTTGTAGGGAATGAAAATTTGGGGAATCTCCTCTATCGGTTTGTCGATATATTTTTTGAGGATGTCGCGCTGATCATTGATCGCATTGGAGAGAATCTGTACCTTTTCCTCTTGGCTGTAGTTGCCCCGCATACCTCCGTCATGGAGCCCGCGCATGGCGAGCGTATAGACATTTTCGTAAGGAGATGCCTCCTTGACACGATTGTCGAGTTTGCGTTTGATTGTTTCGGGATTGGTCTTATAGTTCCATTCTCCGTCAACCTTTGTGTCCCATTCAAGTTTCGACGCATTGTTGAAGAGCAAAGGCTCGCAGTGGGAGGTGGTTATCAGGATGCCGTATTTGTCAGCAATTACCTTGCTTTCCGGATGCGTGTAAAAAGCTCCTGTGCATTCGTGCATAGCAGGTGCGAGCATGTTGCCTTTCAGACGGAGAATCAGTTCACATACTTTGGCATAAGTCTTGGGGCCTATGTCGCCGAGTTCTTTTTCGTAGTTGTATGACGACCATGTTTTCAACCCCCAATCCTCGTCGTTGATAAACAATCCGCGAAATTTCACAGATGGCTCAGGAGATATGAAGTCAGCATCGACAAAAAGATTACCTCTATGCTCGACAGGTACGTCTCCCCACCAATACCAGGGCGAAACACCGATAGCCTCACTGATTGAGAACAGTCCATAGGCAGTGCCCCGGCGGTCGCTTCCTGCAATCACCAATGCCTTGTCCACCCCCTTGAAGGGTTTCTCAACGACTTTGACAACAAACTGTTCCCAGCCATTGGCGATTTTTGACACATTGATTTTCTTAGATTTCACAAGCTGCTCAATCCAACGACCGGAACCGATTGTGCCGACAATGACGACATTAGATTGCGGCATTTCGTTTGTAAGTTCCGGTTTGACACCGGAGACTCTTTCAATATCTTCCGCAAACAAAGATATTGATGTCTTCACGGTCACAGATTCATCATCGTCGAATAGAATTGAAGCCGATTTCAAATCAAAGTTCTTTTGAGTCGGTTTCTCCGATACGGAAAGTACATTTCCGGCGTATGCCGCCACCGACAACAGCAGCATTAGCAGTGATAATAATTGTTTCATTGTTATGTTGTTTTAATTTTTCCATTTTATTATACGACTTGTCATTGTCTGGTGTCCCAGTGATCACGTAATTTTTGAGCTTCGGACTTTGTCAGATGAATCACGGCACCGTGTTTGGGACTTGTGAAATTGGTAGTTTTCATCACCCCGTCATTGAATCGGCCCAGAGGAGTGAATGTCTTGAAGTCGGTTGTCTCCATGAAGCCGAAGTTGTGAGGGGTAATGCTGAATATGTCATACATCAGCACCCATTTGTCTTCACCGATGCGTTTCCATACATTGGGGGCCTCGCAAGCACCGGGTTCGTTGTCAAGCCATGTTTCGTCGTAGACATATCCTTCGTTGATACGGTCGGAGACAGCGCCCTTTATGCCTCCGGGGTTTTCCTGCGCGCAGTAGGTCATGAAAAAGCGACCGTCGGGCATCGGGCATATGTCGGCATCGAGCACCTGCCTTGTGGAATCGGGATATTCAAAGAGCAGCCAGGGCCGGGTGGTGAGCGTTGTGAAGTCACGGTCGGCAAAAGCGTAGAAAAGACGTGTTTTCTTGTCGGTCAATGAGCCTCCCGGGAGTTTTTCGCCGCGTTTTCTGATGGTGAAGTATACCATTGGCAGTCCCGACTTGGGGTCTACAATGGTCTGTGGCGCCCACGCGCAGCCGATTTCCTTGTATTCTTCGGGGAAAAGCCGGTCGAGACGCACTTCGTTGTGGGTCCAGTTGATGAGGTCGTCTGATTTCATCAGCACGATGCCCCGGTTGTTGCCCCAGCCGTATTCATCGCCGCGTTCCCACCGTGAATCGCGTAGACCCTCTTTTTGCGCAAATATATGCAGGTCGGTAAGGGTGAGATAGAAAGAGCCGTCGGGCCCGCGATGGATGTGAGGGTCGCGTATGCCATGCTGGTCGGCGATGGTGTCGCCCGAAATCACGGGCTTATTGTCGTTGAGTGCGGTAAATGTGTATCCGTCTTCACTGAGAGCCATGTGCAGGCTGTGGTCGCTGTCGGAAAAATATACCATCAGGTATTCGCTCATTTCCGGCCCGGTTGTTGCTTCGACATTGCCGATAGACATGAGGAGGGCTGTAAGGGGTAGCAGGAGTCTTGTTGTCATGATTATATTATTTTAAAGTCACACTTTCTGATGACGGATGAATTTTCTTGATAGTGCCGTCGGCATTGTACTCCATCGGTTCGATGATTACGGAGCGGCTGCCGCTGCCGCCTCCGGGCAATCCTCCGTTGTGGCTGATGAACAGCCATTGGTCGTGGAGCTTCACAATCGCCGGATGCGTGGTGTTGCTGTTGCCTGCGATTTCCGAGATTATGCCCATCGGGGTGAAAGGACCTTCCGGACTGTCAGCTATCGCATAGGCTATCTTTTCAGGCCACTCCGCGGCATACGCCATATAGTATCTGCCGTCTTTCTTCCATACCCATGGAGCCTCAGTAAACGGATGTTCGTCGCCAAGATCAAGTAGCTTTATTTCGCTGTCAATCTCCAGCATATTGTCTTTCAACTTCGCCATGTAGCATTGCTTATTGCCCCAATAAAGGTATGAGGTGCCGTCGTCGTCGGTGAATACCGCCGGGTCTATGCATGCCCAACTGTGGCTGGAGGCGAAGCAGTCATCGTTGGTGAGGAGTTGCTTGCCCAACGCATCGGTATAGGGACCTGTGATTTTGTCGGCTACGGCCACTCCTATGCCACCCCAATTGGTGCTCACATAGAAGTAATATTTGCCGTCTTTTTCAGCAACGTGGGCGGCAAAGGCATTTCCCGCCGGAGCCCAGTCAAAATCTTTGACTTTCAGGGGCGATTCATATTCAGTCCAGTGCTTGAGGTCGGTGGTTGAAAAAAGCAGCCACTCGTTCATGTGATAGCCCGGCTTGTTGCCAGGCTCGTCATGTCCGGTGAATAGCCAGAGGGTGTCACCCACCACCATTGCCGCAGGGTCGGCTGTGTGCTTGTGGCGTATCACAGGATTGCCATCGCTTACAAAATCGTGTTTCAGCACGTATCCCCACTTGTCCTGAAGCCTTGCCAGCTCGTCACCGGTCAGAGAGATTACGGTGCCGTGACGCGGGTTGAAGTCTTTCCGGAACGGTTTTGGCCCGGAAAATTCTTTCAGGTCTTTTGAGGTCTGATATTCATATTTTCCGGAGGTGTACAGGTCATACATCAGCACGTATCCTGACCCGTCATTCTTTTTGAATACCGCAGACCCCTCCACGGGAGTCTTGCCGGCGTAAGAGTCAAGATACCTGAAATCTTCTTTCCATTTGCCGTGCAGGTTTTTCGACACAGCCTTCTGTATGCCGTTTTTTATCTCCTTGCCATTGGTATCCTTTGTATTTCCTTTGTAGAAAAGATGGTAGGTGCCGTTGTGATAAATGATATCATTGTCAATCGAACCGAACTTTGCGTTAAAGAGTTCCTTCGGTTCTGATTCAAATGCAGTGAAATCATCATTGGCATAAGCATAATAAGTCACCAGTCCTTTTGACTTATCTTTACGGCGCAAAGTGAAATACACCATATATTTTTTCACTTCCGGGTCATAGATGGTCTGTGGAGCCCACACCCAATAGGCGTCCCCGAAATCCTCCGGATATGTGGCCGACAGATTAATGTGCGAAGATGTCCAGTCGGTGAGATTGTCCGATTTCATCATGACAATGCCGGGATTGCGGCCCCAGCCGTTCTTCGCAACGTTCATGTCTGTCGCAACGATATAGAAAGATTTTCCGTCCTCGCCTCTCAGGATGTGGGGGTCGCGAATACCCCCAGTCTCACTGATTGAATCGGAAGTGATAACGGGGCGATTGGAGTTGAGGGCATGCCAGTTGATGCCATCGCCGCTGAGGGCAAACCTCAGATGTTCCAGTTCCGTGTTCTTGCTCGAGCCCTCGAAGTAAGTAAAAAGATATCCGGCGAAATCTTTATCCCCCTCGTGGTTATCTGCAAACATTGACACGGATGAAAACAAGCATAGAGCAAGTACTGTAGTTTTCATTGTCATGGTTGTATTGAATTATATCGCAAAATTAATCAAGAAACGTCTATGATATGGTACCTATATTAATCATGCAAATAATTCAAATTCGCCATTTCAACGTTGCATCTCCGGAGTTTGACAATTTTTTCACCTTACATTGACAAAATAAATGCTGCTGCCTTTGCTGAACCATGCATCTGTGGTTCACTTTTTGGAGACAAATTCCGAAGGCGTCATTCCGAATTCACGTTTGAAAATTTTCCGAAAATACTGCACGCTGCCATATCCCACCCGGAAAGCTATGTCGGAAATCTGCATACGGTTCTCACGCAATAATTCGGCAGCACGGTCCATCCTTGTTTTGGTGATATAATCTTTTATGGTAACTCCGGTGATACCCTTTACCTTTCTATAAAGAGTGGAATGGCTCATGCAGAGTTTATCAGCCAAAAATGCGATGTCAAGTTCCTCCATCTCCAGATTGTCAAAGATTATTTGTTTCAGGGAGTCGATGAATTCCTGATCCAGAGGACTTAGCTGCATGGCTTCATCGCCGTCGCCGCTTTCAGGTGTTGCTTGGGTGGATTTTGTTGTCGTTGATGACATAAGACGTACTGCAATCCTATGCCGGATCTCAAGCATATTGTCAATACGCGCTTTGAGCAGACTAGCGGTGAAGGGTTTGGTCAGATAAGAATCGGCACCGCATCTGTATCCCTCCTCTTTGTCTTCCAGTGAATCTTTTGCCGTCAGCAATATCACCTGAATGTGACTTGTTGCTATGTCTGTTTTGAGCTTTTTGCACAGTTCTATGCCGTTCATTACGGGCATCATGATGTCGCTTACCACTATATCAGGCATCAACTGACGTGCTTTCTCATAACCCTCCTCTCCATTAGTTGCCGTATGCACGGAGTAATGAGGTTCGAATGCCTGTTCGACATACTTTCTTATTCCCGCATCATCCTCAACAATAAGTAGTACAGGCTTCATTCCTTCCGTATCCGTGGGGGTGTCAGTGGGTTCCGCAATGGAATTCTCTTCGTGCTTTGCATTTGGATAGAAATTGTCGAGCATAAATCTTACGGTAAATTTCGACCCTTTGCCCATAATGGAACTCACGGTTATTTTTGCCTCATGCAAATCCACAAGGTTCTTTGTCAGAGCAAGACCAATTCCTGTTCCTGAAACCTTTTGGCTGTCCATTGCCTGATAATATCGTTCGAAAATATGTGGCACAGCTTCGGGAGCAATACCGCATCCAGTATCCGACACGGAAAGATCCATATAATCCACGCCATTCTCCGATACTTTCCCGGCCTTAATGGCGACAATGCCCTTTGCGGTATATTTCAACGCATTGCCTGCAAGGTTGTTGAGTATGGTAGTGACAATCTCTTTGTCAAAATACATGTTCACTTCCTCGTCAGGTATATCCACCACAATGCTTACATCCTCATTGTTGTTGAGCTCTTTAAACCGGGATGCAATGTCGCCTACGAAGGCGTATATATTACCATAGCCCACTTTCAACGGTCTGTTCTGAGTCTCAGTCTTTCTGAATTCAAGGATTCCATTTATCAGATTGAGAAGGCGCATGGAACTGCTGCGTATCGTCTGAATTTTTGTAGAATATTTTTGCGGCATATCCCCGTCTTTCGCCAATTCCTCCAGAGGTCCGAGAATCAAGGTGAGGGGCGTACGGAGTTCGTGGGTTATATTCGTAAAGAATCTTAGTCTTTCCTCATTGAGATTCTGCCGGTTTTTGCCGTTCTCCATCTCGATGATAAGGTTTTGCTCAAGACGCAGCTTGCGTCTGTAAAAACAGATTACCACGCCTGCAATTAATATGACAAGGATACAGTAAATCACTTTAGCCCACCAGGTCAAATAAAGAGGTGGAGCTATTTTGATTTTTAAAAGCGACTGCGGCATTCCCCAGTCTCCGCCGTTTTGCCTCTGTCTGACCTGAAATTCATACTCTCCGGGAGGAATGTTTCGGAAGATAGCACTGTGGTCGGTCGTTTCCGTCCACAACTCATCAAATCCCTTTAAGTTGTATTCAAGGTCAGTACGTTTGGAACGTGTGTAATCGAGTATATTGAAAGAGATTTTAAATGTGTTCATGTCATACGGCAATTCAAGACAATCTTCGTTCAACGAGGCGAAGGCTTCATTCTCCATTGCCGTATCTTTATGTCCCAGCACTGTAAAATTGGTCAATTGTATTTCCATGTCGTTCTTTGCCGAGTCCAATACCTGTGGCGACATCCTGACCGCACCGTTGACAGTCCCAAAATATAATCGACCGACGCCGTCTTCGGCAGAAGCTCCATCATTAAACATTTCCAGATGGAGGTCATCGGAATATTCATATACAGACACCCTGTTGTTTTCACGGTTGAAACATGCGATGCCCTTATTGGTCCCCAACCACAAATTCCCGTTTCTGTCTTCATGAATTGATTTGACATTGGCATTCTTCAGCCCGTCATCCACGGATATCATGCGGACAACCTGATAGTTGGATACTGAAATCTGCGCCATACCATCTCTTGTGGCTACCCATACATCTCCCGCATTATCAGCATATATGTCGTTTATAGCGTTTGAGTTCAATCCTTCATTAGCCATAAAATGTGCCACAAGATTATTGCTGCTGTCAAAAACAAAAGCTCCTTTGCCAAGGGTACCAATCCATAAATAACCTGCTTTATCCCTCGCAATTTTCTTTATCACACTGTCCCACAATTTGGAGTTTATATCATTTGCGCGTACAGTAGATTCCGGCGAATCAGATTTATAAAGACCTCTTACGGTACCAATCCACATTGTCCCGTCTTCGTCGAGATAAAAACTTCGTATATCGGATTGCTGATTGAAACCATTGATAAGCTTATCTGAAGCTGGATTATATATCAGGACCCCGGCATTAGATGTTCCTATCCATAAATTTCCTTTTTTGTCAAACTGCAGAGCCTTGATCTGAGTATGCGAATGATTTTTCAGATTAGGCAATCGGACCTCTTTTTTCTCTCCATCCATACCGATGAATGAAATCACATCGTCGCTCCCAATCCACACATTGCCTTTCTTATCTGTGGACACACTCCAAGCAGGATAATATTTTTGGATCTCAGAATCCGCCGGTACCAAATTCTCAAAAAATGGCTTTTCATAGCTCAGAATATTCAGCCCATTGCAGAACGAGCCTATCCATATATTGCCATAAGTGTCCTGCTGGCTGGTTACTATATAATTCCCTGCTATATTGGAATTTTCCGGTGTAATGGAGTGAAATCTCATCAATGTATGCGGATTGTTGGTCTCAGTAGGGGCAAAAACGCTGATCCCTCCTTCGCTCATGGATAACCAAATCTCTCCGTTAGCCATTTTCTTTATATCCATCACACTTCCGGGCAAAATTGAATTCCGGTCACCGGTAACAAATCCTATTCTTTTGATTTCGTTGGACACCGTATCAAGTATGGCCAGGCCTTTCCTTGTCCCTATCCACACAAAACCGTCATTGTCAGCATAAATTGATAGAACCTCATCGTCAGGCAGAGATGCTGAAGACAGGGGATCATACCGGTAGTTTTCGGACTTCCCCGATGATAAGTCAATCCTTGTCATGCCTTCCGATACGTGTCCCACGTACAGATATTTTCCATCCGGCGATTCTATCGCACACCAGCATCTGCGCGGCATACCTGGATAATCTCTGAACGAATAGTGCTTGACAGAATGGGTTTTGCTGTCAATGTGGTCAACACCAAAATGGTAATGAGTCACCCAGATTCCTCCGTCATCGGCTGCCGACAATCCGGGGATGTCAGGACTCAGCAGTTCGTTTTCAAATTTAGAGATTCGGCCGGAAGAATAATCGTAGAGGCATAGACCGTCACGTTGCGTTGCAATCCAGATTATATTGGGATTCTCGGGATCTGCCAGCACCTTGTTGAGATCATTGCTTGTCAAACCTGAGTTCTCCTTTGTATATTGAAAAAAACGGGAGCCGTCAAATCTGTTCAACCCGTTTTCTGTGACAACCCATATGAATCCGTGTTTGTCCTGTGTAATAGATTTCACGCTGTTACTGAGTAGCCCATCACGGGAATCCAGCTTAAACATCCGGTCGGTCAATACTGCGGCTCTCCCATTAAGAGAACACGCGGCAACAATGAAGATCAAAGTAATTAAAAGTTTGGGATACCTCATACCATTGAAAGATTTTGATTTGTATCACGAAGATACAAAATATTCGACAGATTGAAGAGGTAGAAATTCGTCAACAAAGGCATCCTATTTCGTCACTACCGCTTGGTAGCTAAGGTTTTGCTGAATTCGATTCCTCAAAATGGCGAATTTGTCATTCATGTCATAGTTCGATGGAACCTAACTTTGCATCGAAGATTTAAGTAATTTAATTTTCATTAAATAAATATTTAAGGGTAGTACTATTAAGAGCCATTTGGCTCGATTGTTTTTTTAGGATTCTATAGTTTTTCTAAGTAAAAAGGATTGTTTAAGGTTTTTTAATTAGATTTTTTATTCACTCAATAAACTTTTTTATGAAAAATAAAGACTTTGCCATGAAATTTCTCCTCATGGTTATTTTCTGGATGATGTCGCTTGCCTCCTATGCGCAAGGAAAACTATCTGGAATAGTGGAGGATTCCTATGGGGATCCGCTTATCGGTGCGACAGTAACTATTATTGGCAAATCAGATCATGGAGCCGTCACAGACATTGAAGGACGCTTTGAATTAAGTGATGTCAGCGACTCAGATCAGCTGCAAGTTTCCTACATTGGATTTAAGACTAAAACAATTCCGGTCGGAACTCAAACAGAAATCAAGATTGGCTTGGAGGAAAATGCCGAAGCCCTTGACGAAGTTGTGGTCGTAGGTTATGGTATGATGAAAAAATCAGATTTGACAGGTGCGGTAGTACGAGCCAATCTTAAAGATCTTGAAAAATCACCAAATACCAATATTCTGCAATCTCTACAGGGTACCGTCCCGGGCTTAAATATAGGTATGGCAACCGAAGCCGGCGTAACTCCTTCAATATCTATTCGTGGCAAGAATACTATCTCGGGTAATTCAAATGTCCTCATAATTCTTGATGGTGTGATATATAATAGCTCACTGTCATCGATCAATCCGGCCGATATCGAATCAATTGACGTACTAAAGGATGCATCGGCAACTGCTGTCTATGGTGCTCAGGCCGCCAACGGTGTTCTATTGATTACGACAAAAAGCGGAGGTGAAGGTAAAACTAAGATAAATTTCACATCCTCATACTCCATATCTAACTCCCACTAAAGATTACAGGTCCATGAATCGTAAAGAATATTTATCATTCATGACTGAATTCTTTTATGATAAGGCTTATATCGGGCCGGATTACACCACACCAAATCCCGACTTCGATCTATCCACATATCTCCCTGATGCAGTAATGCGTGATATCAACCAGCCTGACGGGATTGCCGCCAATGACTATGACTGGTGGGAGGAAGGAACTCAAAACGGACATATTTTTGAGAATCGTCTTAGCATTTCCGGCGGAAACAAAAGTGTGAAATATCTTATTTCGTACGAAAATGTCAACCAAAAGGGAACCATGTTGAATGATGATTTCAAACGCAACAGCGTACGTGTAAACCTTAATCTGGAGCCTTACAAATGGCTCAAGCTCGGGTTCCAGACTTTTGGATCATTCATAAATCAGGATGGCGTGGGTGTAGATATGGGAGCTTTGATACGCTCGTGTCCCTTGGTGACACCATATAATGAAAATGGTGAATATGTGGTCAATCCTCTGCAGACTCTGGATGTAAATCCTTTCCTGGCTCCAAGTGCAAGTGACAAAGATCGACATAATTATTTCTTTGGAAATGTCACGGCCGATATTATTCTTCCGGTGAAAGGACTTACCTACCGAGTGAATTGGGGTAACAATTACCGTATAGACCAAAGATATTATGCTAATCAATACGACGCCAGTCAAGCCGGAGATGCTTATAAAAACAATACATTCTATTATGATTGGACCGTTGATAATATTCTGAACTATAATAACGATTTCGGATTGCATAGCATTGCTGCTACTCTGCTTTACGGAGCAAGCGAACGTAAATATGATTTTACCGGTGCTGATGCAAAGAAATTTTCGCGTATGACACTCGGGTTCAATTCACTTGAACTCGGTACGGATCAATATGTCACATCGGATGCCTGGAAAGAATCGCTTAATTATCAGATGGCTCGTATTAATTATAAGTTCGACAACAGATACCTTGTCACAGGTACCGTAAGACGTGACGGTTTTTCTGGATTTGCCGAAAACAACAAATCGGCTGTCTTCCCCTCAGTGGCGTTAGGCTGGATTATTTCAAACGAAAAATTTTTCCACATTTCATGGATCAATTCCTTGAAACTCAGAGGGGGATGGGGTATCAGCGGTAACCTTACAGATCGATACAGTTCACTCGCAAAAGTTTCATCTGACGCAGGTTATGTGTTTGGAGATGGTGGCTCTACCGAACTTCGTCAACAGATTTCATCAATGGGCAACAATGACCTCAAATGGGAAAAGACAAAGGGGTTCAATTTCGGACTTGATTTTTCTCTGTTGCATGGTCGCATCCACGGTTCAGTTGAAACTTATTTTACAAACACCCACGATCTGCTGTGGAGTATGTCGACCGTCAATGACCGGATACAAAACTGTATTGACCAACATTGGAAAGATCGCTAATAAAGGTGTCGAATTGACTGTGACCTCTCATAATATTACAACCCGGGATTTTGAATGGACCACTACATTCAATATCTCGCATAACTCCAACAAGATCAAATCACTCTTTGGTAAGGATTCCGACGGGGATGGCAAAGAAGATGACCTCGTGGCGAGTGGCCTTTTTATCGGAGAATCCATCAATGCTATTTACGGATATGTCATCGACGGAATTTACCAGCTTGACGATGATATTCCGGCCGGTTTTCATCCAGGCAACTACAAGATAAGGGATGTCAACGAAGATGGAAAAATTTCAACCGATGACCGCACCATAATTGGTTCATCCGATCCAAAAGTACGTTTCGGACTCATGAACAGTTTACAATACAAGAACTTCAATCTTAGCTTCTTTATCAATGCTGTGCAAGGAGGGAAAAACGGTTATCTCGGTAGTAACTCAAGTCAGATCAATCAGGGTGACGCCAACAATAAGCGTTGGAACTCACTTTCGGCACTCGGTCTTGACTATTGGTCGCCCAACAATCCTAATGCTCACTATGCAATGTCAACAGCAAAAGGTGCTATTAGCCCAACAGCTTATCAAAGCCGAAATTTTGTCCGGTTGCAGGATGTCAATCTCACCTACACTATTCCGCAGTCGATAGTGAATCGTATCGGTATAGATAACTTGAATGTATATTTCAGTGCTAAAAATCTTCTTACATTCACCAACTGGAGAGGATGGGACCCCGAAGCCAATAGTAATTTCTGGGGTCGCCCAGTAATGCGTACGTTCTCCTTTGGACTTAATCTCACTCTTTAAAATTAAATGTTATGAATAATAAATTTTTCTTTGCGATTGTCTTTGGAGCTCTGTCGCTTGCTTCATGCAACGAGGATTCATTTCTCCGGGAAAAACCCATAGACTTCATGGGAGCAGAAAACTCTTTTATAAATCAAAGTGATTTCGACATGAGCGTCAATGACCTTTATTACCAGACACGTATAGAATTTTACGGATATGACGAAAACCGTCCGTTCGATTTTATCTATGGTACTGATCTGGTCTTTGACGGAGAGCCGGGAGGAAGCCAACGACATGGAGCCACAGCATCAGCTTATGCTGTTGATGCAACCATTCCCAAGCACCATTGGGATGCCCTTTACAAGATGATATCATCGGCCAACGTCATCAAAGATAGGGTTGCAGAACGCCCCTTTGAACAGGACGTGAAAGACAAATACACCGCAAAAGCACTTTTTTTCAGAGGACTGGCATATCGTACCCTGGCCTATCTCTACGGAGGAGTCCCAATCGAGCTCAATGAAGTGACATCACCCAAGACTAATTATGTCCGCGCCACAAGGGAGGAAACCCTTCGACTGGCTGCTTCGGATTTTGAATTTGCTGCCACTTACCTAAAGGACATAGACAAGGTTCGCGATGGTGAAATAAACACGCAGGTCGCTAACCATTTTCTTGCTGAAATTTACCTCGCCCTTGGCGAAAATCAGAAAGCTATTGACGCGGCGACGGCTGCCATTGACTATCCGGCTGTACGCTTGATGACGGAGCGCTTCGGGTCGAGTGCCAAGCAGGAGCCCGGTGATGTATTCTACGATTTATATCGTTCTAACAATCAGAACCGCAGTTCAGGAAACACAGAAGGTCTTTGGGTGATTCAATATGAGACTGACCTCCCGGGTGGAGGTAGCTCCTCGGTCACTGCAAAGACGACAGGCAATTACTGCTTCGAACGTCAGATCGCCCCCATGGTGAGAGATGTGAATATCGGTGGAGTACGTCCGTTCACATTATGGCCATGCAGCGACTTGACAGGTGGTCGAGGAATCGGTTGGGGCGTTACTACGAAGTACTATTCCAACGAAATTTGGGAAGATGACTTCAGTGGTGACATACGCAACGCAAATCACAATTTTGTCCGTAAATTTCCAGTCCAAAATAAAGCGTTCATCGAAAAATACGGTATTACCGAAATTGATGTTGATAATCCACCGGTCGGACTCATAGTTGGTCCCGGTAATTCAACCGCAATTCCTGCTCGATGGTTGTATGCTTATCCGACCAAAGTGACTACACCCGGTGAACATCCGGACGTGTTGATTGTGAATAATGAGCTCAGAACTCTTAATTCTTCTGCCGGAGCCACATATACCGATCAATATATGGTCCGTCTCGCAGAGACATATCTTTTGCGTGCTGAAGCATGGATTAACCTTAATCAACTCTCAAAGGCCGCAGATGATGTAAATGTAGTTCGAAACAGAGCTCACGCACTTCCAGCAAACGCGAGTCAAATGAATCTTGATTATATTCTTGATGAGCGAGCAAGAGAGCTTGGAGTGGAGGAACGCCGAGGTCTGACACTTAGACGTATGGGCAAATTATATGAACGAGTCATAAAACATAATCCGTTCTATGCGGATCCATCTCAAAATGGTGATGGAATTGGCTGGCAAGAAAAATATAATCTATTGCCGATACCATTGAGTGCCATAGAGGCAAACACTGATGCTGTCTTGGGTCAGAATCCTGGATATTAAAGAATTTGGGGTGACAATCATGACATGGGAAATTTCGAAAAGAATAGATATACCTGAAACATATTAGTTACCCATAACGACAAAATGCCGGCCGCATTGTGATAGAACACTTGCGGTCGGCATTGTCATTAGTTATAAACTCGTAAGGAAAATACGCAGTAAGCGTTCATAGAGAGAAAGTCCGACCGAGGGAGCATTGGATGCCCAGAGCGTCAAATGGAGTAATCATAAGAGTGACAAGGGCTTTGACGGAAACAAAAAGGTCAAATGCATAAAAACGTAGTATCATTGTCGACTGCAATGGCTACATACTTAGCCGCAAGGTTTCAAGTGCAGGGCTTCACGATGTACATTCGGTTACGCCTCTATACGAGGATGTATCGTCTGAATGGGAAGGGTTGAAGAAAATTCTCGTTGACAGAGGATACAGAGGAGAGATTGCTGATGATATAAGGCGCGACTTCAACATTGATATCAACCGTTACTTGGCTTCTGAATTTTGATATGAGGCCTTTTCCAACAATCTCCGAAAGTTGAAAGACCACATCTTCACATTCCTTGAAAATCCGGCGGTTCCCTCCCATAACAATGCCTCAGAAGGTGGTATCCGAATATTGAAGGTCAAGCAAAAGAGAAGTGGAGGCTTCCGCAGCGATCAAGGTGCCGAGGATTTTATGGCGATACATTCAGTCGCTGATACGGCAAAGAAAAATCAATTCTCCCGTTGGGATGCAGTTTTGGCATTGGTCTGACAGACCAATCGCTAAACTATGCCGCTATGGCCGCTTGGTCATAGCTGAATAGTTACAAAAGATAGGATAAGCGTTAAGAAATTATAAAGATACAGGGAGAAAAAACATAAAAGTACACCTTTTCTTTGTATTCGTCATTCAGTACACATTTAGTACGCCCTATAAAAGTAGAAAACCCTGATAATCAGGTGATTATCAGGGTTTCTTTGTACCCAGACCCGGGGTCGAACCGGGATGGAAGTGAATCCACTGGTGTTTGAGACCAGCGCGTCTACCGATTCCGCCATCTGGGCGCATACTTGATTTCTCAATTGCGGTGCAAAGATACGACATTATTTTGAATTCACAATAGTTTGGCAAAAAAAAGGAGAAAAAAATAATAAAACATATCTTAAACACTTCTCTATTCAGAGAATAAACCGTACATTAGCAGAAACTTTAAAATAGAGTCACTATCATGACAAACCAGGATAATTATTGCGTGATTATGGGTGGCGGCATTGGAAGCCGCTTCTGGCCGTTTAGCCGCAAAACATTGCCCAAACAATTCTTAGATTTCTTCGGAACGGGTCGTTCACTTTTACAGCAGACTTTTGACCGGTTCCAAAAGGTTATTCCAACAGAAAACATTTTCATCGTTACCAATGCAATATATGCAGACTTAGTGAAAGAACAATTGCCTGAAGTGAGCGAAAACCAAATTCTGCTGGAACCTGCAAGACGAAACACTGCTCCATGTATAGCATGGGCTTCTTACCACATCCGGGCACTGAATCCAAATGCCAATATCGTAGTTGCACCTTCAGACCATTTAATTTTAAAAGAGGATGAGTTTCTTGCCGCTATCGAAAAAGGACTTGATTTTGTTTCACGCTCTGAAAAACTACTAACATTAGGTATTAAACCCAATCGTCCGGAAACAGGATATGGATATATACAAATAGATGAACCCGCAGGAGGAAACTTCTACAAAGTAAAAACATTCACTGAAAAACCTGAATTGGAATTAGCTAAAGTATTCGTAGAAAGCGGAGAATTTTATTGGAATTCCGGCCTGTTTATGTGGAATGTAAATACAATCATCAAAGCAAGTGAAGACTTGTTGCCTGAATTAGCCTCCAAACTGGCACCGGGAAAAGATATTTATGCCACCGATAAGGAAAAAGCATTTATTGAAGAAAATTTCCCCGCATGTCCTAATGTATCCATCGACTTCGGTATTATGGAAAAAGCGGATAACGTGTATGTATCGTTAGGAGATTTTGGCTGGTCTGACCTTGGAACCTGGGGATCACTTTATGACTTATCGGAAAGAGACCCGGAAGGCAATGTTACTCTGAAATGCCATTCGCTTATTTATAATAGTAAAGATAATATGGTAGTACTTCCCAAAGGAAAACTGGCCGTAATCGATGGATTGGAAGGATTTCTAATAGCAGAATCCGACAATATTCTTTTAATCTGCCGCAAAGATGAAGAACATGCCATCCGTAAATATGTGAATGACGCCCAAATGCAACTGGGTGACGATTTCATTTAGCAGCGTATAATACTTAGCTGCTACAACAAAAGCCGGATAAGACAATAATATAAATAATGAACGGTGAACTCTCTGCAAACAATCATGCAGTTCGTTCACCGTTCATCGTTTATTATATCGAAAAACTTTGTGTGTCCTTAAACAATCACAGGCCTTAGATAATTTCTATTCCCTGCTCTTTACAAAGCTGTAATCCCAGATCCTTCAATCTGAACTTCTGAATCTTTCCACTACCTGTCATCGGGAATTCATTCACAAAGAAGATATATTTCGGAATCTTATAACGGGATATCTTATTTCTACAAAAATCACGAACATCAGCTTCCTGCATTTTCACACCTTCCTGCAAGATAATAAATGCTCCGACTGCCTCACCGTATTTCTTAGAAGGAATACCTGCCACCTGAACATCTTTCACTCCATCAAGTTTATAAAGAAACTCCTCTATTTCGCGCGGATAAATATTCTCGCCACCCCGGATTATCATATCCTTGATACGTCCGGTAATTCGGTAATTTCCATCTTCATCCTTGATACCCAAATCACCGGAATGCAAGAAATTGTTTTCATCAAGCACTTCTGCTGTTGCTTCCGGATTTTTATAATATCCTTTCATGGTGTTATATCCACGGTTGCACATCTCACCTTGTACGCCAACCGGACATTCTTCACCAGTTTCCGGGTCGATCACTTTTACTTCCGTAAATTCAAAATCACGTCCTACCGTATTACAACGTACATCAAACGGATCATCAATACGAGAAGCTGTCATACCCGGTGCAGTCTCTGTCAGTCCATACACACTGGTCACCTTCATATACATTTTCTCTTCCACCTGCTTCATCAGTTCAACAGGACATAGAGAACCTGCCATAATACCTGTACGAAGACAAGACATATCAAAGAGATCAAACATCGGATGATGCAACTCGGCAATAAACATAGTCGGTACTCCATAAAGGGCCGTGCAACGTTCTTTATGAATGGAAGCCAATACAATCAGCGGATCGAAACGTTCCACCATTACTTGCGTACAACCATGAGTCAGACAGTTCATGGTGGCCAACACCACTCCGAAACAATGGAATAACGGAACACAGCAGCAAAGTTTATCATCCGCCGTGAACTTCATGTGCTCACCAGTCAGAAATCCATTATTGGCAATATTATAATGTGTCAGCATTACTCCCTTCGGAAAACCGGTAGTTCCCGATGTATATTGCATATTCACCACATCGTGACAATCCACCTTGCTTTTGAGTTCGCTCAAACAGTCGTCTTCCACATTATTTCCCAATAACAGAATCTCCGCTGTATTATACATACCACGATGTTTCTCCTGCCCTACATACACTACATTTCTCATGTACGGAAAACGTTCACTCTTCAAATGTCCGCGTTCACAGGTTTTCAATTCGGGAAGCATTGTATAGGTCATCTGCACAAAGTCACTGTCCTTCTCGCCATTCACGATACAAAGCGTATGCATATCCGAGTTCTGGCAAAGATACTCCAACTCCGATTGTTTATAGTTCGTATTTACAGTAACATATACCGCACCGATCTTCGCACAAGCATACAACAATGTCAACCAATCGGGAACATTAGCCGCCCAGATACCCACATGGGTACCACGTTCCACACCAATGGCGATAAGCCCTTTCGCCATATCATCCACACGACGGTTCAACTGACTCCAGGTAAAACGGAGATTGCGGTCGGAATAAACGATATATTCCTTATCGGGAGTCTCTTCAGCCCAGTGCTCGAGCCACTGCCCCAAAGTACGATCAAATAATTGCATGTAATTATACTTAAGTCTTGGTTCCTACTATTTCATTAAATTGGCGTGTAAACTACTGCCAGGATTTTTGCAGCCTGCCCCTCGTAAGCATGTACATGATGAGGAACAATGGAATCATAATAAATGCTATCACCCTCTTCCAGCAAATAGGTATTCTTGCCGTAGCTGATTTCCATGATACCTTCCATAACCATGATAAATTCTTCCCCTTCATGAGAAGAAAGCACGAAGTCGGTATCTTCCGTTGGCATCACATCAATAATAAACGGCTCCATGTGACGATCCGCCTTTGACTTGGACAACGAGTGATATTCCATGTGTTTGCGAGAATGAATCGCGTTATTGGAGAAACTAATCGCATCTTTAGCTTCTTTCTTACGACAAACCACCGGTCCGACTTCATCCTGATCGTCAAGAAAAGTCCCCAGACGTACTCCCAACACACGCGCAATTTTAATTAGCGGTGCAAGAGAAGGTATATCAATGTTATTCTCAATACGTTCAACCTGTTCTATAGCCAAACCCGAACGTTGTGCCAACTCTTCTATGCTTATTGATTTATCTTCGCGGAGGGCTTTAATTTTTTCGCCAACAATCTTACTTGTATCCATTTTGAAAGCATTTTAGTTATCAAAGGTGATAAATTATAATAATTAAGCTGCAAAAATAGCAAAATCTTTAGATGAACACAATTATAACCGAAGAAAATACGACTATCAGGAAGAAAAAGAAGAAACTAAAAAAGCCGCTCCTCTATAATGAGGAACGGCTCTTAATCTTTTCGCGACAAGTAGATTACTTACGCAAACCGAGCTCTTTAACAATAGCACGATATCTTTCGATATCTCTTGCTTTCAGGTAATCGAGCAAGCGACGACGCTTACCTACCAACATTGTTAACGCTCTTTCAGTACTATAATCTTTTCTGTTGAGCTTCATGTGCTCAGTCAGGTGAGAAATACGGTAGGAAAACAAAGCCACCTGGGCCTCAGCTGAGCCGGTATCAGTGTTAGACTTTCCGTACTTTCCGAAGATTTCTTGCTTTTTAGCAGCGTCTAAATACATAATTCTTAGAATTTTAATTGATAAATTATTCTTTTGAGCGTGCAAAGATAGGCATTATCTTTATATCACACAACGATTTACAAGAAAAAATTGCTATCATTGCATATATTTCTAATCCTATTTTCGTACCTTTGCAGCCAAATAATAGGTATTATATGCAAAATATTCGAAACATTGCAATCATTGCCCATGTTGACCATGGGAAAACAACGCTGGTTGACAAGATGCTATTGGCCGGAAATTTATTCCGCAGCAACCAAAATAGTGGTGAACTTATCCTGGATAACAACGATTTGGAACGTGAACGTGGTATAACGATTCTCTCCAAAAACGTATCCATCAATTACAACGGTACAAAAATTAATATTATTGATACTCCGGGACACAGCGACTTCGGTGGTGAGGTAGAACGTGTATTGAATATGGCCGACGGTTGTATTCTGTTGGTAGACGCCTTCGAAGGTCCGATGCCCCAGACTCGGTTCGTACTGCAAAAAGCACTGGAAATCGGTTTGAAACCTATCGTGGTAGTTAATAAGGTAGATAAGCCTAACTGCCGTCCGGAAGAAGTTTACGAAATGGTTTTCGATTTGATGTTCAGCCTGAACGCAACGGAAGACCAACTGGACTTCCCCGTAATCTATGGTTCCGCCAAAAACAACTGGATGAGCACCGACTGGAAGCAACAGACTGACAGTATTACTCCGCTACTGGATTGTATCATCGAAAATATTCCGGCACCTAAACAACTGGAGGGTACGCCCCAGATGTTGATTACTTCTCTGGATTATTCTTCTTACACCGGTCGTATCGCCGTAGGTCGCGTACATCGCGGTACATTAAAAGAAGGCATGAATATAACGCTTGCGAAACGCAATGGCGATATGTTCAAGAGCAAAATCAAAGAACTCCATGTTTTCGAAGGTTTAGGCCGCGTGAAAACAAACGAAGTTTCTTCCGGTGACATCTGCGCACTGGTAGGTATCGATGGATTCGAGATTGGAGATACTGTCTGCGATTTCGAGAATCCGGAAGCATTGCCGCCAATCGCTATTGACGAGCCGACCATGAGTATGTTGTTTGCAATCAACGATTCTCCTTTCTTCGGCAAGGATGGTAAGTTTGTGACTTCACGCCACATCCATGACCGCCTGATGAAAGAACTCGATAAGAACCTGGCTCTCCGTGTAAGAAAGAGTGAAGAAGACGGTAAATGGATTGTTTCTGGCCGTGGTGTACTCCACCTTTCTGTATTGATCGAAACGATGCGTCGTGAGGGATACGAATTACAGGTAGGTCAGCCGCAGGTTATCTTCAAAGAAATCGACGGTGTGAAATGCGAGCCGATTGAAGAGTTGACCATCAATGTACCGGAAGAATATTCCAGCAAGATTATTGATATGGTTACCCGTCGTAAAGGCGAGATGGTGAAGATGGAAAACACGGGCGAACGTATCAATCTCGAATTCGATATGCCTTCACGTGGTATCATCGGATTGCGTACCAATGTACTGACTGCTTCTGCCGGCGAAGCCATCATGGCACACCGCTTCAAAGAATATCAACCGCACAAAGGAGAAATCGAACGTCGTACGAACGGTTCTATGATTGCTATGGAAAGTGGAACTGCTTTCGCTTATGCCATCGACAAATTGCAGGATCGCGGTAAGTTCTTTATCTTCCCGCAAGATGATGTTTATGCAGGACAAGTAGTAGGTGAGCATTCTCACGACAACGACCTGGTTATCAATGTTACCAAATCGAAGAAGTTGACGAATATGCGTGCTTCCGGTTCGGATGATAAAGTACGTCTGATTCCACCTATCCAGTTCTCACTTGAAGAAGCACTGGAATATATTAAGGAAGACGAATATGTAGAAGTTACTCCTAAAGCAATGCGTATGCGTAAAGTGATTTTGGACGAAATCGAACGTAAACGTGCAAACAAGAGCTAACACCATACTTATATATATAAGAAACGGGAGACAGAGTTATCTGCCTCCCGTTTTTTTAAATCAGGAAAACTGAAATCATTTCCGGTTTACAATTTCAAAAGGAACACGTAAGGATACTCCCTTTTTCATCAAATTCATCATATTAGGATAAAGACGTTTTTTAAAAGATTCCCAATCACGATGTTCCATTTGTGTCCATCCGACTTCCGCCAATGCCATACCACGCGGATAAGTCATGTAGGTCACCCGGTTCATATCCCGGATCGCTTCTCCCCAAAGGGTTCCCATAATACCTTGAATATGTGCCTGATCCGCGGCAGATACTCCATATCCCGGATCGAATTGATAACACTTCTCTAAAGTGGTGACAGGCATTCCCCAGTTATTAAATTCCGGAAGGTCACCTTTATACTGGGGATAATCCAGATAAGCATATTCACCCGGTGCCATAATCAACGGATTACCATATTTACGGGTAAGTTCCAGACAAGTAGGAGTCAGTCCTCCCCGCCAACTAACCAATGTTACATTCTTGGGATAAGGAAACAAATAATCATTGGCCGGCGGATAAATACGATCCAATTCACACCAAAGTATAGGAGTCTTACCATTCTCCTGAACAAACGTAAGCATACGGTCGAAGAAAGGAATCATCAACTGGGAAGCTTTCTGATACCCCAGTTCCTTCATCATCGCCTGGCAACGTTCGCATTTGGTCCAGCTCTTCTCTACTACCGCTTCGTCTCCCCCCAGATGGATATAGCGGGATGGGAATAACTCCGATATTTCTTTGATAATATTCCGATAGACAGTATACACTTTCTCATTGTTGGCACACAACATCAAATCCAATGTCTTGCCTACAATCTTCGGTAGTGTATCCGTATGTGTGCAACCCAGTTCAGGATAGGTGGCCAATATAGCAACAGTATGTCCGGGAATATCCAGTTCAGGTACAATCTCCACATGGCGTTTTGCGGCATATTGAATCAAGTCGGCAAGTTGCTCTTGGGTATAATAATCTTTCCCCACCAGTCCGGGATACTCTTTTATCTCTACGCGCCATCCCTGATCGTCCGTCAAATGCAGTTGCAGCGTATTGTATTTGTACCGAACCATCTGATCGATGAAAAATTTCACATCCTCAACCGGAAGAAAATTCCGGGCAGGATCAAGCATCAATGCACGATAAGAGAATCTTGGCGCATCGTCTATAATAACCGAAGATATTTTCTTCTGAGCTGTGGCACACATATCACCTAAAAGAAGCTGGTCCACGGTCATCACTCCGTAATAAACAGCTGCGGCAGTCTTTCCCCGGATAACCATTCCTTTAGTATTTGTTTCAAGACGGTAATGCTCTTCTCCATCCATAGCAGGATCAATCAGTAATCGGATATCTGCACGATCCGATTTCGAAAAAGGAACTTCCACCTGCATTCTGTCATGCAGAATATCTTGCAGGCTATGCGCCGCAAATTCCAGTTCAGACTGGTTCAGGTAAATACACGTTCCCACCATGAACGGCAAACGGTTTTTCCTTACCAAAAAGAATCCGATTGGGCATGGGCAACAATGCGGAAGTACAGCTTTGAGCAGATAAGCATCCCGCCAATGCACACAAACAAATGCAAATAAAAGTTCTCATAGCAATATAGATTTAATCAAATATTTGAATTCTCAATATAAAACGAATCCTACCACGCCCGCCAGACAAATCAACAGAATAGGATGAAGATTCCATTTCCATGTAACCAAAAAGGCGGCTGCGAAAATACCGATACTTTTATAATCTATAAAATTCTCTCTATTCATCATAAGCAATGCAGCCGAAGCAATCAGGGCGACCGACATAGGAAGCAGTCCGGACATAGCCGCTTTAATATACTTATTATCCTTACACTTCGCAAAGAAATAAGAAATGAGCAACACCAAAATAAAAGAAGGCAAACAAACGGCTACAGTGGCCAACACAGCTCCCCAAACACTTTGTGTTACCGCATAACCTACGTAAGTAGCACTATTTATACCAATCGGTCCCGGAGTCATCTGCGAAATTGCGACCACATCCGTAAACTGTTGAGGAGTCAGCCAATGATGGAGATCCACTATTTCATGTTGAATCAGGGAAAGCATCGCATATCCACCCCCAAAACCAAACATACCTATTTTAAGATACACCCAAAGTAATTGCCAATATATCATACCTGTTTATTCGCTATTTTTTCTTTCAACCATAATGTATATACCAATCCCCCTATAATTCCGGCCAACACAATATAAATAGGTGATAAGCCGAACTGCCAGATCAACACGGTGGCTATGGCAGGAGCAACCAATTGCAAATACTTCAGCTTCAAAGCTCTAACAGCAGAAATGCAAGGAAACAGAATCAATGCTACCACGGCAGGACGTATTCCATTAAAGATACGAATCATCACTTCATTATCCTGAAACTGTGCAAAAAACATGGCTATCAGCATCATGATAACGAAAGAGGGAAGAATCGTAGCCAATGCACACACCAGGCTACCACCCACCTTATACAACTTATACCCTACGAAAATAGAAATATTCACCGCAAACACACCCGGAAGCGACTGCGTCAAAGCAAACATCTCCATAAACTCTTCCTTATTCATCCATTGCTTGTTAACAATCTCCCGTTCAATCAACGGAATCATGGCATAACCGCCACCAATAGTAAACATCCCAATCTTCGCAAATGTCACGAATAATTTTAAATACTCCAGTATCATCCTTTCTTTCTAATTTTCCGATATTTTGTGTTTAATTTTTAATGAGCCCTTTGGCTGCATCATACCCAATCTGATAACTGCGTCCTTTCACAGTTTTAAAGGAGATAGTCTGATCCGCATACTTTATGACACAGTTGCCTCCTGCATTAGAGCGTACAACAGCTTCTTTCAACTGATGATTCTCCCAGATTATATCCACCTCAAAATTTCCTTTTGCACAGATACCACTGATAGAACCGTCTTTCCATGCATCCGGCAAAGCCGGTAATAATTGAATAAAGCCCATGTGACTTTGAAGCAGCATTTCGGTGATTCCCGCTGTCCCGCCAAAGTTTCCGTCAATCTGGAAAGGCGGATGCGTATCCCACAAATTATCCATGGTTCCGTTCTTCAATAAATTGCCGAATAAAGTATAAGCATGATTACCATCCTGCAAACGCGCCCACTGATTCAACTTCCAACCCATACTCCAACCGGTAGCACCATCACCACGATGCACCAATACCACTTTAGTAGCTTTCGCCAGTTCGGGAGTAGTGACCGGAGAAACAGTATGTCCCGGATGCAGGCCGAACAAATGATTCACATGACGATGTTCATCTTTCGGATCATCAATATCCACCGACCATTCCATCAACTGACCATAACGACCTATTTGATAAGGAACGAGATTGGCAAGCACATGCTCCCATTGCTTACGTTCTTTCTTATCTACACCCAACACTTTGCTTGCTTCAATCGCATCCATCAGAATTTCACGCACTACGGCATGCACAAAAGTAGCTCCCTGATCGATAGGACCATGCTCGGGCGAAGTGGACGGAGCAGCCGTATAGGTTCCATCCGGCTTATGCCACAGGTAATCGACTGCAAAATCCGCACTACTCTTAATTAGTTCATAGCCGGTTTCTTTCAGAAATTTCAAATCTCTTGTATAGTCGTAATACTCCCATATATGAGTAGCCAGCCAGGGACCTGCCATCGGATTGAAGTTCCACGACATATCCTGACTTTCCAACGGAGTGGTAAAGCCGAAAATATTGCCGGAGATAGATGCCGTCCATCCTCTTGCTCCGAAATAAGCTTGTGCAGTCTTCTCCCCCGGTTTCACCAGTGTACGGATAAAGTCAATCAACGGAAGCACGCACTCATTCAAGTTGGTAGAACAAGCAGGCCAATAATTCATCTGGATATTGATGTTATTATGATAATCCACACGCCACGGTCCATCGACATTATTGTGCCAAATCCCCTGCAGATTAGCAGGCATATTGCCCGGACGGGAACTGGCAATCAGAAGATAACGTCCAAATTGATAATACAACTCTTCCAGATAATAATCCGGCTGTCCTTTCCGATAATTTTTCAGACGTTGGGAAGTAGGCAGATTCACTCCTTTCACCGCTGGGTTCAGATTCAGCCGAACCCGGTTGAACAGAGTAGCATAATCATTATAATGTTGATTGAATAAAGCCGTATATCCCTGCGCCACTGCATTATTCATCCACTGCTTTGTCGTTTCTTCGGGGTTAACGCCTATATATGTTTTCGGATCTTTGAAATCCGGATCAAAGTTAATCTTATAGTCAGTGTCCGCTGTGATATAAAATACAACTTCGTCTGCATCCTTCACCGTCAACTTTCCATCTGCATTACACAGTGTTCCTCCTTTTGTTTCTGCCTGGATGCGCACAACATATTTCATTCCATTATTATCCAAAGAAGCTGTGTAAACCAGTCCTTTATTTCCATCAGAAACCATGCTGCCGGTAGACAGGGGATTAGGTGCATAACTGAAAACCAGATTTTGCTTCCCCGATTGATCCGCGCTGAAACGTACCACCATTACATTGGCAGGGTAAGAGATAAAAAAGTTGCGTTGATAAGCCACACGATCCTTTTTGAATTGTACGACTGCCATAGCCGAATCCAAAGAAAGAATGCGCTTATAATCGCTCATTCCTATCATATTCAGTCCGGTTTCTACATAAAACTCTCCCATTGTAGTAAAGCTACCAAAACGGAAAGGATTTTCTCCGTCAGCTTCATACGAAACTTCACTATTGAAGTTCTGTCGCGTCAGTATTTCAGCCTTTTTCTGATCTCCCTCTGTAAATGCTTTGCGTATTTCATCTAAAAGATGGGCCGATTGTTTATTGACATTCCAATAATAGTCCGCACCTTTCGCTGTGTTCGGACCACCGCGCCAAAGCGTTTTTTCATTGAAAGTGATACGTTCGGCTTCCACCGATCCCATAATATTTGCGCCGAGGCTCCCGTTACCAATAGGCAATGACTGCGACTCCCAACTGGCATCCAGATTATGTCCGCTTCCTGCTGTTACCGGTTTATTTTCACCTTTCCACAAATCCGGTCTTCCGCCATACCAGGCAGCATATCCCTGCAAAGTATTGGGAGTATCAAACCAGATGGAAAGCCCTTGAGTATAATCTGTTTCTCCCGCATAAAGCCCGGAGGTAAGGAATAGGGAACTAATAAGAAGGAAATAAAAATTCTTCATGGTCGTCGCGTCGTTATTTAAGATTAATAACCCATTTATAGTCTGTACAAAAGTAGTCAAAATATGCTTCTATTAAAAATAAAGCACCGTCTTATATTTTTAAAAATAATCCATGTTTATACATCATTCGTAATATCAGGAATACAATCAAATAGTTGGCAAAGCTAAGCCACACTGCATAGTAGTTTCCCATATACTGTTCCAACCCATAACTGACAGAAGCAGCAATGCAACGGAAGTTCACCACTTCCCCCAGAATATAAGCTGTTATGGAGTTCATCCCATAAATTTTCAGCCAGTTCAAGCCATTGGAATGTCCTTTATAGTCAATCCAGTAGTAAAATATTCCCATCAAAAGGAAACAAAGTCCACCAGAGAACAGTGTCATACTACATGTCCATATTCTCTTAATAATAGGCATTTGCAGACTCCAAAGCAAGGAAGCACCTATCAATGCAACGCCTACCAACAATAGAACCTGTACCACTCGCTTTCTATCAGCTTTTCCCTCTTTCATGATACGCCCGGCAAAAGTACCCAGCAACACGGTCACTCCAAAAGTTAGACTGCTTAAAATCCAGGTATAGGTATAATAAGGTGAGAAATGCCAGTTCCCGTCTTCGCTCCAATATACACCGTCGCGGAAATGCCCGAGCACCATACGGTCCACTTTCTCCGCAAAGTTCCCCTCCGGAGTAAAATCTCCCAGAAAAGTCATCGGCACCCAGTATGCCAAAAGCAACAGACAAGTGACGATGATCTGCCACTTAAAAGAGCAATGCAACAGAGTGACAGATGCAATCAGATATCCGGTCGCTATAGCCTGCAAAGTATTGGAATACAAGTAAAGCCTTTGAGGGTCAAGTCCCAACAAATTACCTTGCACAATCATACCAAAAATAAAAAGCAGAATAAAACGTTTGATGATTTTACGATAAATAGCTCCCTTGTTCGGGTCATCCTTAAACTTGGAAAAAGAAAAAGGCATCGATACCCCTGTCATAAATAAGAAGAGAGGCATGATAATATCCCAGAAACGGAAACCAACCCATACCTCATGATCAAACTGATACAAAACTGTGTTGAGCCAAGGCAGGTTAAGACAATGCGCCAGGGCAACGAATACCGGTTGAAAAAAGACTAAAAGAAAAAGGTCGAAACCACGTAAAATGTCAAGAGAAGCTAAACGCCCGGAGGGCGTGGGGGGAATAAGCTTGTTCATAAAATAGTATTAGTTAATAATTAGAAATCGCAATAAAGATACGATAAATCTAGGCTATATCAAACCCGACAGTAATTTTTTCACGACCCAATACCCGACTCTGGCCTCTGAAATCCCCATTAACAACCGATGAGGACAGACAAACGCATCATCAATAATTTCTGCTTCCATATAATAAAAGCAGCAGGAGGAATCCTTTTCAAAGGCTTTCGCATATTCCAGAATATGTGTCGATATCAAAAAATGACAATGAGAGAAACCTTTCAATAATTCATTGACCGCAACGGAGGCTTCAAACGCATCTTTAGCATTCGTCCCGCGAAACATCTCATCCAATACCACCAAACAGCGTTTTCCGGTCACGGCTTTTTGCATCACTTCTTTAATACGGAGCACTTCCGCCATAAAATGACTTCGTCCATCCCGCAAAGAATCCGGCAGATTGATAGAGGTATAAATCCCCTCGTAAAGAGGACAAATCATTGATTTCACAGGAACAGGCAAACCGCAATGTGCCAACCAGACAGCCAAGGTCAATGCCTTTAAAGTTGTTGACTTTCCCGCCATATTAGAGCCTGTAAAAATGCATATATTTCCCCGGGACATCTGCCAACTGTTTGGCTGCGCATCTTTCACAAAAGGATGAACGACTCCCTCCACCGAGAAGTCCATTGTCGGTACCATTACCGGCATACAACAGAAGTTCTTCTCTTTTGCCACCCGGTGAGCTGTACGGCAAACATCAAGTAGATATATAACAGCCAGAAGTTCCTTCAAAGATAACAACCGAGTACACCGGAATAGATAATCGAATTTGTCTATGACAAAGTTAGACAGTCGTTTTTCCTCATCAGAGGTCTGCTCCAATACTTCCTCCAATTCACTTCCATGGAGAATATTATCAATCATAGCAGCAGATTCTTTCATGAGTTGCGGGGCGTCCTGTGGTAGTTCTGTCGCCCATTCCTTCAGACAATGCAAGAGATGAACCACTAATTTCACCCCTCTGCAGATCACATAACGGGTCGAATCATATCGCACCAGACGGTCAATAACAGTAGCACATGAAAGTAAAATATGAGCTTCCCGTATCTGGTCACGATAAGCCAGGTAATACTCAATAAAATCCAGCTCTTCTTCATTCAAAAGAAGTTCAGGCAAAGCATCCCAGACAATAGCCTCCTGTCTTTTACGGATTTCCTCCAAATCACTTAATGGATACATAATCCAGTTTAACATCAGCGCTTTTCCTTCTTTTGTCTCTGTTTTGGAAAACAAAGAGAAAAGAAATTGCTCATTACTAGCAGTCTCTGTAATGCTTAGATCCGCATAGGTCTGTTTGTCAGTAGCTAGATATACCATAACCGCCTTTAAAGGTTAGTACTCCTGTTTTGGCAAATATAGGGAAAAGTTTTAAACAAACAACATTTATTCTCATAGAAAGGCACAGGCATAAACAAGAAAGGCGGTTCGAAATCGAACCGCCTTCCATATTATATCTGATTCTCCAATTAGAGTTTCGGACCAGCAGCAACCAAAGCCTTACCAGCTTCGTTACCAGTAAATTTAGCGAAGTTCTTGATGAAACGTCCAGCCAAATCTTTTGCTTTTTCTTCCCATTGGCAAGCACATTCGTAAGTGTCGCGTGGGTCAAGGATCTTCGGATCAACACCCGGAAGTTCTGTAGGAACAACGAAGTCGAAGTAAGGCATAACCTTAGTAGGAGCTTTGTCGATAGAACCGTCAAGGATAGCGTCGATGATACCACGAGTATCTTTGATAGAGATACGTTTGCCAGAGCCGTTCCAACCTGTGTTCACCAAGTATGCTTTAGCACCAGCTTTCTTCATCTTCTTAACCAATTCTTCACCATATTTAGTTGGGTGCAATGACAAGAAAGCAGCACCGAAACAAGCAGAGAATGTCGGAGTCGGTTCAGTGATACCACGTTCTGTACCAGCCAATTTAGCTGTAAAACCAGAAAGGAAGTAATACTGAGTTTGTTCCGGGTTCAGGATAGATACTGGAGGCAATACACCGAATGCGTCAGCTGACAAGAAGATAACTTGTTTAGCGTGAGGACCTTTAGACACCGGTTTAACGATGTTTTCGATGTGATAGATAGGATAAGAAACACGAGTGTTTTCAGTTACTGACTTGTCAGCGAAGTTGATTTCGCCTTCAGCGTTAACTGTACAGTTTTCCAACAGTGCATCGCGTTTGATAGCATTCCAGATGTCTGGTTCGCTTTCTTTATCCAAGTTGATAACTTTAGCGTAGCAACCACCTTCGAAGTTGAATACACCTTCGTCATCCCATCCGTGTTCGTCATCACCGATCAACAGACGTTTCGGGTCAGTAGACAAAGTAGTCTTACCTGTACCAGACAGACCGAAGAAGATAGCAGAGCTTTCACCTGCTTTGTCAGTGTTAGCAGAGCAGTGCATAGAAGCCATACCGTTCAAAGGCAACAAGTAGTTCATGTAAGAGAACATACCTTTCTTCATTTCACCACCGTACCAAGTATTCAGGATAACCTGGATCTTTTCAGTCAAGTTGAATACAACTGCAGTTTCTGAGTTCAAGCCCAGTTCTTTGTAGTTTTCAACCTTAGCTTTAGAAGCGTTCATGATAACGAAATCAGGTTCACCGAAGTTAGCCAATTCTTCAGCTGTCGGACGGATGAACATGTTTGTTACGAAGTGAGCTTGCCATGCAACTTCCATGATGAAGCGCAATTTCAAGCGAGAGTTTTCGTTAGCACCACAGAAAGCATCAACAACGAACAGTCTCTTGTTAGACAATTCTTTAGTTGCCAATTCTTTAACTGCTTTCCAACATTTTGCGTCAACTGGTTTGTTGTCGTTTTTGTATTCTTCAGAAGTCCACCATACTGTATTTTCGCTGGTTTCGTCTTTTACGAAGAATTTATCTTTAGGAGAACGTCCTGTATAAACGCCGGTCATTACGTTTACAGCGCCCATGTTAGTTACCTGGCCTTTTTCGAAACCTTCCAAACTTGGTTTTGTTTCTTCAGCGAACAAAACGTCATAAGACGGATTGTGCACAATCTCGGTCACACCTGTGATACCGTACTTGCTTAAATCTAAATTTGCCATTTTCTTTTGAATTAATTAAAATTGGTATTTTGTTTTCTATCTCTTTTCACCTTAACATGGGGAGCTTTGGATACCCCCTTGTAAATCCGGCTACAAAAGTAATACTTTCTTTGGAAAGGAAGAAGGTATTAGAGAAATTTTTCCCTAATTGAAACTCTTTTATAAATTCCTAACAATATCTGCAAACTGAATATTGCAATTTGAAAGATTATCGTTTACTTTGCAAGCCAGTATGTTATCAATACTATGAAAATGAGATTAAAATTTGATTAAAATATAATATGAAAGTAATTGATTTTGGCCAAACTAATTCGATTCTAAACCAGTACATATCCGAAATTAGAAATGTAGAAGTTCAGAACGACCGCCTGCGTTTCCGCCGTAACATTGAACGGATCGGAGAGATTATGGCTTATGAAATGAGTAAAGAGTTTAAATACTCGGTAAAGAATATCCAGACACCACTGGGTATTGCTCCAGTCAGTACGCCGGACAACAATTTAGTAATCAGCACTATTCTACGTGCAGGTCTGCCTTTCCACCAAGGTTTCCTTAGTTATTTCGACGGGGCGGAAAATGCATTTGTTTCTGCTTACCGCAAATATAAAGATACGCTGAAATTCGATATACATATAGAATATATCGCATCTCCCCGTATTGATGACAAGACATTGATTATCACCGATCCTATGTTAGCAACAGGAGGCAGTATGGAACTGAGTTACCAGGCAATGCTGACGAAAGGTCATCCCGCTGAAATTCACGTTGCTTCCATTATTGCCAGCCAAAAGGCCATTGACCATATAAAGAATGTATTTCCTGAAGACAAGACAACCATTTGGTGCGCTGCCATTGATCCGGAAATCAACGAACATTCTTATATTGTTCCGGGACTGGGTGACGCAGGCGATCTTGCTTATGGTGAAAAAGAATAAATGATTCAAACCGATACACAATCTGCTGATCCAACCGGCACAGGAATAGATATAGAAATCTATGTATATCCGGTTCTCTCTCATATATAAAAACTGAAATCCTCTTTCAACCTATCACCAGCATTATCAAACCCTTTATCCATAGTGTTTTCAGAGCGGTGATAGGTTGTCAGTAACCTATCACCTCATCTATCACCTATCACCATCTAAATTAAATAAGAGTTATTGCTAAAGAAAATGTCAACATGTTCTTTATAGTTCTTCCCGTATTGAAACTATTTGTTTCAGGCTGTGGAACTATCAGTTTCAAGCGTTAGAAACTAAAGTTTCAAGGCGGAGAAACAAGAGTTTCACACTGATGAAACAAAAGTTTCACGCCGGGGAAACTGTAGTTTCAAATGGGGGAACTACCAGTTTCAGCGCTTGAAACTACTTTTCATCCAAGGGCATAGATGATATAAGGCTGCAGGAGAAAGTAGAGTCGAGCTTTTGATAGACAAATCTCCGCACTTAGTCGATTTTATTTTTATCTGTTCCGATATCTGCTTAGCTTTGGAGTATTAAAACAAATAAAAGCATAAGAGAGATGAGAAAAAACATGAAATTGATAGGATTGGCAGTCTGCTTAACGTGCTGTGCAGGTTTTATAAATGCACAAGAAGCCAATGAGCCGCAAGAAAGGCAACAAGAAAAGCGTCTTCCGCGTGAGGTGTTGAATCCGGAAAAGGTAGCCACGCAGATGACAGACCAAATGAATAAGTTACTCCAGTTGACAGACAAACAATATAAAAAAATATACAAGCTGAACCTGAAAGAGCAGAAAGCATTCTTCAAGGCTATGCAAAATTCGGATGACCAACGTCCGCCAATGGGAGAAGGCCCTGGAATGCGGGGAGGACGCCCACCAATGGGTGGAGGCCAACCGCCTATGATGGGAGAAGGTGGTTTTCCCGGTAGAATGGGTGGTGGACCGATGATGAACAAAGACAGCAATTCTGCCGATTCACAAAAGAAAGCTGCAGAAGCCAAAGAAAAGAAGATAAAAAAGATTCTGACAAAAGAACAGTACGAGAAGTGGCAGGCTGAACAAAATGCCGCACGGAAAAAGGCTGCTCAAAGAAGAATGCACAAAGATAATCACTCTGGCGAAAAACCGGATTTTGAACAGAAAAATCTCTAAAACATCACACTTAATATGTTTCTATGAACAGCGTTTGTTTTTCATAATTTTTTAGTGAATGCAAAGTAGCGGCTCTCTTCGTGAGGAAGAGAGCCGCCCTTATTTTATAACCTTACAATACACTATAAGGTGATGCTGCTACATTTTGCTTAAGGCTTCTTCGCTATCTTGCTCCGCTGCGTCCACGCAAGAAGCATAACTCCGATTAACAATAAAGCCAATGCTGCATAAGCAATACTTTCCGTGACGTGTATGCTTTGCGGATCAAACCACATCTCGATGGTATGTTCCCCTGCCGGCATATTTATCGCACGCAAGATATAGTCTGCACGGGCAATATCCACCGGCTGGCCATCGATAGTCACCTGCCATCCCGGATAATATATTTCAGAGAAAACAACAACTCCGTCTTTAGGAGTGGAAGCCTTATAAACCAAACGATTTGGCTCGTAACTGGTTAACCGGATGGTAGATAGTGAATCTTTATATCCTTCTGTCACACCTTTCAGCTGTTCTTTAAACTTCACATCCACTACGGCTGTTTCCGTTGGAAGAATATCGTTCAAAGCATCTATTTCTTCATTTGCATTATTTACATACTGCACCTTATCTACGAACCATGCATTACCGTATGCATAAGGGTTCATGACAGGAACAGCCTGCCCTTGCTCTCCGGCAGGGAAAATGAAGTATTTGGTATTCAGCATATTCAGTACACGGAATTTGGAAGCATCCACACTGTCCATCTGTCCACCGGCAGTGGCTACAGCCTGATAAGTTTCCTCCATTTCGGGCATAATGTGATGGTCTATCATTTCCTGATAGCGACGAAGCTTCGCTGCATGATAGCCGCCGACACTCTTATGCCAATATGCTGTATTGTTTTCGTTAAACGTATTACCGGGGAAACCGATGAAGTTCAGTACACGATAATTCGGCGTCGTATCCTGAAGAATAATCTCATCCGCCTGTGTTTTTACGAATGCTTCTGACTGCTTCGACTTCGGCACGAACTGTTCGTCATTCAAATAGCGTTTATTGACACTCCACATATCTATCAGACACAAAAGCGCAATACCCGCCAGTGTAAAAGAGGCTTTCAACTTTCGGAGTTGATACAAGAATAAGAACAGGCAACCGATCACTATAATAAAGAAGCTGCGCCATGCATCCGAAGCAACGACAGCTTTACGCATTTCGGTCAGATTGGCTATAATCGGTGCAAGATGTTGGGCACGAGATTCAGCAGGAAGCACTTGCTCCAAAGTAGCTATTTCTTGTGCTGTAACAAAGCCGGAGGAGAAGACTCCCGGAGCAACCGCCAGGATCAGCGCCACACCGGCTGTTAGTATCAGGGTAGTAATCAATCCTCCGCGATTCTCTTTCAACTTCAACGTATCCGGCTTGGCCAGGATTTCTTTCAGAGCAAAAATCGCCAACAGAGGAATTGTAAATTCAGCTATCACCAGGATAGAAGATACGGCACGGAACTTATTATACATCGGGACATAATCGATGAAGAAGTCTGTCAGTCCCATAAAATTTTTTCCCCATGAAAGCAGAATTGAGAAAATAGTAGCTCCCAACAATGCCCATTTAAGGGGACCTTTCACAATAAAGCAGCCTAAAACAAACAAAAACATCACAAATGCCCCTACATATACTGGTCCGGCAGTCCATGGCTGTTCACCGAAGTATTGTCGTGGAAACTGTGAATAAATGCCGCTATATAGTGGATTGGCTTTTGCCATAGCAACCTCGCTCTGCGACATCGTAGCTCCTGACCCTCCGCCTTTCACATTCGGGACCAGCAAAGTCAACGTTTCACCGATACCATAACTCCAGTTGGTTATATAATCACGATCCAATCCGCTACTAGTCTGACTGGCAGCAGCTCCCTCCTGCTTCAATTCGCTCTTGCCGCGCATCGTCTCCTTACTATATTCATACGTATGATACAGATTGGAAATATTGATGCAGACTCCTACCACGGCAGCCAGTGCTAAAACCCCGCTAGCCTTGAAGAAATGAGGCAACTCTTTCTTTTTATAAGCATCTTCAAAATAAGCTCCTACAAAAAACAGGATCACAAACATGAAATAATAGCTCATCTGAATGTGATTCGACTGAATCTGAAGGGCGATGAACAGGGCCGTAATGATTCCGCCCAACAGGTATTTCTTCCGGTAAGCCAGAACGACACCTGCAATCGTAGGTGGTATATAAGCCAATGTCACAAACTTCCAGATATGCCCTGCCGGTATCAGAATGAAGAAATAGGAAGAGAATGCCCATATCACTCCGCCTAATCCTGCCAGCCAGGCTGATATTCCGAATGCCCGCAAGAGGATATAGAATCCCAGCATCATGATAAAAGTCAGCACTACATAATCCGGGAGAAAAAGGCGATAAACCCTCTCCACCCATTTCAGAGACGTTGTCGAGTCGTAACTCGGAGACATCTGATAGGTAGGCATACCTCCAAAAATCGAATTCGTCCAGCGTGTACGTTCTCCGGTACGTTCGAGGTACTCTTTCGATTCTTGTCCTGCACCCACTCCGGCAGCCGTGTCATGCTGAAACAAGATACGACCTTCGATATCAGCCGGAAAAAAATAGGCGAAAGAAAGAATGATAAAAGCCAGAATGGCTATTAAGTCGGGAAGAAACTTCTTCATATAATTGAGAATTGAGAATTGAGAATTGAAAACTAAAAACCGAAAATAACAACCGCCGAATCATACCTTATCCCGCCAATTATTTCTCAATTTTTAATTCTCAATTCTCAATTTAATTAGTATCTATAATGATCTGCTTTATAAGGACCATCCACTGACACACCAATATAAGCGGCCTGTTCGGGAGTCAGCTTAGTCAGTTTCACACCGATCTTTTCAAGATGCAGGCGAGCCACTTCCTCGTCCAGATGCTTCGGCAGGCGATATACATTGATATCATACTTCTTGTTGAACAGTTCTATCTGTGCCAATGTCTGATTGGTAAATGAATTACTCATCACGAATGACGGGTGTCCTGTTGCACATCCCAGATTTACCAGACGACCGTCGGCCAACAAGATGATGCTATGTCCATCCGGGAAATAATAACGGTCTACCTGCGGTTTGATATTCACACATTTGATGCCCGGATAATGTTTCAAAGCATCTACCTGAATTTCATTATCGAAATGGCCGATGTTGCAAACGATAGCCTGATCTTTCATCTTCGCCATGTGGTCGATACGGATAATATCGATATTACCTGTCGTAGTCACGAAAATGTTACCTTCCAGACAAGCCTCTTCCATCGTCACTACTTCGAAACCTTCCATTGCAGCCTGCAATGCACAGATCGGGTCTACTTCCGTTACGAGCACCCGCGCTCCGTAAGAACGCATGGAGTGAGAACAGCCTTTACCCACATCACCATAACCGCATACCACTACTACTTTTCCGGCAATCATCACATCTGTTGCACGCTTGATTCCGTCGGCCAACGATTCGCGGCAACCGTACAGATTATCAAACTTAGATTTCGTTACCGAGTCGTTCACATTGAATGCCGGGAACAGCAATTTGCCTTCTTCCTGCATCTGATACAAACGGTGTACGCCTGTCGTTGTCTCTTCAGATACGCCACGCACTTCTTCCGCTACGCGATGCCAGCGAGTACTGTCTTCTGCCAACACTTTCTTCAAGATGGCATTCAGTTCTATTTCATCCTCTGCGTGTACTTCCTTATCCAATACGGCAGCATTATTTTCTGCATCATAACCCACGTGGATCATCATTGTCGCGTCACCGCCATCATCTACAATCACATTCGGTCCCTTGCCGCCGTCAAAGCTCAATGCCTGCAACGTGCACCACCAATAGTCGGCAAGAGTCTCACCCTTCCATGCAAATACCGGTACACCGGCAGCAGCTATCGCAGCAGCAGCATGATCCTGCGTTGAATATATATTACAAGAGCACCAACGTACTTCAGCTCCTAAAGCCACTAATGTTTCAATCAGCACAGCCGTTTGAATGGTCATGTGCAACGACCCCATAATGCGGGCACCTTTTAACGGTTTGGATTCTCCATACTTTTCGCGAAGAGCCATCAGGCCGGGCATTTCTTTTTCTGCCAAATCGATTTCCTTGCGTCCGAAATCAGCAAGCGTAATATCTGCCACCTTATAGGGCAGAGTAGAGAATAATTCTGTAGACATATTGTAAATCATTTATATATAATGGATGCAAAGATAGAACATTCTGATTAGTAGGGCAAAAGCTATCCGTTTTTTTTATATTATAATAACTAGGGAGGCTGTCAGCATCTCGGAATATTGTTTTATATTTGCAACAGATAAAACAACTTCTACAACATTCTAATGAATAATAACGAATCTTCTATGAGAAATTACGAAAACAAAACAAAGGAAGATCTTTTAGAAATAATCGAACAATTAGAGGAGAAAATAGATTTTCTTTCCTCTCATTCTTCTGATTCTTCCTCTCCTTCCAAAGAACGTTTTCGTGATAAATATAGTACCCGGATACTGGATGCTCTTCCTGACATGCTCACCGTCTTCGACCATGACGCCAATATCATAGAGCTTGCTTCTTCTCCGGCAACTAATCACGTAGAAGGTATCAGCCCCAACAATATCACTACCACTAACGTAAAAGACATTCTGCCCAAAGAGGCTTATGAAAGTGTCCGCAAGAATATGGATAAGGTGATTCTCACAGGAGAAAGTTCAACAGCCAGACACGATCTTATGTTGGATGGTGTTTTACATCACTACGAAAACCGTATCTTTCCTTTGGATAAAGAGTATCTGTTGTGTATGTGCCGTGACATATCCCAACAATGGGAAGCGGAACAGACGAATGCCCAACAACAGAAAGAACTAAAGGCCGCCAGAATCAAAGCAGAAGAGTCGGACCGACTGAAATCTGCTTTTCTGGCAAACATGAGTCATGAAATACGTACCCCGCTCAATGCCATTGTAGGATTCTCCAAACTAATCACTTATGCAACATCTGCAGAAGAGAAGAATCAATATTCGGAAATCATCGAACGAAATTCGGAAATGCTGCTGAATCTATTCAATGATATTCTGGATCTGGCATCGCTTGAAGCTGATTCTCTAAAATTCAATATCCGCCCGATCAAATTAATAGATATCTGCCTGCAGCTGGAACAACAATTCTGCCATAAGACGCAAAACGGTGTCAAACTTATTTTGGACGACGTAGATGCGGACATGTATACTTCGGGAGACTGGAATCGCATCATACAAATTATAAGTAACTTGCTTAGTAACGCTACAAAGTTTACCCCGAAAGGAGAAATTCATTTCGGCTATCGGGAAAAAGAGGATTTTGTAGAGTTCTACGTTAAAGATAGCGGCATCGGCATTCCGGCAGCAAGAATTGCCACAATTTTCCGGCGCTTTGGAAAGGTCAACGATTTTGTTCAGGGAACAGGATTGGGATTAACTCTTTGCAGAATGTTGGTAGAGAAGATGGGTGGACGTATCTGGTTACGCTCCCAGGAAGGACAGGGAAGCAGATTTTATTTCACCCTGCCTTTGATTCGCCAATAAAAATCGATTAAGGATACAAATATCAGTGTCCGGGCATGACCTTACAGGACTTTTACAATTAAATAGATATATACAGAAAACGCGGCTTGTTGGTAACAAAGCCGCGTTTTCCGCATATATCTATGTTCGAAATATATTCATTTATTCCTTAGCAGCCGGAGCACTAAGCATTTCTTTATATTTCACCGGATCATTCAGAATTTTCATTGCTTCCTTCAAACCGTCATCATCCTTCAACTGCTGAATGATATTACCACGTTGGTAATAGTAACGCTTGATAATTTCAGTAGCAATCATCTTCTTTATATCAGATGAGAAATAATCCAAGTCGCGGTCAAGATCATGGTTCAACTTCTTCTCAAGTGCTTTAAACTCTTCTGAAGCATCATCCATATACCCTTCAAACTCGGCAGCTTCTTTCAACGTTTTCAAAATTTTCTCGCTTTGCTGATCATATTTGAAGTCGGCTTTCTTCACCAACGCTTTAAAATCATTATAATCGGCATCTGTCACCTCAAACTTCTCCGGAGGAACGATGGTAAGATGTTTCAAACAATACTGTGTTGCATAATCGAAAATCAGATTATCGCGTACCAGATAGAAGAGGATATTCGGTAATTTCTCCTGTTTGATAACAATATCCGGCATTACACCACCTCCGTCGCGTACTTCACGTCCGGCAGCCGTATGGAATACCTTAGTCAAACTATCAGGAATGGTTCCTACACTTCCATCTTCATTACGATGCTTGTAATCAATAGCCTGTACACAACGGCCACTTGGAATATAATATTTAGAGGTAGTCACTTTCATCGTTCCGCCATAAGGCAAAGAGCGGGGAACCTGTACCAGTCCTTTTCCGAAGGTACGGTTACCAACGATAACGGCACGGTCGAGATCCTGCAGAGAACCTGATAAAATTTCGGAAGCAGAAGCGGTTCCACTATTTACCAGTACCGCAATCGGAATATCCAAATCCAACGGTTCGCGCAATGTCTTATAAGTGTTACTAGCCTGTTTGATTTTTCCTTTTGTCGTCACAATCACCTTTCCACGCGGTAAGAAATAATTCGCAATTTCTACTGCTTCATCCAGCAATCCGCCGCCATTACTACGAAGGTCTATCACCAACGAAGTAGCGCCCTGTTTCTTCAAATCCAGAAATGCTTTCTTAAACTCTTTGGAAGGGTTGCCGGAGAAAGTGCTAAGGCTGATGTAACCCACCTTATTATCCAATACGGCAGTATAAGGAATCGCCGGATTCTGAATAGACTCACGTACAATCGTGAATTCCATCGGTGTACGTCCACCTTTCTCATTCGGGCGCTCAATCTTTAGCTTAAAGCTGGTACCTGCCTGTCCGCGTAACATCTGGCTGACTTCCGCGTTATTCTTACCGGCAAGATCCTGTCCGTCAATCTCCATCAGGATATCTCCCGCTTTCAGACCGGCTTTTGCAGCAGGCGTTCCCTCGAAAGGTTCAGAAATCATCGAACGCTTTAATTTCGTATTATAAGCAATGTAAGAACCCATTCCACCAAATGATCCTTTAATCATCTGCTCCAGTTCACTCTGATCTTCTTCCGGGAAATATTCCGTATAAGGATCCAGCGTATAAAGCATATTATCGATTCCTTCCCGAATCGTTTTATTCGGATCAATGGTATCTACATAGAACATATCCAGTTCTTTCACAATCGCATTAAATATATCCAGATTCTTTGCAATCTGGAAATTACGGTCGTCTCCACTCTTGAAACTAAAGAAAGCAACTGTGGCTATCACCGCTACTGCAACAATAGCTATCTGCCTGTTCAGCAATTTTTTCATACCTCTTTCAATCTAAATGAGTCGTAAAAGTAGCTCAATCCTTTGTTATTCCGCCAGAATCCTGTTAATATTTAACTTAATTTCATCCCAGCGTTCCTGTGGTATCGTTGTTCCGATTACCTGAATAACATTTCCCGAGAGAATAGAACCTATTTTTGCACATTTATCCAACGAATATCCGCAAGTCAATCCGTACAAGAATCCGGAAGCAAAATAATCACCGGCACCGGTAGTATCCACCACTTTTTGAACCGAAATGGCCGAAACTTTTATTTCTTCTGTCCCTTTACGGATATAAGAACCATTTGCCCCGACTTTTACAATAGCAATACTGCATTTCTTGGCAATCACTCTCAAAGCTTCCTCCGGCTCCTTGCCAGTAAAGGCTTTCGCTTCCTCTTCGTTTGCAAAGACAATGTCGACATATTTGTTTATTAGCAAGGTGAAGAATTCCAGATCATTAGCCACAATGTTATAACTAGCCATATCGAGACAAATCTGCAAACCGGCTTCTTTAGCCAGTTCAATGGCATGAAGAATCATTTCGTGGTCCTGAACAAGATAGCCTTCTATAAATAGGTACGCGTAACCTTTAAACATATCCAAGGTCAGTTCCTCTGCTCTCAAAGAAGCCGCTGCTCCCAGATAGGTTCCGAAAGTGCGCTCTCCATCCGCTGAAATAAAAGTGGATGCCACACCGGAAGGCAGTCGATCTGAAGTCAATAATTTGTCTTCAATCTTATTTTTCTGCAGATTTTCACGAAAAAATTCTCCATAATTATCATTTCCCACTTTTCCGATAAACCCTGTTCCGGCACCCAAACAAGCCAGTCCGAGGATGGCATTTCCTGCCGATCCGCCTGTTGCCAAGTGAGTTTTCATCTGTGAAAATTTTGTGTTAATCTGCTGTAACTTAGCGTCATCGATGAGCTGCATGCTTCCTTTGGGTAAACCCATTTCATCCAAAAGAGTATCATCCTTCAGGGTTGCGAGTACGTCTACCAGGGCGTTGCCCAATCCTATTATTTTGTCCATTCCTAATATTTTTTTTGCAAAGATATTGCATATTTCAAAAAAACCTAGTACTTTTGCATCGCAATTGAGAAAAACATTCTTCCTTAGCTCAGTCGGTTAGAGCATCTGACTGTTAATCAGAGGGTCCTTGGTTCAAGTCCAAGAGGAAGA